>Ga0114994_10000811_pt1 | contig 21646 bp, 20 predicted proteins | sample ArcticOcean_MG_C_9_FD_87043 | JGI IMG/M metagenome (GOLD analysis project Ga0114994, IMG submission 87043) | Marine microbial communities from western Arctic Ocean - ArcticOcean_MG_CB2_152 | ecosystem: Environmental > Aquatic > Marine > Oceanic | place: Arctic Ocean: Canada Basin | collected...
CGTAGACCTGGGCCAGGTGGATCGCAAATGCAAGCACGTGCAGGTTGTCGTGCACCTCCCACACGCCCGGCACGACCAGGAAGCGCCACCGCCATTTCGCGTCGAGCCGCCCGCCGACGAAGAAGTACGAGAAGACCGCAACCTTGCCGTAGGCCACTGCATACCTCAAAAGGGGAGGCTCGATCCTTAGTATCTCCACGTAGGCCAGCAATAAGGTCTGGCCGAAGCCGCATATCACGCGGACCATGCGGTTCATCCTATCATATTGGAGGTCGCGCTTTCTCAAAAGCGACACGGCCTGGACTAGAACGAGGGACGACGTCATCCACATTGATAACGTGGACGCGGGCGCCGTGGGCCGGCACCACGCGCGGACGTGCGTCGTGTAGACCTGCGCGGGGGATTTCATGAGACCGGTTGCAGTAGACGGACGCCGGAGCTTACAAATGCGATCGCGCAGAAGTCCGCGGCCAGCGCCAGGACGTACCCCCGCGGGGTCTCCCACGGAACGAGGTGCAGCAAACTGCCGAAGACGTAGACGAGGAGCGTCGCCCGCGCGAGATTTCTACGCCGCGCGTCCCGGAGCGCGTCGACGTTCAAAATGCCGACGACCATGACGAGGGCGTAGAGCCAGCCTCGGTACCTCGCGCGCGCGAGGCCGTTGCCGTAGCGCGCGTGGCGGCCGACCCAGGACCAGTCGACCATGGTGTTGCTGCGATTGCTGAATGAGTGGTCCGGATAGTTTTTGGTCCCTCCGCTCGCGTCGCGCGACGCGGGCTGCTTTTTCAGCGCGCCAGCCGGTCGGACACCTCTTGCACTCCCTCAGTGCTGCCTCTCAAAATGAATGCTTTGCGCTGCGCAAGCGCTCAGAGGAATGCTCGCTCGTGGCTCGGTGGTCGGCTCGGCCGGGCACGTGTGCAAGGATACTCGCTCTACGGAGGCCTCGCGGAGCATCAGTTCGCACTCATCTGCCCTCAGAGCCACCACAAAATTACCGCCGCGCCGCGCAGCCCTCCCGAGGTCCTCCGCCCTACCACCACTCCTAAGAAACACACAATCCAATTTACTTGCTAACTGCGTCACCGCTTCAGCCACGACGTCGCGCGGCCGAGGGCCTTCGTCGCGATCATGTCCACCACGACGCCCGGCACGACGCGCGTCGCCTCGATGGACGCGGCCAGCGACACGCGCGTCTTGGCCCCCTTGCGCTCGACGACCCAGGCGCCCTTGCAGCGCCGCACGGCCGGCGACGGCCGCCCCAGCTCGAAGCGCAGCACTTGTGCGCCCCGCGGGTCGCTCTCCTCCGCGATGACCAGCTCGCAGGGCAGGCGGAACTTGGTGACCGAGAAGCGGGCCACGCGCGTCGTTTCGTCGATCCACTCCGTCGTCTCTGACGACCTCATACCCCGCATGAGGTCGGACCAGCGGTCGACGTCCCTTAGCTGGCGCCAGACGTCGTCTTCACTTAAATGCGTCTCGACGACGTGCACGCACTGGCCGCCGCGGCCGCGGCGGTCCTGGCGCCGCACCTCGCCGTCCCACGCGAGCCGGAGCTGCTCCGTGCGCGTGAGGCGTGGGGCGGACGAGGGCACCGCGGGCTGCTTCGGGCGCGTGGGCGTCGGCGGCGCGATGTTTATCCCAGGCGAGACAACTACAAGCGATGCAGGGCCGAGCGCCGCGATGGGCACCAGGAGCAGCCACGCGCGTTGGATCATCTTAACTGATGAAACTAGCTCCTCACACGGCAGCGTGGGCAAGACGGGCCGGTGTCGCGGCGACGAGCCGTAGTAGCAAACGTTTTTGCCAGAAAGATTTTCTTTGACAAAACCCGTAGGCATCAACATCAAGTTAGATCCAAGCTGCTCACAGGCCCCTGAACGCTCGGCCAAAGCGCATAATCCAGCAGCAACGCACAGACCCCGCACCGGGCGCACGACTCACCGAACCAGCTCCCCCCCGCGCTCACCTGGGACGAGGCGCGCCGACACCAACAAAACAACGAGACCTAGAAACGAGACCCCGGAGTTTACGCCCTAGAACTTTTCGTCCTCGCTGATGTCCGGCTCCTCCAACCTATCAATGGCGCTCTTGATCAGGTTGTTGTCCTTGGGCTCGAGGTCCAACGCAAAGGTGAAGCGCATCATGGCCTCGTCCAGCTTCCCCAGCTTCTTGCAGACCTTGCCCATCAAAAAATGTACTGAAGCTTCGCGCGGCGCGTGGTCCGCGACCTTCTCCAGCTCCTCGAGGGCCTCGGCGTGCCGGTCCATGCTAATCAGAACGTTGGCGCACTGGAACCGCGCCTGCGGGTTGGCGGGCTCGGCCTTGGCCGCTTTTCTCAAATGGCGTAAAGCGTCGTGGCACCGCCCGTTGGCGTGGTACGTCATGCCCAGGTAGCAGTGGAGTACCGACGACCCGGGGTTCATACTAAGCGCCCGCTGGAAGTGGTACTCCGCCAGGGCGTACTTCTCCTGGCGGTAGTAGATGGCTCCCAATCCGTACCACGCGTTGTAGTGCCGTCCGTCGAGCCGCATCGCGTGGCGGTACATGCTCACGGCCTTGTCAAACGCCTCGTTGGCCACGTACTCGTGGCCGCATAACGTATAGGCGTAGGCGAAGCGGGGGTTGACGCCGATGGCGCGGTGGAAGCAGCGGATCGCGGCGTCGTGCTCCTTCTGGAGAGACAGACAGTTGCCGGCCGCGCACCAGGCTTGTGGCGACTGGTTGTCCCGTTTAGTCGCGTCCCTGGCTAGAGCGCACAATGCGACGTCGTCCTTCAGGTGCCAGAGCGCCGTGCTCAGGAGCTCCACGCCCTCCAACCGATGGGGTTCGTAGCGGCGCATTTCGTTCAACGCGTGCACGCACGCGTCGTAGTCCGCCCGCTCGAAGTGGGCCCGGCCCCGCAAATGCTGGGCCCAGCCCGTGTCGAAGTGGCGCGCGGGCAAGGCATGGAGCGCCCGGAGGCAGGCGTCCGTATTCGAGGTGGCGAGGTCGCGCCGCGCGCTCCCCAGAATGCGCAGCGTGTCCAACAGGGCCCGGGGCAATTGGGCGGGCGTCGTGCCCCGCCGCTCCTCCGTCCGCGGCACCTTGGCGCGCCGCGGCTCGGGCGGCGGCGACGCGGGCGTCGACGCGAAGCTCAGGGCCTTGGGCCGGCGCGTCGACGGCGCGCTGGGCGGCGTGGGTGCCAACGCGCGCGGCGTCCGCGCCGGCGGCGCGTTCTCGTCCTCGGCGTCGTGGGGCAGCGGGTCCGCGTGGAGGGCATGCGGCGCCCCCCTCCGAAACGCGTGGTGCGGGTCCACGTCGGCGCCCAACCTACAGAGCGCGTCGTAGGAAACCCACATGAGGGCGTCCCGCTCCAGCGCCAGCTCGTAGTAGGCGATGGCGTGCCGGGGCCGCTCGCACTTCTCGCAGATCGCCCCCAATACATGCAGGCCGGCGGCCCCGTGGGGCACCGGCGACTGCGCCGAGCGCAGGAGTTGGGCCGACTCGCGCGGGCCCGCACTACGCACCGCGCGGTCCGGGAGCAGGGCCGCCTCGGCCTCCGCGTCCAGGTCGAGCCGGTGGCAACTGAGCGCGAGCAGGTAGCGCCCGTGCGGCTCCAAGGTCTGGCCCCGCAGCGTCGCGTAGGCGCGGTGCGCCGCGCCCTGCCGCAGGTAGCACGCCGCGAGCGCCTCGAGCGTCTGCGAGGACGGCGCCTCGGCGTGGGCGCGCTCGCACAGGAAGGCGGCGTTCGTGTGCAGGAAGAGCCCGGCGTAGCGGTCGTAGAGGGCCGCCATGGCGGCGTTCGGTGCCCCCTGCTCGGCTACCGTTGCCAACAAGCGTTTTGCCTTTAACAACAAAACCCGTCATTTAGCATCAAAACCCGATTTGCATTGTGATATGCAGTCGCCGTCGCCGCTCGCGCCGTTCGCACGCCGCTCCCCGCTACGCTATCGAGGAGCAATACCTCTTTGACAAAACATTACCCCGGCGCGACCGTGCCGCCGTCGAGCGCGCGCGTGACGACCTCGCAGGCGCCCACCCGCTGGTCCGCGCCCAGGAGCTGCCTAAGAAAGGCCGCGTGGCCCACGACCAGGACGTCCTTGTGGGGCGGCAGCTCGTTGAGGAACGCGCGAAAGTCCGCGAGGCGGTCCTCCGTCGCCCGGGGCGCGAACCAGCCGCCGTCCGCGTGGAGCCAGTCGCGCGGCGCCCGGATCCCCGCGACGTCCCAGCGCGGGTACCGCGCCGCGACCTCCGCCGCCGCCAGGGCGCCGCGCCAGCACGGCGCGGCGTCCTCGGAGCCCGGCAGCGCCATGTCCGTGTGCAGCGCCGTCACGATGACCTCCGCGGCGTCCTGCGTCGCGGCGATCCGGGCCGTGGTCTGGAGCGCGTTCCGGAGGGGGCTCGTCACCAAGATGTCGAACTGGCGCTCCCGCGGCCGCAGCGCCTCGGCGAGCGCCGCCGCCTGCGCCTCGCCCACGGCGGTCAGCTCCGGGTCCAGCAGCGCCCTGTTCCCCTCCAGGACCGCCGCGTCGCCTGGCAGCGCGAAGCTGAATGTGCGGTCCTGGAGGCCCAGCTTCTTGCGCGCATGAGTGAGGTGGCCGTGCATGCCGAGAGGAGCTGTCCCTGGCCTCAGTCCTCTGTGAAACAAACGAGCCACAGCGATGCAAGGTTCACACAGACGGTCCTTGTGTTCTAATGTATGCGACGTGTGGCGAACTACAAAGGCGGGGGACATTCGAGAGTTGCGACACATAAAACCCGTAAGAAACCCGTCAAACGCAAAAAAGTGCGGTCGTCACTCGGGCATGTACGTTGACGACGCTCCAACAGTGCCGGAGTCTTCACCAAAGACTTGGAATTCCTACGCACTCTGCAAAGGGGATCCACTGCCCCGGTCCGGCACGACCGGCCTGCTGGCACGCAAGCCACGCAGCTCCGGATCCGTGACCGCCACACGTGCCGGCGCTGGACGTGATCACGAATTTGGTCACCGAAGCACTCGGTAACAGGGACCCACTGCCCTAAAAACCACAGCACCGCCGGAGCATGCGGGTCGTCGCCGCGGCGGTCGCGCTCGCGGGCGCAGCGCTCGCCTTCGCGCCGCGGCCGCGACCCACGGCCCCGACGCTGCATGCGATCCGGCCCGACGACCTCCCGAAGACCATCGTCCCCGAGGCTATTGCAAAAGCCAAGCGCGCGCAGGACGTGAGAAAGAAGATGGCCGAGCTCCGCGAGTACCAGAGCCAGGGCCGGGATTATAAAGGGGACCGCCTGGACCCGGCGGCGGCGGCGCGGGCCAAAGCGAAGGATTCCAAAGGCACGGAGGAGGCCGGCTTCGGCCAGGCCATGAACGAGGGCGAGGCCATCTTCGGCGGCGGCGGTAGTGTGCTGGCGGAGTTGGAAAAGGCCGCCAGCGAGCGGACCACGACCGGCATCGGCGGGAAGTGGATTAAGCCGGCGGAGATCGAGATGCAGAAGAAGACCGTGGGCTCCTGGGGCGTCTTCGAGCGGCCCGCGGACATCTCGACGGCCTACGGCGGCGGCAAGATGGTCGGCGTGGGCGCGCCCGCGCAGAATAACGCGACCAACGCGACCAAGGACCGGGAGACAGCCGAGCGCCTGCAGCGGTTCAAGGACCGGAACAGCGCGGACGAGCGTTTGGTCGACGCTCACGCGGGCGACATCAAGAACGCGACCCGCCAGGCGCAGTACCTCGTGTGCCGGGGCGACGCATACGGCGCGGTGCGCGCGCTCGAGCCCGTCGCCACGAAATACTGCACCGCGAAGACGCAGCGCGGCGCGGACGCGCTCCTGGAGCTGGCCCTCGCGTACGAGGCGAACGGCGACGCCAGCGGGGCCAAGCGCGTGTACGCGCAGCTCGTGCTCAGTCCCATCGCCGACGTCAAGCGGCGGGCCAAGCAACTCAGCTTCGGCTTCGAGGCGGCCGACCAGCTAAATGTCGGCGCGTACGCCGACTCGGAGGCCGCCAGGGCGGCGCGCGGCGCCTTCGAGTTCGACCTCGGCGCCACGCGGCGCCGCGTCGACAACGTCTACGCGACCGGCGCGCGCGTGGCCCTCTCCGCGGCGACCACCCGGGTCGCCCTGGATTCGCTGCAGGCCGTCGACGAGGCGCTGCGGCGCGCGGCGCTCGGCCGCGCCGCGTTTGTGAGCCCCGAGCAGTGCGCCGAGGCGCTGAACCTGCTGGACGCGGGCCGTTTTAAGGGCTTAGACGACAGGGCCGCGCAGGAGCCGCTGGCGACGCGTCTGAGTGGGAAATGGGCGATTATTATGGACGACGGCGAATACACAAAAAAGTACGGGCCGCCCTCCCTCACGATCGACGCGGACCGGGGGCAGCTGGAGCGGACGCTGCCGTTGCCGCTGGTCGGGACGGTGACCTGGACCGGCGCGCTCGACACGACGCTCGAATCGGATAAACTTAGCGCGACGCGGGAGCGGGTCGCGCCCGCGTTCGCGGCAGCGTTCGTCGGCGACGCGTTCGACGTGTCGCTCCTGCGGCTCCTCGATGACGTCTGCGCCGTCCGGACCGGAGACGGCGCGCTCGTGCTGCTGTTTAAGACCAAGTGAGGACTTGTTAAAGTACTGCCCAGGCCCCCAGACCTCCCCAGGCACGTTGCAGGTCCCCCCACGTCGTTTCGCACGGGTACGCCTCCCGGTTCCTTGCGCGAAGTCTCGCGCGTCGCTGGTGAGGACAACTAAATAGTTGCTTAAATGAACACACAGGCCGCAGACACGCGTGTTGACCACTCTGATGCCCGTGATGTAGGCCCACTCCTTTATCACATCAAGCCTGTTTCTGACGGCGCCGGAACGGGTTCCACCACGCCCGCAGCGGCGCCGCGGGCGCCGGGGCCGGCCCTTTGCCCTTGTTGCTTGAAATAACCTTCAGCCGCCGCGCGGCCTCCGCCGCCGGCACGTCCAGGAGGAAGAAGGACTCCATGGAGGCCCGCGTGAAGCGCGTGCGCACGACCGTCGTGCCGTCACTTCGGTCGAAGTAGGGGAGCCGGCGCTGCAGCTCGCCGTTTCGGAACAACAGGTACGTGGGGAGCTGCTGCGACCGCACGCCGAGGTCCACATTAAAACGTGTGGCGATGTCCGGGTGGCGCGCCACGTCCACGCTCGCGAAGGCACGCTTCGGACCCGCGTAGTCGGCCGCCAGCCCGCAGAAGAGGGGTACGAGTGCCTCGGCGCCGTCGTGCCACGAGCAGGTCAGCTGCACGAGCTTGAGCGTGCCGTCCTCTTTGTTCAGGGCGAAGGGGGGGAACGTGGCGTCGTCTAAGTCTACAACATTCTCGGACCCGAAGAACAAGGGCGGCGGCACCAGCACGTGCAAGAGCGCGCCCGCGGCGCACGCTATTGCAAAGGCGGGGATGAACTCGCAGTGGAGCAGGCACATGCCCACCGCCAGTTTGCCGTACCAGAACAGTTTGGTGCAGCCCTCGTGTAATGAATTGGCCCGCCGTAACTTGCCCAACAAAGCTAGGCCCACGAGCATGTACACCTCGCGCTCCTTCGTCTCGAAGAGGTAGGCGCCCGAGCCCGGGACGCACACCAACTCGGCGCCCGGGACCACATCTCGGAGGTAGAGCCAGCTTATACTTGCCAGCGCGTTGAAAATGTAGTACTTCTGCAGGAGGTGCGTCGCCTTGGCTTTGAGGCCGTCCATTGCAGGGGCGAGGCGTGCTGGGCGCGGGGCGGCGGCGGCGGCGCAGCTGATGAGCAGCGCGGGGCGAAGGGCAGGGTTTCCGTGGCGTGGTGGCTCGTTTTCGTGCGCACAGGCGATTTGAGGCGGAAAACCCGTCCTGAAAAGAAAACCCGCGCCTTATAAAAACGTTCTCGCGCTCCAGTCTTTGGCCATAGCTGGATAAACTTTGGTCGGTGCACCTGCGCTACTGCTGCGTGCAGTAGTAGATCATCCCTCACAGCTGTACTAAGCGGCTCGACCCATATCTTATAACATTATGGCTCAATACCTCTTTCCGCCCGCCGCACCCGCCGTGCTACGCGTCGTCGGCGAAACGGCCCTGTTTCCGGTGTGGCGCGTCTACTGCGTCGGCCGCAACTACCGGGCCCACTCGCAGGAGATGATAAAACGGCTAGCGGAGCAGCTGAACATCAAAGACGACAAGCTCGACGCGCCGCCGTTCTTTTCCCAGAAACCCGCGTATGGGGCCGTCACGGACAGCCGGACGATTCCGTATCCTCCGAAGACTCAGCGGCTCGAGCACGAACTCGAGCTCGTCGTGGCGCTGGGCGACGACGCCGCGGTGTACGGCTGCGCGCTGGGCGTCGACCTCACGCGCCGTGACCTGCAGGACCAGGCGAAGGCGCAGCGGCGGCCGTGGGACGCGACGAAGGTGTTCGACGCCTCGGCGCCCGTCGGCGCGCTCGCGCGGAGCCTGCCGCCGCCGGCGACGCGCCTCGAACTGCGCGTCAACGGCTTGCTGCGCCAGAGCTTCGTACTGGCGGACATGGTCTACGGCGTGCCCGAGATCCTGGACCACCTGGCGCGCGAGCTCGACCTCCGCCGCGGCGACGTCATCTTCACGGGCACGCCGGCGGGCGTGGGGGTGTTGGCGCCCGGCGACGCGGTCGCGTGTCGGGCTTTTGCGGCCGACGGCGCGGAGGCGCTGCCGGCGTGTGAGTTTGTCGTCGGGGAGGCGCGTCTGTGATTGTTCGCGTCGGGGGCGAATTATGTGGCTTGTGATTATCCTAGATTATCTCTCCCGTGGCTACGTTCCCTTCGTGCGCTGACCCGCATTTAACAGGTAAGATAACTATAGTCAATTCGGGTTCTTGTTTTGGGAGGCGGACGCCTCCGGAAGCGTGGGTGGGAGCTATCCCCCGCGAGCGGCGGGAGTGTTGGCTGTGCTATGCGGGTTTCCAAATTTTGGCCTTGGCACGCGCGGTTGTACGGGCTCGCAGACGAAATCGCCGGTCGAGGCAGGCAGACATTAGAAATCACCGGTCGAGGCAGGCAGACATTAAGGTGTATAACGCTCGAGCGGCCGAAACCGTTCGTTTTTGTGCGTTAAAAACCGCTGGGCCAGAAGACCTCTGTCCAGAGAAACCAAGACTGCGAACCTAAAAACAACCGCCGAGAGAATGGGCAGACGCGAGGAGTGGCGGAAGGACGTCACGGGCGAGGCGGTCCTCAAGCAGACGCTCGCGTCCGGCAACCCGCTCACCTCCCGCTTCTGGTGGTACCTCAAACACCCGGCGGCGCGCATGTTCGTCGCCGTCGGCACGCTGCTCCTCCTTCTCTACGTGTACTACGGCGACCCCGCGACCTTCTCAAACGCCGAGTCCTACGGCACGCTCATCGGCGACATCTACGCGGGCTTCTTCGAGCCCAACGACGCGGGGTACGTCATCGCGCGGCTCTTCGTCATGTTCCTGCTGGCGGTGTTTGGGGTCTGGGCGGGCATCAAGGTGCACCGACTCCTGCGGGACCGGTGCAAACTTTTAATGTTCGGCCACGACCCGTCGGGGGGCACCGACGAGCATTGGAACCCTCTTTCCTCCCAGGACGGCGCGGTGTTCCTCGTGTTCATCCTCGTCGTCGTCTCGTGGTACGTCGGCCTCCTGCTCTACAACGGCTTCCTCTCGCTGTGCGGGCGGACGGCGCACCGCACGGACGCGGGCATGCACGGCTGGACCTACGCGTCCTACAACCTACTCCTCGCGGGCACCTTTCCGGGGTCTCGGAAGTCTACGTCGTCGTCATGGTCGCGGACCAGATGCTCCAGGCCTTCACGCTGAACGGCCGGAGTCGCGCGGGGCGGGGGGAAGGACGGCACGCCGGGGTCGGCTACCTGGCGTACGGCAGAACGGAGCGGTCCGACCGGGCCGCGGACTGGTGGATGAAGTGGCGTCTATCTATGACCCGCGTGTTGCTGCTTGTAGGCTGGGTAGGCGGCCTCTACTGGCAGATCTCGGCCTGGATCAAGGTGCGCGATTATTTGAACAAGGACGGCGCGCTCGACCGCGACATCGGCCGCAGCCTCTTCTGGACGCGGAAGTGGTCGACGGAGTTCATGCGCATGCTCGGCGGCGCGCTCGTCGCGTTCTTCTCCATGCTGATCGTCATGCAGGACTGGGATTTTCCTGATTTTACAGGTGAGGACACGAAGATCACGGCTGTGGATTTCGAGGCGATACATCTCTCGTTGCCGGCGTGGTGCTACTCGCTGCCCGCGCTGTACATCTCCTCCAAGTGGTTCAACTACTTTGGGGTCCTGACGGGCGTCGCGTTCGACTGAAGCTACTGGTACATGACGGCGCTACCGTTCCGGCCCTGCGACTACGGCATGCTCTGGGACAAGTCGAACGATCTGATGTACATGCTTGCGAAGCCGAATCGCTTGGTGGACAAGCACGTCGGCGGGCCGTCCGCGAAGGATTGCCCGTGGTTCACCGATAACCCCCTGCTCGCGTACGCGCGGCAGCCGTGGAACCAGTCGCAGTACGAGCTCGCCACGGGCAAACGTGGACCTACGGCCAGGCCCCATCGCTGGTAAGGGTCGACGCGGGGTCGTTCACGGGCACTTATACCATTAACGAGGACGACGACTATGTATGGTTTAAGGACTACGCCTGGGTCATGAACCTCATGTGCGCGATCCCCCATCTTCGGGATCGTTTGTTTGGTTTGGATGATATTCAACCACGAGCACGTTCATTGCTTCAACCGCCGGAAGGTCCGCGACTGGGCGGCGTCGCAGCGGCGGCGCGGCGGCGACGTCGACCTGGCCGAAAAGGCGAGTGAGCAGGCAACGGCCGGGAGCCGATGCGGCGGGTGCCTCTGCTGCGGATCGCGGCCGGACGTGCTGGTCGAGCACGAGGCGCGACGCGCGGCGCGCATCGCGTCGCACCGAGGGGTACTGCCCGAACTGGAGCCGGCCGACGACGCGTAGACGACAGACGAGCGCCCTCGCTCGTAATCCCCCCCTCGCAAATAAAAGCAAGTTTCTACGCGCGCCCTAGTCGCCGTCGACCAGTTTGCCGACGACGTCGTACTTGCCCTCGAGCGACGCCACCCAGAGCGCGAGTGATGCGCGCTCGGCGGGGTTCAAGGGTTTCTCGTCGTCGGGCGCGTAGTCCGGGTCGCCGTCTAGCCGGTTCTTCGCTAATTGACGAGTGGCGTCGCGGCCGGCCATGCACGCGTACGCCCCGCCCGGCGCGTAGAAGTGCCGCCCGCGCCAGACGTTGAAGACGCGGCCGTCCGCGCCCAGGAGGATGGGCCCGTCGAAGTCCGTGCCGTCGTACGGTCTGAGCTCCTCCGCCCGCCACGCCGCGCGCGGCTCGATGAAGGCTCTTTGTCGCCGTTCCTCCAAGCGCTCTTTGGATTCGGAATCTGCGGCGGACACCGCATTCTTCCGCTGGCCGTCCTGGAACGTCTTGAACGCCCAGGAGGCCGCCGCCGCGCTCCCTACCACTTCGCCGGCCACTTGGAGGAGCTCGAAGGCGCAGGTGGTGCCCAGCAGCGTTGCGAGGGCTAGAGCCGTGGTGGCGCCGCGCCGCCAACCCATCGCAGACGCAGTGTGTAGCCTCTCTCTACGGCGCTGGGGGCAACTCCGCAAGCCTCCGTTGCCTGCAGGCTTGAAGGGAATTCTGTCGCGTGGAATACCCGTCCGCAGGCGGGACGGTTTTTATGGCCAAAAAGTGATCCTGCAACGCGAGCCAGCTGTTATAAGTCGATAATTCTGTCCATATAGCAGCGCTGACAGGCTGTTATTAGTCGCAGCGTCTCCAGTGTGCAGCATGGCGGCCCAGGTTGCCGCGAAAAAGGACAAGGCCGCGCCAAAGCCGAAGGCGCCGTACGCCTTCCGGCGCGTCGACGCGTACGACGGCGGCGTCGGCACGTTCGCGGCGCGCGATCTGAAACGGGGCGAGGTCATCCTCCACGAGGCGCCGCTGGTCGTCGCGACCATGGCGACGCTGGAGAGGCGGGTGGCCGCGCTGGACGACAAGGCGCGGAAGCGCCTCTTCTCGCTCTGCGACTGGCGCGCCGAGCGCTCGAAGCAGCCGAAGACAGCGCTCGGCGTCTTCCAGGCGAACGGGTACCCATGCCCCGCGCCGGGCGACGCAGATGCGGCGGGCGTGTTCCTGCGCTTTTCGCGCTTCAACCACAGCTGCAAGCCCAACGCGCACCACGCGTGGCGGGGGGGCGAGCGGTGGGTCTTTGCGACGCACGACATTTCGGAGGGGGCGGAGCTGACGACGCACTACGTGGACCTCTTCCAGGTTTCAGAGGACCGGAAGGCGGCCCTGCGCGAGCGCTTTGGTTTTGATTGTAAATGTAGGGGCTGCGCGCCCACGCCCCAAGTACGAGTCGCGTTCTCCGACGCGCGCCGGGCGCACATGCGGCAGCTCGACGAGCAGATCTACGACAAGGCATCGCGCGGCAGGCACGAGGCCGCCATCCGCGACGTGCGGGAGGGGCTGATCATGCTGGAGGAGGAGGAGCTCGACTCGCCGGCGGCTGTGGCGCGCGCCTGCGACGACGCCGCGCAGGCGGCGGCCCACGCGAACGACCGCAAAACGGAGAAGGAGTGGCTCGCGCGGGCGCGGCGCGAGTCGGAGCTCTGCGAGCCGCCCGGGTCGTCCGAGCTGGAGGACCTGGAGCGGCGGCTCGCGAAGCTCGGTGTGTAACCTTATCATGATGTCATAGTACACACACTTACACGCGGATGCCGGCGAGCCCCTCGCCGTCGTACCCCTGGCGCTCGCCTTCGGCCCAGTCGAGGTCAATATCGTCCAAAAACTGCGCGTGGCTCTGGAAGATGGCGTCGAGCTCGCCCTCGGCGCCGCGTATCGTGGCGGCGGCGTCGGGGCCGGGCTCCGTCGCGCCCAGACCTTCCTCCGCTTTGGGCACGCCGAGCTGGAAGATCCACGACTCCTCGGGCGGCGGCGCGGACGGTGGCGGCGCGGGGACGCCCGCCGTCAGCTTGGCGATCTGCCGGCGTAAATCCCTAATCTCCCTGTCCTTCGAGTCGCCGACGAACGGCACAACCTCCTCCTTCGGCGCCGCGGTCTTCCGCAGCAACGTCGCCAGGGGCCCCGGCGGCTCGTCGGTGCCTTGGTGCCGTGCCTCCTCGACCAGCGCCTCGTCGATCGCGTCGGCCTGATCCTGAATGCGCTCGCGCGTCGGCGGCGGCTTCCGGGGCACGCGCTGCGCCGCCGGCCCGCAGTACGCGAAGTGGCAGTGCGCGCAGACCTTGACCGCATCATATAAAGCCAGGCGCTGCCGCCGCGACATCCGGACCAGCGCCGCCGCGGTCGGTTTGGCGCCGCCCCCCCGGGGTTTGTCCAGGACGACCTTCCGCGGCACGCTGTACATCAGACCCCGCGCGACCGCGTCCTGGTATACATCAGCAGACTCCGCCGGGATCGCGACGTCGCAGTACGCGCCCTCGCACCGCGGCGCGCGGTGCTGCTCATGCGTACTATCCGGCTGTGCGGGCGGGCGCCAGGTCCCGTCGCACTCAAAGGGGGCCGGCCCACCCCGGACGCCCTTGATCTGGAGGACGGACCAGCGGCCGGCCTCGTCCTGGACGCAGTCGCACGCGACCGCCGCCACCTGATTATTGGAAGGGAGCACGCCGTTGAGCCCCCGCAGCACCGCCGCCGTTAAAACTTTCGCGTCGGTCCAGGCCGCCGACCCAGGCGTCGACTTCACCACACTACAAGAGCCCCCGACACAGCGCTCGGCGGAGGTGGCCACCGCCTCGGGACTCGACTCCGAGAACACCCAGGCCTGCGGCGCCGCGTGGCCCCGCTCCTTGGCCCAGGGCCCGGCGTTCACCGTCGCGCGCTCCCCGCCGCGTTCCTTCGCCCAGTGCAGGTTCGTGGCGGCCGTCGCGTCGACGACCGCGCGGACGATCCAGGGCTTGCCGCCCTTCGGCGGGACGTAGCGCTGCAGGACGACGCCCGCCTCCCCAATGCTTTCGTGGAGAGGCTCCGTGAAGAGCAAGGCCTGCAGGGCCGCGCGCGCGGCCTTGGGCTGGGCGTAGAACGAGCAGGCGTGGCCGCTCGCGGCGGTTGTATCGTTCCGGAGCTGGGGTTCGACGGCATCCGCGGCCCGCCGCGCGGCCGCTGCGATCTCACTGGCCCAGAACGCCGCGGTGACCTTGAGCACGACAAGCGGCGTGGCCTTCGCGCGCCGGTGCCGCCGGGCCTCGCCGTAGCTGTCTTCACTAGCGTCGGCGTGGCTGCCGCACAAACGCCGCTCGAAGACGCGGCGCGTCGCGCGGTCGAGCCCGACCCAGCCCGGCTCGCCGTCCTCCGTGCGGTCGCCCCAGCGCCACGCCCGGCGCCGGACTTGATTATCCACGGTCTCGTGCCAGACGAGCGTCGGCGGCGCCGCCACCACCGCCAGGGTGCACGGTACGCGGCCCGCGCACCGGTCCGGGAGCAGCCCCCAGCACCGCGCGCCGGGCGTGAGATTATCGCAGGCCGCCTGGCGCGCGTCGCCCGCGGCGAGGCGCTTCCTCGCGGCCGCGGCGTCCTGTTTGGGCGCCGGCGCGAGCGGCGGCAGGCTCGTTTGTTGCTCGGCCGGTTTGTCCAGCAGCGCGACGCGCGGCAGCGGCTTTGCGAGCGCGGTTGATGAGGCGCGCTGCTCGCGCCGCTTCGTCTTCTTGCGCGCAGGCCGGCCCCGCGTCGTGCGGCGCAGCTCCCGGAGGCGCCGCTCGATCTGCTTCTCCGTCGTCGGCGTGAGGTCGTCCAGTTGGTCGAGGAAGCCGTCGAAGCGGGAGGCGACGCCCGTCGTCGTGGGCTCCACCATGCTTGCTTTGTGGCAACCCTTATGGCAGCCCTTACGCTCAGCCCGTCCTCGCACTGATGTCTCGTGGCGGCGCTGCGGGTGTTCGTCCTCGGGGAAAGAGACAGCTTTACGCCCAGCTTCGGCAGCGTCCAACGTCCTCTGCTGGGGAGGCAGCTTTACGCCCAGCCCAACGTCCCTGAGCTTCATCCCGGGCGAATGAAAATTCCTACGATATGCCTTCGGCGACGTACTACATGATTCAAAAGGAACAATGTAGGTCGTAAAAAAGATAGGTAATGGTCTATAAAACGGGTTTTATTTTGATTTATAATTTTATTATTGACATCATCGAGAGAGCACAGTTATGAGCGATCGCTCGTGAGTATCCACGCAGTTGAATTGCACTGACACGTCCAGCGCGTAACAGCAGCCGTCGCATTTTAGCACAGCTGCTACGACTCGTGACTGCTCTGAGCTCTGCACTGCAGTGCCTGCGGATGGCTGCACAAGTCGAGGGTGCTGCGCAGCGCGTCGACGTCGTCGTCGTTGGTGCCGGGCTCGCAGGACTCGCCTGTGCCAGGGCTCTCAGAGCTGGCGGCCTCGACGTGGTCGTGCTGGAAGCGCGCGATCGGCTTGGCGGTAGAGTACACACTGGCGACGTGGATGGCTGCGCTGTGGAGCTCGGTGCGCAGTGGATTCACGATGACGCACCATTTCATCCAGCACGAAAGTTGGCGGAGCGCGCGGGCCTGCAGCTCCGGCCGACGTCCTGGGAGCAAGCCGCGTTGGTCTCTGGCGGCGAGCGCTCGTCCGGGGCACAGATCAAATGCGCGCGCGACGCTGCGGAAAGAGCGCTCGGTGCCGCGCGGGCGGCGCGGCGGACGGCGAAACCCGGCGCCTCGCTGGACGATGCGCTCCGTCCGCTCCTCGAGGGCGCCAACGCAGCGACCCGGTTCTTCTTGCGCCTGGAGCTAGACTTGGACTATGGCGCGGAAGCACGTGAGCTCTCACTCCATTACTGGGATAAGGATGAATTCTGGGGCAACGGCAAAGGCGGCGACGCGATCGTCGTCGGGTCGCTCTCCGCGGCCGTCGCTGCGCTGGCCGAGGGTCTCGACGTGCGTCTTGAACATGTGGTGACGAGAGTAGAGGTGAGTGACGACGTCCTTCGAGTCTGCGGCGAGACCTTCGAGCTCAGGGCGGAGCGCTGCGTCGTCGCCGTGCCGCTCGGCTGCCTGAAGCGAGGGACGCCGGCGTTTTCGCCGGTGCTCTCGCCACGAAAAACGCAAGCGATTGCCGCTGTCGGTTGCGCGGCCTTTGAAAGAGTGGCGCTCGCGTTCGACACTCCGTGGTGGGAGAATGTCGTGGGGCGCCGGCACGCCATCTACGCCCCATGCTCACCAGACGCCGGGCAAGTCCCAGGCGCGCCACGCTTCGAATTCTTTTTCTCGCTCAACGCGGCGCGCGGCACGGCTGACGCGCCGCATGTCATCGTCGCCATCCTCGGCGGCGGGTCCGACGCGACCGCCGCCGAGGCCGCTGACGACGACACGCTGCGAAGCTTGGCGTGCGACGCGCTTGATACCGCCCTCGGGACGTCGGAGGCCGCGCACCACTGTTGCGGAATGATTCGCACGCGGTGGTCCCGGGACGAGTACTCGCTCATCGTATATTCCTACCTGCGGCCCGGCGCCACGCCCGACGACTATGATGCGCTCGCGCGCCCCGAGCATCGCGGTCGAGTGCTCTTCTGCGGCGAGCACACGTCCCGGAAATACCCGGCGACGATGCACGGCGCACTGCTCTCCGGTGAGCGCGAGGCGAAGCGAATCCACGCCGATCGAAAAGCCTCTGTCTAAGTTTTTATGTGGTTACAAGCGGCAAGGCCCTTCCCTCACGGCTGCTGCTTGAACCCCGACAGCTCCGCGAGCTCGTCGAGCGATTTCTCGCCCGGGTAGAGCTCCCCGCCGATGTCCCACGTCGGGTAGCCCTTGACGCCGCGCCGGTCGCACGCCCCGCGCCGCGAGTCGACGCCGTCCGCGGCGCACTCGACGTAGTCGATGTCCGCCGCGGCTTTGGAGCCGAAGGCCCGCTTCTGGTCGTTGCAGTGGGAGCACCAGTAGGCGCCGTACATGCGCGCGCCCTTGGACGACAGGTGCTTGGCCAGGGCCGCCGCGTGCGGCGTGGTCAGCGTCGTCACGGCCGGCGGCGAGAAGAGCTGCTTCTGCGAGGTCGTCTCGGCGGCGACGGCCGGCTGGACGAGCATCCGCGCCTCCTTCAGCGCGACGTCCCCGGCGACGCTGGAGAACTGGACGAGGGCCGCCAGGACCGTGGCGGCGAGGAACGGCGCGCGGGGGCCCCGTTCATTTCGCATGAGCCACGCGTTGGTGAACGCGAGCGCCGCGGAGCCGAAGCACAGGAGGCACGTCTGGTGCAGCCACAGCGTTAATAAACCCACCAGGCACGCCGAGGCGGCGGCCATCGCGCTACTGACGACGACGAGCGGCCGCCGCGTTTTCTTAGCGTCGCCGAGCGCCAGGAGGACTACGGACACGTACGCGAGCAGGCCGAACGCCGCGAGCGGCACGCCCGCCACCGAGGCGTAGGGGCCCTCGAGCACGCTCCCGCAGCCGCTCGCGCAGAGCGTCGGGGCCGCCGCCAGCTTCGAATAGGTGAGGTAGGCCGTCTCCAGCGCGCCGACGCCGGCGACGGCGGCGACGGCCTTCCGCGCGCCCGGCGCCGGGTCCTGATTTTGCGGGGCCGCGGCGAGGCGCGCCCGCGGGGGGTTCACCCCCGCCGGCGCGCGGAGCGCGCGCGCCGCGCAGACGAGGACCAGAAGCCTACTCGTCCTCATCCGTGAGGCGGCGCTGGACGTCTCCCTTGAACTCCGGCGTCAGCGCGGGGTAAACCAGCCAGCCGGCGATGCCCGCGAGGGGCAAGAGCCACGGCTTGAGGCTCCAGATGTAGGGCGACCAGCTCCTGACACGCGCTTGCGCCAGCGGGGGCAGCTTCGCTGCGAGGCTCGCGAACATTACACCTGCGCACCGCGATACTACGGGGGCCGCGGCGGTCACGCGCGGTCCCCAACTCTGCCGCGGCGCCGCGGCGGCGCGGACGCGGGAAAACCCCGCGCGATTTGCGCCGCCTGGTCGTCTCCCACGCCTGTAACAGGCGCTGCGCGTGATAGATGCGCGCAGCGTCTTGACTTAGGTGTGGTTCGGCGCGGCCCTGTCGCGCTTTTGACACTGGTTCGCTACGGCTGCGGTGGAGCCGGCGTTCTCGCAAGGCAGCTCACTTGCCACCTGACAGCAAAGCTTAAGCCGGTGGAAAGTCGCCAAAACCCGTGCAGAAAGCTAAAACCCGTGGGCTTCGATGGGTCCCGAGGGAGCGGGGGCGCCTAGGAGCGTTAATCCGGACCCGAACGAAACCGATTGCATGAGGCGGCCCTTCCAGTCACAAAGTCTTAGATAGTGCCGCTCAGTAGGACACGACCGCGCGCAGGCAGTCGCCCCCGTGGAGCGCGTCGACGGCGCCGAGCGTGTTCTCGACGCCATTTAGCCGGTGCGTCACGTACGCGTCGATCGGCAGCTCGCCGCTGAGCACCTGGTCCACGAGCGGCGGGACCTCGTCCCGGCTGTTGAACCCGCCGAAGGCCGTGCCCTTCCACGTCCGCCCGGTAACCAGTTGGAAGGGCCTCGTCGAAATCTCCTGGCCCGCGGCGGCGACGCCGATCATGACGCTCACGCCCCAGCCCCGGTGGGCCGCCTCCAGCGCCGCGCGCATGACTTCAGTATTGCCCGTGCAGTCGAACGTGTAGTCGACGCCCCACTGCGTCGTTTCCACCAATCTTTGCTGAATCGGTGTGTCCTCGTCGCTCGGATTGAGGAAGTCCGTCGCGCCGAACTCCTCGGCAATGGCCTTCTTGTAATCATTTAAATCGATGGCGAAGATGCGCCGCGCGCCCCGGATCTTCGCCGCTTGAATCACCGCCAGGCCCACGGCCCCCAAGCCAAAGACGGCCACGCTGGCGCCCTCCTCCACGTCGGCGGTCTTCCAGGCCGCGCCCCAGCCCGTGGCCACGCCACACCCGAGCATGCACACTTTTTCAAGATCGGCGTCATCCGAAATCTTGGCGCAACTTATCTCCGCGACCACGGTGTACTCGGCAAAGGTCGAGCAGCCCATGAAGTGCGCGAGCGGCGTGCCGTCCGCACTTTTGAAGCGCGTCGTGCCGTCCGGCATCGTGCCCTGGCCCTGCGTGCCCCGGATTTTGGGGCACAGGTTCGTTTTGGGCGAGGCGCAGAAGATGCAGTCGGCCTCGCGGCACTGCGGCGTGTAGCACGGGATGACCTTGTCCCCCGGCTTCACGCTGGTCACGCCCTCGCCCACGGACTCCACGATGGTCCCCGCCTCGTGGCCTAATATCGAGGGGAACAGGCCCTCGGGGTCCGAACCCTCCAACGTGTAGATGTCCGTGTGGCACAACGCGTTCGCCACGACCTTCAGGCGCACCTCCCCGGCCTTGGGCGCGGCCACGACGACGTCCGTCGTCCGCAGATCGTCGACGCCGAAGGCGACCGCGGCCCTGCAGTTGATCGGTGCTCCAGTACCCGTCGCCCAGATCAACCCGTTATCGGCCTCGGGCATGCGCGAGGCCTGCCGGCGCTGCTGGCCCGAGGCCGCGCGGACGAGCCCCCGCCGGGTCGGCGCCAGCGCCCTGCTGAGAGCGAAGAAGCAAGACATTCGCAGCATCTGAAGGGAACTTCACTCACAAAGCGCAGCGGGAGCCACGAGTTTCATGATCGGAGAACACAATACCCGCACCCTATAATACCCGCACGCAGCTCGTAGCTGAGAGCTGCTATGGGCTGATGACTTGGGAGTTATCTATAGCTGTACAGCTGCACAACTGACAGATTATTCCTGTATCACTGCGGGGCAAGCACTCCATCAAGCGCTCCGCGACGACACCACAGCATGCTCGCGACCACGCGCCGCCTCGTGGCCCTCACGGCGACGGGCGCCCGCGCGCTCTCCGCCGTCACACAGCTGTCTTCCTACGCCTGCTTCGGCGGCCAGTGGCGCCGCTTCCGGTTCGATGCGTCGACGACGGGCACGCCGATGACCTTCTCGGTCTTTGTGCCGCCGGTCCAGCGGGCGCCGTGCCTCTTCTACCTGTCGGGCCTGACGTGCACGGACGAGAACTTTGTGCAGAAGGCCGGCGCGGCGAGGCGGGCGGCCGAACTGGGCATCGCGCTCGTGGCGCCCGACACGTCGCCGCGCCTGCCCGACGACCGGAGGCTGCCCGGCGAGGATGAGAGCTACGACTTCGGGAGCGGCGCGGGCTTCTACGTCGACGCGTCCCAGTATCCGTGGAGCCAGCACTACAATATGTACTCCTTTATCACGAATGAGCTGCCCGAGGCGGTCATGGTCGCGTGCCCGGAAGTCGACGTGCAGACGCGGTCGATCACCGGGCACAGCATGGGCGGCCACGGGGCGCTGACCATCGGCCTGAAGCAGCCCTCCATCTGGCGGAGCGTGTCCGCGTTCTCGCCGATCTGCAATCCGACAAAGGTGCCCTGGGGCAGGAAGGCCTTCGAGGGCTACCTCGGGTCGGTCGAGGCAGGTCTCGAACACGACGCGTGCGAGCTCGTCAAGAAGGGCCCGCGGCCCGACGCAATTTTAGTCTCGCAAGGCGCGGACGACGACTTCCTGGTGGGCGACGTCAACCAGCTCCAGCCGGAGGCGTTCCGGAGCGCGTGCGACGGGGCGGGGCAGGAGCTGGATCTGCGCTACGAGGCGGGCGACCACTCCTACTTCTTCATCCAGTCGTTCATCGACGGCCACCTCGACTTCCACGCGGCGCGGCTTAAGTCATAACTTTCATAGGCGAGCCCCGCGCCGGTCACCCGCGCCGATCACAAAACCCGTACAATGTGCGGGTTTTCTGCCACCCCAACAGTCCAAACAAGCACGCGTGCAGCGCCGGTACGAGGTCGTCTTCTTCCGGACATCCGGTCCGACGCGGCACAGCGCTCGGCAGCGTGTTCATAGCTCACGCGTAGCGGTGGACCAACGACAAGGGCCCCAGGTGATGCGGTACAGTTAGCCCACGAAAGCGACGCGGAGCGATCGCACCAATGCGACCCATGCGGCGGCGCCTGCCGGCGCGCCGCGGCTTCTTCGCCGGGCGCTACCGCGCCGCCCTCGCGCGGCGCGAAGGCGAGGGCACGCTGCGCTCGACGCAGGCGCAGCCGGCGGGCCTGGTCGACTTCGCGTCGAACGACTACCTGGGCCTGGCCCGCGACGCGACTTTCGCCGCGGCCCACTTCCGGGAAGAGGCCGGCCGCACGGACGCGCAGACGGGCTCGGGCGGCAGCCGCCTGCTCACCGGCGCGTCGGCGGCCCACGACGCCTTCGAGGCCTTCGCGGCGGCGTTCCACGAGCGCGAGGGCGCGCTGCTCTTCGGGTCGGGCTACGCGGCGAACTGCGCCGTAAGTGCGACGCTGCCCCTAACCAATGACGCGGTCTTATATGACGAGCGGAGCCACAACGCGACGCGCTTCGGGCTGCGCCGGAGCCGTGGGACCGCCATAGCCTTCCGGCACAACGACGTCGCGGACGTCGCGTCGAAATTACGGGACCGACAGGAAGCGGGCGCCCTTATTTGCGTCGAGAGCGTGTATTCCATGGACGGGGACGAGGCGCCCCTCCGGGCGCTGGCGGAGCTCTGTTTGGCGGACGGCCGCGCGGGGTTGGTGGTGGACGAGGCTCACAGCACGGGCATCCTGGGGCCGCGGGGCGCCGGGGCCGTCGCGTTGCTGCCACAACCTCTGAAACGGGCCGTCGTGGCCCAGGTCCACACCTTCGGCAAGGCGC
>Ga0114994_10000812_pt1 | contig 21639 bp, 12 predicted proteins | sample ArcticOcean_MG_C_9_FD_87043 | JGI IMG/M metagenome (GOLD analysis project Ga0114994, IMG submission 87043) | Marine microbial communities from western Arctic Ocean - ArcticOcean_MG_CB2_152 | ecosystem: Environmental > Aquatic > Marine > Oceanic | place: Arctic Ocean: Canada Basin | collected...
GAAGAAGAAGAAGAAGAAAAGAAGAAGAAGAAGAAGAAGAAGAAGAAGAAGAAGAAGAAGAAGAAGAAGAAGAAGAAGAAGAAGAAGAAGAAGAAGAAGAAGAAGAAGAAGAAGAAGATGGCGCACCGCGGTCTTTTCTCGCGAGTGCACACACACAACAATATTTAAACAGCAGCCCCTCGCACGTCGACGGGCGTGCCGAGCGCGCGCGAGCCCTTCCGAACGAACTCCGCGAGCGGGCTGTAGGCCGGGTTGATCAACACGGAGGTGGAACCCGCACAAGGCAGCGACGTCGACGAGATGATACCGGCGACGGCGGGCAGCTTCGAGTCGTCGAGGAGGAGTGCGGCAGCGCCTGAATCTCCGTTGCACACGCCACTACTTCCCTTTATGGCCTTGGCCATGAACTTGCTGTCCTTTTCTAGTCGCGGCGTGGTGTTAACCAAATCGACAGATCTGAGCTTGCCGGACGTGTAGTCCTCATCAGACTCTATTCGATCTCCAAAAGCGTATGTTCGCATGACGTCGGAGTACGCCTCGGGCGACTGTCTCACGAGACCTACCGACACGCGGCGCCAGGCTTTCGGCGCCGGTCGTGCGAGCTTAATGAGGACGAGGTCGTTGGCTAGAGGCGCGTCCGAGAGCTTCAAGCCAGGCACGTCCGAGGGCCGCAGGTACCTCGCGACGGGCACCGACGCCGCGTTCTTGGCGAATATGTCCGTACCAAACACGATCTTCGTCAACTTCCCGTTAAGCTGTTCGGGAATGTCGACGCAGTGCTGCGCAGACAGCACCAGATCGTCGGCTATTAATGTACCGCTGCACGCAGCAGGCACGTCGTGGCGACACACGTCGCAACCTTCCAGGTCGATCCAGAGCGCCACCGCACCGCTACGCTGCGCCTCGTCCAGTGATGCGTCGTATCCCGCGATGACGGCACGGCTCGGTCGTGCCGTCGCGAAGGGCAACGCGGCGCCCAGCGCGAAGGCGGTGCGACGCGACAGCGACGATCGTTGCAACGATCGCTGCCGCAGCGTACGAAGCGGCGACTGCATTTGTAATGCATGAGCAGGCTTGATTTGTGTTTTTCGCAGCGCACGCCGCGGCGTAAGCGACAAGGAGGCCGCCACGGCCACAAGCGCCATCGATGCGAAGCTCCGCATGTTCATCGCTTATCAAAGCGATGCATGTGCTAAGGGAACCTCTGCTACCGCAGTGAAAAAATGCTCTGCGACGGGTTTTTACCAATTTACCATCAGCACTCTACGACGTCGACGACAGACACGGAACTTACGCCCCCTAGCGGTGCATGAAGTAGGTCTGGTAGATGACCAGCGCCGTGAAGAGCGTCCCCACGACGATGAACGACGTCGTCTGCTTCTGCCCCTTCTCGGCCTCGAGCTTGAGCTGGCGCTCGTCCCAGGCCTCCTGGCCCTTCTCCGCGATGAAGTACTCCTCGTAGTTGGCGAAGCCCGCGTCTCGGATCTGCTCGTTCATTTTGATGATCGAGTAGCCGTCGGGGTCGAAGAGGTACTGGTTGTAGCGCTCCGTCGCCTCCTCGTAGTTGCAATTCTCCTTCACCATGGTCTCCTGCACGATGCGTTCGTAGCCGTCGGCGTCCTTCATTTTGGCTATGCTGCCGGCCATCTCCGGCGAGAGCGCCGGGCGCCGCATTAATTGCAGCGGCGTCTGACTTGGGCGCACGAAGGCGCGCGCGCTCGCGACGAGGAGTGCTAATGCGACGCGCGGCATGTTGGCGTTTTGGCTGCTGCTGCTGCTGCTGCTGCTGCTGTGTGCTGCTCTTCTGTGACTGTACTGCTGTGTGCTTTCGTTACAAATTACAAAAACTGCTCGACCAATTCGTCAAGCTGGGCTCGTGAAGAACGTCTGCTGTTGCGCAATGAGCTCTACGGCGGTCAGCGCCAGCAGAATTGGCAATGATCGAGGCAACAACCTGGGTGCCGGGCAACCTTGTGAGTCCACGGTCCCCTGAACTGCTCCTCATGCGCCCCCGAAGAGGAGTGAGAGAAGGTTTCGGGCTGTTGTTAATTTTGGTGCGGGTTTCAACACTCGACCTTGTCTCAGCTTTTGTAAGACTGCGCGGCGGCGCACCGGTGCGAATTGCATCGGTTCCTGGCTTATATTGCGCAAACCAACGTGCATCTTGTGCTGCCGTTCAAAAATCGTAAAAACCGTGCTCTAACAATACAACCCGGCACTGTAAGATCGCTTGGATGAGCACGGCCGGCAAACCGCCGCTGCGGCGCCGCTTCACGGCGCCGGTCTTCGACCCGGACATCTCGGGCAGCGAGCTGCAGGAGCAGGACGGCGACGACGACGACGTTGTGGCCGCACCGCAGACGAACTGGGCCGCCACCTTGATCGCGGGTGGCGTCGCGGGCGGCGCGTCGCGCTCGGCCGTCGCGCCGCTGGAGCGGATCAAGATCCTCTTCCAGGTGCAGGGCATCTCCGCGGGCCCCAAGCCCGTGCTCCACACGTCCGTCTGGGAGTCCTTGCGAAGTCTGGCGCAACGAGACGGCATAAAGGGGCTCTGGAAGGGTAATGGCTTGAACTGCGTGCGGGTCGTGCCATCAAGCGCGATCCAGTTCGGCGCCTACGCGCTATACAAGCAGCTGCTCTTCGGCGCGCACACAAATCAAGCGCTTCCGACGTACCAGCTCATGGTCGCGGGCGGCCTGGCCGGCGCGACGTCCACGGTGATGACCTACCCCATCGATTTAGTAAGGGCGCGGCGCACGGTGGATTTTCGGAGTGCGGTGCCCCAGAGCCTCGTGAATAGTTGGGTCGACATCGGGCGCGCCGAGGGCGCGCGCGGCCTGTACCGGGGCGTGCTGCCGTCGTTGTGTGGTATTGTGCCTTATAAAGCGGTGGACTTTGCCATTTTCGACATCCTGAAACGGCGGTGTCGGCATTATGGGATTGGGCTCGACGAACAGGGCGACGTCCGACCTTTAACCAAAGTTTGTCTGGGCGCCGCCGCGGGCGTCTGCGGCATGACGGTCGCCTTCCCCTTCGACACCGTGCGGCGCAACCTCCAGGTGGCCACCTTGAAGGTGCGGCACGAGGAGAAGCTCGAGACGACTATGAGCGGCTCGCTGCGCGCTATCACGCTCAACTGGACGCGGCCCCTGAACCTGTACCGCGGCTTGTGGCCCAACTACCTCAAGGCGGCGCCCTCGGTCGGCATCTCCTTTGCGACCTTCGAGGCCGTGCGGGACGTCCTTGACGAGAAATTCGCAGACTAACTATGTATTATTGTGCCTCCCGCTGGCACCACTCCTCCGCAAGCGCCGCCGTGTTCACGATGTTTAGCAGGCCGGCGAGCTCCTTGCCAACGCCCTTGTACCCCACGTACCCCTCGCTCGACTCGGCGACGCGGCCGCGGCAGCACTTGACGCTCGTCGCGAGCGCGACGACGAACTTGGCCTTGTTGTTCCGAAAGTTCACCATGCTGATGATCTCCGAGACGCCCTCCCTCGTCGACAGCCACGCCGGCTCCAGGTCCTCGGCGCCGTCGGCACGCGCGGCGTCGCGCAGAGCTTTCACCGCCCTGCACGCGGTGCCCGTCATCGTCTGCGAACTGAGGATGACGCCGCATACAATAATGAAGCGCCGGTTCGCAGGTGATGAAGCGCCGGCGGCCATGCTCTGCCACGTGTTGATAAGCACTTCCGGGCGTGTTTCGTGGCCGATGGTCCCAATGCCGTCGCGCTCGCCAGCGCCCATCAGCGGTAGCGGCTTGTGTCGCTTTGCAGGCGGCGCGGCGATGGCGTCAGATGCGTGCGGATGACGCCTACTGACCCAATCGGCAGCTTCCAAGTGAGCTAGCGCCGCGGCGGCGGACGTGCTCGCTGGCCGTGCAGCATCCTCCGCAGTCGGCTGCGTGACCTCCGCAGCCGGCTGCGAGACCGGGGTGGCGCCGCCTGACGTCGACGCAGCGGTGTCCGAAACATCCGCAGTGGGCAGCGCTGGCTCAGGCTGTAGCTCGCTGAAAAACGACGACTTCGAGCCGCTCGGCGCCTCAGCAGGCTGGTTGTCTGTAGATGCTGCCTCAGGCTCAGCACGGTCCTCTGCAGCGGCGTCGTCAGTCTCCTCCACTACTGCCTCCGGCTCGGCAGTTACCTCTGTTGGCGCCGATGCAGCGGCATCGTCAGACTCCTCCACGTACGCAAACCGAGCAAACATGATGCTGTAGCATCAGTTCGGACAGCTGAGGGCGTAACTGACCAGCGCCCGCGCCGGCTGTTTAGCACAAAACGCGCACGAGGGAGACGCCCACGACAGACACAGCGGCGAATAGAAGTAAAAATGCTACAGAATCTTGCGCCATATTTTTTACACACTGCGTAACTGTGAATGGACTGTGCGTGTGGAAGGTGGCTTTGCTCGAAGTTGGCTGCTTTTTACGGGGTGAAACCCGCCCCCAACCCGCACCACCACCAGCCGGCCGCGCCCCTTCACCTCGCCAACAAACTCGAATAAAGAACGTGCACCCCACCTTTACACCAATCTAAGAAGCACCCTCTACGCCAGCAGCGAGCGGAGCGACGCGCGATAGGAAGCGAAGGCGTCGTTCGGCTGCTCCGGCTCCCGCGGCGAGTAGACCTGGAAGCTCTTGCACGCGAAGAAGTCGGGCTTGCCCGGGCCCGTGATCACGCTGATGCCGCCGCACAGAATAACGGGCCGGTCGTGGGCCAAGTGCTTCGGGACGAGGGCCATGACCTGCTCGTACGTCGACGCGTAGAGTGCCTCGGCCATGGCGACGTTCGGGTCCGTCGGCTCGTCCTCCACAACCGCGGCCTCCTCCGCGGCCGGCTCCGCGCCCTCCACTACTGCAACCGGGGGCGGCGCCGGGGTTCCATCAACCAGCTTCATCGCCACCTGTCGCAACCGGTCCATCTGCTGGTCGTCGGGGTCGGGCTTGAAGGGGCCCTTGTGGTCCTGGGCCCATTCCAAAGCTTGGAGAGCCGCCGCCGAGCAGGGCACGTGCTCTGAAGAACCCGGGTGCACGGCGAAGCCCAGAGTGCCGTCCGCGTCGACGCCGATGTGCGGTCCAAAAACTAAAAAGACGGCCCCGACCTGCTCCAGGGCGTGCGATGCAATAAGTTCCAGGCCCGTCTTGCCGGCCGCGAGGAAGCCGCCGAGGCCGCCCACGTCGAATTTTAGCGCCGGCGTTTCCAGCACGGCGTCCGTGGCCGTGCCCTCCAAATAACTCCACCAGTGGTGCTCCCGGGCGAACTCGTCGCGGCTCGTCGAGTTGGCGTAGACGACGTGCCTCAAATCGAAGCCCAGGCCCTCCAACGCGTGCTGCGCCGCCCGGCCGCACGCGGCGGCCGTGGCGAGCGCGTCCGTGCTCGTGCCGAAGGCCCGATTGATGGCCGCGATCTCCGGCGCACAGAGTGATGTTAAATGGGCCTCGATCTTGCCCTGGGTGTGGCCGTCGTCCAGGGCCTGCGCCACGTTGCTGTACTGGCTGGCGCCGGAGCCCATTTAGGCAGCCGTTGCGTCGATGGCGTGAGATGACGGGCTGCCCTGCGATAGCCTCGCAGCAAGATGGCCTCTCCGTCGGCGTTGGCCCCGGAGAGATGTTGGATGAAATTCGTACCCCGACCTGAACAGAGTATTCCTCGTTGGGCGTCTCAGATACATGCTTGCAACCGAAGACTCGTGAGAAAGCCTCACCTTCAAAACCCGCACCTTTTCGCCTCGAAAAGCGCGTGCCTTGGTGACCTACGTCGCCTCAGCGTAAGCAGAGTCCAAACGGAGGCGAGGAGTGTTGTAATTACTGCAAACGTGGCGGCGGCGGCAAAGCAACACTGCTCCAAAACCAGCTCATATAGCGCTGGCTAAACATTTGGAGGAACAGCAGTGACTCCTCATTGGAGAAACTCAGCAGTGACTCCTCATTGAGAAACTTAGCAGTGAACGCAGCGCGCAGACGCAGTTATGGCGCAGGACGACGAACCCTACACGACGGGCGAGCACGGCCCTGCGAGCTACATCCCGAAAGGCGTTCAGCTCGTTATAGCGACCGCGTGCACGGCAGTGGTCGTTTTCGTCATTATCATAGCGTGCTGCCTGGCCAAGTCACAGTGCGCCTGGCACGAGCCGCTCGTAAGAGTAGCGAAGCAGGTCGAGGGTACGGAGCGACGCCGCCGGCGGGCGGAGGAGCGACAGCGGCGGCGCGCGCTACGCGAGACCGAGATCTCGCCCCTTCGACGGGGCGCCTTCGCGACCATGATGGCATATCTACCCACGGTCGAATCGGTGCTCGGGCGCCAAACGTATCTCCAAGTGTGGAAGGGCCTGAAGACGCGGGCGCGCCAAAAGACAGTGGCAACCTACTTTGGGTACCCAAGCGTGGTCTGGTTTTTCATGTGGCTCCTCTACGCCACGTTCAACAGCCGACGGAGCACAGGCGACATCGAGCAGTACCTAGCGCTACTGTCCTTCGTCTTCGTGCTCCAGAGCACGGCGTCGACGCTCTGCGCCGAAAAGGCCGCGAAGCTCAGGGAGTCGCTCCGGGCCATGGGTTTACGGGAACTGGCGTACTGGGCGGGGCCCCTCATTGTGGACGGCGTGTTGTATGCCTCCGCGCTGGCGTTTCTACTCAGTTGCGTCGTGGTGCCGTGCCGCTTGTTGCACAATGCCGGGCGAGGTTTCAATGCTCCCGTAACGTTCGCGCAGTTCTGGGAGGTATTCGGGTTGTTCCAGGCCGCAGCGGCGTCGTTCGTGTCCGTCGCGTGTGTTATCTCTACCGTGTGCGGCTCGGCGCCGGCCGCGTCCCAGCTCGCGTTCGCCGTGACCATCGCGTCTGTTGTTTTATTTGTTGTGCTCAAGATAACGGAGCCGGCCTCCTTCCGTAACGACTTCATTGAGTTATGGCTCGCGTGGCCGCCGACGGCCCTCCAGACCGCCGCGCTCGGTACTGCATCGTTCACGGGACGCTATCCCTCGTACAAGTTCCAGATTGATTTACCTAGAGTAATCAGGTGGCTGTGGCTCGACGCGGTGTTGTGGGCGTTGCTCGCGCTTTACCTCGGTGAGGTCGTGCCCCAGGAGTTTGGGGTGGCCAAGAAGTGGTGGTTCCCGCTTGCGGAGCTGCGGTCATGCTTCGGGCGGAGGAGTGAGGTCGCGACGCCCGACGACTACGAGCCGTTGGAGGGTGGCGAAGCCGACGTGGGCGCCGTCGAATTCGCGGGGCTGGCCAAGACCTTTGGAAGCCTCAAGGCCGTCGACGGCGCGGCGCTGCGGCTCAACCACGGCGAATGCACATGTCTGCTGGGCCACAACGGCGCCGGCAAGACGACTTTGCTAAGAATGCTCACGGGGCTCCTGCCGCCCGACGCGCGGACGAGCGCGACGGCCCGGGCCTACGGCGTCGATCTACTGAAGCGCGGCACCGAGGGCACGGCGCCGCTCGGGGTCGTGCCGCAGCACGATGTGCTGTGGGAGGAACTGACGGTACGGGAGCACGCGCACTTCTGCGCGGTCCTGAAGAGCGGGGGGTGGGACGCGACGGCCGCCGCGGACGAGCTCTTGCGGACCTTTCACCTCGACGACCGCCTGGCGCACTTTGGTTCGGAGCTCAGTGGCGGCATGCGACGCAAGCTCTCGACGGTCTGCGCGTTAAGCGGCAACTCGAAGTTCGTCGTCCTCGACGAGCCGACGACTGGTTTAGACCCGCTGGCGCGGCGCGAGCTCTGGGACGTGCTTGCCCGCGAGAAGAAGGGACGGTGTCTGCTCCTCACGACGCACTACATGGACGAGGCCGACGAGCTGGGCGACGTCGTGGCGATCATGGTCGGCGGCAAGATCCGCTGCGCCGACGCGCCGGCCGCGTTAAAACGAGGTCTGGGCTGGGGGGCGAAGCTCGTGGTCGAGGTTCTCGAGCACACGGACGCGCGCGACGCCGCCGATGATCCGCGGCCAACGACGCCGCCGGACGCCCACGCGGAGAGCAAGATCCAGTTGCGCGCGCCGAGCCCGGAGCCCGCGGTTGTCGAGGAGAACGGGGCGTTGATGGAGCGGGTCGCGGCCATCGTCAAGCGGACGGCGCCCGGGGCCCGGGCCTGGGAGCGTCGATTCGACGACGACGGCGATATAGCCCAGCAGCGCGTCATCGCACGGACTGCACCACGGCTCGAATTCGCGCTTCCGGTCGACGCCCCCGTCGCCGCGTGCTTGGAAGCGTTGGAAGCGCTCCCTGTGCGCGTCGGCGTGGGCGGCACCGATCTAGAAGATGTTTTCCTGCGCGTGGGCGACGAGGAGGAGCGGCGGCGGGCAAACCTGCTCTCGGCGCCCCCGGCGCGGGCGTTCGCCCGCGCGGACGATGGTAACGCGTGGCGCGCGATCCGCGGCCAGGCGCGGGCGTTAGTCACGAAGCGGCTCCGGACGGCGCGGCACGATCCCGGGCGCACCGCATTATCCGTCGCCCTGCCCGTCGTGTCCGCGGTCATCGCGTTCGCGTGCAACGCAAAGGACAAGTTCGGGCCGCGCGGGTCCTTCCCAGCAAACGCGACGACGTGCGTCATCTGCATGCTCGGCTTTGTGCCGCTCGTGGGCCTCATCGCCGAACACGTCGCCGCCGAGCGCGCGTCGAAGCTGCGCAACGTGCTGACCGTCGCCGGTTGCGACGCCCGCGCGTACTGGCTCGGGACGCTCTGCGGAGACCTGTGCTTGTTGCTTTGCGTTGCTTTATGTTTCTCGACCATCGCGACAATCACGGGCACTTACGGAGGCCCTTACAAGCCTGATCCGACGGACGCCATCATTTCTTACAAGCGGTCGGAGCACCTCTCGCAAGCCGTCGCCGACACGCCCTCGTGGGCGCTGGACCTCGGGGCCCGCGAGTACGGGCCTAAAGTCCCCGCGGCCTCCCGCGCCCCGTTTGTGGACGACGACGCGCGGCGGGCCATCGAAGACGAAGACGGCTGGCTGCTGGACGATCTGTTGGACGACCCCGCGGTCGTGCACGACGCGTTCCTCCACAAGCGCATAGATGAAGCCATCGCCAAAGCGGGCGACCCGACTGTGGCGCAGGCCCTGGACGCGGTCGGCCACCACGTCGACGACGACGCGTCTTTGACCATAGACACTTTGGGTCCCATCGAGGAGGTTTACGGCCTGAAGAAGTGGCGCAAACTTGAGACGTGGCTCTTCCCGCCGCTGTTCGTGGCGCAGTGCGCTGCCTTCGCGTACCTGATCTCCTTCGCGTCGAGCGGGCCGAGGTCCGCGGTGGTGCTGGCGCCGATGGCGGTGCTCGGGCTTTTATTTGTGCCGATGACGGTCCTCGCCTTTGTGAACCTCTCGTTGGGCGAGCAGGGCGCCGACCTCATACATTTATCTTCAGAAGACTTCCTCGGCGTGTTGTACTGGGGCGCGTCCATCTCCGTGCCGCACGGCGCCTTTCTCATGGAGATGTTCCGCATCTCCACGGATCTGTCCACTCATGCGTCGGGCTTTCCATTGCGTCCGGCGGTGTGGATTATTTGCATCGTGGAGCTCGTGCTCTTCTTGTACGCCGCGTACCGCCTAGACGATCGCGCAGCGGCCTTCAAGGTGAAGCGGATCGAGGCGCCTTTGCTAGACGTGCTCGAGGCCGACGTGGGCGTCGAACGCGAGCGGGCATTCAGTGGAGACGCGGCTCTTGTACTAAGAGGGGTCCGCAAAGTATATAACACGGGCAAGCCGAACGAGACGGTTGCGGTCTCGAATTTGTCGCTGCGCGTCGAGCTGGGGGAGATCTTCGGTCTTCTGGGGGCGAACGGTGCGGGCAAGACGTCGGCCATCAACATCGTGATGCGCGCCGCGTTCCCGACCGCCGGCGACGCGCTCGTGCGAGGCCATTCCGTGTTAGACGACTTCAAGCGGGCGTCGACGCACCTCGGCGTCGTCACGCAGACAGACACCTTATATGATGCTTTAAGCTGCGCGGAGCACCTCGATTTGTTCTTGGATCTACGACTCGCGAACAGCAGCACCACCGTATCGACCACGCAGCGCGCATTAGTGGTGGCGCGCATGCTCGAGGACGTTGAATTGGGCGACGCCCCGGACCGGCTGGCGGCACGGTTAAGTGGCGGCATGAAGCGCAAGCTCTGCGTAGCGTGCGCGTTGGTCGGCGAACCCTCGGTCGTCTTACTGGACGAGCCCTCGGCGGGCTTAGATCCGGTGTCGCGGCGGCGGCTCTGGACAGTGCTTAGAAGAGCCATGGTCGGGCGGGCCGTCGTCCTGACGACGCACTCTATGGAGGAGGCCGAAGCGCTCTGCACACGCACAGCGATCATGGCTAGCGGCCAGCTGCGGGCCATTGGGACACCGCTCTCATTGAAACGGAAGAACGGGGCCGGGTGGAGGTTGTCAATAAGGACACACGCGGACGTCGACGCCGACGCGATTACTTCCCGTACTTGCGCGCTCGCGCCAGGCGCCGCGGTGAGAGCGACGACGCGGCGCGGCGTCGTCGAACTTAGTGTCCCGGACCGCGACCACATGAGTGGGGTCTTCGCGGCGCTCGAAGCGGACGTCGCAAATGGAGACCTCGGGACGTTGGGCGCGATAGACTTCACTCTAGAGCAACCGAAGCTCGAGGACGTCTTCTTGCGGGTGGTCGCGCGCGCCGCGGAGACCGACGCTGCCGTGGAGGAGGCTCCGTCTAGACCCATGGTCGATACCGAGGACGTCGAGGCGCCGTTGGCTGTGCCGATGCTCGACGCGCCAGGCGAGGCCAGCGCGGAGGAGCTCGCGCGGTGTTGTTTTGGTCTCGATCGGAGGGCACATGCCTTTCTGGCCTGGGTCCTCTCCATCATAGCTCTGGTGCTCTGGTTTTCCGTCTCTGGGTTACTGGGTCCCATCGAATACGACGACGATCGCCCGCGATCGGCGGGGTCGGACCCGGACGGGTGCCATCACGAGAAGGGGAAGGAGCCCTGCGCCGTGGCGGCCGTTTATATGAACGGCCTGCCCTTTCTCATCGCCTTCGTCGGCGCCGTCCTTGGCTGCTGTGGCGTCTGTTGCTGCATTCCCAAAAAGGCCGATTCGATGTTGGCGACGGGCGCGTCCTGAGGAGTGTTTATTTGTTCTTAAATTTTCTTGTTTTAAGACAGTGCCCGAGGGGGGGCGCGATTTTTAATGCAAAGGGGCTCTGCGTCGTGCTTCCAGTCTATGGATGTATGTAAAGTCACCAGCACGAGTAAGAGGGAGAATAATTGCGGTAAAAGGTACGGGTATTCATCTCAAGAGGGTCATTTCCCTGGGGTGCCGCAACGGCGTGCACTGACTTCAGGCGCGCCGCCAGAGACGCCTTTTTGGAAATAACTGCCCGACACGACGAGGGGCAGCCCATCGATGGCATACGACGAGGACGCACCTGCAGTCTCTCTCAGTGACCAGCTCTGCGGCCGGTTTGAGGCTGAGGAGGCGCCGGAGAGCGGCATTGAATACGACGATGCGCCATCGGACTGGTTAGAGGCAGATGGGGCTCCGGAGATCCCCACTGATTACGACGATGCGCTGCAGCCGACGCCCGGCGACGCAGCGCGACCAAACGCCCCAAGTGAGACCGACGGGAGACGACCGATGATGGTCCGCCGGCCGAGCGTCATGCAGCGCGAATCCGACTGGGAGGCCATCAAGGCGCGCGAGGCGCACCCCTGGCGGCCGCACGAGCGCGTGTCGATCGCGTCCGCCATCAAGACGTCCTTCACGGGCGCGCAGGGGTTCATGGAGAGCACGGAGAAGACCCTCCGGGCGCAGGACCGCCTCACGCGGCACCACCATCGAAACCAGGTGGCCAAGGACCTCATCACGCGCCTCGACGACTGCTACCGGCGCGTCGAGGCCATCGCGGACGCGTCGAAGGCGTCGGACCGGCGAGCGCCCCCGTCCTTCGACGACGTGGGCACCTTCCCCTTCAAGCTGCACGCGCCGAGTGCGGACGAGTACCCGGTGAAGGCCGCGAAGCCGTACATGGAGCTGTACGGCGACCGGTGGTGGTTCATCAAGCTGTTCGCGCACCCGCAAGTCGTGACGAGATTCGGGCGACAACTATGGCCCCACCTCGTGACCGTGGTGTGCATCCAGATGTTCATCAACACGTTGTCGGCGTTGAACGTGGGGCCGCCCGTCTCCGTGCTCCGGGAGCTGGAGGCGACGCAGCATTTGTTGGGCGCGGTGCTCTCGCTCCTATTGGTGTTTCGCACGAACTCGGCCTACGAGCGGTACTACGACGGGAAGAAGCAGTACGGCATCATTGCGAACCAGGTGCGCCAGCTCATCATGAACTCGTACGCGTTTATCAGCTTCCACGAGGACCCGACGGGGCGGCTGCGCCAGCGGTACGGGTGGGGGCTCGAGGCCGAGGAGCACGAGGCGGAGTCGCTGCACGAGCTGCGGGAAAGGGTGAGGCGGCAGGCCATTGTGTTGTTTGCCGTCATACGGCAGGACCTGCGGGAGCGGCGGTGCGGCTTCGTGCCGACCTCGACGTTAAATCATGTGCCGTTCACCCGGCACACCTGGATCCTGGACCCGTCGCGGCCGCGGCTGGTGGATTTGCTAACACCAAGGGAGATCGTGGACTTTGGGCGGGTGTCCTCTGGAAGTAGAGTGATGCTCGCGTGCCACAACCTGATGGACGCGCTGCAGAGATTAGCGCCGCGCATCGCCCAGGACAAGCCCTTTACTGATGCTTGTACGAGAAATGTCCAAGACCTCATCGACGCGGCGAAGAGTTGCCAGCGCATCGTGGACACGCCCTTGCCATTTACGTACACTTTAATTCTGGGCGTGCTCCTCTTCTTCTTCGTCTACTCGTACCCGTTCATCTACTGGTACAAGCGCCACCACCACCACAACAAGGTGAGCCAGTGGCACGACTTCTCGGGCCTGATCCCCGCCATGTTCACGACGTTTTTTTATTATGGTGTCATGCAGATCGCCATCGACGTGGAGAACCCGTTCAACTTCGCGGACGTCGACCACGACCTCGACAGCTTCTCGAAGCGGCTGCACGAGGAGACACTCGTCGTCGCGCGGGAGGTCGCGCCGGCCGGCACGCGCTGCCGCGACTACTGGATCACGGACCGCAGGATGGCCAAGGGAAGTTCAAAACGGCGGCGGAAGCACACCGGCGAGGGCTACTTCAAGAACATATCCGAGAAGCTCCTCACGTTCAAAGATGATGAGGAGATATAATTTTAATAAGTGAGTTTACCACGCGCCCTAGCCCGCCCCCGCCGCGCGCTTGCGCTGCTCGCGGGCTCGCGCCCGGGCCCAGGGCGTCGGCGCCCCCGGTTCGAGGCCCGCCTTGCGCTGGGCCCGCGCCGTCGCCTGCCTTTCTTCCAATTGTTTGGCGGCCCGCTCCTCCCGGATTTTGAGCAGTTTGGCCTCCCAAATAACCATGCGCGCCTTTTCGTCGCCCGGCGCGCGGGGTCTTTGAGAAGCGGGCACGCCGTACGCCTCCTTCCGAAATAAGGGTAATGTCGATTTGGACCAGTGGCGCCTCCCTCCTTCATTGTAGGCCGCGATGATCTTGGGCACGAGCCGCGGCCCCCACTGCCTTATGACGAAGCGGTCCCCGTCCAGATTCCCGGGGATGTTCACCGCGTCGCTGCAGTTCTCGTACTTCTTGGCGTCCCCGAAACAGCGGTAGCCTACCAATGTATGCCCCTTCGTGACGTTGTCCAGCCCGTCGTGGACCGCGCTTAGGAGCGACTGGGACCCGACCCGCCATAAGGCAGCGCGAGAAGCAATGAGCTCGGGGCCCTTTTCATATTCCAAAAGCATCTTGTCGCGCAGCTTCAGCAGCGTTTGCTTGAGGAAGGTCACGCCGGGCCGGGCCGCGGCCATGTTCGTCGCTCGAACCCTCCTTCGTATTTGCAATGTCCCCGCGCCGAGCGGTCTCTCTTCTAAAACTAGGTCGTACGTCCCGAACTCCCGCACCACGCCCGCCAACCCCGGCGGCGACAGCCAGATCTTGGCGTCGTGATAAATACCACCATAGATATAAAGGGCCGCCAACCGAAAGAGGTTCGAGAAGACCGTGGCGTGCTCTGTCTCTAGCCGGTCCCAGAGCCATCCTAAATCGGGGTGGACTCGATTTACCACTTCGCGGGCCGCGTCGAAACCATAGACAGTACACCGCACCCTTAACCCCGCCTCCGCGCTCAATGCCGTGTAGTTCCGGAGCATGCTTTGGATCATGGGCGGCACCTTCGCGGCGTTGCGGGGGTCGTCCCGGTCAATAAAAAAGTAGTGCACGGGGATGGGCCGGTCCGCGCTGAGGCGTTCACTTTCGCTCAGCGGCGCGGCCGCATCAACTCGACGTATGTGCTCCTGCGCCCACCGCTCGTGCCGCTCCCGCACGCGAGGGTGGAGCGCGCTCTTGTGCTGCCGGACGAGCCAGTCCAGGTGGCTCGCGGTGGTGACGCTCTTTCTACTGGTCCGCGTGAGGCGTGCGGTCGTGTGTTTTATGAGGAGGAATGCGTAGAGGCGCATGCTTCATGCGCTGAGGGGCAGCCCCTGCTCGAGATGGTCCGAACGTCGGCGATCAACGATTGTTTGCCGCACCAACACCTGGGCAGGCACACAACAATCTACTTTTTGGCAAACTTTTGGTCGCAAGGTGCGGGGTTCATCCGAAGAGGCTAAGAGCTTGGAGGGGGGTCATGGAGGTCCTCTCTCTCCCTCTCGACCGGGACTCTGATGTCATGTCCCTTTTCTTTCGTTGCCGATGACGCCATCGGCGCGATAGGCTCGATGGCGTGGGGCTTATGCGACGTCGCGTCGGTGTGTGTCCCACTTGTCTTCGATAACAATCTAGTAGAAGAATGTCTAAAAACCGGGATGTTACGACGCCAGAACTCATTTGTCCTTCTTCTTCTTCTTCTTGTCGAACTGCCCCGTGTATGCGCAGATCACGACGATGATGACGCCCAGAATAGAAATGACGATGAAGGCGATGAGCATCTGCATCTTGCACTTCTTCCACCACATCTGCGACCGCAGCTTCTTCGCGCGCGTCTTGAACATGCCCGCCTGCGACTGGAGCTCGTCGGCTTTTTGGTCGATCGCTTCCAGGGAGACGCAATTTTGTAAAGCCAGTTCGATGGAGTCCTGCATGACGATCTTCACGTTCTCGACCTTGGCTAGCGTCGCGTGCAGGGAATCGACGTTCGACAGATCGTCGTATTGACTACAGAGCCGCTGGAACTTCCCACTCATGGGGGCGTTCAACGCTCCTTCCCCTCTACAATTCAGCCCGGCCTCGGCTTTCGAAGCGAAGGTCGCGCGCAGGTCCCGCAGCAGCCCGGCGGCGTGCCGCAGGGGATAATTGGTAGCGGTAATAGCGACGTAGATCCACGCGCTCCCGTCCGACTCGAGGTGCCACGCACTACCGCTCGTCTCGAAGTTGTAGTGCTTGTTGGCCTCGACCGTGCGCATCTGCGGTGGGTCCAGCACCGCGCGCACGCCGCCCTGGTCCACGTGCGCGCCGTGGCTCGCGTGCGCGACGACGCACCGGTCCGCCAATCTCGCCACGGCCACGTAGTTCACGTTCTGGCCGTTCAGTGGGTTGCCGACGCCGGCCATTTTTGCGGTCTAGTCAGGCAACTGACGTCGAACTGGCTGTACTGCCCCTTTTTGGGTGAGGGCCCCAAGGATGCACCGGTGAGTTAGCGCTCGCTGGTGTGGTCTTTATTTTGTTTAAACACTTCCACCCACTACTGCAACGCGACAGGCGATTCCGTTCCCTCGCGCGGCGGCCGAGCTCCCAAACGTTTCTCGTGCGGGTTTTATTACACAGGTGGTTACTACTCGCCCCGGGGCCGTAACGACGCAGGCCGCGACGTTCTACGACGTTCTTGACGGCTGGGAAAGAAAGGGTAAAAACGGGTTTCAACTATTGCAAAATCGATGCCCATATATAGCCTAGCCTAGCACTTTGTTGAGTGATTCGTGCAACGGATCTCACTCGAAGAAGCTCGAAAATAAGCCAGCCTCGCAGCCTCGAACACAGCAGCACGCATGGAGCCGGAGCGGGTCCAGGCCCTGCGCGACACCAAGGCTTTATATGATGAGGGCATCCTCGACGCGGCCGAGTACAAGGCTAAGAAGCAGGAGTTATTGGCCGCACGCCCTAAACAGTCCACCCTCGTGGCGCCCGCGTCGTTCAGCCTCGACGGGCCCACCCTAAGTGACTGCGCGTTCGTGGCGCCCGCGCCAACCACAAAGGATGAGCGCCTCCAAAGTTTCGACCAGCCGGCCTTTGAAAGGCGGCGCGGCCTCGGCGCCCGGCGCGGCTGGGACGTGCGGAACACGCGCGACCCCGAGGACGCGGCAGAGATCAGCGAGCTGGTGAATGCGGCCTACGCGACCGACTTTGGCAAGGGGGGGTTTAGATCGGGCACGGGCGTGATCACCTCCAAGGACGTCGAACGCGACTTTGCGGACCCGACGGTGTCGTGGCTGGTCGTCGAGGCCGTGGCGGACGAAGCTTTATTAGCTTGCGTGCGGACGCGGTTCGTAGGGGGCCGGGAGAGCGGCAATCGGCTGGCGGTATTAGATTGTTTGGCCTCGTCCTCGGCGCACAGCGCAAGTGTCGACGCCGGGGCGGCGGCGCTCAACACTGCGGAGAGCGCCGCGCGCGCGCACGGCTGCTGCGCGTGCAACGTCGAGGTGCCCCTTCCGCGCGCGGCGGACCGGGCGGCGCTCGAGGGCGCGGGCTACGCCGCGGTCGGGCCCGCGCTGAAGCTGGCCGGCACGGCCACGTCCTACCATACGCTGCAGAAGCCGCTCGGCGCCGCGCCGCCGCCGCCGCCGAAGCGCGCACCGAAGCGGCGCACGCTCGGCGTCGTCCAGAACCCGACCGAGCAGTTCGTCGCCACGCCCGCGGCTGATGGCGGCCTCGGGGCGCAGCTCGAGCTGTGCTCGGCGCTGTCGGGCCTCGGCAAGCTCCTCGACGGCGGGGCGGACGACGACGCGAAGCCCGGCGCCAAGGCCAAGGGCGACGACCTTAAATTGGAGGGCCTCGTCGGGTCGTTGATCGGCGCGCTGAAGACCGACGCGGGCAAGCGCGACTTCGAGCGCTTGGCGGCGCAGCAGTCGGACGGCGACGCCGCGCTCGCCGCCAAGAGCCCCTTCCCGGGCTTCGTCGCGCGGCCGCCCGGCGCGCGGGCGGCCTTCGCGGGCCAGAGCCCCGCGTCCGTCGAGGTGAACGAGCCGCGGGCCTTCGTGGAGCTGCTCGCTTCTGATAGCCGGTTCACGCGTGGCAAGGAGTGAACCTCTTTTGGCGCGCCCATTTTTTTTGTTCCTCGCTCATGTTCAGTGAGTAATGGAATCTCTCTAATAGAATGCTTCAATGCGACCGCACACGCACCACAACCAAGGAGCGTCGTGTGTGAATTAGATCGCGCGCCGGGTAAAAATAAATCGCCGAAACCCGTTTAGTAGAATAGAAGGTTGAGGTCAAAAGTCTGAGTCGAGACACTGATCAGCTGACTGCTGCATAGCTGACTGCTGCATTGCGTAATGATGTCCCGCAATATCTGCGCTGCGCTATGCGTAACGCTGGCAGCCGCCAAGCTCGCGCCGCCCACGCATAACGCGGTCAAGCTGGCGCCGCGCAAGGCAGCCAAGCTGCACCCAGTCGCAAAACTCAGCGGCGGCGCCGCCACCACGAAGACGGCGGAGCTCCTCTTCGGCGCGGGTGGCATCTACGTTGCGTTCTTATATTACGGCTCCCTCCAGGAGGACGTCTTCCGGTACGCCGCTGAGGACGGCTCCAAGTTCACGCAGGTCTGGTTCCTGCAAGTGTTAGAGGCTCTGTGCAACGTGGTCGTCGGCTTCGCAGGGTTGCAGATCACGGGCGGCGCCACCCCGGACCTGCCGCAGAAGCTCTTCGCGTCTTCCGGCTGCTCTCAAGTGCTGGCCAAGTACTGCACGAACGCCGCGCTAGCCAACGGCCTGAGCTTCCCGGTGGCCACGCTCGCCAAGTCGGGCAAGATGGTGCCCGTGATGGTCGGATCACTCTTACTGGGCGGCGCCTCGTACAGCTTGAAGCAGTACCTCCAGGTCGCGATGATCGTGGGCGGCACGGCCATCGTCTCGTTATCCAAGAAGAAGGCCAGCGCGGCGGCGACCGCGTCCCTGGGCGTGGCCTTTATTGTGGCGTCCCTCTGCTTCGACGGCATCACGGGCGGCCTCCAGAAGAAGGTCAAGAGCGAGACCAAGGCACGGGGGGCGTCGCCGAAGCCGTACGACTTCATGTTTTTGACCAACGTGTACATGCTGGCGACGGCGCTGGTGTTCGCGTTAGCGCGGGGCGAGGTGCAGCAGGGCCTGGCCTTCGCGCTGGACAACCCGGCGCTCTGGGGCAAGCTGTTGCGCTTCGGCGCGTGCTCGGCCGTGGGCCAGAGCTTCATCTTCTACACGATCTCGACCTTCGACCCGCTGGTGTGCACGACGGTGACGACGACGCGCAAGATCTTCTCCGTGCTCCTCTCGATCTTCCTCAAGGGCCACGAGCTCCCGCTGGCGGGCTGGGGCGGCATCGCCCTGGCCTCGGCGGGCATTCTCATGCCGCTTGTGTCAAAGTAAGTATTCAATCTCGTGAGTCGTGACGGCCGCGGCGGTGGCGTTACGGCTTAATAGCCGGGGGGAATTTGCTTGTGACATTCTTTCACTACTTCTCGAGAGAACTGCCGACAAAATAAATCAAAATCGGCGATTTTTTTTTCCAGTGCTGTTTGGCACCGATGGATGCTGGCAGTGATAGATGGCTGGTAAGTTTAGATCTCCAGCGACAAGCGCGCGCGCGATCTACTCGAGGCGGGCGAGAAAAACCGCCCGTCCCAGTCGAGCGCGACGCGCAGCGCGTGCAGCGACGGCGTCCGCGGGTCCGCGACTAATGCAGCGCCGAGCGCCGAGCGCGCGGCGCCCACGAACCCTTTTAACCGTAAGAAGTGGTCCAATCTCACATCTCCGTCCAGGCCCTCCGCGCAGGCTTGCTCCGCCGCGGCGAGCGCCTTTGAGAGCGGCGCGCCCACGGTCTCGTGCAAAGTGCCATGGAGCGCCGCGACGGCCAGCGACGGCGCGTCCTCGGCCGAAAAGTAGCGCTCCAGGGCTAAGGAGCACGCGCCCTCGTCGGCCGCGCCGCCCGCCCGGACGCGCGCGTCCAACAAGGCGTCGGCCAGCGACCGCCGGCAGTGGTCCCGCACAACGCGTGCGACGTGCTCGCACGCGTGGAGCGCCACGTCGAGCGCTTGCGCGGGCCGCCGCCGGCGGGTCCTCGCGAACGCGCCCCGGAAGGCGGTCACTTTACGATAAACGCGGTCGCACGTCCCGCAGAACATCACCGCCGCATCGAAGGAGCCCCCATACCGTTGGAGAATCTGAGAAACGTCGTCGTCCCGGAGCGGGGCGTCGTCGAAGGACCGCGCGTGCGCCCTCCGCAGGGCGTCCGCCACGACCAGCCCGTCGAAGTCAATTCTGAAATCCGCCCGCGCGTCCTTTTCCGCGTCCAAAAACCCGGGCAGCGCGTACAACGCCTGCCGGGGCGCCGGGCGCGCGTCTATGACAGAAGGCGTCGCGGGCGCGGTCGCGGCGTGGGCCCAGTACTCATTGCCATTCTGGACGAAGCGCCGCTCCTCGATGGAACACGCGTCGCCGAGCGCCGCGACCAATTTGTTCAACTGCTCGTCCCGCTCGAGGCGCACGAGGTCCCGGATGCTGTCGCACTCTACAGATGGTTTCGTCGACAGGAAACGCGGCGGCGCGTCGTAAATGGTGGGCGGTGGTGGGGGTGGTGGCGGCGGCGGAAGTATTGGTGGCGGTAGTGGAGGCGCCTCTGGCGCCGCGCAAGAAACGAAGAACGGGTCGCCGCCCGGACTCAAGTCCGCGCGCCAGGCGTCGACGCGGATCCGCGCGGGCGCCGTCGACGGCGCGCGCCTCCCGATCGAAAACGTCTTCGGCGACGCGGGCGTGTCGGCGGCCGGGCCCAGCACAAATTTCGCGGCCGCGAGGGGCTCCGCGCACTTCGCAAAGGCCGAGGCCAGCGCCGCGGCGTCGTCGCCACCAGACAAACCGCGCGCCAGGCACGCCGTCCGGAGCGCGGCCGCCGCGCGCCGCGCGACCGCCCCGAGCTCCAACGGCCCCACGTCCAGCGAGGCGCCGCCGCCCCGCGCCGCGGTGATCACGTTCGCCAGCACGAGCCCGCGCCGAAAGAGGGGCGCCCACGCCCGGTCCACCGCGATCAGCGTGACGCGGTCCGCGTCGCGCCAGCGTAACGCCAGCGTCTCCGCGTCCTCGACGTAGCTCGCGCAGGCCTCGGCCACGGCGTGGGCGGCGGCCGCCGCCGCCCCGTCCGCCGCATTTAGCCGGGCCGCGCGCGCGACGGCGGCGGCGAAGGCCCGCGCCAGGGCCACCGAGTCCGCGCCGCGCGCGACCCGCGCCAGCACGCCCCTGACGGCGGCGGCCGTCGCGCGCTCGCAGTTCAGGTCGCGGTGCTCGATCTCCGGCGTGAGCTGCCACCGGCCGTCGGCCTTGCCTCGGGCAAAGGTCGCGCTCCGCGCGCCGCACACGCAGTCGACGCAGTCCCGGACCACGGCCGCGTCGGACCGCCGGCGCGGGCGGAGGCCGAGGAAGGAGTACTGCGTCTGGGTCTTGGTCGTCATTCGTCTTGGCGTCGGAATGGCGTCGAACTAGTGGCTCCGGAGCGCGTCCCGGCAATGCGCGCCTTTGGTGTGTTGCCAAGCTAGAGTGACCTTGTAGATCAACGCGCGGCGATCTTGCCGCCGTGGCGGCTGGGAGTATGAATTCGAGGTTCGCTCTCAGCTCAGGTAGGGCCGGAGTCAAACCGAGAGGTGCGCGCTGCCTTGATTTCAAAACGCGAAACCCGTGCAAGTGACGGGTTTTTGCGTGCATTTTAGCTCTTGCCTGGGCTGGAGCCGCCAAAAGCGCTACAAGGCGACCAGTGCGTCATTACACATTTGCTCATTGTGCTCCTGCTGCTGCTGTTGCTGCTCTGCACCACACATCTGGAAGCCTAAGCACTGCACGTCTGCCAGGATGCATCACTTGTAAGCAAGCACTCCTGCCTCAGTGCTGTTCGACACTGCCCAGTCGCACTGCTCTAATCGGCGTCTATATAAGTTGCGGTGCGCCACTTGAGGCAGTCATGCTCGCGCTGCGCCGGCTCGCCGCGACGGCGCGCCGTGCGCACCCGCTGCGACGTCTCACAACGGAAAGCAAGAGCTCGCGCCACCTGCTCCTCGACGCTACGGCGAGACAGCTCAAGGGCGACATCCCGCGTGCGGAGGAGCTGGCCCGCGCCGCGCTCGGCGCGCTGGATGCCGACGACGTCGCGGTGCACGTAGACTGTTGGGTCTTCCTGGGAAAGTTGTCTCAGCTCCAGGGCAAGTTCGACGACGCCGAGGGCCTGTTTATAAAAGCGCGCTCAGCACAGTCCGAGGAAGAATCGTACCACTCGACCTCGCTCCTCGCACACACTCTGCGGATGCAGGGACGTGATGACGAGGCCATAAAAGATTACCGGGCGGCTCTCGACGGTCTCGCGGCGACGAAGGGCTGGACCGACGGCGCGACGAATCACGCGGCGGCGGC
>Ga0114994_10000813_pt1 | contig 21634 bp, 15 predicted proteins | sample ArcticOcean_MG_C_9_FD_87043 | JGI IMG/M metagenome (GOLD analysis project Ga0114994, IMG submission 87043) | Marine microbial communities from western Arctic Ocean - ArcticOcean_MG_CB2_152 | ecosystem: Environmental > Aquatic > Marine > Oceanic | place: Arctic Ocean: Canada Basin | collected...
CCACGGCTTCATCTAATGAAATGCGCTCCCGCACCCGGGGGTCCGCCGCGGGCGACATGAGCTTGGGGTCGACTTTATAAAAGCGGGACTTGGCGTGCGACATGCCCTGCAAAGACGCGGCCCGGGCCTCCAGGACGTCCAGCCGCTTCACGCAGATTTGGGCCGCCGCTTCGGCCACGTGCGTCGGCGCCGCTTCCGGCGGGTGCGCGATCTTCCCGCCGCACAGCGCGCAGCTGCACAACCCCCTCACTGCCTCGCACGTCCGCGAGTACGCCGGCGTCGCCATGCGGCCGTTGTGCCGCGGCGAGATGCCCGTCTTGCTACTGAAGGGATGGTGCTCCTGGTCGTAGTCGGCGAACTCATTCGCTCGCAGGGCTTCGTCTGTCGTCGCGTAGGCAGCCTGCTGCCGGACCTCGTGGTCCGCCGAGGCCAGGCAGGGGTCGATGTGCCCCCGGTCCAGGGCCGCTTTAACCCGCTCCAGCAGGTTGAGTTGTTGCGTAGCGCTCTGGGCCTGGGACGCTTCTCTGGCAAAATTGTCATCAACGAGCCCCGCGTCTCGCGCCACAGCAACGGCGTGCTGCAAACTCAAGCTCTCGCCGACGGCATGCTTCCGCGCGACCTCGGACGGACCCAGCAGCAATCGAGGCACGCCGGGGCCGCACACGCGGAGCTGCCTCAGGTCCTCCGCGACCGCGTACGGGTCGGCGTCCTCCTCCTGGACCAGCGCCTCCTCCACCAAAGGCGCGGGCGCGGGCGCCGCGCACTCGTCATCTTTGTCGTAGTAATCTGGGACGTCCGCGCCGTAGGCCTTGGTCGCGAAGGGTTCGGAGGGCGGCCCATAACTCCCTAGGCCCAGCTGCGACTCGCCGGCCACCCTAAACTCGTAGGCGACGCCCGAGCACAGGTTGGCCACAACGTGCCGGTAGCGCGGGTCCCGCACCGTCCTCCGCAACCGCGTCCCGGGCCGGAGTACGGTCGTGTAGTGCGTGCAGACCTGCTCCTCGCATATCAAAGGCTCGGACCAGCCTAAAGTTGTGTTGCCCCCGATGCGGTGTTGAATGTAGTAGCGCTCGACCGGGGGGTCCAAGTGAGACGCGTTGACGACCGCTGGCAGCCAGTACAGGACCGCGGTCGTGGGCGACGCGCCGATGTCCCCCAGCCCGATGCCGTCCCGTTCTACGGTCGGTGGGGCCACGGGCGGCCGCGGCGGCGCCGGCATCCCTGGCGGCAGCCCCGTCTCTAGTAAAGCGTGGGCTTCGCTTCCGGGCGCCGCGTAGAGGGATGCACATAAAACCACGGGGTGCTGGAAGTCGCGGTTGAACGCTTCGATTTCCTGGCCGAGGTACCTGGCCTGCACGCCCCTAACGGCTTCCTCGCTCCGCCAGTCACTCACTAACCGCTTCATCTGCTCGTCGGACACGACGTCCCAGTCCTCGGCCGTGGGCTCGTTCGCGTCGCCCGCGTGGCCGCCCGCGAGCTGCGCGCACGCCACCACGAGCGCGGCGTCGTGCGTGGCCTCGTTGAAGGGCACGAGGTCGATGAGTATGGCCACCTCGTCCCTCGCCGCGCACCGCACGGCTAACGATGCGCGCGTCGCTCGTTCGGCGGCCCGGTGCAGCCTGACCACTTCGCTCCGCACGAGCTGGAAGTGCCTCCGTTTCCAACCGATCAGGACGCCGTCCAGGTCCTCCGATATCAGATCCTCTTCCCGTTGCGCCTGGGACCGCTGCCGCGGCGCATACAGTGTATCGAAGCCCGCGGCGTTCAAGCCGGGGAGCCAGAAGCCGTGGTAGTCGTCCACGTCCTGCAAACAGACGACGTCGCAGTCGTACGTTGTGATCTCCTCCAGGAGTCGCTGCCGGCGGAAGCTCCAGGTCAGCGCGGCCGGGTGCGAGTGGGCGTGGAGGCCGTCGGCGTTGCATCTTCCTAAAACGTTGTACGACAGCACCTTGACGCGCGACTTTGATTCAGCGGGCGCGCCCGGGAGCCAGGTCAGCCGGCGGTCGAGGTCGGCGTCCGGGTCGACGGGTTCCGCTTCCGCCGCCGTCGTGGGGCGCGTGGATCCGGGCGTGGTCTCGTCCTCCCACCGGGCCTTCTTCACCATCACGCGGTCGAGGAGGCCCATGGTCGTTTATCGTCTGCTGGTGAGGCTGCCCCGGCCGCTTCCCATACTGTTTGCAGCTCCTTTGCTTGCTGTATGATCTAGGCTTAGGCAGTGGTTCCGTACCGGCTTGTGCCGTACCGACACTCTCTACCTTGCTTTGTTGAGCTCCAGCGCCGCGCTGTGGTGCACCGGTGAGCGGCTTTTAGGGCCCGGGTTTTTTTCGACTATCTGGATATTACGCTGTGTGCTCGCTGCATATCAGACGGCTGTGCAGTTTCCACGTGTTCTACACAAGGCACACTCATCGTTGCTCAAACAGTTTGCTGCTGGTTGGCAGCCGGCGCATGGTTGGTAGCTGGCGCAGTCTGTAGCAGTAAATCGCAGTCATGCATCGATTCACGGCATCTCTTGCATTCTTGCTCTTTGGCGTCGCTGCGGCATTGAAATTCGACGGCGGCATCTCCCTCTCGCAGCTGCCGACGCCCGCTCTACTCATTGACGTGGATGAGCTGCCCGCTGGCGGCGTCGACGTGCTGCCGAGCGGACCCGACGAGCGACGAGCAGCGCTGAAAGACGTGCTCTTTGTGCACGCGCGCGTCGTGGCCGCGGGCCAAGAGCGAGCCGGCTTCTACCAGGGCCGGGGGGCGCCTCTGGCCGAGCTCGACGTTCCATTGGCCGGCAACGCGTATCTCGCGACCGGTCTGGACAACAATTGGAGTTACGACAACAGCTATTTCTGGGCGCGGAACCTCGGCTCCGGCGCGCGACGGCCGGCGCCGGGCCTCGGCTTGAGCGCGGCCGGTGATAGGACGGCGGTGCGATGGCTACGCGACGACGAGCCCGGCGCGCCACAGACCGGCGACGGTAAATTCAGCGAGTGGGCCGAGTTCCTCGCCGTCGGCGACCGGGTCGACCTCGTGCCCGTCGACGTCGACGCGTGGCTCGACGCGCACGACTCCGCGTACCTCGTGACGCGCGAGGCGCGACCGCCGGGGGCCGAGCCCCTGGTCCGAGCGGAGCCGTGGGCGATCGCGGCCCGGCCGGCGCGGGAGGCGGTCGTCGTCGACATAAGCACCATGGACGCGTTGGATACTCTGCTGGCAGTCCAAGCGCCCGGCGCGCTGACGCTGCTCGAGGCCTACGCGACGAACTGCCCGAAGTGCAAGCGGCTGAAGCCGAAGTTCGCCGCCTTCGCCGCGCAGCACCCCGACGTGACGTGCGTGGCGGTGAACCTCAGCACGGTCGCGGGCGCGTACAAAACGCTGGAGGTCGCCACCGTGCCGTCCTTCTTCGCCTTCGCGGACGGCGAGCGCATCGACGACCTCCCGGAGCTCAGCGACATCGAGGCGTACGCCGCTGAGTGGGCCGAGAACGAGTGCGAGGACGAGTGCTCGGTGAACGAGGAGTGGCCCGACTAACATTAAACTTAATTCCGATCTTCTATGTCCTTCTTCTTCGCGTCCGCGATGGCGCCGATCGTCTTCGACGCCGCGTCGACAAGCGCGTCGATGGCCTTTTGCTTGGCGCGGACGTCGTCCTCGGACACGCCCAAGGCCTTCTTCAGGAGGTCGTGCGCGTCGCGCCGGTGGTTCCGCGCGTGCTTCTTCGCCTCTTCCGCCGCCGCGCCGGCGGCCTTGGCCAGGGCCGCGCGCTGCTCCGCGGAGGGTCGCGGGATGGGCACGACGACGTCGCCGCCGGACACGCTCGGGTTCAGCCCCAAACCCTCCAGCTGCTCCACGGCCGCGGCCACGGCCGGCGCGAGCTGCGGGTCGAAGCACGAGATGCGCACGAGCGTGGGCGAGGCCACGGCCACGTGCGCGACGGTCGCCAGCGGCTGCCGGTCGCCGTACGCCTCCACGCTGCACGCGTCGAACAGCTCCGCGTTCACGTCGCCGCCGCGCATGGTCTTGAGGGCGTGCTCCAGGTGCGCGATCGTCTTGTCGAGGCCCTCCACCAGCGGCGCGTCGAAGGCCGGGGCGAAGATGTCGACGGCCTCGGCGCTCGATGGCGCGGCGTCGGCGCCCTTCGATTTCTTGGGCGCGGCGTCCGCCTTGTTGCCTTTCTTCTTCTTTTTGGCGAAGCCGCGCACCGCTGTGTGTACGACAGGTGGTCGCCGCAGGCATGTGCGCGTCGACGTGCGGAGCATGCCGCGTGCGAGCAGCATGGTGATACCTGGGCTGCTCGGACGAGTTGCTGCCGCGAATTCGTCGAGTACTGGTACCGATGTGTCGCACAATAACGAAGGCGAACCGGGGCGCGCTGCCGCTCAAAACCCGCGCGCACGTACGCATACGGGTTTTTACTGGCGGTGCGCTAACGACCAAAACAAGCTTGTTTTACATCGCGAGCGCAAAGCCGTGGGGCAATGGGCTTCAAGCATCGAGACCGACGACGGCGCTGAACCCCGGGCAGCCTAAGGAGCGCCGCGTAGACCCATCCAGGGTAACCTGAGCTGCACCACACCCAGCAGAACGCCTTCGGAGGACCGCAGGACATGGGCGAGTGCATGGAGCGCCTGCGGGAGAACGCGATCCTGTGCAAGGCCGGCTGCATCATTTGCATTTTGGCGCCGTGCATCGAGCCGTGCCTGTACTGCTGCCCCGCCGGGGACCCTATAAAAATCCTCCCGCAGCAAATGGACCGCCCGGAGTGCCTCGACGACATAAAAATCCCGAACCCGGCGTTTCCTTATGGAAAAGTGAACTGGGAGCACGACGACCTGGCGTGCCGGGACTGGGCGCTGGGCCGGGACATGGCCAAGTGGGAGGAGAAGTACAATCCACAGCCGGAGCCGGAGCCGGAGCCGGAGCCCGAGGACCTCTCGAAGCTCACGTTCTACGAGCGGCGGAAGCGCGCCATCGAGGCCGGCGTCGAGCTCGGGGCGAACGAGGGCGCGACGGACGCGCAGGTAATGAGTGGCTAATATATGCGCTAGGCTAGTCTACGCACGAGTACGTAGAATTGCGCCGTAACTCGATCAACAGAATCATTAGTTCACACAGCAGAGGAGGGAATGTGTTGCGCGCGGGGGTCGGGCGCCCGGAGAACGTTCTCCGGGCGCCGTCATGTGCGCGCATCACACCACTCACTTCTCGACGCCGACGTGCTCGACGCCGACGGCCGCGTCCGGCAGGGCCGCGAGCAGCTCCTCCGTCGACGGGTGGTCGCCGAGCTCCACCTCGGCGTGGCCGTAGAACGGCGTCCCGCCCGCCTGCACGACGTAGACGCCGCCGTGCACGAGGCCCTCGCCGACCAGATTGCCCTTGGAGCCCTCGGAGCGCTTCACGTTCTTCTTGAGCCGCGACCAGGGGTTGAGCATCTTGGCCAGGAAGGAGGCCAGCGTGTTCCGGTTGGGCCTGCCGCCGCCCAGGGCGTCGTAGAACGCGCGCCGCTCGTCCATGTACACGGGCGCGTCGGGCCAGCAGTAGTCCCGGAACGCCTGGACCTCGCCGACCGCGCCCTCCTCCTTGGCGGGCAGGTCCTCCTTGACGAGGGCGTGCAGCGTCGCGCCCCGCGCCTCGAACTCGCCCTTCCGCGCGTAGACCCGCTTGGCCTCCGCGCGGCAGATCTGTCAGCCGGGCCGCCGCGCGACGAAGATCACGGCGGCGCCCTTGGCCCAGAGCTCCGACGCCGCGAAGGTGCTCTTGTGGCCAGTGAGGTCCACGAGGAGGGCGCCGCCGGGCGGCGCGAGGGGCGCCTTGACCATGGTGCTGAGGCGGCGCGCTGACACGCGGAGGATGGTGTTCTGTACACGCGACGTCGGCCGTCTGAGCGGCGCTGCGACGGCGTCTGAGCTGCAGCGGTAAAAAAAGTGAGCCCTGGGATCAGCAGCACTGTGAGAGCGCTTTATTGCGCGTGAGGGCGCTTGATGAAGCTTCTATGAATACCCGTACGTAAAACCCGTGGAAAAGGCCATTTTGCAAAACCGAGCGTCGGGGTGCGAATCGCACGCGCTCGCACGCGCCCGGGCACCGCGCGATCCTGGCTGCACGGCTGCCGCGGCAAAAAAGCTGGGTGAGGGGCATACAAGGCAGCACAAATAGGCAGCCCCTTGCAAAAATGAAGCCATGGCTCGCATGCGTCGTCGCAGTGGTACACGCCGCAGACGCCGCCGACTCCTTCGCGACCCACGCCGCCGAGCGCGACAAAACACAAACCAAACGCTGCGGCTGGGTCCGAGGTCTAAAACAGAGCGGCGAGCCCATCACTTATGAAAGAGCGCCCACGGGCCTCGCGGACATCTTCAGCAGCATGGTCACGGCCTTCTGGTACGCGGCGCTGGCCGGGCGGCCGCTGGCGGCGCACTGGCCGGAGAGCATCAATACGATCGAATTGCCGAGAAGGGCGCTCCGCAACAAACCCTACCGCTTGAACGCCAACGAGACGTACTTCAAGCGGACGCACGAGGCCTTCAAGGAGACTCTTGGAAAGCGCATCCGGAATGCGGACTGGCCCTCGGCGCCGTGGGCGCTCTCAGGCAACAGGGGGATGACGCAGTGGCTCTTCGACCACCAACGACCGGCGCTGAACGCGTCAGGTGTTGAGGGCGACGCTATCCACGCCGCGGGCTGCGTGCTTCATCACCTCGCGAAGCCGCACGCGGCCGCGTATGCCGAGACGATCGCGCCGCTCCTGGAGAAGATAGACAAGGCCCGGACGCGGGGCCCCGTGGTCTGCATCCACGCGCGCACGGGCCTCATGCCCGAACTACGGCGGAATGACGGGGGGAAGCGGTCGCGCCCGGACGACGAGATGCATGGGACGCGCTCCACGAGTATCGGCGTCGACGACGTGCGGGGGGTGGTGGCCTGCGCTCAGGAGGCCGAACAGGAGGCGGGGGGCAAAAGTTCGTGGTTCGTGGCCGCGGACTCGGCGTCACTCAGAGCGGACTTCCTGAAACGCTTTCCGGGGAAGATCGTTCTGGCGGACTGGGCGCCGGACCCCTTCGCGTCCTATCAGGTCGGCGGCGGGTCGCGCGGCGGCGGGCGGCGGCGGCCGGGCGGGGCGCCGGACCCACGGGCGATGCGCGCGGCGCTCGCGCGCACCTTCGCGGAGTGGTACGCGCTGTCGCGCTGCGACTACTTGGTGGCGTCGCGCAGCGGCTTCTCGCGCACGGCCGCCGCCGTCGCGGTCGCCGCGCGCGGCGCGTCCGTGCGCTACGTGGGCCGGCTCGCCGCGCCCTGCCGGCGGGCCGACGCGGGCTCGCCCATGGAGCGGCTGCTCGTGAGCGGCGGGGCGGGGCTGTGATAATGACTGTTTCCTTGTGATTTGCATAACAAATCCCGTCGGCGGGAAATGTTGTGCATTAGGCCGGTGTTCTTGCTGACCGCGACCCGCGTTCCAAATCGGATGGACACGGAGGGCATTTTTTTAGGGAACCCCGGTCCACGCGACCTCATAGTCCGACCCGGCGTGTCTTGGCGACAGCTGCGCGCCGACCCCGAAAAACCCGATTTTTAGCGCTGTTGCAGGACCCGACGCAGGAGCTCTCGCAACCACAGTGCATATTCGCTACCGCAGCAGCGCTACGAAGACTCCCAGCATCGCTGCGCCGCGCATCGCTGTACCAACGCCCCTGCAGTTTGCAGCAGTAGCAACAGACCAGCAACCATGCCGGCCCCGCGGGCCACGCGGCTGCGCAGCGACAAGTACGCCCAGAAGGTGACGAAGCGCGGCACCGTGAGCGGCGACAAGAAGGAGAAGAAGAGCAAGGCGCCCGTGGGGCCCCTCATGATCGGGTTCTTCCTGTTCGTGGTCATCGGCTCCTCGGTGCTCCAGATCATCCAGATGGCGGGCATGGGCGGCAAGATGACCTCGCAGATGGAGAACCAGCAGCCGCGCAGCGAGCCGCAGCCGCGGCCGCGCAAGAAGAAGGCGCCGCCCGCGGCGGACCTCTGAGCGGGCGGCGCGCGAGGTGGGTCCCTAGGGCTAAGTAGTGGCATCGCAATGGCTGATGAGCGTAGCGACCCGGGGTCGATGAGTACACGGAAGCAGGCTTACGACAGGCGGGGGACGAGCATGGGCCGCACGTGGTTCTCGCCCGTCTGGGCGTTCGGCGCGCACACGAGCACCGACATCTGCTTTTCTACATCATAACTCTCCGTCTGGGCCAGCGTCGTCGCGTAGATGGAGTTGTCCCCGGGCGCCTCGAGGATGCCCGCGACCATGGGCCGCAGGTCCCCAATGGGCAGGTACGAGATGTCCAGTTCCACGCCGCTGCCACCCGTCGCTTCTATCAAGCTCTGCTTGTCTCCGAGGACCACTAGTGTGTCCGTGTTTAAACACTTGAACATGATCAACCGTCGCTTGTCGATGCCCTTCGCGTCGGCGTCCGCGTCGAAGCCCTGCAGCATGCGATTCACGTCGGCGTCCTCGGAGAACAACTTGACGATGTGTTTGAACCGGTCCACCTCCTCCGGGCAGTACTTCGCCTCGAGGGCACTCAACAGCGTCTCCTCGCGCCCCGCGAACTTCGCGAGCAGCGCGTCGACCTCGCCCAGCTTCTCCGCGTCGTGGCGCTCGTAGAGCCGCCTGATCGCGGCCGCGGCGTCGACCGGCGCGGTCTGCTCGGCGGCGGCCATGGACATTTGTGTCACGTCAGCCCCAGAGAGCACTTTGCCTGCAAGGGCTCTCACTGCTTTTGCGTGCTTGCTAGAGCTCGTTTATCAGCGCACTCGGACCAATGCTAGCATAGGATAGCCTTTTCTACGAGACGATTGGCAGCGAAGAGCAGGGTACGGCTGCTACACTCGAGGACAAGCTATGCAAGCGGGGGGAAACCCGCACGCTACACGCATGTATTGTAGCCTGTATTTCAAGGAATAAAGAGAAATAGGGGAATCCGCTTACGCCTCACTTGCCCCCGCCACCGCCCACGTCCAGCCGCCGGACCTTTTGGAACTCCTCGGGGCAGAAGAGCTTGTAGTCGTTCTCGCCCACGTCCACCTGGAACTCCATCTTGTCGCCGTCGCGCCCGTCGAGGATCGCGTACTTCCACTTGCCGTCGCTCCGCTGCACCACGGCCAGCTCGCCCAGCCGGATGCGCGTCACGTCGTCCACGGACGAAGACGACGCATCGTAGTCCTCGTCCGAGCACACGCCGCCCATGGTGCGCTCGGCGGCGCCGCCCTTGCCCTCGCCCTTGCCCTCGCCGCCCTTCTCGTCCTCGGAGTCGCTCAGGGACGGCATGCCGGGTCACGTGCGGTAGCTAGCTCGGGGGCAGCCCCCACACACTGGGTGATGGGGCGTTCGTGTGACGGCACGCGGGCGTGCGCGGTCTCGGCCTTCGACGACGCGCGACCGGCTTCGTCGATCGCTGCGTGTCGAACTGACACGGCAGTCGTTATGCTTGTTTAGGCCTGGATTAACTCGATCCGAACCCGCACCGTCGGCGGACCCGCCGCTCGCAGTTGCCTATCGGTACCGTCAGTCGATCCGACCAACCTTACACGGAGAGCTTTGTCCAGAAGGAAGGGCGCTAGAGATCGGCTGGAGGTGGTGGTCGCATCCTCGATTGGCGCGCGCTGTTTGTATCGCCTATATTTGCGCTAACCAGCTGCAAGCGACACAAGCAGGCTCACTCATGGGAGCCGCCGCCTCGGCCCACCAAGGGGCAGCCCCGGCCCCGGCCCCGTTCGTGGACGAGGCGCCCGCCCCACTCAGTGAAGACGACGACTGGTCCTGGCGGCGCCTGGAGCTGGGCCGCTTCACGGTCAATGGCGTCGACGTCGTCGGCTGCGGCGCCCACTGCGTCGTGCGCAAGGACGTCAATTCGACGGTCGCGGTCAAGTACTACGGCGGAGAGGACGCTGCAGCGAGACTCCAACGGGAAGTGCGGCGGCTCCGGCAGCTCGGCGGGAGTCGTATTATAGCCTGCTCGATGCATAATACCGAGCCAGGTGTGGAAGACGGCCGCTGCCTCCTGGCGTCGCCGCTCTACGAGGACTCGCTCGCGGACCGCGCCTGCGGCCTGTGCTCCCGGGCGTTGCTCCCGTTTGATGTCACGCGCATCTTGATAGATGTCGCCCAGGTTCTAGCCCACGCGCATGCATTGGACGTGGTCCACGGCGACGTCAAGCCGGCGAACGTCGCGCGAAAAGGTCGAACCGAGCCGTGGGTCCTGCTGGACTGGGACGACGCCATGGACGCGAATATTGTTTCGTCCGAGTGCTTCTTCACGGAGCTCTACGCTGCGCCGGAATGCTTCGACGGTCCGCTCAGTGTCACGCCGGCTCTCGACGTGTGGGGGCTAGGTGCTACCGCTCTAGAGGCCCTCACCGCGGGCGCGCACCCCTTATCACACGAGCTCGACGCGCGGGGCAGCGACGCCTTCGCGGCCTGGCTCGGCCACGCGGAGTCGCGTGCGGTCGACGCGTTTTGGGCGGCGTTCGAAGCGGGCCCCGTGGTGGGGCTCCTCCGCACGCTGTGCACCGTCGCCGCGGCGGACCGGCCCGCCGCCTCGGCGGTCGCGGCGACGGCGCGCGAGCTCGCGGCTTTGTTGCCCGAAGGCGAGGTGCCGGCGGAGGTGGTTGCACCGCGCCGGCGGCGGGCGTTCAGCTTCTTTCGCGATGAGTTCCTGGAGGAGCGGCTCGCCGAGGGCGTCGAGCGCAAACTCGCCGTGCGCGAGCTAACGAAGGAGTTTGCCGCCTTGAGGCGTTCGGATGCGGAGGCGGTGGCGGTTTACGGAGCGCGCGCTCGCGCCGCGAACGGGGATCTGGACCCGCTCGTGAGCGCGCTGCAGCCGGTGGGGGCCGTGCGGTAATTCCTGTGTTGTACATATGCCATTGAGTGCCAGTGTTGCCCGCGTAGTAGCTTAGTAGAGGTACTGCGACCCCCGGCGCCGCGGCCGGGACGAGGAAAATAATTTTCCACCAAGTTACTTCTAGCGGCGCTTCTCGCGCATCGCACGCGCCGCTTCGGCCGCGTTCTTGTACTTCGATTGCTCGGGCGCCACTGTCTTCTGGCCGCCGAACGCCTTCTTGGGAGGAGCGGCGGGTGCCTTCGCGGGCACAGGTGTCGGCTTCGCGGCCGGCTTCGAGCCGCCGAACGAGAAGGGCGACGCCTTGGCGGGCGCCGGAGCCGGCGTCGGCGCGGCCGCCGGCTTCTTCGCTCCGCCAAACGAGAAGGGCGAGGCCGCCTTCTTTGCGGGTGCAGGAGCGGGCGTCGGCGTCGCGGCCGGCTTGCCGCCGCCGAACGAGAACGGGGATGACTTCTTGGCAGGTGCCGGTGCGGGCGTCGGCTTCGCCGCGGGCTTGCTGCCGCCGAAAGAGAAGGGCGACGCGGCGGGCTTCGACGGCGCTTTCGCAGCCGCCGGCGGCGCTTTCGCGGCCGGCGGCGGCGCTTTCGCGGCCGGTGGTAGCGGCGCGGCTTTCGGCGCGGAACCACCGCAACCGGGGAAGAGGTTGAACGTGCCCTTCTTCGCAGCGGGCTTAGGGGGTGTCGGCGGCGCGGGCGTCGACTTAGCGGCCGGTTTGCTTCCGCCGAAAGAGAAGGGCGACGATTTCGCCGGCGCCGGAGCAGCCGGGGCAGGAGTAGGCTTTGCGGCTGGTTTGCCGCCAAACGAGAACGGGGACGACTTCTTTGCCGGCGCCGGCGCAGGGGCCGGAGCGGGCGCGGGCTTGGCGCCAAAGGAGAACGGCGACGCGGCGGGCTTCGACGGCGCTTTCGCGGCCGGCGGCGCGGCCGTGGGCGCGGAACCGCCGCCGCCGCCGGGGAAGAGGTTGAACGCGCCCGGACCCTTCTTCTTCGCCGGCTGCCGAGGCGCCGGCGAGGACGCCTTCGCCGCGATCTTGGGCGCCGCGGGCCGGGGCGTCGGCCGCGGCGCGGGCCGCGGCGCCGGCGCCTGCTTGCTGCCGATGACGTTCTTGACGGACACGGTCGGCGCCGGCGCCGGCTTGCGCGCGGGCGGCTTCGGGGCAGGAGGCTTCGGCGCGGCCTTAGGCGCGGCCTTGGGCGCGGCTTCCGGTGCTGCCTTGGGCGCCTTCGGCGCGCTCGCAAACGGGTTGGCGAACGCCGGCGCGGGCGCCTTCGCCTTCGGCGCCGGTGTGGCAGCCTGGACCTTCGGCGCCTTCGGCGCGCCGCCGCCGAACGGATTCTTAAAGGCCGGCGCGGCCGCCTTCGGCGCGGCCGCCTTCGGGGCGGCCGGCGGCGGCTTGGCCTTGGCCGGCGCCGAGGCGAAGGGGTTCGACGGAGCCTTGGCCTTGGGCGCGGCGGCCTTGACGACCTTCGGCGCGGGAGGCTTCGGCGCTTGTTTCGGGGCCGGCGGCGGCGCCTTTTTCGCGGGAGGCGCCTGCTGGGCCGCGGCCGGCGCGGCCGGCTTCGGCGGCGCCTTCGGGAGCAGGTCCTCGAAGGGCTTCAACGCGTCGCCGACCTCCTTCTGAACGCTGTCGAGCGCCTTCTGCGGCGCCGCCTGGACCTCGGCCAGCGTGTCCTCCGCGGCCTTCTTGGCCGCCCGCTGCGCCTCGTCGGCCGCGGTCGTGGCCGCGGTCGTCGCCGCGCCGGCGAGCTTGGCCGGGGCGGCCTTGGCTTCGTCCACAAAATCGTTCGCCGCGAGCTGCGCGGCGTCCGCGAGGCGGCCCGGCACGGCCTTGGCCTCGTCGACGGCGTCCGCGGCGGCCTGCTGGGCCGCGTCCGCGGCCTTGCCCGGCAGCAGTTTCGCCTCGTCCACGGCATTTAATGCAGCGGCCTGGGCGGCGTCGGCCGCCCGGCCGGGCGCGGCCTTGATGCCTTCCACGGCGTCCTCGGCCGCGCGCTGCGCCGCGTCGGCGGCCTTGCCGGGGATGGCCTTGATCTCGTCGGCCGCGGCCTGCGCCGTGGCCTCGGCGGCCTCGGCGGCGGCGTCGAACGCCGCCTCCCCCGCGGCGCCGGCCGTGTTCCGCACCGTCGCGGCGAGCTCGTCGTCGCGGCTCGCGATGGCGTAGCCGCCGATGCCGAGCAGCCCGGCGGATGCGAGGGCGATGCCGTCGGCCAGCGTCTCCGCCTCGATGATGCCCCCCGCGACCAGGCCCAGGGCGCCGAGCACGGAGCCGGCGCCGAGCGCCTGCTTCTGGCGCTGCGCCGCCTCCCTGGCGTCGCGGACCGCCTTCTCCTTGGCGAGCGCCGCGGCGGCCGCGGCCTCCTCGGCCTTGACGGCGCCTTCCAGCTCGTCTCGGGACAAGGCGCCCTTGCTGAATGCCGAGATCGCATCCGCTAACGAGCGCTTCGGGCCGCCGTCGCCGCCGGGCGCCGCGCGCAGCCGGTTTTGCCGTCGCGCCGGCGCGGAGAGCGAGATGAACGCGCTGGACGCGGTGAGCCCGACGAGGAGCAGCGCTGGCCTCATATCGCACGGAAACTTGATGTATTGCTCAACAAGCCGCTACCCGAGCGCGGGCTCCGGAGCGTAATGTCTAAGTGGTAATTTGTAGCTTTAGCTTTACGCTGGCAGCCTTTTGCTGCAGACAGCGTGCCCTTGCCGCTTGCAAGCCGCTTTGGTGATTGCTTTTTGGCTAGATTTTGGTACGGGTTTTTATCGCGGCAAGCGCAACGCTCGTTATCGGCGAAAACCCCAGTCATGACACGGGCTCGCAACTACAGGCTAGCTTGGGACGCCAGCCGCACCAGAGTCAGGCTGGTGCTCGGGTCCGGGAGCGCGGGGGCCGCCACCGTGGACCTACTCGGGAACTAGCGACAACTATTTAGGTCTTATCCGCCACGCTCCGGTCCGTCACCGACGCGTCGGCCGCGAGCGCCGGCGCGTCGGCCTCCGGGGACGGCGGCGGCGGCGCGGCGCACGGGATGATGATGAGCTGGTAACCCGCGATGGGGTGATCCAAGAACGGGTGGGCCGGCACGGCGTCCGCCACCTCCGCGACCTTCAGGGACGCCAGCTCGCCCGCCACCTCTTTGACGGCGTCGACGTACGTCGCGTCGTCGGCGGCGCCCGACCCCTTCCGGGCGCAGAACGCGAAGTGCGGCGGCATGTTCTCGCGCGACGCGTACATCTGCGCCGCCGTCCGCTGGAGCTGCTCCAGGGTGAAGTCCGCGTCGCAGAGCAAGCGCCCGACGCGTGTCGTCCCGGGGGGTTCTACATAGCGGAAGTCCGGCACAGCCGCCGGCGCGGGGCCCGGCGCCGGCGCGCACTCCTGTTCCTCGGGTGCCGGCGGCGGCGGCGCCTCGTTCCGCCCCAGGGCCTCCAGAACCTCGTCCCGGTACCCCTCGCCGCCCTTCAATAAAATGTCCACCATGAGCTTCGTCTTCCGCGCCGCGATCTCCTCGTCGGAGATGGGCGGCGGCGGGCTCCAGATGGTCTGGCGCGGGTTCGGCAAGCGGTGCGCCGAACAGAGCTCCGGCGAGGGCGACCGCCGGCGCTGCGGCCGCTTCAGGGGGTCGAGCTTGCGGCGGCCCTTCCGCCCGTACACCTGCCGCGTGTTGGCCTTGGCGGCCATGGGGTTCGTGTACTGCGTGGACTGGGCCAGCGAGAGCTTGCTCATCCCTTTCAGGGCGGACATGGCGCTGCGGTTGTATGCGTGGCGGGCTGCCCCGCGATGCTGTGGTGCGAGAGAGCACCTGTACGCGTCTTGTGCTCGGCGGATGCGGCCCTTTAGGCGCTGCGCGCTCGATCGCGAGAGCCTTAATGGTCATGTAAAAAGCGCTAACTTTGCGTGCGGGGCCGGCGCCGGAGTAGGAGGTACCATGGAGTAGTGTATGGGCCGGGGGCATGGGTCGTGGGCCATGCGAGCCCTGCGCTGCCGTGGCGGCCGGGCGGGGCTCGCATGGATCACCCCGCCGGGGCCGCGCGTTCGCCCGGGACTACGCTATATACCTTTTACACGCGACTACTCCTCGCCGTCGTCGGCGTTGCCCACGTTCAGCGAGACGCCGTAGATGGTCAACACGACGTGCATCTCCGCGTTCTCCCATGGGATGCAGACGAGCCCGTCGGAGTTGGCGTCCCAGTGCATGGCCGCGCCCGTGTCCATGCCCGCGCCGTTCTTCTGCATGATGATGCAGGTGACGACGTACTTGAAGGGCCGGTTCAGGCCCTGGAGCTCCTTCAAAATATTATCCGTCATCGAATTGGTCCAGTCGGCCGTCTTCTTCGCGTTGTAGGCGCAGTCCCCTAGTACTCCCACAACGGCATTCTTGGCGATGGTCTCGATGTCCTCCTGGGGGAACTGCTCGTCCTCCATGGTGGGCCGCGCGCCGCGGTACGCCTCCTAGTCCTCCTCGGGAGCAGAATGCAGACGGCTCGCGTGCAACGTGACGCGCTCGATAAGAAACGTGCTGATGCCGGCGTACGGCAGCCCCGGACCTCTAGACGCGCGAATGGCAGCCCGTGTACGAGCCGCGCGCCGCTGTAATACTGAATGTATAAGCTAGAGGTGGTTTCACCTAGTTACATTTATGCTGCCCGCCCACCCCTGTACATCCCGTAGCAGCGCTCCGGACCCGCCCAGACGACTCCAATAGCCTTTTTTAGCAAAGATACAAGCGATTTCCCAAGCTTTGGCCATCGACGGGAGACGTCAATTCCCGAGAGTTTGGGCAGCCTGGGACGCAAGCAGCCCAACGAGCGTGGGCGCAACTGAGAGAAACGAGTCGTCGTGCCTCACCGCGTGTCGCGGCAGCTATCACTGAGCAATGGAGGCCTATGGCGCAACATCAGAGGAAACCAACCCCTTCGCGCTGGCCGAGAAGGGTGAAAGCCAAAATATAAAGCCCATGCTGGCCCCAGTCTTCGTGCTGCCGCTGCGGAGCCGGGCGAAACGACGACGGCGGTCCGGTGGTTTATTACTGGCCGGCGTATTGGCTGTCGTGGTCGTCGCGTCCAAACTGGCCCTGCATACGCCCCGCGCCGCGCTCGAGAACATCGGCGGCGGCCTGCGCGGCGCCGCGGCGAAGGGCGCCGTGCGCGGCCGAGCAATCGAGCCGCGTGATGATGCTTCGCACGGCGTCGATGCGTCGGACGCATCGACAACTACGGTGGACGCGGACGAGGATCAAGCTCGCCGCAACCTCCGCATCTTCCTCAACGAGCGTACAGGCGGGGCGCCCGGCCAGCGCGACGGCGTCGGCCCGCGGCCCAAGGGGCAGCCCAAGGGTGCGCGCGCGCGCTCGAGGCGGCGCGCAAATCAGCATCTAAAGTCGCTAAAGAACACCGCGCCGACGGAGGCCGACCAGACCCGCCGCAACCTCCGGGCCTTCCTGGACCCCCATGACCTCAAAGCTTTGTTCGGGCATCGAAGGCCTCGCGAAGAGAACGAGCGCAAGGGCGGCACCCCGGGCCCGCGCAATCGGCGGCCCAAGAACGCCTTCTTCACGCGGGACGCGAACCGGCGGCGGGCCGTGCATCACCTAAAGAAAACCGCAGCGGCGCAACACGCGCACGCGCACCACGGGCACCACGCGCACCACTCCTCGAGCTACAGCGCGTAATGTAAACTATGTATAAACAAACATCAATGATTAAAACTCCTCCACGCAGTCGGCGAGCTGCGCCAGCAGCGTGGCAACGAGGTCCTGCGACCGGAGGTAGTACGTCGCCTGGGAGAGCTTGATGCCGACGATGCAGGAGAAGGTCAGGAGCGGCAGGTCCAGGCCGGGGTGGCTGTCGTCGGCGGCCGCGGCCGCGGCCAGGGCCAGGTCGGACAGCTCCGGCGCCGGCCCGGGGCCTTGCGAGGGCGAGGGCGGCGGCTCCGTCATGGCGGCGGCGGCCGCCGCCGCCGCCAGGGCGCGGTCCGCGTCCGCGTCGGCCTTGGCCAGCGCGGCCTCGTCCACGGGCGTTAGTTTGGGCGGCGTGTGTACCGCGCGCGCGACGGTCGGCGTGCGCCGCGCCGAGGCGATGCGCGCCGCGCGGTCGAACTCCCGCCGCTGCTGCGCCGTGGCCGCGCCGCGCGACGCCACACTTACGTACACGGGCGCCGGGCGCGACGCGGCGTGGGCCACGCCGGGCTTCGACAGGCGCGACGTCGGCACGACCTCGCGGGGCTCGTGCGCCCGCGGGTCGCTCTGGGCCAGGTTCTGCTGCAGCGACTCCCACACGCGCGACGACTGCGCCGCCTCGTCCTCGAGCCGGGGGGACGCCGATCGCTTCGACGGCGACGCCGCCCGCTCGAGCTTGGCCCCGGTCCAGGACGCGGTGCTCTTGTCCAGGCGGCCCGGGGACTGCGGCGCCTTTTGCTGACTGGACACGGACCGCGCGGCCTCCTCCAATGAATCGGCTTTGGGGGCCGGGAAGCGCAGCGCCCGGCTCAGCGCCAAGGCGTTCGCGTGGAGCGCGCGCGTGAGCATGGCGGCCCGCGATGGTTTTTCTTCCGGTGGTACGGACGTGCTCCGGGGACTCTTGGTAGGCGACGCCGGCCCGTCTTCCGATCTAGTGCGTACCAGCGGCCCGCCCTCGACCAACGTCGGCATTTGCACGCCCGCGGCAAACGTGGGGAGGACGTCCGGCGAGTCCGAGGACGTGTCGGCGGCGAGCTCTGCCAAAAAGGTCGAGCGCTCCTGGCGCGCGCCGCCGGGCCGGGGCGTGCGCCCGCCCACGAGCGCCCAGCAGGCACTGGCCGACGTCGGCAGGTCCACGCGCGACCAGTCCCGCCCGTACCGCCGGCGCATGGCCTGGAACAGCATCGCCGACGGCGGAAAATCTCTTCTCGGGTTGAATTCGCGCCGCGCCACCAGATCGGCTCGCCGCGCGGGATCCGAGGTGCCTCGATCACCCCCGGCTAAGACGGACTGGAACTGCTCTAGGACGGGCGCCTCCTTCCGTAATGGCGTAAGCGGCTTCCGCGGCGACACCGGCGGCGCGTCCCGCTTCAATTTGGTCGGTGTCTTGCAGTCGTCGTCGTCGTCCACGTCCCTTCCCGCGTTTAAGCGCGCGACCCGCGCGCAGAACTCGTCCAGATCAAAGGGCGGCGGCGCCATGCTTTCGAAGATCTCCTCGTCCACGAGGCCGTTGCCCGAGGCCACAAACAGCACGTAGTCCACGTGCCGCCCGATGCCCTCGATGACGATTTCGTCGTCCACTCTATCAAAAGACGTCCGTCTGGGCAGGGACTCCTCGACGACCTCCACCTCGACGTCCACGCTGTGCAGGCTGCTCGCGAGGTCCTCGTCCTTGAACTTCTTTAGGGTGAGCTCCAACACGTTCGGGACGCTCAGCCGCATCGGTCGGACTTCAATAAATTTGTCGCCGGAAAACACGGATAGAGGCACGTGCTTCGCTAATTCCCCCAGCGCCACCTGGAGCTGCCGCGCCTGCCAGGCGCCGTGGTTCAGGTCGCAGTCCCGGTAGTGCCAGGCCAGACCGCTCACCTTGCGCTCCACCACGGAGCCCGGCGTGCGCTCCGTGTAGTAGGCGATCAACGGCTCCGCGTCCTCCAGCCAGCTGAGGTCGAGGTCGAAGTCGGACACCTGCATCTCGAAAACGTCGCCGGGGCGCCATCTTATGGATAAGCCCTCCTCCGCGGCTAAGACGAGCGTCGGGCTCCTAATGCCTTCGAAGACCCGTTCCAATGTCTCGGCGGACCGCGCGCTCAGGATGACCACGGCGCGATTTCGAGGATCGGCGCACAAAGCTTCCAAATAGCCAAGAATGGCTTTAGGCACATCAATCAGTTCCGCGAGCGCCGTGGGCTTGGCCAGGACCCCCTCCAGCTCCAGCACTAGGACCCGTCGCCTCGTTTTGGCGTACGGCGCCGTGAGCTGGGGCACGGTGAGTTCCCGGCACAGGGTCCGCGACGCTTTTGTTTCCGCCGCCTCCTGCAACTGGTCCAGGAACCGTCTCGCCCAGCTTCGGGCCGTAAAGTTGTACACGTACTGCAGCATGTGCTCGTGGGCGCGCTTTCTTTCAACACCTCTCGCCCTCAACGATCGAGAGCGTAAGGCCCCCCCCTGCGCGGACTTCTTGAGCATGCTCCCGGCGTCGCTGGACGCGACGATCGTACTTCGCCCGTCGTCGCTCAAGTCGTCGGCCTCGTCCGCGGACGAGTCCTCGGCCGAATCCACGTCCGACTCGTCCTCGTCCACGTCGGAATCGAAGTCGTCGAGGTCGTCGTCCGAGTTAAACGCCGCGCGGCCCGAACTGCCGCTTCGAGAGGACACGGTCTCGACCTTGCGCCGCCGCGTCTGCGCTTCCTTCATGTTCGCCCGCCTTGCTCTCCTAAACAAGCGATATAAAAGCGTGGTCACCCGTCTCGTATCCCAGGGGTTCACGAGGACCGCCCCACCGAGGCTCCGCGCACAACCGGCGAACTCCGACAATAGAACGGCGCCCAGCTTCTTGTGCGCTTCTCGAGCGACCAAATATTCAAAAGGCACGACGTTCATGCCGTCTCTTATGGGCGTGATCACCAGCACGTCCGCCAACGCGAACAACGCGGCGAGTGTGGCTTCGCCCGGGGGCGTCTTGGCGTCGGCCCCGAAGTACTGGACGGGGCCTTCGAAGTCCAGCGTGGCGTACTGGGAGTTTATTCTACTCACCATGGCGTGGAGCTGCCGTTCTAATGTGGAGAACACGCCCTTGGAGCCCTTCGGTGCGACGTCTAGTTCCAACCGACCGGTAGGTTTGGCGGACTTGCCCGAGGTGGTCCGCGCTAACCGCCCGTCGTGGACCTCGGGCTTCAAATTGGCGGCGCCGCCCGCGCCTAAGACCACTTGCACGAATACTAATTCATCTGCCAATTCCGGGTGCTGGGAAAACAGGTCCTCGAAGGCTAGCAACTTGTGCACCAGGCCCTTGGTCGGGTCCAAAGTATCGACTCCTAAGAAGAGGGCTCTGCCTTGTAATTGCCCCTCTAATCTTCGAATAGCCGCCAAGGTCGGCGAAGCTAAACTTCGAGCCTTGACCACCTCGGGCTCGATGCCCACGGGGCACACGCAGACTTTCGTCAAGTGGCCTTCGTGCTCCACGTGGTCTGGCGCGGTCTCCAAGCCCAAAACCATCTCGCACGAACTCAGGAAGTGCCGCGCGTAATCATAGGTCTGGAACCCGAGTAGATCGGCTGCGAGCAACCCCTTCAAAATCTCCTCCCGGAACGGTAGGGTTCGATACAGTTCGGAGGACGGGAAGGGCACGTGGAGAAAAAAACCTAATTTGGCGTTCGGCTCCAATTGCCGCAACATGCGCGGGAGCAACATAAAATGGTAGTCCTGGATCCAGATGAGGTCGCCCTCGACCGTCACGTCTCTAACGGCGTCCGCGAAGGTCTGGTTCGCGCCCACGTACGCGGCCCACATCGTGTCGTCGTCGTCCCGGTCCTCCTCCGCTTCATTCGTGTGCCGTGGTGCTCGCATAACCGTGTCTTCCGTTGTGGGCGGTGAGGAATGAAAGAGGGGCCAGAGCACGCGCTTGCAAAAGCCGTCGTAGAACAGCCGTTCTCGTTTCGCATCCAAGAACACGGGCGCGTACTTCATGTCCCTTAGAAGTTGGTCCCTCAACGCCCGCTGCTCTCCCGCCGTCTGCACGTGCGTGACCGGACTCCCGACCCAGTACACGTCTCTTCCACTTGCAGTGACTTGGCGGAAGTTGCTCAGGGCCTGGTCCATGGTGTCCGGCACTCTTTGTCCTCGTCTTCGCTCATCTCTAGGCAGGCGCCGCGTGGCCAAGACGACTCGCGGGCCGTCCTGCCTGTCGATGTTACTGACTTCTTTGCGCTGGTCCCGTATATCGTCCAGCTGGCCGTAGAGCGAGGCGATGCGCTCCAGGATCTCCTCCTCGTTCTTATCCTTGGGGGTCGCCATGGTTTACTGTCTTCTGTGCGAGAGCTCCCAGCAGGCGTGCCGCGGTGTAATTACAGCTCTGCTGCTATTCGTCTCCCCTGTCGTGCGCAGAGCTCGCGGCGCGGCAAGCGGCGGTTGTGGCGGTATTTATAGGTCTGCAGCAATGCGTGCTCGACGCGTGCTGACGCCTTGAGCTCTAGCGAGGTCGAGAGCAGCCTCAAAGAGATGCTTGACTTTGAGTGCGGGTTTCTTGTGTGATTTAGCAAAACATCTCCGCGTCCTAGAGGCCTTGGCCTGCGCCCAGCGCTCGCAAGGAAGCCAAACTACTCTAAACGTTACTGTATCTGAGCTCTGAGACAGCTTGCGCCATCACACGAGCGCTGACGGACTCTGACGCTGGCAACCACACGCCGTCGCAGCAGCATGCGCCGCTACGTCCTCCTCCTCCTCTGCACCACTTGCCTTGCCCTCCGCGACGGCTGGGTCGTCGGTGATGTCGTGCTAGGGTCTCGGCGAGCCGCGCGGACGCGAGCACTCAGGGAAGCGAGCGACCGGCGGACGCGCGAGCGGCTCGAGAAGCGCTGGCGGGAGTTGGACGACGAGGTTGACGACATGCGCGAGCATCGACGGACGATCTTCAACGACGAGGTGCGCTTCAAGCAGCTGAAGCGCGAAAAGCTGCAGATGAAGGACCGGCTCGCGTCGCTTGCCCGGCGCGCGCCGGCCCAAACGACGGTGCTCGGCGCGGGTGCGTGCGGAACCGTTTATGGCGCGACGCACGAAACGACACACAAGCCCGCCGCCTGCAAGGTCGCGCGGACCGAAGAGGGCCGAACG
>Ga0114994_10000817_pt1 | contig 21565 bp, 25 predicted proteins | sample ArcticOcean_MG_C_9_FD_87043 | JGI IMG/M metagenome (GOLD analysis project Ga0114994, IMG submission 87043) | Marine microbial communities from western Arctic Ocean - ArcticOcean_MG_CB2_152 | ecosystem: Environmental > Aquatic > Marine > Oceanic | place: Arctic Ocean: Canada Basin | collected...
TGTATTACATTCTTCTGTTTTGAAGGTCCTCTTGATTGTGCTTTCAACCAAATTATACCTGTACGCTGTATTTTAATACCTTTAGACTCTTCTAACGCTTTAGCATAAGAAGCTAACTGAAGATCAAATGATTTATGTACACTGTTTGATGTCTTAATGTCAAGTAACCAAACTTCTCCGTTCATCTTAACTACTAAGTCAGCTGTTCCTGCATACTTATGTTCGTCCGACCAAACAAAGTCTTCAGCAGATATAAGTTCTGGTTTATGAGTTCTCCAAAAGTCAGCAAACTTTAATATCATCTCCCATACTATTTGAGAGTATTTAGCATTACCGTAATCATCCATCCAGGAGACTTCATTCCCTAAGACCAGCTTCTCAGCTGCTTCATGCACCTGTGTACCTTGCTTACCTGCTCTGCGCATAATGAGATCAGCGTTATGCCCAACATCCTTCATCCATGATTCGAAGAACTTATTTTTGGGCATATATTGGAGTATTGTAGTTACGGACGGGTAAAATACTCCTTCGCCTCTCTTATAGACTCTGCGGTCTAAAAAATTAATTTGCTTTAAGTCTGGATTAAAATCTAATCTTTTCTTCTCGTTTTGTTCGAGAATGTTCATACCTTGTTTAATCATAGGTTGAGTTTGTGCATCATTATCCCAGGTAGGTCTAACTCTTCTGCTGTTTGAATATGTTCGGTAAAAGCCCTGAAGCCCATTTCAGATGGATCTTTATCTGGTAAGTCTACTAGAAAGACTCTTTTACCTTGGTTTAAAAATTTCTCTCCTATTTCGAGAGCTCTATCACGTGCATCAGTATCCAGTGCTACGTATATATCTTTTACTTTACTAGTAATTATTTTCTTATAAAGTGAGGTTGAAATACTTTTTCCAAGTATAGGAACTGCGTTTCTTCTAATAGACATAGCATCGAATACGCCCTCACATAGTATAATAGGTTGGTTCCAGTTAATTAAGTTTTCAAAAAATATTATGTCTTTGGAAGTTTCGGGGTTTTTGTACTTAAAATAATTTCCATCATATGTTCTTGCAACAAAAAAGTTGAGTTGATTGGATTCAGAATAACTTGGGATAATAACTCGTCCTCCATATGCACCAGTTGTTGCGTATCCAACGCCATATTTAATAAAATCATTATCGTTAAGTCCTCGTTCATATAGGTATTTTTTAACCATATTAGCTACATAAGATTCTGATGATGCTAAATATAGAGGTTGAAATTCTTTGGGTATCTCTACTATAGATAGTCCAGTGTACTCTTTATAAGAACCTTTCGGTAAGTACTTAAGTATTTCGGATGCTTTATCTTTTGGAGTATTTAATTGCTTGAGTAGGGACCTTATAGACTGTCCCCTAGTTTGACATACCCAACATTCCCAGAAGTTTTTACCTTCTTCGGTTGTGTGCATATTGATCTCTAGTTTAGGTTTGCGATGATTGCAAAAGGGGCAATGAAAAGCATAGTTATCTCTTGCTCTCTTATTACTCTTACCTAAAATATTCTCAATGGATCCTAAAAGGAAAGTATAATCCATAAAACCAGTCCGTTTCTTAATTAATAAGATAAGAACTTTTTACTTAATAACCAACTTAGTCTTTAGAAACTATTTCGTTAATAGCAGAGGCAACTGATTTTCTTATCAGTTCTTGATTACCTGTGTCTAAATATTCTTCTAGTTTAGAAGTAATTGCTTCAGTTAACTTATCAATGTCTGAAGAAGTAAATTCTAATTGAGTTTTTTCAATTACTTCTTTATTTTCTAATATGATTTTAGATAGTTTCATATTTCAAATTCAAATTTAATGTCAGGGTACACTCGACGATCATCGTCAGTTTCCGCAAAATTCATACCGCCAGTAACCTCGTAGTCTTTAGCCTCTAGGTAATTTCTCATATTTTGATACTCTGATGGTAGTAATTGGTCTGGGGTTATAATAGTAACTTTTCCCATAGCTTTATCACCATTAGAGTGTTGTATAATTGAAACTCGAATATCATCACGGTTGTATACGTCTTTCATCTCATTTTCAATTTCTTGAGATTTAGCTGTAAACTTGCTCCAGTGATCGTCTTCTAATATAATTTGACTTAATTTCATTTTCCTTGTCCTCTATAAGCTTTCTGATAGTGTTTACTATTTTTCAGCTTTGATGTTTTAGACTTAGCATGTATGCCTGGTCTCTTTTTTTTAGTGCCACCTGCGTAGCTACCTAAAGTTAATCCTTGTGCCATATCTTAATAACTAAATCACCAGTTCCTTTTATTAAACGATGATATGTCTCTTTGGGTATAAATAGTTTGTTTTCTGATAATCCTTGTGGTAACTCATTATCTAATTGAAATAACCAATCTGTATGATGTGTAGCTTGAACTATTCGATCTTCTCTATCTCTATGCCATACAAATTCAAATGAAGGAGTATCTTGAGAGAACTCTCTTAAGGTATAGTCGTCTATAATATGTTCGTTATATGGTAACATTGTTGCACTTTGGGCACTTATAGTAAGGTCCATTCTGTATAGAAGATACGAAAATTAATGCAATGCTACAAGCTTTACAGAGAGTCATCTACCAGTACCCGGAGAAGTTTTGTGAGCCTCCTAAAGATTTCCAGTAGCGGCCAATATTACAGGACCAGTACCCTGCTTTTGTTTTATCTTTTTTAGCAGCACATTTATGTCTTGCTGCAAATGATGCTCTTGCACCTTTCTGTTTAAACTTAACTGATAGGTTAGTATCCCCAAAAGAAACTTTCTTTACATTTCCTTTATCAGATTTTACATAAACGTAGAACTTTTTAGAACCTCCACGCTTAGGTTTGTTGAGAGCAACTTTCTTACCTTGGTACTCTAATTCATTCATATAGTCTACAGAAGCTTTTAACATCTCAAATCCATTATAGTCAAATGATTCGTTTTGGACTGTTACAGCTTTTCTAAAGTTTTCCATATTCATAGTACCGCCAATTGATTCAACTAGCTCTTTGATTAAGTCGTAGTCAATCATTTCATCAATAGAAGCAGCTTCATCAATAGTATCTTCATTTTCAATCATATTATCAATCATACACCCGATTTCGAAAAGAGGATTGGCTTTACCTGAAGACATCATAGGTAGATCTAAAGGAACCTTCATTCCATTGTAATCCCCATACTCTCCTATATCTGTTGTTTCTAACAGTTTTTCATCTTCTTCGTTTAACGTAATATACCCGTCTCTCCAAGCGTCTCTTGCTTCAGCAAATAATTGTATAAAGGCATCAGAGTTATAGCGGTAGACATTCTCATGTAAAGAGAGATCATTGTCTACATGGTACTGTAGTGATGGGTATCCGATAAGTTCTTTTATTCTAATCATTGTTAAAGTCTTTTCTATAAAATTTACCTAGTATGTTATCGTTGATGTATTGATGACTATAAGTCTCAAGTACGTCATTAATAAATAGGTGTTTGCACTCATAATATGTTAGAAGCTTCTTATTTGGAACTAAATCTAATATTTTCTTTTCAAAATCAGCTCTTAAGTCGTTTGAATCTTTTACTAGCTGCTTGATCTTTGGATGGGAACCGTAATAGTCCTTCCAATCAGATTCAGTTATTACTTTCTGCTTAAGTGGGGTACGTCCTCCGATACCTTTTGCTTTTCTTTCTTCTTTAAGAGCTTCTAATGCTCTTTTTCCTAACCTCTTATTTCTTTCGAATCGCAATACTTTCTTTCCAAGATACTTAAGACCTGAGGGTTTATGAAAAACCTCATATATAAATCCGTAAGTACCTTCTGGGAAGTCTGATATATCGTTGAAGTATCTACCTTGGTATGTCCAGGTAGGGTTCGTCATTTCCATATATATTAGTTTCTGTCGCTAGAGCTCTGACTTCAGCTCATCTATTTGTAACTGCTGCTCTTTAATAGCATTTATTAATAACGCGACGATTTTATCATAACGTACTGCTTTGTAGCCATCTTGTCTGTTAACTACTAATTCTGGCAGCACTTTTTCGATCTCTTGAGCAATAACACCAATATCGTGACCGCTATGCTCAGAAAGACTATTCCAATCAAATTCATATCCTTCGATTTGTTTTACTTTATCTACTGCACCTTCTATAGGAGTAACATTATCCTTTAATCTCTGATCAGAAGTATGAAATGCAGTTATATCCCCAGAAACAGTTATTGATCCTGTAACTTGAACTGATGGTGCATCTAGTTTGATTAAACTACCAGATATATTAGCTGTTACTGAGCCATCAGTTTCAGTGATGAGGCTATTAAAGCCAGCTGAGCCAGATATAGATTTCATTCCTAAACCTAATTCGTATCCTGAGTTATAAATTTCAGACCAGTATTGAGCTGTTCCTCCTACAGAGTAGCATTTCCTCATTGAGAGCCTATTATCAAATGCCCTACTTCCTGTTGTATTGTACGCCCATATGCGCATACCATTCCAATCTGGTGTAATTGAATCTACGTTTTTATAATCTAAAAAGTACTTCGATCCGTAACCTGATGGTGAGACAACCTCGTTAGAGGGGGCTGGGATCTTAATTGTAAAGTTACTTCCTGACTGAGATGAAGAACCCGTTATTGATGAACTTCCTAACAGCTTTAAACTTCCAGTAAAAGAATGAGTATCATCTGCTGTATCTCCAAACTTAGTTGATCCTGATTCTAAAATTACTGATGAAGTTATATACTCTGTGTTAAACTCCTGTGCAGTTAATGTACCGGTAACTGTTAAATTACCATTTAAAGTATCCGTAGTATTTAGTAAATAAGCACCTGATACAGAGTTCAATCCATCTACTATGGTGTTTATACTAGTTATTGAAGATTCATTTGTTGTAACTCTAGATGTTATAGATGATGAAGTTGCTGTATTAGTAGCAATATCAATAGCAAGTGAAGAGCTTAAAGATGTTGATGATCCTGATATATCTGTTGCTATTTGGGCTGAGCTAGATAATACTCCGTTAGTAGAGAGAAGGGATCCTGTTATACCATTTGAAACTCTAACACTGCCTGTAAAGGTATGTGTATCGTCAGGTGTGTTTCCGAATAGAGATGATCCAGAATCAAATAGAATAGAAGAACTTACTAATTCTGATTTAAATTCCTGTGCTGTTACTGTTCCTAGTATTACTAGATCTCCTGATAATTGTCCTGATCCTGAAATTGATAAGTGGTTATTATCGTAATCAAATTGAAAATTACTAGACCCGGTTAAGAACGAGGAGGATATATTACTAGAGCCAGATTTTATTTGTATCTGATAGTTATTTCCGATTGCTTGCGGAAAGTATATATCTGTACCGCTATTTAGAGATTTACTTTGAAATAAAGTTACTCCATATGGTCTTGCTGGTTCACCAATATAGGATGAGCTAAAAAAGAATTCTTTAAAATTCTGATCTAATTCTATGTGTGTAAGCGGACTTCCTTTTGTCTCTCTAAACGTTATAGCCATTTTACTTATCTTCTAATTGAGAAATTCTTTTCTCTAAATCGTTTATTATACTCTTATGTTCCTTTATGGTTTCAATTAATAATGGAACCAGACCACCGTAGTCTACATTAAGATAGCCTTTATTATCTTCTGAGACAACTTCTGGAAGGACTTTTTGTACTTGCTGTGCAATTACTCCTATTCTTCTTTCTTCTTTTTCCTTCCAATTAAAGTAAACTCCATCAATAGCATCCAGTCTATCGGAGGCGTTATCTATAGTATAAATATTTTCTTTTAATCTTTCATCAGAAGCTTGTAGAACAGTTCCTGATGCTCTTATACTCCCTGAAACATCTAATGCGTAAGAGAGTGGTAGAGAAGACCCAGATTCATTTACCTTTATTCCCACACTCCCACTTTCATCTACAACTAATCCAGCTGCTGTTATAATTGTAGAAGATCCAGAAAAAGCTGCGATACGTCTATTTTGACCTGCATCCTGTAAACCCTTTATTAGTGAGTAAGACACAGAACCTGAATTTATAGGTACGTTCTGACTACTAGAATAATGAAGTTGTAAATTTTGTCCGTTTCCAGACAGAGAACTTGAATAGAAAAAAGAACCAAAATTCTTATCCATTTCTGAATAAGTTAATGCTTCATTTTTATTTGCTCTAAACGTTATTGTTGACATTATATATCTATTTTAATTGCGAATGTCATATCAACATTCTCTGATTTTGGTATTGGCCTGTTTAACTTCCCTACTGCAATTAATTCATTGCTTTCATTATATAGCCCAACAGCGGATATATACGGTCTGAATGTGCTGCCTGAGATATTATCTCTAACGGTATTATCAGAACCGGTTAATGCTGATGGGTTAAAGGTGTGGTTTAGCTCAGTCTCTTTTACCGTACAGTGTATGTTATATGTATAAATAGGTTGTTTTGATTTCCAGGTAACTTTATGTCTTGAATATGTAGAATAATACCTAGCTAATACTTCGTCATTAAAAATCATTAAGCCCTGGTTATATATTACATCTCCTACATATCTAGCAGGGAGTGTAAATATGCTATCGGAACCTGATATTAATAACCTTCCTTCACCGTCGTCTATTATAGGAATATGTTGCATAGATCCTGTAGTAACATCCGTATATTCAACCGTTGATTCATCAATATAGCTACTTTCACTAACTAAGTAATCTCCGGTATCAACTGGTTTTGAATTATACCAGTATTTTATATCTTCAAAAAAAAGATTTGCACCGGTATTTTCATCACTAACGTATGCGTCAGTACAGTACTTATCTACTGATTCAGTAAAATGCTCTATGTGTACTGTGCCTGGTTCTATTCCTGTTCCCATAACATCTCTAGGTATCGATATAATACCAACTTCACTTGTTTCGTATCTAGATCTCGATAAACTTAAAGTAGTAGTAGGTGATATATTAAAGGACCCTGAGTAGGTTGTATACCCGTCAACAGAACCAGATGTATTGCTATAGAAGTTTTGGTGAGTACTATTGTATACTAATTTTTCATAACGGTTATTTCTATAGTCAGATGGGTAGGGGTACCCTGGGGTTGAACCAGAGAAGCCTCTTAGGGTTTCTATACCATAGTCTGAAATGTAGCTTCCTGTTGCATACCAGTGTTTCTTAGCTACATAGTCAGTTACGTATACATCCTGGCGATTTAATTTTTTGTATGCACCCATTCATTAGTAATCTAACTTGATTCGTACTAGAGATTCTTTTGAAAAATCTTTTAGTAGTGGTCTAGATAATTTTGCTACTGCTAGTAAATCATTATTATCATTATAGAGACCAACAGCTGTAATATATGATTGAGGTGTGTCAATCATTACGTTATGTCTAATTTCCCCAGACCCTGTAATTAGTGATGGGTTAGTGGAGTAGTTAAATTCAGCATTACGCGCTCTTACAAAAACAAAATTCGATGTAATAGTTTCTTCAGACTGTACTCTAAAGCTTCCACTAAGTGTTAATAGGTTGTAAAAGGTACTCATATTTGCACCTGCGGTGTTTGCACTCCTGTTTGTATTAAGTGCAAGGACACCTTGTGCGGTATTACCATCTAGTGCTTTAGCATTAATTAATATTACTCCAATATCTGGAAGTAATTTCCCGTAGGACCCAGATCCATTTGTATACCCGTTTGTTTGTAATCCAGTATAAACATTTCCTAGTGATCCAGATACTAATTCGTATACTCTTCCTGCATCAGAAAACGTAGTAGTACTAACAACTTGACTGTCGTCAGTTAAAGTTATCTCTGCTCCGCTTGAAGATACGTGAAGTTTAAATTCTAATGTTCCAGGTAAGAGTTTTTCTTTGTACCTAGCTCTATCAATTGTTATAGCATAGAAGTGTTCAGATGTAATGCTACCAAAGGTAAATTCTTCTTCTTCAGTTCCTAAAACAAGGTTTCTATACTGTCCATATACTGTAGATGAAGGTGACCTACCTGCCACGTTAGCATTGTAGTAAAGAGATCCGCTTCCTTGTTTATCTGCATATGCTACACTGAACTGTACTCTAGAGGTGCTAAGGGTAGACCCTGTCTGGTAAATATCGTAATAGTAGTCAGCAGAGGTTCCACCTATCTGTGTTGATGAAGTAAAAAACGTGTTAAGAGTAGTTACGTCTCCTGTCCATACTGGTGATGTTACTGACTCTGCACTAACTACTACATCTTCTGTATCAAATCTTTTGTATGACATAATTATGTAGTTTTAGTTATTGTTATTGGAATTGTTAATCTTGCTCCGGATCCTCTTCCTATCACGGTTAGTGTTGTCTGTAAAGTTGTTCTACTTCCGAATAGAGTGTTTACTGATGTTGCTGTGAGGTTAATTGTAGTCCCTATTACTGTTTTAGATACATTTGTACCTACAGTAGTAGAGGTGTTTAACCTTTCTGCATCTTCTGTATTAATTCCTACTCCAGAAAAAGAGTTAAGAGTTCTTACATCTGCAAGTGTTGCAGTATAACCATCTGTTTCGAATATAGAAGTTGCTCCTAAGTAGTTTAATGTCTGAGGGGTAACAGCTACTGAAGCTCCTTGTTTAAGTACAATAGAGGAATATCCTATATCAAGTACCGGTAGTTTGGAGGTTCCTCTAGGTAGAGTTGTTAGCTTATACTTCATTATTTGAGTCTCATCAGGAAAAGCTTCCAAGAGTGGCATGTTTTCTATTGCTTCTCCGTATAGAGCAGAACCTGAGGGATGTTGTGGATTGTATAAAGTGTAGTCAATCTCATCATCGCCTAGGGCAAATTGAGTGATTTTAAAAGAGCCATCTCCTCGAGCTAATAGCTCTCTTCCTTTTTTTGTTAGGATCGCATCCACAGTCACGATCGAATTGTCTAAATATCCCATTTTCTAAATGTGTTTTATATAAATATATGTTAATTAACTATTTTATTCAACTAAAGTTACTTCGCCTAGTTGATTTGTTGTAAAAACTTGTCCTTTATCAATCGAATAAACTTTTGATTTTACTAAACTAACCAGTGAGTTTCCTTCTTCTGTAAAAACTAAAGTGGTTAAGCTAGGGAAGTTAGGAAATGATTTAGTAGGATGGCTACCAGATATTTCAGATTGAAAAAACACTTTAGTAAGTTTTCTATCAGATTGATTTATCTGTTTTATTGTTGAAGTATCTGCGTCATCACTGTGTGTGCTGCCTTCGAATACTTTATATGCTTGTGCAGGGTTATTACCGGTAATAGCATTTGATGTTACGTAGCTGGTAAGTTCTGCTTTGTTAGCTAGGTGTGTTGATCCTGCTGCAGTATTCTTAGAGCCATTATATCTACCGCTAATTAAACCAGTCTTAGAGTACGCACAGTTTTGTAGTTCAGCAGATTCAGCTGATTGAGATAGTATAGCATCAAAATTTGTAGGGTTAACTGCATCAGCAAACCTATCTACTTTTTGAACTGTGGCGTTTCTTTTACTACCTTCACTATTATTAATAAGAGGATTGTAGTCATTATTATTAAAAGCTAAAGTAACATAAGGTACAAATACAAACTCACTATCACCGTAGATTGGATTTCCTCCAATTTCTGTTGGGAGCTGGTTTACTATTACTTCTTCAAAAGTAAAATAGAAATATTGGTTTCTCTTTTGCCTTCCGGTAATTTTTGCTTCAACTGTACCTGTAGTATAATCAAAATTTATGTTAGTAAGCTCTTTAAATGCTGCTGCGACATTAGTCCCTTCTTGGCTAGTGAAGGGGATTGTTAACCCCTGTAGGTGAAATGGAGGTATTGGTGTGTTTCCAGAACCGGATACACTACTACTATAGAGTAGGTTTGCGTTACCTGATCCGTAAGATTGTGGTCTCTGTGCTATGAATTCTTGTAGTGTCATCTTTAATTAAAAATAGCGTAATATTTATTTCCTCTTGTTTGTTCGTCTTCATAGTATACTGACAGTGTAGAGGAAGTGGTATATAAAGTACTTCCTGTGGTATGCCCACTATACCAGCCATGGAATGCTGCTGCATAGTTTTCTTCTGCTTCTATAGTGAAGAATTCGTGAGAATCATAATCATGAGCAAATTTAACATTTGTAGTTGATAGTGCTGATAGTGTTGGGTATATGACTTGGACAGATCCGCTAATCGCATCTCCTTCACTTCCAGTTGAATATATTTCAAAGAATTCTCTTACATATGATGAGGAAAGTGCTACTATACATGCTGGGGGTATTGGTAGGGAGAGGTTAAATAAGGTTAAGTCGAAAGTAAGTGTTGGTTGAGCTGAGCCTACAAATGGATTGTTTTTACCTACTTCTCCGTCAGTTGATATCATTAAAGACCCACTAAATTCTCCTGTAAACTGTGGTGATTCATCTGTAACGTTCCTTGGAGCTTTACCTTTAGGTGTCATTATAGATTGACTATAATTAGTAGTGTAGTTAAAGCTTTGAGAACTTTCATAAGAACCTCCTGATGTTCCTGTTAGTTCACCGATTGTTAATGACCCTGATATAGTTTCATTACTTAGCACTCCTGATACTTGCTGTGCTTTACTTCTGGCAAGTTTATGAGATTCGATTATAATACCTGTATCTACTTTAGTTCTTGCAGGGACAAAATCTTTAATCATTCTAAAGAGAGAACTGTCGAAGAAGTTTAATAGCCTAATAAAAGACCTAGGGCTTCTAGCGTACTGTAAAGCATCATCCCAATCCCAATCTGCTTCATTCCACTTTGTAAAAATATCGTCCCATGTATAGGACATATCTGTAATATTTCTACCTAGTAAGTTTAAACTTTCGTATTTCTTAGAAGAACCTTCTCTTGGATCACCTATATAGTTATCTATATCAAAGCTTCCAGATACCTTTGAATCTATAAATTCATTAGTTCCTCTTGCAATATTAAACCCTACCTGTACTTGGTGGCTATCGTCAGAATACCTTTTCTTATTTTTTACAGTCGAAACATACCTAGATAGTGTACTACCTGATATAATACTTCCTGTATTATTAAGCCTTACTTTACCTGCTGGAGAAATGTGATACCTTGTGGATCCGCTAGGTTCGGCGCTGGTGGTAACTGATGTATCGATTGATTGAGATACACTAGAAGAGGTAAAGTATTCCGGACCAAAGTACCTATCTGAGTCTATTTCTGCTCCTCCGTATTGTTTAATAGAGAGCATGTTTGCAGGTATACCGAAACAGTTTATAAGTGCTCTTAAACCTCTCTCTGTACCTTTTGTTTGAGTAAGGTAAGGTAGGTTATGGTATATTCTCTTGTGTACCTCTCTTTCGTAGTCTAGTTTTGCAACTGGCTGTAGATATTCTAGTCCTGTAGATCCACTATTAAAAGAGGTAGATGTAGCTACTGACATAGATAGTATATTCAACTCACTTCCAGTAGATGGAGTTTCTCCAACCAGCATAGAAAATAAGTTACCTGTATTATGATTACTGTTATATAATTTAATACCGTAAGATTCTATAGCACTCCTTACAATGTCTTTTGCAATTCCGTAGTCTAGTCTGTTATCATTATCATACCTGTCTGACATTGCTTTCATATAGATCCATATGTTGTCAAAGTGTTGAGCAATCATATGAACAAACATTAAGTAGTTCTCGTTATTACTATCTTCTCTTAGGAATGTAGGAATAGTATTAATAAGAATATCATAATTAGTATTATCGTATACTGAAGCTGAGGCAATATTATCGGTGAACCAGTTTGATCCTGTAGGGGATGTTGTAGTATAGAGACTACTAGAGTTTAATTTAGGCCAAGAGTTGGATCCGCTTCCGTAATAAAGAAATCTATCGTAATGGTCAAAGTTATTTACAACTCCTTTTATAAGGTTATTATAGTAGACTACACTGCCGGATGAATCGCTTACGTCTATCGAGTTACTTGCAAAGGTATCTATATTAGTCTCGTATGATTCAAGAAGAGCTAGCTTATAGTGAAAGTTTCTTATTCTTTCTTCTGCTGATGAAAAGTGAATAAAGTTTTTATAGTCGTTATACTGTACGGTAATGCTAGCTCCTTTTTCACCTAAGAGAGAGTGTAGTTTAAAATTAGAACTACTAATAGGGTAGCTAAAAAGTTCATTGTAATTAAGGAACTCTGTAGATGTACTAGAGTCTTCAGCTAGTTCTATTTGAAAATTAGGACCTTTTAATTTTTTTACAGAAATTACATCTTCAATATAAGAAGACTCAATTTCAAAAGCTACGTTATTGGATATTATTTCCTCAACTGTAAACTCTGAGTTAATATTAACACCTGTAGGAAGTGGTTCGTAGAGTTTAAATACTGCAGTAGTACCTTTTTCTGTTTCCTCTACATCTATATTTAACCCTACTGTATTAATATCGTTACCGAAGTTTATTTTAAACTCCGAAAAATGAGTAGGGTCATTTAACTTAGATTTTATATCCTCTACATACTTTAATAGTTCACTATCTTTTAAGTTGGTGGATAAAGCTCTTATTTCTGTTCCGTCTGGGGATATTTTTTCTATGAATAAGTCCCCGCCGAAAATACCGTCTGTAAATAGGTTATTAGTAAAGGTATACAGTAACCTAACATCACCGCTCTCATACCCTAAGTATAACATATCCTCTTTAGGGTTAATAGTTATATTAGAGGCTCCGCTTTTACCGGCACCTGCTGAGTTAAGAAGTTGACTATACCCCCGGTACCCTGTGTTTTGTTCCTGTAGTACGTTATCAAGTGAATATACTAATAAGTCAATTCTATGCTTTGATTGATTAAATTGAGTATTAATTTCAAAAGACTCTATTAAATTAGAATCACTTTGATTAATAGACACCTCCTTATCAATAAAGTCTGCGGGAATTTCTGATATGTTATATGTGTACGTAGCCACTAATCTTCAGGGGTGTTTGCAGCAATAAGCTGCTGTTGATACTCTAAAATTTGTTCTCTTAATATCGATATTTCATCTAATAAAGGCTGTATATCTTCTGTGTTTTTTTCAAACTCTACTAACTCAGAACTCCTTTCTACTAAAACTCTATGTGAGTTTAACTCTCCTTCTACAGGGATTTCAAAGTAGAACTGATCATAAAGGCTAAAAAATTCCTCAATAGAAGTTTGCTCTTCAACCGGTTTAGGTTGTGCAAATGTTTTAAAAGATCTATCAACTACTTTATCAAATTGATCTTTATTGTAAACAGTCTTTTGTATTTTTATTTCATTAACCATGTCTAACTACCTTGAAAACATTATTATCATCTAGTACAATAGTGCTATCGTTTAAAGTAGTTTTAACTAATAGTCTATAAAATCTTTCTGGTTGGAGAGAGTCCATATAGACATCAAAATAACTACTTGTGTTGTCGGCACTTACTTTTGTAAAAGTTGTATCGAAGTCTACTATCATTTCTCCACTATACTCATCTTTAATACCCCAGTACGAGGTAGATGGTAATTTATACTCAGTTAAGTATATAGATGATGTAGTAAAACTTCTTATTGGATATTTAGGTCTTGCTGATAATCTAAATCTTGCTGAGTCAGAATCAGTGTACTTTTCCTTATGGTTCTTTATAGCTACTGTTGCTATATCAGTAGATAACTCGGAAAGAGAAGAACTGTATATGCTGTCGTCCCATTTAAATTCTAGATATGGGGGAAATATTGTATGGGTATTACTGCCGAAGTATTTAAGATTAATACTGGCAGTAGTATAGTTTTCGTAGGTATCTTCTATTTTAAGTAACATACCGTAGTTTGGTACACTACTACTATAATGTGAGTTAACTATGGTTGTAACATCTATATCTACATCATAATTCGAATCAAGGTTAAATGTCTGGCTTCCGGATACACTAGAGGTTATAAAGTCTCCTCCTAAAGTATTCCAGGCATTTTCTTGTGCTCCTCTATGTTGCCAAGATACACCTGTTTTATTTAGCGGGCTATCGTCTCTTTTTCCAGTGCCGTTAATCCAAGATTGGCTTACTGGGTATGCAAATAAAGTGTAGGATGTAGGTATTTCAGAGGCACTTGCTAAAGATAGATGTAGGCTTGATGACCAGTTTCCAGTGACTTTAGTGTCTAGAGTAGATGTAATGTCTGTGTTTTTAAACTGTATTAGTGATCTCTGGGTTCTTCCTGTGAGGTTAGAGTCGGGGTACCCTCCTATTTCTATTACAGAGTCTAGGCCAGCATTGCCGTAAATGCCTGAAGTATTAGGTTCAGACCATATCGTGGTATCTTTTTCGGGGAATATTCTGTATACTGCCATCTTAAATATTTGTTACTCTACCTTGAATATCAACATTTGGATATTTAACTTCAAAGATACTTGGATCATAAGAAGGGTAGACTATGTTGTCTTTAGTTGCTCCGGCTACATCGTATCCATATTCCGAGTAGTTTCCGCCTTGTTTATTTTCGACTAATACTTTCTTAACTGTTTGTACTCCCTTTATCCTATCTAGTAAAGTGAATATAGATGATAAATTAATAGGTTGATTTATGCTCCACTTATTTATTTTAAAGTAGTTTTTTAAAGCTGTAGTGCAGCTTAGAAGTACATCTCTAGAGGCATAGGTTGGTAAAGTTAATAATTCAAACTTTATCCCTATGTTAACAATAAAAGCGTCTTTTATATCTAGAGCATCTGTTAGCATCATATATTGGGATAGGTATGTGGTTAAATTATTCTTAAGTAAAGTACTTGCAGGTGCTACTTTTCCGCTGTTGTTATAAGATAGTACGTACATAGAGAGTGCTAAAGGATTCCTGTCTAATACACTCCTATTAGAGTTTTCTGTTAGTTCCCTTGTTACAAATGTTTTTGCAACTGTTCCAAATTGAGGAGGGAGTGATGCTGCACGGACTGCGAAGTCTTGAAGAGTTACTGTTCTTTTTTGTTCTGAGAATGATCTTAAGCTGTTTTGTCTTATTTCTTCTACAGTGTCACCATCTTTACCCCCAGAAGCTGCTTCTAAGTTAGTACAGGTTATGTCTGCTAAAGATCCTGTATTAGTGGCAGTTGCTGTAGTTGTTAGTGTGGTTATAGCTCCTGCAGGAACGTTTGCTGATGTTCCTCCGCCTGTTAGGTACCTTATAGTAAGCGTAGTGTTGCTGGGTGCTTGTCCATATGTTTTAGTAAATAAAAAGTTAGATGGGTCAAATGATTGGTCAAACTTGTTAATTGTATCAGCATCTCCAAACTTTTTAATGTATGTAGGATCGGGTAAAAATTCTTCATCTCTAGCTATAACTACTCCTGATCCGAATTGGATTTGTAAAACTCCTTTAGAAGTAAATCTACTGACAAATCTTCTAGGTACACTCTGCAGCTTCATTATACTTGGTATAGATGATTTATCTGATGCTGGGTTATTTTCTTCTATGAAAATAGTATCTTGCCCTAAAAAGGGTACTTCGTACCATTTATTCCCATCGCTGTCTATTATATCTATTACTCTAACTATATCAGTATCGGTAATCTGTATAGTAGTAAACTTTTCTGCTGTAGAAAACTCTTTAGTAGTAGTTTTAATGTTACCTGAATATGCTTTTACTTTTTTAGTAAGAGTGAATAGAGATGGATTACCATCGCTAATTTCAGATATTTGTATTTCTGTTGGACTTAAAGAGCTACTGAATTTAAAGTCAACTGCAGAAGAATGTATAAATGTCTTATTTCCGTCTGTTGTAGATGTGCTTACTGAGTTGTCGCTTAGTTTAGCTGCGTAGGTAAAGTCTGGTACATAGTTGGAGCCTGAGATTGTAGCTGGTATAATTTGACTAACATCTATTTCTACTTCAGATACATTAGATACTTTTGGTCTATACCCCATCATATATGCTAGGGAATATAGATTAGATGGGTTTTGAGCGTGTTGTAGAAATGATTCTTGAAGTTGTGTATCAGTGTAAAAAGATAGTACATCTCCTACGTAAGAGGCCATTTCAATAAACATAGCACCTGGAGATGATTCATTAAAATCATTATAGGTGTCAGGAAAATAGTTTTTAGAGAATTCTACTAGTTGACTTTTAAAGTCACTAAATTCTCTATTAATATACTTTATGTCTTTTTCTTCAGCCATTATTGTTCAATATTTATTACTACTTCATCTTCTATATTAGTTTGTTTAATAGAGTAAGATAAGCTAAACTGTATTACATTCCTATCAGGGTCACTAGAAGTATTGATTTGTGTAGGTTCAACTCTTGGAAAAAAAATTTTAAGTTCCTGTCTTATAGAAGAGTCTAGTAATCTTAAAGTATCAGGAGTGACATTTTCAAATAGTAGATTTTTAATTCCAGAGCCAAATGTTGGGTTAAGGAATCTCTCACCTTTTGAAGTTAGAAAAAAGTTTATTAAGTTTGTTTTTATTGCTTCTTTTGTTGTATAGGTAGAGGTAAATACAGAGTCGCTAGAAAAAGGGAGTTTAACTCCAACTGCTTTCCTAGGCTGTAAATCTAACGGATCTTTTACTTCTACTCTAAATGCCATTATTTATAGTTTTTTACTTGAGTTTATTTTTTGACATAGATGCGTCGTAAACACTTTTAGCTTTACTCACAAAGTCTAACTTACTTATGTCTATTCCTGGCATGTTACCTGTGTTTTCTGTTAAGCCCATATTAGAGGCCATAGAGGAGGCAAAATTAGGCTTCTGTACGCCGCCTGTTGCACCAGTTATGTTGTTAAAATCTTGACCAGTCATTTCAGATCTGGTTTTATTAAGCATTTCGTCTAGTGTAGAGGATTTACCTGTAGACCAAACTTTCGGCTGACCTTTAGGCACTTCTTGCATCTTAGTAGGAGTAGAAGCATGTTTAACCGCTTCATTCATTACATCTTGTAACTCCTCCTTTACTGCTGCTCTTACTTCTTCTCGTATTACCTTTCTTAATTGATCGAGTTTCATATATATAAATAGTTTAGTTATGGAAGTTGATTATCTATTCTGAATTTTATTTCATCTAATAGTATTTGGGTAGATGAACTAAATGATTTTTGACCCTTTAAAACTACAATTCCGTCTTTATTTTTTGCTACTGCAAAGCGTCTTGGCGCTATTTGGGGTGATTCTGGGTCTATAATTATTTCTAGTTTATACACTATTCCGTTTGGGCCTGTATGGAAAAAATTAGGATTTTCTTGAACGGTGTCTTCTGGATGTGCTATGAAGGTATCCAGTAAGCTTTTAAGACGATCTTTTATCTCATTGTTTAAATCAGAGCCGTCTATATTGTTAAGTAGGCCGTTGAGTGTATTAATACTATCTAATTCCTGTTTGTCTAGCTCTATCCATGGCCCTATCCCTGGCGGGCCGTTCGTGGAGTCTCCGTTTTTAATCGAAATGTGATCCTTGGTACATGACCATTTACTTCCGAGATAGGAAATAATATCACCTATATAATACTGTCTGCTTATGTAATATTTCCCTTTATATCTTAAGTTGAAGTTATCATCTGTATTATTACTAAGTAACTTTGGCCCTAAGGTAGAAAATATAAATGTTTCATCTTCATTTAAAAGTCCTATTGCTTCTAATTCCTGGAGTGTTATTGTATTATTCTCTAGTTCTTTTTGTAAAGCAAGATCGGCTTCACATGATTTTAGTGCGTTGTCTGTTCTAGCTAAATTACGAGTTATACTCCCTAATGTAAGACTGGGTGTCTGTAGTATAACTTCTATACCTTCTATATCGTCACTAATCTGCTTTATAAATTCCTTTACTAGGTGCATTATATCAGCATAGTTAGTAGTAAGGTTGATTGGGAGTCCAATACCAGGTGGAACGGCTTGAGGTATTGGAAGTGTTAAGATTAATTTTAAAGCTACTTTTAGTCCTTTTACTGGGATTTTCAGTGCTTTAGGTAATTTTCTAATTCTAGATAGCCTTTTATCTATACTTGAAAGTTTACTATCTACGCTTTGTTTTTTTCTTCTTAACCTTCTAAGTGTATTTTCTGGAGGACATCCGTCTTTGTTAAGTTGGTTTGATACTTCAGTAGATACTTTTAGAGCATGAGATACAACTTGTCCTTGCAATTTACCAACTAATTTAGCTATTGTTCCTGTTAATCCACTATCTGGTATATTTACGTATGGCATTATTCTGTATATACTTTTTTAGAAAGGTTTAGTTTAAGTTTTTGACGGAGAACTTTTAACGAGGGGAAGATAGAAGCGGAGGATGCTATTATTTTTACGATTGCGGCAGGGGGTGCTGGTGGAAGAGTAGCTAAGGTTTTAGTAAGGGATTCCATTTGAGATAAAAAATCATCTAACCAGTCAATAGTTGTTTGTCCTAGTAGAACAGGTTCATCTTCTCGAAATCCTTTTTCACCTAGATATATCCTCTTAGCATCTAAACCTATATATTTATCTGCATCAATTCCTATTTCCGATGCATTTATTCCAATCTGTTTTTTAGAAGACATTAAAATACTCTCCTCTTTAGAGTTAAAAAATAAACGGCCTGCGTTTATAATAACCTGGTTACCTTTATATTGATCAGCTTCTTCTGGTGCTTCTTCTAGTGCTTTTCTTTTAGTATTGGCTTGTTTTAATTCAAATTTGTGATCTGAGCTTAGATATATTGAGGATGGGTCTTTATTTATATCCTCTAATACTGTATCTAATCCATCTTTAGTCTCTATTTGACCATTTCTAATAATAGTATAAGGTTTACCGTTATTAGAAGAATCGATAATCTTATTAGATTCAAACTTAGTTCCTCCAAACCTTAGAGAGCTACCGTGTCGGCTTTCAATTATAACATCACCAGGAAACATTTGAAGGTTATTGATAGCGCTTTGTTCTTTAAAGTCTTTTCCGAAATTAGCATCTCCTTCGCCGTCTTGAAAAGTATCTGGGTATCCGTTGTGATGGGTATGGTTCCAGATGGGTAGAATGTCTATCCAGTATTTCTTAAGTGTAGCTGAGGATTCATCTCTGTAGTCAGAAGAGGGTCCGGATATGATAAGTACTATTTCGTTTTTTACTGGGAGTCTTTTAAAGAAGGTAGTGCCACACCAAGCAAATGATTTCTCAGCATCTTCATTATTATCTGCTGAAGTTGTAGCTGATATATACTCTACCCCGTAAAGTGCTTGACTTTTGCCATTTTCATTATATAGAGGATGGAAAGCATCTACCACTACATCGGTGACTCTACCATAAGTGATAGGAGCACCTGGCTGTTTAGATGAGGCGCCGGCTTGACTGCTTCTTGAAGTAGAGAGTCTAGAACCTAAGTTATAATTTACTGCCATCTTTACCTTCTATTTGCTCTTCATTAGTTGACTCTATATCTTTATCTAATTGTTCTTGCTCCTCTAATAAGTCTTGTAGATCTGAAAAGTCAAATTCACCTCCATCGGCCTTAGCTACTGCCGTCTCTATGCGTTGTATTACTGTCGCTAGTTTAATTAAATGCTCGTCATTCTTTACTCCTATCTCCATGTACTCTTTTATCATAGGGACGATAAGAGTAGCATCTCCGATGTTCTCAATTAAGGGTTTAAGTTCACCAATAAGGGCTTTTACTTGTCCTTTTGTTTCTTTCGAGTTGTCGTAGATTTCTCCAAAAAGATCAGATAGTGTCTTACCTGAAAATATTTCTTTGTCTAAACTCATAATTATAGTTTATTATAAATAGACTAAAGGTATTTATTGGTTAAGTACCCGTTGTCGTAGTAGAATTGGTACTTTATTTTAAAACTTTCTTTTAGCTTAGTTACTACCCTGGTTAGCTGGGGAGTTTCACAGTCAGTCATTTCTCTTATGTATATGTAAAGAGCTTTCTTTTTAAAAATTTCTAAGTCGTGTCTTGTTTTGAATATAGTTAAAGTAGCATCTGCTATCTTCTTTTCAGACTCTTTTGGAAATGTTTCATCTAGTACCTCGTAAACTTCTTCTACCCAGTTATCTATAAACTTACTTAGTGGCATTCCTGAGGCATTATCCAAATTTAAGGAGTCTTCATAAGACTCTTCTATATCATCAAATGACCCTATCTGTTTAAGCTTTTTATAGTTTTTATTGTTGTAGTTTATTAACCAGCGTTTAACTATTGTGCCAAAGTAAGAATATGCTTTTGCTCCATTAGTTGGGTCAAACTTCATAATCTTTTCTTCTAATAGTACAGATACTAATTCATGTTTAAGATCTTCTATCTGTTCTACATCTGTGTAGTAGAACTTAAAAGTATGTATTATGTTCTCTGCTAGTTTATAAAATGGGATGTAAATATGATCAGTAAATATTTTATTTCTATACTCCTGATCTGTGGAGGTATTATATCTGACTATATATTCTTCTGTCTCTTTTGTAAAGTAATTAGCTTTCGCTCTCTTTCTTGCCATAATTATTGGGGAGCATATATCGGTTCAGCTCATCTTGTACGTATTTCATTTGTTCAAAAAAATAACCGACCTCATCATCTGCTTGAAAAACCCCTTTTTCATCTAGACTTTTTAGGTGCTTTTGACCTTCTCCTACTGCTGTTGATATGTTCTGTAAGTATTGTGTCTGGTCATTCACAACATCTTCATATTTTTCTACCTTTCTAAGTAGGTTATTAGTAATATAAACTAATAAAATTAAAAAGGCAACTAAAATACCAGTTATTATAAAAAAAAGTGTAGAGTTTAATTCCATTATAGATTTTTTAACATTTTAGAAAGCCCTTCTGAGGATTTGACTGGTCTACCTGTAGTAGACTTTGTAGGTTTAACTTTAGGAGTTGATGTTCCTCCCTCTCTCTTCCACATATCATATTCAACTTTAGATGCTAAGAAGTCTGCACTATGTAGAACTGAAACTATAGAAGTTTTTTGTCTAGAGGATTCAACATGACTAAAAAAGTATGCTTCGTTTGCTTTATCAAATACACCATCATGACATCTTATACCTAAAAACTCTTTATGAGAGACTTTAATACCGAATTTCTGTAAAATAAATAAAGATCTGTCTGGTATAAGCATAAAATCTAAGTCTGAGTTAAATGTATACATCTCCGAGAGCTTATCTTGACGCCATTTATCAGTCTGAGGTATATAATTAGGTTTGTCACCATCTCCTATTTTACCTAAATCGTGGAACAATGCGGCAAATACTAGTTCTTCTTCGGTGTAATCAATCGTTCCACCCATTTCTTCGTATAACCTCGACTGCTTTACCGCATATTGAACCACTCTATTAACATGATCTACATACCCACCTGCGAAAGCATTGTGGTACCAAGTCTTTCCGCTTGCAGGAGCCATAACATATGTTTCTTCCATATGAGTAAGCATTGATAGTACGCCCTGCTTACGGTCCCCTAAGTAAGTGTCAACTATCTTAAGATGTTTATCGTAATTGGATTGAATCTTTTCTGCCGATAATGCCATAGATTAATTTATTAATTAGTATTGATAATATTAGTATTAGTATAATGGTTATATATATATTTATATACTTATATATTATAGTATTTATATATTTAACTTAATATTTTATTTATTATTCTTTATATTATATATTATTAATATAATTAAGATAATACTTCTAGAGCAGAA
>Ga0114994_10000821_pt1 | contig 21518 bp, 12 predicted proteins | sample ArcticOcean_MG_C_9_FD_87043 | JGI IMG/M metagenome (GOLD analysis project Ga0114994, IMG submission 87043) | Marine microbial communities from western Arctic Ocean - ArcticOcean_MG_CB2_152 | ecosystem: Environmental > Aquatic > Marine > Oceanic | place: Arctic Ocean: Canada Basin | collected...
CCCCTCGAACCTGCACGTGGCCCTGGTCAAGGACTCCTTCAAGGCCGGCATCAAGGTGGCCCCCCAGAACTGCAACTTCAGCGGCTGCGGCGCCTACACGGGCGAGATGAGCGTGGACCAGATCAAGGACATGGGCATGTCCACGGTCCTGATCGGCCACTCGGAGCGCCGCGGCGAGTTCGGGCTGCCGACGCCCGCGGAGAGCAAGGCCCTGATGGCGACGAACGGTGTGGAAATCAACCCGTGAATTAGGTTATCCTGGGAATTATTGCGAGAGGCCTTCGTGGACCTCCACGCCATCGAGCAGACGCGGTGACGGGGACAACGTCGCGTCGATGGCGTAGAACCTCCACGCCATCGAGCAGACGCAGTTACGAGGACAACGTCGCGTCGATGGCGTGGGCGCCTGAAATTTGATTTCCGCACACAGGCGACGAAACTCCAGTACATCCTGGACCAGGGCCTCTCCTGCGTCTTCTGCATCGGCGAGTCCCTGCCCATCCGTGAGAAGGGCATCGAGGCGGTCCTGGCCGAGTGCGGTGCCAACCTGAAGGACATCGTCCCTATTTTGAAGGCCTTGGAGGACAAGTCGCGCGTCGTCATCGCCTACGAGCCGGTCTCCAACGGTGTACGCGTACTACTATTTGAATCGTCGCTGATTGATGTTCCGCACAGGTCTGGGCCATCGGCACGGGCGTCACGGCCTCGCCGGAGCAGGCGCAGGAGACCCACAAGGGCATCCGCGACTACATTGCGAAGAACGTGGACCAGACGACCGCCGACGAGATCCGCATCCAGTACGGCGGCTCGGCCAACGCCAAGAACGCGCCGGAGCTCTCCGCGTGCCCGGACATCGACGGCTTCCTAGTGGGCGGCGCGTCCATGAAGCCCGAGTTCGTCGACATCGTCGCCGCCATCGCGAAGTAGGCTAGTGTCCATGGCCCGATAACTTGTCTTCGTCACATGTACTAGTCGATGCCGGCGCCAGTGTGGGGTGTTCTACTTCTAGGGGTACCATATTTTTTTCGGGGATTACGCGGACACTCGTGGAGGGATTTTTCCCCTCGTGTAGATCAGCCTTCGTGGGGCTCGTCTGACGGTGGAGGCGGTAAAGGGATCGGCGGTGGGGATCAAGCGAGGACGCGGCAAGGCGCCCCAGGCTTCCGTCGGGGACTGTTGATGCCGCCTTGGCGATCGCGTTCGGGCTCCGTCGTGAGCACGAACCGTCGCTAGCGTCAGTCGATAGGGAAGGGGCGTCACCGCCGCCGTTGGTTCGCCTCGTCGGCAATCGCACCCGCGCTCCACGAGCGGGCGGTCATACGTGGCTGCGTTGTCGTTGTTGTAGATGCTCGTAAGGCACGCGTCTACTGTACCGTGGGGCCCGGCTTACGTCACGGGGTAAAGCGCCCGAGGCGCTTACTGGCAGTTGCCCTGCGTGACGCCGCACGGCGGCGACGACCGGTTGCACGCGGCGCTGGTGAACGAGCTGCTGATGTCGGTGTCCACGCACCAGCCGAGGTTCTGGTTGAACGACGACGCGCCGTCGAACATCCCGATGATGTTTATGCCCTCGCCGACGCTCCAGCCGTAGATCCGTCGGTTGAACGCCGAGGCGTCCTGGAACATGGACTTCATCGTCGTGACGCGAGAGGTGTCCCACAGACCGATGGCCTCGTCGAAGGACGACGCGCCCAGAAACAACTCCGACATGTCCGTCACGAGCAGCGTGTCCCACGTCGAAATGAGGCCGTACGTCCGCTCGGCGGCGTAGCGGTCCGATAACCAAGCCGTTACTGCCGTTCTAATCGTGTCGTCGCCCATTTTGTACCCCGTGACGACCGGCGGCGGGACCACCGGCGTCTCCAGCCACTCGGTGACGGACAATCGGCGGAGGCAATCCCCGCCTGCATCTAGCCAGCCGTCTCCACCCGGATACTTCGCCTGGCTCCAGGTGTCGGGCAGCTCGTAGAACGTGTCGCCCATCGCGTTGGGTTTGCGCGCGCAGGCATCTCGCGTGTTGAAATTTTGGTGGTTGGATGTCAATTGAGTGTATGAGAAGGTAATAAACGCTTGCAAAGGACTCAAACTGACGTTCGTGTTGAGCCGGCAATATCGAGCGTCACTTTTTCGTTTTAGCTTGATCTCTAATCCCGTACATTTCGTGTTTTTCAGTGGCAGGACTGATGCGGGCTGGTACGTATCCAGCTACCGCCCGACCTCTTCAGACCTCAAAAAGCCTCGATGCACCCTAGCCCGTGGTTAATGGCGCTGCCGCGCGGGCGCCGCGACGCCCGCCCCCCAATCAAAGACCATGGAAGTCGTTAGGCCCCGCCCTAGGCCCCGCCACCGGTGGGAGCGCCTCGACGGCCCCGATCGCCAGCGGGACCACGCTGAGGATCCCCGAGACCAGGAGGAGGGGCAGCAAGAACAAGCCCACCGTCGGACGACTCGGAGCCGCTGCGTAACATATCCCGTCGCAACACATGTGGATACATTAGACAACTAGAACTTTCGACTCGTCCGCCGAAGCCGGCGGGGGCCCTGGCGGAGGCCCGGGCGGCGGCCGCGGTGGTTTCGCCTCGCTCGCCCCGCGCCCCATCCGCCGCTCTTCCGTGGGCGGCGGCGGCAACGTGGCGTGATCGGTGCACTTGCTCCGGGAGTAGTCTCGGTCGCGCCGAATGTTTGTGAGCTTCGCCTCCGATTTTGCGAGCGCCGCACCGAGCGCTTCCTTCTCGTTGGTCAAGACGCTACGCGCGTGCTTCTCGGCCGCGAGCGCGGCCGCAGCCGCGGCCGCGTCGTCCTTGCGCGCGACCTGCTCGTCCGCGAGCGCCGCCGCGGCCGCCACCGCGCGCGCGTCTTTCGCGACGCGTTCTTCTGATAACGCCGCCCGCGCTTCGCGCATCGCTACCAACGCGTCCTCGGCATTCTTGGACTTCTCCGCGATCACCCTATGTGTCGCCGTCTCCAGCGCCGCGCGCGTCGCGCTGTCGGACCGCTTCTGCACTTCGGTGCGCTTCGCGGCCGCCGCGCGGTCCGCCTCCTGGACCCCGAGCGCCTTCTGCAGCTGCTCGTTCGCGCGGAGCAACGCCCGGAACCGGCTCCCGGCCAGGAACGCGGCCGCGGCGTGCGCGGCCGCCGCCGCGTTCATCAAATCAGCCTTGTGGGCCGCCACCGCGTTCGCGTCCCGCCGCGCGATCTTCTCCGCGGTGTCCGCCGCGACGGCCGCGTTCCGCGCCGCGTCGAGCTTCTCCGTGGCGCGGTCCGCGGCGGCGGCGCGCTCCCGGGTTTCGCGCGACGCCTGCGCGGCCGCGTGGGCCCGGACCGCCCGCAGGTCGCCCGCCGCGCGGTCCTTCGCGGCCTCGGCAGCCCCTAAATCGATTTGTAGGCCCTCGGCTCTAGCGCGCGCCGCGGCGAAGGCCGCGGCCGCGGCCTGGCGGTCCTCCTCGACCAAGGTCGGTTCCAGCAGGCGCGCCTGCAGCACCTCAAGCTTGCTTTGCATCGCGGCGAAGTTCGCAGCCAGGTCCGCGTCGTCTTTCGACTCGGGGTGGCCCCGCGCACTCGGCTCTGAGGCGGTGGCCGCGACGGGTTGCGCCGTTGGAGCGCCATTGGCCGGGCTCGTCGGCCGCGGGCTCCCGTGCGTCGGGCTCTCGGGCCGCGGGCTCGCGAACTGCTGCGCGTGGCGGGGGCTGCCGCGCGGGCTCTTGAACTGCGCATCGTGCCCGCCCCGCGGCGGGGGGCGGTCCGTCGGCCAGCTGCCGCTGCGTCGCTCGGCGGTAGAAACGGCAGGTGGGGCACTGATGTCGGCCGGCCGCCGCCGCGCCGCGTCGTGCAGGCTCCGCAGCTCGTGCTGCATCGGGTGCTCCCATTGAGAGAGACCATCGTCCCGTAAATAGTAGAGGTGGCCCTCGGCCGTCCGATACCGCGCCCAGTCGGCCCGTCTCCACAACGCCGCCCGCGCGCCGACCCACGCAAAGGACGTGTCCGCGATGCCGAGCAAGTGCATCTGCTCGCTCACGTCGTCGATCGTCACCGCCGCGTCCTTGGAGCGCATGTGGGCATCTAAGAGATTAAGGGCCACGCCGTCGGGGTCGCTGGCGCAGAGCTCGTGCAGGGCCTTGAGGCCACGGACCATCGTGACGGCGAGGCTGCCGATGGCGTGCTCACCGCGGATGACAGGCTGCCCACGCGCTGGGCCAAACAAATAGCGTGCGGGTTTTGACGATTGCGAATACGCCCCGGGGCTAGTCGCAAAAAGTAGTCACACACACATGCGTCCGTACTAGTGGGGGCTAGAGTCGCACACACAATTGCTTCTAAAAGTTGCGTACAGGAAACATACTTAACCAACACAAACACGAAAACCACCACAGGGCCTGCTCAGGACAAATCGAAGCCCGCCCCGGAGTGGATCGACGTCAACAGCTGCTCCCGGAGGACCCTCTCCGAGGCGTACGCGGGCAGCTTCAGCGTGTTGAAGCATGTCGAGGCCGCGGGCAGCTTCTCCACGTCCGGGATCTTCCGGAGGGTGAAGGGCGGCTCGAGCGCCCCGAAACCGAGGGACGGCCCGCGCTCGCACGCGGTCACGAACTTCAGCAAAGCGGCGCGGTCGCCCGCCGACAACTTCTTGCACACGGCCCAGAACCGGGCCACCACCGCGTCTCTTGAAGAGCAGTTCTCGTAGCGCGTGTGCTTTCTCAGGTCCTCGACGTCGATCGCCGCGTCCGCTCCACTTATCAAGACTTGGAGCTCGGGCGCCGCGAAGGCCCGTAATAAGTGCACGTCCACGGCATCACCTAACCCGCTCACGAAGGCCTCCGACGGCTTTTTTAAACGGTCGACCATGTGGAACCGCGCGACGGCCTGCACGTAGGCGTGCTTGTTCCCATTGGTGACGTCGATGTGGGAACCATTGTACCTTAGATCCTCGGTAATGGTCTCCCCGAAGCGCTCGTAGGACACGGTGAAGTCCAATCCTAAATCAGAAGCGTCGCCCTCGTACAGCTGGAGGAACCTTAAGTTCTTGTGCAGTTCGGGGTCCAGGCTTCGCAAATCCTCCAATAACGTCACGTAATTAAAATCTCCGGTAAGAAAACTCAGGAAACTCCGCGCGAACCGCGGCTGCACCGTCAGGCCCTCCCTTAAAGCTTTACCTAGCACACGACCAACAAACCGAAAATTTTCTAACGCTTCGCGCTCGCCGTGGGCCACACTACTATCAGGATTTGGGTACAACAGCCCGTCGTGCGTCGTAATGCGAAAAAGCCCGAAGTCCGCCGCGAAGCACTCCTTGGAGAGCTCCGTCCAGAACTCCTTAAACAATCCGCCGGCGTCAATACCCGCCTCGATCTGCCCAAAGTCGTCCACGAACTGGACCGAGAGGCGGCCCCGCAACTGCAATGGTGTTAACGACGCCACCTGGGCCAGCCCGTCGTCTAAAATGCGCCGCCGCCGCACGCGGACGCGCGTTACTTGAGAATGCCCGAAGGCTTCTACAGTCGTGCTTTGCGCGGTAAACGCGTCCACCCGGTTCCGGAAGGACACGCACCATGGCATCCGAACCATCAACTTTTGACTCCGTCGTGAATACCTCATTTTTAACTCGGCGCGGGCGTCCTGGGCACTATCAACTAACCAAGCCTTGGGCTTGCACAGGGGTCTTTTACAATGCCGCGCGTGCAGGTCCCGCAGTAACGTCACGATCCAGGAGAACAGCTCGTCCCGTACTGTGTCCTTGCCCTCACTGGTCCAGCAGCACGCGAACGCCGCCGGCTTATACAGGGCAAGGACTCTCCTCAACATGAAGGGCAGCAACGGCCGGCCGTGCAGGACGTCGTCATCGTCCGCCACTAAGAGAGCGTGCCTGAGTAAAGCCGCTGAGACGCACGCCAGCGCCACCTCACCCGTCAACGGACTTGTAGAACCACCAAAGTACGCGGCGAGGGCGTAGGTCGGGGGCCGCGCGGCTATAATCGTCCAGACCCGGCGCGGCGCGTCCGCGCGAAAGGTGAGCTGCGTCAACGCCCGCAACCGCAGGGGGGGCGAGCACGCCGCGAGCCCCCGACAACACACAAGCGCCCAGGCCTCGGCGTCGCCGGTGACTTTGGGGCTTAGGGACGGCGCGTCGACTTTGGACGTCGGGGCGTAGCTCTTCGCCGCGGGCTTGGGCGCCGCGTAGCCCAAGGCCCTTAAAACACTTTTTTCCATACTCCCCGCGGTCTTCTCCAGCTTCCGGGCCCACTTGGACCCGACGACGTCCGCCAGCGCGGACCGCTTCTTCTTCGCGGCGGCCTCGCTGAACTCGTCCGCCGTCTGCTTGGCCAGTAGGGCGTCGAGGGCTATCTCTATAGATGGCGGCGCGTCCAGGAACGTTGCGTCCATCGGCGCGACGAGGGCGTCGTACAACACGCCTAAACAGCCGTCGCGCGCGTCCACCAGGTCCGTGGCCCTATTCCGCAACTCGCGCGGCGCCGTCGCGGGCGTCCGCGCGCCATTAACGACGCGCCATGCCACAACGACGTCCTCGTCCGTGAACAGGGCCGAAGCGTTCTCCGTCCGCTGCAAACTTATTGCCACGAGGTCCGCGAAGGCCCGCGAGTCGGCGTGTTTCGCGCTGAGGAGCCGCCGGCCGAGCGCCCCCAGCGTGCCGAGTAACCGCGCGTGCGCGTCGACACCTACCTCCTCCTGGTCGCCGAGCGGGCCCTCTTCACAGAGTGCCCGGAGCGCCGCCGCGCTGCCGTCCCCTACCAACGCTTGCTTCCCGGCCTCGCCCGCGACCGCCACGATATCTGTGGGCCACAGGTGCCGCGCGAAGAGCGCCTCCTCTCCTATCCGCCTCGACGATATGGCCGCCGCCGCAATGGCTTCTTCTAAGAACGCGCCGCGCTTGCCGCGGATAGCCCGCCTTAATGCACCGTCCGCGTCGAGCACGAGCCTTCGCAGGTCGACGTCATCCCGTCGCTCGAGGAGGGCACTCACGGCGTTCACTAAAGCGTCGTTCCGCTGCGCGAGGCCGAGGCGCCAGCAGCGCGTCGCTAAAGTTCTTAAGCGCCACTTGTCGTCGTCCTGGCAGTCCGCGAGGCCATTGACCCCGATGACCTGGGCGAGCCCCTTGGCGTCGAGCGCGTCGCCCGCCAGGGCCGCGTCCCGCAGCAAGGGGCCCGCGTGCTCGGCCGGTAGCGTAAAGGGCTTGCTCGCGGCCCTGAGCAGTTGTTTCAGTTTCGATATGTCGGCGGCCTTCTTGGTGCAGCGCTCGGCGCAGGCCCTCCGGAAGGTGTTGCGGTGCGCGCGTCGACCGATCGCACGCGCCACAATGACCGCCGGCCGCTGCTCCCGCCTGGCCCGGGCCCGGGCCTCGCGCGCGGCCCTGGCCCCGGCGATGGCGTCGCCGCGCGGGTCGCTTTTCTGGGACCGCGCGGTCCACTCCATTTGTGCGTTTGCGCGCTGGTCTCTGTATTTAGACACGACAGTGCCCTGAGAACAGGTCTTTGTTAGATTGCGGGCTACGATACATGCCCTTGGCGCAGCGCTCAAGGATGAAGGCTTTTAGAGCGCTGTTTGTTGATCAATAATGCCTCCTGGGTTGGCTGCAATTGAAAACTTTCTCACGATGAGCTCATGGCAAAACCCGATTCTTAGCCTCGATCGATTTCTATCGAGTGGCAAGGACCGACCCACTTCAAGCTCCACCTTCACACCATAAACTTAAGCTGCGCGAGCCCCAGCGCGTCCGCGTCCGCGAGGAGCGCCAGGACCCAGGGCGCGTGGTCCGGCGCGGCCCCGAGCCGCTCCCGCGCAGCGAGCCACCGCTCCAGCGCCATGCGCAGCGCCGCGTCGCCCGCCGCGTCGACGACGAGGGACCGCTCGGCGCAGCACCGCTGGAGCTCGGCCGACTTCATCGTCAGCAACGCCGACGACAACAGCTGGTCGTCCTCGCGCAGGTCCGCCGCCCGCGCCCGAACCGTCCGATTGATTAAAAAAGAGCAGGGGCAGCACCGGGGCGCCGGGTCCGCGAGCACCAACAACGCTGCGCGGTCCCGCCCGTCGAAGCGGCCCCACGCCAGCGGCCCGCGGAACTGCGCCTGCAACGCCGCGCCGTCGTTGAGGTGCAGCGCGGCCGCCACCAGCACCGCCGCGAGGCCGCCGCCCCGCAGGACCGCCCGCGCCTCGGCCCGCGCGACCGCGTCGTCCCGGTCGAACTGGGCCCTTTGCTCGGCCTCGTGGAACTGCGCGCTCAGGAGGAGCCGCGGGAACCGAAACGCCGCCGCGATGCAGAAGAGGCCGAGCGGCGGCGGGAGCGGGTTGAACACGAGCCACAGCACGTGCAGCAGCTGCCCGGGCGCGCGCCGCGCGACCCGCGCGTCCCGCCAGCTCAACAGGCGACACCGCTCGGGGGACCCCAGCTTCCGGTGCCGCCACGCGACGCGCGCGTCGGCCCAGAGCGTCTGGGCGCCGCCCGAGAAGCGCTTGTACGCCCTCCGCGCGCCCGCGCACGCCTCCCGCGGGCGCCGGACGGTGCAGACCGTCGTCCGCAGCGCGGCCCCGAGCGCCGCGAGGACACTGTTGGTAGGGGCGTGGCCCTTGCCCATTTCAAACGACGGCACGCGGTGGAAGGAGCCGTTCCGCGGCAGCGGCGCGTGGCCGGAGCGGCGCGCCATGGTTAGTTCTCCGAGCATGTACCGCTGAGTTTGGGGGGCGGCGTGAACAGCCAAAATACAGATGCGCAGCGGCCGCAGAAATGACAGCTGCAGGGGGCCGGAACGAATACAACGAAGGCTCTGCGGCTTACGATGCTGTTCACAGCAGTCTGCGACGCTCCACCGTGCTTTATTTTGAGGGCTCGGGTCCGGGTTTTGTGCACGGGTTTTTTAAGAGTGGGCGGCCGGCGGCAACTTAAAAGGCCCGACGGATAACACCGGGGGTGACTGGGGGTCGTCTCTATTAATCAACTTTACTTCGGCTTGGAGGGTGGCGGCGGCGGCTCCTCCGCGAACGCGGCGTCCAGCGCCCCCGCCGTCGTCGCGACGTCGCCCTCGTCGTCGCTCGCGTGCGGCGAGGCGCTCCGCGACCGGCGCCGCTTCGGCTCCGTCGCGCGGTGACTGCCGTCCGGCTCCGCCGACCCGAGCGAGGGGTGGCCCCGCGCGCCGCAGAAGGCCGGCAGCCGCTTCGGCCGCACCCGTATCTGGCCGTAGCCGTCCCGCGCGACCAGCAACAACGCCGCGTCGTTCTCCTCCCTACCAAAATAATTCCTCGCGGAAAAAAGCGTCACGAGCCGCCCCGCGTGCATGTACTTGTAGCCCCGCCGCACGTACTGGTGGCTCCGGACGACGAGGTCGATGCCGTTCCCCTCGCAAAACCTATCGGTCACGTCCGGCCCGAACTCCACGCTGCAGCCGCCCCGCGGCGACGCGTGGACCCCTCTCCGCATGTCCGCGTCCGAATCCGACGGATCGGACCACAACGCCTGCACGACCCAGGCCGGCGCGACCCTCAAATCCGCCAGCGGCCGCGGCACGCCCCGGGCCAGGTCCTCCAACCGCCACCGCCCGTCCCCGACGCCCCCGTGCACCACCAGTATCCGATCGCCCACCAACGCGGCTAAAGGCAACCACTCAAAAACCCCGAAGCACGCCTCGTACACCTCCAGTGCTTGTCTACTAGGGAACGCCCTCTGACACGCCGCCCGGAAAGAACAGGCGCCCATGCGGTCGCTCGTGGAGCGGAACTCGTGGTTGCCCCGCACCAAATAGATGCGCTGCGGATATAAGACCTTGAGCGCAAAGAGTAAAGCCACGAGGGCGACCTGGTGCTCGCCCCGATCGATAAAGTCGCCGTTAAAAACATAACTGCACAGCTCCACGTCGCCCGCGTTCTTGTGCGTCGGCGCCCCGAAGCTGGCGAACAGTAACAGCACGTCGCGCAGCTGGCCGTGCGTGTCCCCGTATATCTTGCAGGGCAGCCGCGCGCGCACGAGCGGCGGCTGGGCCTGGACGATGCGCTTGCAGGCCGTGGCCAGTTCAATGACGCGGCGCGCGAGCACTAAAGGATCCGCACTATCTAACAGTAAACTCAATGCCGCGTCCGGCGGGTCCGACATCCACGTCCGATCTAATTCGTCCTCCTCGGCCTTGAGGCAGTGCCACCCCAAGGCTACCGCTCGATCAATACACCCGCAGGCTACGTCAAAGAGGGGTGCGTCCCTCCTTACCGCTCCAGGACCCCGCCAGTCAAATTCACACGCTAAAGGTGCGGCCAACTCCAGATCAGCATTAACCGCTTCCGGGTGGATGGGCCGCATCACGGCCAAGCAAGACACGCCCTCGCACCGTTCAGAAGTGGAAGCCACCTGCTCCGCGGTGGCCTTCGTGACGGCGACTTGGTCGTACGCTTCCAATGCGACCCGCAACCCGGGTCTATTTGCTTGCCCCCCGTCCGCTTCAGCTCTAGCATCACTCGCCCGCCACCGGTGCCGCCGTCGCCTTTGCGGAGAATCGCCGCCGAACGATTTTAACACGTCTCCCTTCTCCAAGCCGCGGGGGCCCAGCAAATCGCGATCCAGCAAATCGCACAGAAAGTCCTCCGCCGACAACCCCTGCTCATTACATACGTCGTCCGCCATGAGGCGCGGCCGGCCCCGGGCCTCCCTATGGTGTTCCAGGACCCTCATGACATGATCCACGTGCGTCTCTCCAGCACATAAGTCCGCCACAAAATCCCGGTAGTCCTCTCTCGTTAACCCTTTGGGGCCCCGCCGATCGTACTTGTGCCACAACGCGGCCCCGCGCATGCGATCTAGTTCTTCACACGGTCGCGCGTCTTCATGGTGGAACGCCTCCCGCAACAGGAGGTACTCCCTCCGGTTCAACGTGTCCTCGCCCGTCAAGTCCGCACTGGCAAACGCCGCCGCCGCCGCGGACGCGTCCAGCCCCCAGAGCTGGCGCGCCGCCATCACGAACGACTCGCGCGTCATCGCGCCGGGGCTCCTCCCTCTGTGCGTCGTCTGGGCGCCCGTGATCCGGTGGAACTCCGTATCACTTCGCATCTTGGCCTCTCTTCTATCATCATAAAAGCCGAGCTTCTCTAAGAGCGCCTGCTCGTGCGCCTCGGTCGCCTGGGTCGAGGGCTCGTCCTCGAAATCCAAGCTGACGCTGCGGCAGTAGCGCAGGGCGCCCTTGGGGCCGAGGCGGCCGTAGTTCGCCATGGTGCCGGCGGCTCGGCGCGGCCGGGCTGCCTCGATGATCGAGGCATGAGTTTTTGGCGCGCCCCGCACGAAATGCGGGTGGTTCTCTTGCCGGGGCCTGAGCGAGGAGCCGTGCGAGGGTTGCCGAGTCGCCGGGGCGGGGTCCGTGGCCGGCCAGCGAAAACCCATCACATCACAGCGAGGACGCCTTTTGCTCTCCTTGTCACGCCGCACTAGACACATAACATAGACATGGCTGTAACAAGCAGCGTGTATGAACCATTCAGCAATGCGCGCACCACACCTGCAATAACTTGACGCGGCCGCACGCCGCAAGTGGTGGTCAACACACTGTTCACTGTGTGTCGTGGCGGAGCGGCATTGCCGCTGCGTGACATGAACGCACCGCACACGCTCTGGCACACAAACACTGGTGGTCAACACACTGTCTGTCGACGCGCTGTTGTGTTGTGGTCGCGGCAGCGAAGAGCAGCGATTGCGCGGAGACGCCATACATCTCTGGCACGCATTGCTGCCGCGCGGTGCCGCCGCAGCACGCGGAACGCACATACACGACACACACGCGTCGCCGCCGCAATAAACGCCCGCCGCAATAAAGTACACGTACAACACGCGCCCCGCCGCAGGCCCGCCTCCTCTCCACCGCGCGGCGGCTCGTGCCCATCGCCGACCGCGTCCTGGTCAAGCGCGTCGAGCACAAGACGCAGACCGCGAGCGGCATCTACCTCCCCACCGAGCAGAAGGTGAACGAGGCCGAGGTCATCTCCGTCGGCCCGGGCGCCCTTGACGAGGCCGGGAAGCTCCTGCCCATGGACGTGGCCGTGGGCGACAGCGTGCTGCTGCCGGAGTACGGCGCGACGCTCGTGACGCTCGGCGAGGAGGAGTTCCACCTCCTACGGGCCGCGGATATCCTCGGCAAGTTCGAGAACTAGCCGCGTAACTTGGGGAACTTGGGGAGCCTAGGGCCCGGGGCGAAAAGCGCTAAGCGCTGTGTTGTGGACCTTCCCATGGGAGTGTCCTCCGTCCTCGATCATATGATAGCGCAATTTAATTTTAATTTAATTTAGCCGCGCCGGCGCCGCCCGCGCGACCGCGACCGCCCGCGCCGGGGCCGCGAGCGCCGCCGCGGGGCGTCGTCGCCGTCGCGGCGGCCACGGCGCCGGTCCCGCCGGCGCGACCGCGACCGCGACCGCGACCGCGGGGGCGACCGCGGGGGCGCCGGCGGGAGCGGCCTGCCGTCGGCGCCGACGATCACGTGCTTCAGCGTCGCCTGTGTCACGGGGGCTAGGCGCGCGGCCGCAATAGTTTCAAGGGCACCCGGCCCGCCCGCGGCGCGCCGCGTGATGCGGAAGACGCTGCCGACCCGCTCCGTGCCGCTCGGCACGAGCCTGCTTACGCGGCTGACGCGCTCGAGCACGCCGCACGCGTCCTTGGGCGTGCCGAGGCAGGGCTCGTATTCTTTTCGCACCTGGCCCTCGATGGGCAGCGGCGCGAAGCGCGAGTCCGGGCGCAGGGTGCTGTTGAACTTGTTGCGCACCGCGGCGTGGGGGCGCGCCATGGCGGCGCTGCGCGGCGCACGACGACGGTGGTCTTGAATTCGGCAGGAGAGCCAGCTCTCGTGTACGCGGGGCACACGAGTCTCGCGTCGATTGCGTGTCAAATTCAGCTTAGCGACCGCTTCGGCTCTGGGCGTCGCGCGGGGCAGCCTACGAGGCACACATACGACACGCAGTGGCGGCAGAGCAGGGATACCGTGCGGGTATTGTCCCGCGGGTTTCCCGCTAGCTTTGCTATCTCTTTGCCTTGCCGTCGCCTCAATCCTGGGCGGCCTCTCGGCCGAGCGATCGTTGAAACGGCGTACGAAATGAGGCGAGCTCTCCTCGGCACACTCCTCCTCGTCGCCGCGGCGAGGGACTGTCTCAGGGACCTCACGCCGCCGACGGTCTCCTGCCCGCCCGGCGCGTTCACGACCGCGCTGCGCCGCCTCGCGACGCATTTGCGGCCGAACACGGTGGCGCGGGCCGGCGGCTTTGCCACCCTGGCCACGCACTACCGAACACGGTACGCGAGCCCGTGCTGGCCCTACGATTTTCCGAACCAGCCCCACAACGCCTCGTGGCCCACGTCGACCCTGAACACCTGCAAGAAACTTATGCTGGGCCTGGGCGAGGGCGCGACGGGCACGCGCTTCCTGCACTTGTTGGTCTTCTTCGCGTGGACGCTTTGTTTGACCCAAAAACGCGGCCTCGCGTGCCCCGTGCTCAACCTCTTCGACGACCGCTCGCCGGGGCAGCGCGTCCAAAACACGGTTCCTGGGCGTCCTCGCGGACGCGGGCCACGCCTTCGACGCGGCGGCCCTCGACCGGGCCTGGGCCGCGTGCCGTACCTAATACATTTTACACACAAGGCAGCCCAGCGCGTACCACCACGGCGGCCACCGCGCCGGTGTGCCGTACTTAACACATCTTACACGTAAGGCAGCCCAGCGCGGCCAGCGCGTACCACCACGGCGGCCACCGCGCCGGCTCGAAGAGCAGCGCGCGCGGCAGGGCCCCGAGCAGAAAGGGCCAGTGGGACAATAACACGGCCTCCCGGCCCCGCGCGAGGCGGCCGAGCTGGCGCTGGTGCCAGCCGTAGTTCAGGCCGGGCACCCAGACGCGGCGCCCGCCGAGCCGCGCGGGCATCCGGCCGAAGGCGGGCGGTCTTAGGGCCACGCTCTCGGCGCCCCGGAGCCACTTGGCGGCGCAGGCCGGGTCGACGCACGCGGCGCGCGCGACGCCGGCCACGTCGGCCACACGTAACGCGCGTCGCGCCCGCGCCGCGTCCGCGACGCCCCCCGCTAAGAGCAGCGCCGCCCGCAAGTTTGTCCGGGCCCGCAGGCGGCGCACGTGCGGCGCGAACGTTAAGGAGGGACCCGCCCCGGGGAAGTCCGCGCCGTCCCCGAGGCAGGCCATGCCACTCGCGTACGTGCCGCCGCTCACCTCGACGAGGTCTAATGCGATGAGGGGGTCGCTGTCCAGCACGAGCAGCACCGCTTTCAGCTTTTCGGCGTCATTCGTTGACCCGTCGAAGTCCGAGGCGTTCACTTTAATACTCAGCACCCCGCCCTTGCCGATCGCCTTTCTACACGCGCGGCAGACGTCGACGACGATACTTGTGGACCCGGTCGAGAGGAACTGGGACAGCAAATAACCGTGCGCCGCGTGGACCTGGACGCCGTCGAAGCCGCACCGCTTCGCGAGGCGGGCGGCCGTTTCGAAGGCCCTCACTATAGCCTCCACTTCACTAGCCGTAAGTGGGACGGGCGCCCGGTGCAGCCGGGGCCCGATGCCGCCGAGGCGCAACGGAGCGGAGGCGGGGGCCCGGGGCCGGCGCCAGCTCGCCGCCAAGGGCGACTGGCGGCCCGGGTGGGACAGCTGGGCCAGCGCGAGCGCGCCGCCCCCCGTCGCCGCGCGCGCCCAGGCCACGACCGGGGCCTCGTCCGTACGGGCGTCGAAGACGACGTTCCGCGGCGCCTCCAGCGCCCGGCGGTCGACCATCACGTTGCCCGTGACCACGAGGCCCCAGCCGCCGAGGGCCCAGCGGCCGTAGAGTTCTCCTAAGAGTGGCGTCGCGTCGTTCGAGCGCGCGCCACCGAGGTGCTCGGACGTGGCGACCTTGCAGAGCCGGTTCCGCAGCATGCGGCCGCAGCGCAGCGCGAGCGGGGCGGCCAGTTCTTGCTGCGCGTCCATTCTTACAGCTCACACTCACACAGTTGCACGCCAGTACGCCTCAAGGACTCCTACGGCGCATCTGAGCATCCATGAGCCATAAGGGCGTCTCCGGCATGCGCTGCAGCGCTAGCGCGCTGCGCTGATTAGTATGACGGGTTTTGTGGTGCGGCTTATGCCATCCGGCTCGATCGACCTGTTGTCTCGCATACGTCGTCGCAACTTGACCTAATGCCTTGTACAACGTTTGGTGCGGCTGTCGCATCACTCACCGCGCAATTTCTTGTGGCAGTGCTCTGCGGAGAGCTCCAATTTCCAAACCTGGCGCATGCGGTATAGGCGACTGACCAATAACACTGCACACGAGTGATGATAACGACGCAAAATAAGAAGCGCCTCGGGGCCGCCGCCGCCGCCGCAGCGCTCGCCGCCCTGCTGCGGCCAAAGCTCCAGCGCTGGTGGTGACGGCGGCGCTGGGCGCGCGAGCAAGAACGCCTCGCGGCGCTTGTCTCGTTCGAGGACGCGCCGGCCGTCGCAGCCCTCAAAGCCAGCCTCGACGGCAAGGCGCCGTGCGTCGTCGCCGGGTGCGCGCTCGTCGAGAACCGGCGGCGGGCCGTAGCCGTCGCTGTCGCGATCGAGCTGCCGTCTTTAAAACGTATTGATTGCGCCGTCGTACCGGTCGCGACGACGCTGCCCTACGAGCCCGGGTTCGTCGGCTTCCGCGCGGCGCCCGCCCTGGCGCAGGCGCTCGGCGCGCTGCGGGTGAAGGTCGGCGTGGCGCTGGTGCGCGGCCACGGGCGCCTCCACCCGCGAAGCTTCGGGGTGGCGTGCCACGCGGGCGTGCTCGCCGGCGTGCCCACCTGCGGCGTCGCCGACTCGCTGCTGCACGTGGACGGCGTCGACGAGGCTTTGATTGTGTCGCAGGCCCGCGCGTCGCTGGCGCTGGGCGCCGCGCTCCCCGTCGTCGGCGCTTCGGGCACCGTGTGGGGCGCCGCGCTCCGGGCGACCACTGAAGCGAACTTTCGCCCGACGTACCTGTCGGCCGGGCCCGGCGACTCGCTCGAAACGGCCGTCGGCCTGGCCGTCGCGTGCCGGCGGTACCGCGTGCCCGAGCCCGTCCGCCTGGCGGAGCTCGAGGGACGGGTGGCGCTGCGCGAATATGGGGGCGTGGACTAATTGTTGTTGTATTTCACGAGCGAATATCGTTCTGGGTCCAACTCGGTCCCCCAGCCCCTAGGGCGGCGGCCGATCGCCCAACTGATCGCTCCCAATAAAATAAAATGCTTAAATGAATAATCGTCAAATTTGGAGCAGCGGCGGCGCCGTCACCTTTGGAAAATAATAATTAAATTGCCGTGTCGGAGACGAGTCAGACGCATCCTGTCCACCCAAGGGTCTAGTCCCCAGCCTTCGGGCGGCGTCTATTCTCCCCGATAGCGTCTTAATAAGGGTTTGCGAGCGCACGGGTTTTTGGGTGGGTGAGTGAAGTTGGGGCTACACAGCTAACAGCAGTACAACTGGCTTGCATAAATCCACGTGCACGCAGCCGAAACGCGCGAATATCTGCTGCTGCGAAGCAATAACGGGCCGCGCCGCGCCTGCAACGGACGGCTGCGAGGAACCGCCGCCGCAGAGACAACCGCCGCTGCGCTTGCAAAGGCTGCGAGGAACCGCCGCGAGCAGCCAGAAAGTGGTTGATGCGCATACTCGCGATGCTCCTGGCCGCGCGGGCCGCGCGGGCGTTGCGGCCGCACGCCCCGCTTCGACAGCCGTGGGCGGCGAAAACGACGAAGGCGCCGCGGCGGCGGAAGGTCGTCGCAACCGCCGCGCTCCAGGAGCCCACGAAGGAACTCCCGCCCATCCCCATCGAGCTCGAGGACGAGATGGCCGACTCCTTCATGAAGTACGCCCTCAGCACTATATTGGGCCGGGCGCTGCCGGACGCGAGAGATGGCCTCAAGCCGGTCCACCGGCGCATCCTGTACGCGATGCGCGAGCTGAAACTCGAGCCTAATGTCCAACACCGCAAGTGCGCGCGCGTCGTGGGCGAGGTGCTGGGCAAATTCCACCCGCACGGGGACTCGTCGGTCTACGAGGCCCTGGTGCGCATGGCGCAGGACTTCGTCATGTCTGAGAGACTCGTGGACGGCCACGGCAATTTTGGAAGCGTCGACGGGGACCCGCCGGCGGCCATGCGCTACACGGAGGCTAGATTAACTAAGTTCGCGGCCGCGGGCCTCTTGAACGCCTCGGACCTGGGGCAGGGCCGCGGAGCAAGTGAACGGAACGGCGGCATCGGCGTGCGCTTCTCCGAGAACTTCGACGCGTCGGAGTTCGAGCCGGACGTGCTGCCCGCGCGCTTGCCGGTCTTGCTGGTGAACGGCGCGCAGGGCATCGCCGTGGGCATGGCCACGTCCATCCCGCCCCACAATCTGGGGGAAGTGTGTGATGCTGCTTTAGGTTTGGCGCGGGCGGCCCGGAGCGGCGAAGAGTTTGATGATGACGCGTTATTACGCGCGCTGCCAGCGCCGGACTTTCCCACGGGCGGCCTGATCATGGGCACGCACAACGTGGCGCGGGCCTACGCGACGGGGTCCGGGTCCGTCCTGGTGCGCGCGAGGACCACGATCGAGAAGGTGCGGTCCGGCCGGACGGCGATTGTCGCGACGGAATTACCTTATTTAGTATCGAAGTCCGACCTCCTGGTGAAGACGGCAGAAGCGGTAAACAACAAGAAGCTCCAGGGCGTGGCCGACTTGAGGGACGAGAGCGGCCGGGCCGGGACGAGGGTCGTCTTCGAGCTGAAACGGGACGCGCACCCTCCGACCGTGCTGGCGAACTTATTTAAATCGACCCGTTTACAGGCTTCGTTCCCGTGCAACTGGGTCGCCGTGGACTGCATTCGGGACGAACAGGGCGTGGAAGACCCCGACCGCAAGGCCCCCGTGCGCCTCACGCTCCGCTCTGCTTTAGAACGGTGGCTGCGGTTTAGGTTCGACTGCGTGCGTCGACGGGCGTCGTACGAGGAGCAGCGGGCGGCGGCCCGGCTCCACATTGTGGAGGGTTTAGTGGTGGCCCAGGCCGCGGCCGACGCCGTTGTGAAGGCGATCCGCGCGTCGACGTCGCCGGAGGCGGCGCGGAGCGTGCTCTGTTCCGGTGATGTTGCGGGCTTGGGCCCGCTCTCGGACATTCAAGCTCGGGCCGTGCTCGCCCTCACGCTCTCGCGCCTGACCAGCCTCGCGGCCACCGAATTACTGTCGGAGCAGGCGGACCTGAACGCGGAGCTCGGGCTCTTACGAACGACGCTCGAGGACGACGGGGCCGTCTACGACCGCATCTGCGCCGAACTCGTGGACATAAAAAAACGCTTCGCGACGCCCCGCCGCTCCGAGATTGTTGAAGAAGAAGGCGAGGTTACCGAGGAGGACACGACGCCGAACGAGCGCAGCGCCATCCTGGCCCTGGCGGGCAACTACCTCAAACGAACCTCGCTGAAGGAGTTCGCCGCGCAAGCGCGAGGCGGCGTCGGGCGGCGCGCGGCGCCGTTAGCCGTGGAACACTTAGCGACGTGCCGGGACCACGACACGATCATCTGCATCACGGACGCCGGGGTCGCGTACGGCGTCAGGGCCTTCCACGTGCCCATCGCCAGCCGCACGGCGCGGGGCGCGCCGCTCTCCCGGGTGCTCCCCGTGGACGACGACCGCTCCATCGCGGGGCTGCTGCCCGTGTCCACCGAAGCGTTGGAAGCCAAGGCGGACTACGTGGTCCTCGTGACGAAGCAGGGTTTAGTGAAGCGGACGCCTTTAGCCGCATTTAGAGGATTGACGTCTAGGGGTTTAATCGCCATCCGTTTAAACGACGACGACGCCGTGGGCTGGGCCGCATTATGTAAAGCCGGGGACGCCCTGGTCGTGGCCACGGCCCGGGGCATGCTCCTCAAATTTGATGTGGACGACATCCGGGAAACGGCGCGCGCGACGCGGGGCGTGCGGGCCTTGAATTTAAGGGAGGACGACGAGCTCGCGGCGGCGCGCGTTATTGGGCCGGACAAGGACTCCATCTTGTTATTGACGGCGCTGGGCTACGGGAAGCGCGTTTCTGTAACTGACGTCAAGGCCCGGGCGCGCGGGACCATGGGCGTGCAGGCTTTGAAGTTCAAGCGGGACGACGATTGTCTCGTGGACGTGCGCGGCGTCGCCGAAAATGATGAGGTCTTATTAGTGACGAGCGGGGGCACGATCGCGCGCGTCGCGGCCAACACGATCGCGGCGCAGTCGCGCGGGGCCACGGGCGTCGTCCTCCAAAAGAGCGCCAAGGACGACGCCTGCGTCGGCATGTCCCTGGTGCCCGGGGACCTCGCCACCATCGTGGCGGACGAGTAAGTTCCCAGTGCCATTACCGAGTCATTTTGCCCGTGATAACTGCTTAGTAAATAAATAAATAAATACAAAACTAAGGAAGGAATACCCCTAAAGAAAAGGATACACAGTGAGCTCCGTGAGCGCTGCCTTGCTGACGTGGCTCTCGGCGGACTTGTCCAGGCACTGACGGCCAATGTACACGACGCCCCCAACGCCGCGGCGCGGCGGCCAGACGGCACGTACCCCCGGGAGACGCCGACTCGGCGTCCCGAGTCCCGCGCGAGCCAAGAAATAAGTTGGTCTACCGGGGGTACTAGCGCGCGGGTGTTTGCGGTTGGCGTTGCTCTGGCCCCAGCACGCGGGCCGCCCGCCGCCAGGCACCGTCCCGGCGAGCACAAAGGCCGCGTTCGCGTCGGCGACGTCGAACTCGACCCACTTCAGGCCGCGGCTCCGCTCGGCGCGGGCGAGCACGTCGCGCGCACGATCGTTGACCGTCACGTACCACGCCGCCAGCGCGTCGAGCGAATCATTGCGAGGCGCGCCGACGCCCGGGAGCTGACACCGGGCGAGGCGCTGGGGCAGGCGGTCGGCGGGCCAGGGCCCCTCGAAGTGCTGCGCGGACGAGGCCCACGCCGAGGCGTTGCGAAAGGGCAGGAGGAAGGTGGCGTTGCCGTAGTCGCGGACGAGCCTCTCGAGGTGCGTGATCTGGGGAATAATGCAACGGCCCTGTCCGATGAAGTCGATCTGGGCGTAGGCGTCGAAGCAGGGGCCGCAGTCGAGGAGTTTTCGGCCCCGCGCGGCGCACTTATATACTTGCTTGCCGAGCATCTCCCCCGCGTGGGTGTAGTGCCCGGCGGTCAGGCCCGTGCAGATGTAAAAGTCCTGGATCGACGTGGACCCGGTCTTGGGCAGGCCGGCGTTGATGTACCTGGGGGCGCAGGCGGCCCGGGCCCGTTGGAGGAGCGCGAGCAGGAGGACGGCACGCATGGCGCCCGGGGACGCAGACGACGCGCGCGTGAACCTCAATCCTTGCGCGGCCGGACGGCAAACACTCGCGTTATTTATTTGGCATGAGAGACGGTGGAGTCCCGTCTCGTGACGCCGCCGGCCGTAAAACCCGCGACATCATGAGAGACGGGTTTTTCAACTCGCCATCGCGTCGTCGAGTGCTGCGTGCTTAGTGCGTCCGCATCGCTGTGTAAGCGACCTTCTCAATCCAAGGCAAGCGCGCCGCGAGCCGCGTTGGTGCGTCCGCATCGCTGTGCAAGCGCAGCTATGGAGGTGGACCCGCCCCCCGCGCCCGCAGCGCCGGCGCCGGTCGCGCTCCCCGGCGACCGGTTCTACGCCGTGGACGAGGCCGGCGTCGAGGCGCAGCGCAAGGCCAAGCCCTGGACCCAGGACGCCACGTACTTCAAGCGGGTGGCGGTGTCGCCGGCGGCCTCGACGAAGATGCTCGCGCACGCGCAGCGGGGCTGCGAGGCCGGGGTCAAGGCGGGCGGCAAGCCCCTCGAGGTCATGGGCTTGTTGCTGGGGTACCCGGACGCGGACCCGACCAATCGGCGGCTCATCGTCACGGACGCGCTGCCCCTGCCGGTCACGGGCTTCGAGACGAGCGTCGTGGCGGACGACGACGACGTCGTCAACTACATGATCCGGCTCTCGGACCTGATCGAAAAAACGCGGAAGGAGCGCCTCATGGGCTGGTACCACAGCCACCCCTTCGACGTGGACGAGGGCCACGACAACTGCTTTTTTAGTTCGACGGACCTGAGCACGCAGCTCAGCTGGCAGAACGCCGAGGACCTGCAGGGTAACCCTTTTTTGGCCATCGTCCTGGACCCGCTCCGCTCCGCGGCCAAGAACGCGGCCTGCCTGCGGGCCTTCCGCGCGTACCCGCCGAGTTACACCGCGCCCCCGCACACGTGCCCCGACGGCGAGCTGGTCCCGGACGACGCGCGCCGCGTCGAGGTCTGGGGCTCGTGCTGGCACCGCTACTACCAGCTCGACCTCGAGTACTACATGAGCGGCCAGGCCCGGGCTATCGTCGACGTGCTCAACCGGAGCCACCTCTGGGTCAAGACCCTGAGCGACTCCCAACGCGGGGATCAGAGCGACCGCGTCGCGCGCATCGCCGACAAGCTCGCGCGCGCGCCGGGCGCGCAGCCGCCGCGCGCGCGGCTCGGCTACGGCGGCCTCGACGCGCTCGGCGCGGGCGCCGCGCCGGGCGCCCGCGCGGACTCGGCGCCC
>Ga0114994_10000824_pt1 | contig 21500 bp, 16 predicted proteins | sample ArcticOcean_MG_C_9_FD_87043 | JGI IMG/M metagenome (GOLD analysis project Ga0114994, IMG submission 87043) | Marine microbial communities from western Arctic Ocean - ArcticOcean_MG_CB2_152 | ecosystem: Environmental > Aquatic > Marine > Oceanic | place: Arctic Ocean: Canada Basin | collected...
CTACTCGAGGTCGGCCTCGTCCACGGTGGGCGCCGGCGCCGGCGCGACCGTGTCGACGGGCTTCTTCGCGAGGCAGACGCAGCACCGCTTCGAGCTAAGGAGCGCCTTGAGCCGCGACTCGTCACCCCCCCGGAGCAGCTCCCGCACCCGCGTCCGGTTGAAGCAGTGCACCTTTTCGTGCGTGAAGACGAGGTACCAGAAGGCCACGATGGCGAAGATGGGGATCAGGCACATGAGGTACAGGAGCCACGCGCCCCGCCGGACGTAGATGTACTCGTTCAGCTCGCCCGTCGTGTACGTGCCCGTGAAGGAGCCCGTCCCCACCAGGACGGCGTGCGGCTCGGTATTCGACCGGTACCAGGCGTCGTCGTCCAACGATTGCTCGGCCCACGTCGCGCCGAGGGGGTCGTACCACGCTTGAGTTTGGTTCCGCGCCTCGTCGAGGGGGTGGTCGTACAGGGAGATGAGCGGGTTGTCCGTGAACCACCAGCACCGCTTGGCCGCGGCGTCGCCCGCGCGGCGCTCCTGGACCTTCTTCGGCCGCGTCAGCGTGTAGATGTTGTGCGTCCTGGACTCCCACAGCTGCGCGTAATCACAAGGTCGAAAGGGCAGGGTCGTCATGAACCAGTAGCCCCAGTCGAAGCCCATGCCCATCAAGACCCCGAGGTAATTGACCCACTTCCCGCTCACGTAGATGGGCGGGAGGTGCTTCCGGAGCCACGCGAAGCAGTGCTCAAATCGTAACGCCTTCATGTCCAAGGCAGAAATTTTGATCTCGCCCTCGCTGAAGTCCGGGAAGTCCCAGTCCTGCATCACGATCAATACATTGAGGCAGGCGACGACGCAGGCGACGAAGTGGCGCGTGAACTCCGTGTTGCTCTCCCTCGTCCAGAAGGGGCTGCGCCCGACCTCGCGGGACGTGCCCTCCGTGTCGTACAGCACTTGCTTTGTGACTTCGTACCGCCAGATCATGAAGCTCCCTCCGACGAGCCAGCCGCCCAGTAACGACACGCGCGTCAGGCTCAACCGGCGGTGCACGAACCACGCGGCGAAGCGTTCCAGCGCCGAGCCCTTCGGGGCGTACAACGCCCCGACGGCTTCCTGGGAGACCCCGACCCGCTCGTGCTCGATGGCCTGGGCCATCTGGTCCACGACCGTGACGACGTTCCAGACGTCCGACGAGAACGTAAACAAGCCGGCCAGCATCAGGTTGAAGAATGCGTAGTCCCACTTGTGCATGCCCGACCCCACCTTGTGGTTCAGGGGCATGCACCTGTTGTAGAGTTTCAGACCGATCCACCAGGACATGCACGTCGAGCAAATGACGAGAAACAGCGCGCCGTCCTGGCTGGCGAGGGGCTCGCGCTTCTCGTGTTCGCCGCTATCGTAGCCGAATAAAGCGAGGTGCCACGTATCCCGCAGCCAGTGCTGCAGTTTGATGCCCACGCCCAGGCCGACGAGGCCCAAAAAGATCATCACACACCACCTGAGTAAAAACCACCCGACCTCGTCGGGCTCGAACCAGCCGTGCCAGATGTCCCCGATCATCGTGCCGTACGACTCACTGTTCGAGAACGTGGCCGGGTCGCCATAATACACGAAGAGGTTGAGGAGGAGCACGATTATAGTGGTCAAGGATCGTGTCACCGGATGCTTCAGGCCGTACCAGACGCAGCTGGTGAGGGGACTCGACGCCTTCAAATTCTGGTGGAACAGGGCGTCCACGCCCCGCCGCCCCGCCTCCAGGGTCCGCAGGACGCCCTTGCCGGCGCCGGCCACCCGCGCCTCTATTTCCTGTTCGAGGGCCGAGAGCTTCTGGCCGAGGCTCAGGCCCTTCGGCAGCGCCTGGGCCGGCGCGTCCGCCATGGTCGCCGGCCGCACGTCGGTCGTGTCCTGGCCGCAGGCACTAGCTAGGTCGCAGGACAGGCCGCAGAGGGGCGCGTCGGCGGCCCCCGGCGGGTCGTCGGCGGGCGCAATAATGCGGCGGGCGGCGCGCCGGGCGCTGCCTTAGACCGGTGTTGGCTGCCCCAACGTCGCCCCGGAGCCAAAACTCCTGCAAGTTTTGCTAACGTGCGGGTGCAGCTCCGGCGTCCGCTCCCCCCCGGGCCCCGCCCACTAGTCCTAGCACCGTAACAAAAAGAGCGTCCGCTCGGGTTCATGTACCGGGGTCCGTACTAGTGGGGCTAGTCGCAATAAGTAGTCACATACACAACGCGTCCTGAATACAAACTTAGGCGCGCGGTCCACCTACTCTGGCCTCTCGAACTGCGTCTTGCCGGTTTTGGTATTGCCGTAGTACACCTTGCCAGTCTTCTCGTCCGTGACCTCGACCCACGGCTCGGGCAGGCCCTGGGCCTTCGACGTCGCCGCGGGCGGCGGCAGGGCGGGCTTCGTCTCCGTCGCCGCCGGCGCATCGACAGTACCGCCGGCCTTCTCGATCTGGAGTTCCGCCCTTCTGCGCGTGAATCTATTCGCGAGCTGGTCCTCCGTCTCCGCGTCGCCCCGCCGCGCGGGACTCTGCGCCGCCTGGTCCGGGCACTGGCGCCACGACGACGGCGTGCACTTCATGTTCTTGAAGGGCTTGTCCGTCAACATGTATGGCAGCTCGATCTTTCCGCCCTCGCCGGAATTCCCAAGTTCCTTAGAGATGACCGCGCCGAAGCTCCTGTCGTTGTCTGCTGCCACTGCAGCAATCGGAAGACCGCCAATGACAGCGGCTGCGACCCCATTGATCGCTCGCCGGCGCGACGTCGGCTTGAGCGATGCTACCGGCGCTGCCAAGACCAGCAATACTGCATAACAACGCGCCATAATTGTGTCACGTGCTCGATCCAAAATCTTGAGAGCGCGAAAACCCGCACCCGCCACACGACTCAAGTCTATGTTCATGCAAATGAACCGAAGTTGAAGTCCTATCATGACTTACGATACCTAAACCGCGCAACAGCCCCCGCTGGTCGTTCCATCATCGGCCCGTTGTCGTCCTGGAACCCACCCACCAAATCGAGGTGGTCTGTGGACGGGGCGGCCGTGGTGGTGCGGTCGAAGGCCCGCGGATCCTGCTCGTAGTCCGCCATCGCCGCCTCGACGCCTTTTACTGTGCGAGCCACGAAGCCGCCACCGTAGCCGACGTATTTATAATGCGCCACGCGCCGCGGCGGACCAAGTGCGAGGAAGAACTCGCACGGCGCGTCGGCCTGGAGCTGAAGGCGATCTCCACCGGGCGGGAGCAGACCGAGCCCGCTCTCCCCATAACTCAGCGTCGTACCGCCGGCCGCGAGCGAGCCATCCAAGACCCAGATGAATCCGTTATACCCAGGAGGCAGCGGTCCCAGCGCCGCCGCGCCATCGAGGCGCCCATGCATGATCACTAGCGGCAGCGCCGCCGCTACGGGTCCCATAACGCCGCCATAGCTTCCAACGAGGACGCGAAGCGATAGATTGTCGTCCTCGCATACTACGGGCACGTCCTCCGGTCTGCCGACCGACGATGACACGGGCCGCGGCGCCGCACCTTCGTCCTCGTCTAACGCGTCGTACTAGAGCTGCGCGAGCCAGCTGTGTTCACCCTCGGCCGGTACCGGTGCGCCCTGTTGGTCGAAAGAAGGTACGAGCGTGTCTCCGCTTGAAATCGGGTCGAAGGGCTCCTCGTGCACACATCCCGCACCGGTATCAACGTGGTACGCGCCGCCCGCGCGCAGCGCCTCAGCCTCCGCGCCCTGCACGTTGTCCCAGGGTCGCACCGTGCACGTCGCGCGGAACAGCAGGGACAACACGCTGGCGCCGGAGTGCGGGTGCGCGCAGAACGGCGGCTTCGCGTGGCGCGGCAGGCGCACCGCGTCGCACAAGAAGAACGGGTCCGCATGCGCACAGGCTGGCACGTCGGTGCCGCGGCCCCGGATGTCGTGGGCACCGAACAACTTGTGCAGAAAATCCATCTTGAGCGGCACCGGTTCGCTCGGCGGGACGCAGCGGCGGTCGCCCGTGGCAGCCACCGGCGCGGCGTCGTCCCGTGGCGGGCAAAGGCGGGCCGCCGGCGCGACGGCGTAGTCCGGCGGTCGCTGGACGTGTTCAGTCATGCTTGCGTCCCGCCGCGAGAACCGCGAGTGCTTTCAGCTGCGAGTGCGGTCGACGCTGCCTTTCAGTATGCCCAGGTGTGCTTCCAGGCGTTGGTCGCACAGGTTGTTAATCACGCACGAATAGCGAGGAAGTGCACCAATGGCACTGTTGTTAAGCCGTCCAGATGCGCTCCGGTGGTTAGGGCGCAGTGCCAGGCGCAGTGTTTAATCGTGAGAGCGAAAAACCCGTCTCGTCAACTCGTTGCAGATCTAGAGAGTTTTGCAGAGTTTTGCAGAGCACAACCAGCGGCGCGGAGACCCTATACGCCACCGGCACGATAAACATGAACACACTTACACAACGGGACTCTTCGGCCGCGGCCTCGCCGGCGGCCGCGCCTTGAGGTCGCCGTCCAAGCCCGGCGTCGGCGCGTGCTTCCGGAAGAAGGCCAGGGTCTCCCTCCGCAGCACCTCCAGGTTCTCTTGCGCGCGGAAGTAGTGGCCCAGCGTCCTGTCGAGTTTGGGCACGCTAGCGTGGTAGCACGGCGGCGGCATGGACTTCACGACCTCCTCGGTCGCCCCCTTGCCGGCGAAGACGTCCACGTCGCCCGAGAGGAACAGCTTCGGCTTCGAACAGCGCGCGTGGTTCAAGTACGCGTCCCCCTGGAGGTTGCAGCAGTACCACAGGTACGAGGCCGGGTACGACACGGCCACGTATCCGCTAAACTCGGCGAACATGCCTGCCGCCGCCGAGCCGATGGCCGAGCCGTAGGACACCCCGGCGACCCAGACGCTTTCGAGGGGCTCCGCCCCCAGGTGCTTGCGGTAGGCGTGGAGCCACCGGCACACGTCCCGGACGTCATCGCACTCGCGCTGCGGGCTGCGGAAGTAGGTCGAACCCGTGCTTGCGCCCACTCCTCTGAAATTGAAGCGCACGGTACAGTAGCCGTCCAGCGCCAGGGCGGCTTGTAAACAACCGACCTCGGGCGCGTAGCAGTTGCCGTTCGGCGGGAGGGGCGGGCAGAGGAGCACGGCGACCCTTGCTCTTCTTAGGTTCGCGGTCCGCGCCTCGAGGCGCGTGCCGTCGGGCAGGGGCACGTCCCGCTCCGTCTCTTTGCCGGCCATTTTGCACAATAGATCAACGTTGAGGCGGCGGTCGGGCTTCTTCTTGGGCTTCGGCATCGTGCCGCGCTGCGAAGCTCGTTTTTTTGCTCTCCGAGGCTGAAGCGACCAATCCCCGCCCCGTAGCTACGCCGAGGTTGCGGGGCGATGCGTGAGTCGTATGATGATAGTGCGTTGACGCGTCGACCGGCGTAAACACAGGTTTGGCAGCGTCAGGGCAATACATGGTTCGTGCGGGTTTATGTTACGGGTTTTTGTCCCGCAATTTAAACGATCTTTTGCTAGATATTTACAGCACGAAACTCGCGCCCTGAGTCACGCACAGCTTGCCTGTCCATTGCTGCAGCCCTGTGACAACCTCCCACTCAGCTGCGACTCTCATGGCTCCAGGCCGGGCTTGGGGGCTCTGGCTCGTCAGCGCGACGCTGCCCGCGGCCCGCTCGTTCGCCTCTCCCGCGCGCGCGGCACGGTCTACGAATCCCGCGCGCGCGGCGCGGCCGCCGACCCGCCTCTTCAGCGACGAGGTCGACGACGTCGACTGCGTCGACGACGAGTGCGTCGCGAATCTCAGTGATGAAGACTACGTCGAGGACGCCGGCGCCTTGGCCGTGGCGGGCGACGCGCCCAAGCTGACCAAGGCCTCGTGGAAGCTCTCGTTGAGTGTCGGCCGGGAGCAGGGCACCTGGATGCCCGAGGACTGGGCGGCTTCAGGTGCGCGACTCCTCCTCCCGGTCGTCGTGGAGTTCGACAGCGAGGCCTACCCCGGCGACGCCGAGGCACTGGTCGGGCGGGACTGCTTCCGGGTGCGGCCGGTCGGCGACGCGTCCTTCGTGGGGACCAAGGGCCAGGTCACGGTCCCGATCCGAGGCGGCGCCTGGAGCGTGCAGCCCCCGAAACCGCCGTCCAAACCCGCCCTGCTCCGGTTCTGGCTCGAGTTCCGTGAGGAGGTCCAACGAAACGACGTCACGCTGCCGGCGGGCCGCGTCTTCTTCACCGCGCCGGTCTGGCAGGAAGTGGAGTTAGAACGGGGCGCCGAGGCGCGGGCGGCGGCCGTGGAACGTTTAGAAGCCGCGGCGGAGGCGTCGGCGGCCTTGGCGGCAGCGGCGGTCCGGGCGAACCCGCTGGCGAAGCTCTTCGGGCTGCGGAAGCAGGTCCTGGCGCTGGACGAGAAGAACGCGGCGTTGAGGCGATTGGAGCGCATAGACCGGGTGGTCGGGGGGTCCGCGAACGCCGGCGCGGGCCCCTTCCCCGGTTTGGTCGAGGGCGCGGCGCTGACGGTGGGCACGACAGGCGGCTTGGTGGTCAAGCGGACGCCCAAGCTCGGCGTGGGGACGGAGTACCACATCCTCGGGACCTTCTCGGCGCAGCCCGCGGGCGACGGGTAAATCTACATATTTAAATGTCCTCCCCGAGCTCGCCGTCCGAGCCGCGTTCCGCCAGGCGGAGCGCCGTCGCCGCCAGGTCGTCGATGCGCGCCGGATCCAGCGCCGGACCGCCAGCGAGCGGCGCCCCGGTGCAGAGCATGGTCAGCAGGTCGACCAGCGGGTCCCGGAAGAAGAGGCCCACGTCGAACTGGAGCGGCGGCGGCGACGCTCTATGGACCAACAGCACGGAGGGCGCCGTGGACGACGGCGCGACGCGCTTCACGTCGTCCGCGGCCCGCCGCGCGCCCTTCACGGTCGTCCACACGAGGCGGTGGATGCGATGATCGCCGATTTTTTTGCGCGTCGCTTCAATACTTAAGGAAGTCGTGTGCGACGCCGTCATGGGGAAGTGAGCCGTATGGGACGGCCGCTTCGAGCAGTGCAGGCCGCCCGTCGACGCCAGCTGCCGCCGTAACTCGTCCTGCGTGAGGACCTCGACGCACCCGGAGTGCTGCACGATACATTCGAATTCGCCGCGGTCGATCTGGCCGTCGCCTGCGGGGGTATCCTCACGCGCGGCGCGGTGATGGCGCGTAGGACGCCGCGCGGCACCGTTCATGTCAAATTCCCGCACGAGCCGCTCGACGGCCGCTGCCGCCGCGGCGCCCCCCAGCGCGGCGCGTGCCCGCGGCGTCGCCCGTGGCAGCGCCGCCGCCACGAACCGAATGAGTTCGCGCCCGTCCACGGACCCGCTCGCGTCGTCGTCTAAGCGCGTAAAAATCCCGCGCACCACGCTTTTGACGAGGCTTTTGTTGTGCCCCCGCCCGAAGGACGGCAGGCGCGACGTGCGCTGGGGCGGCACGGGGCACGCCGGGGACAAGTTTAGGAGGGGTGACGACGGCGCGTCCCGCCCACTCTTCAGTCTGGATAATTGGACGTACCGGCGGCGCGCCGCAAAGGCCTTGGACGCCACCCTTTCCAAAGCCTTGGCGTTCTCCGAGAGCACAAAGAACATGCCCAGCACCACGGGGATTGCGAAGCACCGGATGGGGAGGTACCAGTGGTATACAATAGCGCCCAGGTTCGCCACTAGGAACGCGGCGGTCGTCTTCGGGTCCGCCCACTCAAACACGTCGCGCACCTTTTCTACGTCTTTTGCATAAACGCCGAGCTTGATCATCAACTTCGCCGGGGCCCGGCCCGCCTTGGCGGCGGCGAGGTTCACGACCTTCTTGGTCATCCCTTTGAACGGACCCTTTGAAGTCGGCTCCGCTTTTTCTTTGTGCGTGGCGCTAAAGAGTTTCTTCTTCTGGGGGCTGCCTCGTAATAACCGCTCCGTCTCCTCGTCACCTACAACTTCGTCCTCGTCCTCCTCGTCCGGCGCGTCCAAGCCCATGAGCGACGGCGAGTCCACGCATAATTGGGCGAATTCATCGAGGTCCAGCGACCCGCCCTTATCAATGTCGGCCGCCTTAAATAACTTGTCGACTTCGGCGGCGGACGGCGGGGTCGCGCGCCGCTTCGCCGCTAACTGGCCGATGGCCAGACCGATCTCTGCTCTGTCTAAAGTACCACCGCCATCAGAATCGACCAACGCAAAGCACCTCTTCGCTTCCCAGCGCACGCGCTCCCGGACCCGTTTTCGACGTAAGTTCCTCAATAACAAGTAGATGCTCGTAACATGGACTAGTTCCCAGGCGTACTCCGCGAACCATGCCGCAAGTAACGCCAGTAAAAAACACCGTTTCGTACCGGGACTCTTCCACGCCAAAACCTTCTCGAAGTTTGAAGCAAAGGCCAGGTACGGCTTCAGTTCCTTCTGCAAGGCCATGGCGTTGGCGTAGAACAAATTCGCGTCAAAAACGCCCCCGCTCCGGTCGCGGGGCGCCTCGGCCCAGAGCATGCTTAACGCCTCGCCCAGGGCGCTGACGTCGTAGTGGAGGTACAGGTGGATCGCGGCTGAATGATCGCCCCCGTTCGGCACGGCGAGGGGGAACCACCTTTTAATAGCCCCGACGTGCGACAGGTCCCTGAGGGGGATCTCGACGGAGCCGAGGAGATCGTCCGTCGACTGATTATCCCGGTCGAAGACCTCCACCTGGAGCCAGGCATCATGGCGGGGTACAGCAAAGTACTTGTCCTCGTACCAGCGCGGGCTCAGGGTCTTGGTCTGCACCCGGGACCGTTCCGTAGCTCGCCACCCGTAGCGGTCGTCCCACTCGTCCCCGTACTTGTTCCAGCCAGTCAGCGTGGCCACGACGTAGGGGTCCGACGTGCCGCCGAGGTCGGCCGCATGTAGATTGGCCGCTTCGATCAATCGCACGTGCAAGCGCCCGATTCGGAGCTGGCGCTGGTATTTGGGACCCAAGTAGGTCGCGAGCAGGTACCGCACGCGCCTTTCAGAACCCACGTACTCGTGGTGGACGTCGTCGGAAGCGCCCCGGTACAGTTCTCTGGCGGCGAACGCGACCTCCTGCGTGCGCGAGAGGCGCGGGCCGCGCTTGAGTTTGGGACTCGGCGGCGGCGTGAGGGCGCTCGATTTCGCGAAGAAGCGCCGCCGCGGCGACGGCGGCGGCGGCGGCCGGTAGGGCAGGGGCGTGTCGCTTACAGCGGGCGGCACGCGCGTGGGGGTGGACTCGAGCTCCATAGGCAGCGTTTCTTATCGGTGCAGCCCTTCGAGTGCAGAATGGTCTGCAGTGGTCGCACCTATGTCTTTGTCTGCAAGGGCAGCCAAAAACGGCGCGCGCGAGTGTTCTGCGTAGCACATGCAAAAGCTCTGCCAAGTTTGAGGGCTACGCCACGGGTTTTACTTCCCCGGGAATCCGATGAATCGGCGACGCGCGGTGTCCCCCCCCCCGGGCCCCGCCCACTAGTCCTAGCATCGTAACAAAAAAAATCACCCGGGTCTCCTACCGTCAGCGCGAGTGCCCCCAGGGGCTTAGCTTGGTAATCCTCTTATCCGCGAGCCCTAGTCCGACTCGTCCTCCTCCTCGTCCCCGCTGGCGGGCTCTGGCGGCGGCGCGAGCGCGCGCTGCCGCTCGTCGTCGAGGGCGCGCAGTCGCTGCGCCTCCGCGCGCAGGCCCCCGACCTCCTCGCGGAGAACGCCGTTTTCGCCCTCGTACGTCTGCCGCGCGAGGTCCGTGGCCACCCACGCCATCGGGTCGGCGGGCCGCCGGATCGTGCCGTCCGGGACGAACTCGACCGCCTCCTCGAGGCGCGTCAAGATGTCGACGATCTGCGGCGACAGCGTGCTCTTCATATATGATTCGTATTCAGCGCCCTTTGCGCGGAGATCCTGGGGGCGCTCGTGGAAGGGCAGCTCGGGCTCCTCGGCCGGCGCCGCGGCGGCGTCGTCCGCCATGGTGGTGGTTATCCCTAAGCGCTGGGTGTCTCGGTGGTCTGGCTCCGCGGGGGCCATTGGGGCAGCCACTGGAGACCCTGTGGCCGGTGATACAACTTCCTCGCAGCCAGGTGGTCGGTGCTGGGCTGTGGGCAGTGCGAGGCGCTGTGGCGCTAAAAAAACGCTGGCGTCTTTTGCCTAAAACGGGTTTTCGTCCCAGGCTCGTGCCTAAGATCGGCGATCAGCGCAGCCCAGCACCGCACGACGCGCAGCGATCACAGTTGCATCGATTCGTCGCGCCGGCACGCTGCGCCGCTGCTCTTGCAGCGCTACGACGGTATGCGCCGGTGCATCGCCATGCGCCGCCTGCTGAGCGTCGCCCGCGCGCCGCCGCGGCCACCGCTGCGGAATGTAGAACGGCGACCGGCCCGCCGGGCCCTGCACACCTACACCGTGGACCCTTTCGTACGAGCGCGGCGGAACAAGGGCCGGACGCGGCCCTGGACGGGGATGGAGCTCACGTGCCTCGGCACGGGCGCGGGCGGACCTTCAGTGGAGCGCAACGCGGCCTGCGTCGCGCTCCGCTTAGATGCGCACTCCGAACAGTCGACGACGTGGTTGTTCGACTGCGGCGAGGGCACGACGCGGCAGATCCTGTCCAGTCCCATTAGCCACGCGGACATCGACCGGGTCTTCATCACCCATTTACACGGGGACCACCTCTGGGGCCTGCCCGGCTTCTTGGCCACTTGGGCGGACATGAAGACGAATGAAAACAAGATTTCCAAGAACATGCGCTACGGAAGAGTAGGGGGGCCCCGCGAACTCACGATTTATGGGCCCGAGGGCCTCTACGACTACTTGTGTAGTACGTTGACCTACTCCCAGGTGCCGCCGCGGCCGACGGCGTCCGTCCGAGTCGTGGAGATCGCCGCGTCGGAAGCTTGTCGAGCGACGCCCCACGCGAGGCCGCACGGGTCCTTGGTGAAGGAGGCAGTCATGGAGCCGGGGTTGCTAGTGGACACGGGGACCCACCGCGTGTCCTGCGAACGAATCGTGCACCGGCCCGGGTTGGATGCTTATGGTTTTGTCGTCGAGGAAATCGCGCTCCCTCGGAAAATCCTGGTGGACAAAGCGTTGGAGGCGGGCCTGGCACCGGGACCTTTGTACCAACACCTACAAAGGGGCGAAGATGTGGTCCATGAAGGCTCTATAATAAGAGCCGCGGACGTGACCAACGCACCGCGCCGGCCGAGGAAGGTCGCCATCGTCGGCGACACGTGCGACGCTTCGAGCCTCGTGAGTTTGGCCCGGGACGCGGACCTGGTGGTGCACGAGGCGACGCTCGAGGACGAGCAGTGGATCCTGGCGAAGCGCCACGGCCACTCGACGGCCGGCGGCGCGGGCCGCTTCGCGAAGAACTGCAACGCGAAGGCCCTGGTGCTGACGCACATGAGTTCTCGTCATCATTCGGTGCGTCATTTAGAACGGCTGCGGGAACAGGCTAGACGGGCCTTCGGGCGGAACGACGTCGTGCTGGGCCGGGACTTCATGGCCGTGCCCGTGCCGCGGGGGAGCTTCACCTAAATCTTCCTTAGGACTACCGCGGACGCGCCGCCGCCCCCGTTGCAGATGGAGGCGACGCCGGCGTCCTCGAGCTGCAGGGCTAGTGAACCGACGATGCGCGCACCGCTCATGCCGACGGGGTGGCCCAGGGCGACCGCCCCGCCCCTTTGGTTGATGCGCTCCACATCAATGCCCAGTAATTGCGCGTTCGCCAGGGCCACGACGGAAAAGGCCTCGTTCACCTCGTGGACCGACACGTCCCCCAGTGCCAACTCCGCATGATGGAGTGCCGCGGGCACCGCCAGGGACGGCGCGATCGTGAAGTCCGCCGGTGCCCGTTGCGCGTCGCCGAAGCCCGCGATGGCACAGAGCGGCTCCAACCCGCGCCGCTCGCACTCCGCCAGGCTCATGACCACCAAGGCCGCGGCGCCGTCGTTGAGCTTCGAGGCGTTCGCGGCCGTGACCGTGCCGTCCTCCTGGAAGGCGCTCCGTAAGGAGCGGAGTTTCGCGGTGTCCTTGGACGGCTCCTCGTCCTCGGTGATCATCGTCTTTTTACGTCTTACTGAAACCTCCACGGGCACGATCTCCTGGGCATGAAAGCCCTTGGCGGCGCGCGCGCGCTCATAGGAAAGCTCCGCGTACGTGTCCTGGGCATCCCGGTCGATGCCGTGGTCCGCCGCGCACTTCTCGGCGCACGAGCCCATGTGCCGGTCGCCGTAGGGGTCCCACAGGCCGTCAAACACGACGCCGTCCACGACTTTCCCGTCGCCCAGCCGCAGACCATTTCTCACAGACAGGTAGTGCGGCACGTTACTCATAGACTCCATGCCGCCGCACACGACCACGTCTCGCAGCCCCAAGGCGACTTGACTTGCCGCCACCATGACGCTCTTCATGCCACTGGCGCAGACCTTGTTGATGGTTGTTGATGGGATGTCTTCTCCTAGCCCGGCGAAGATCGCGGCCTGCGTCGCGGGGGCCTGGCCCACGCCGGCGCTGATGACGTTGCCCATCAAAACTTCGCCGACGTCCTTTCCAGTAATCTGGGCTCGGTCGCACGCGCCTCTGATGGCGGCGGCCCCGAGCTCCGGCGCCGTGAGGGAGGCCAGAGCACCATTGAACGCACCGATGGGCGTCCGCGCATAGCTCACGATGACCGGGGTCCGAGCGCCGAGCTTGAGGAGACCGCGGTGCGCCATGGTGGCGAGCTGTACTGCCTTTCCAGCCGTGCGTGCTTCAAGAGCTTTGCTCTGCAAAGCCGAGGTGAGAAAACCCGTCACGCCAAGGAGTAGGCGCGCTTTTCTTAGAAGTAACCCGTGTCCTTAGGCCCGGTTGGACAGCGCGTCGACGCGCTCCGGCGCCGCGCGCTTGTAGATGGCCGCGGTCCCGAGCCGGCCCGTGCGCCGCCGCTTCCAGGCCCGCACGTTCCGCGCGCTCACGTACCCGGCGTCGAAGAGCGTGCGCTCTTCTCTCGTGAGAGTCTCGCGCAGTTCCGAAACACCCCGATCCAAAGACACCTGGGACCAGTCGAAGGCCTTCTCGAAGCGCGGACCGGACAAAGCGGCCCGCAACTCCTTCCGCAAGGGCTCGTCTTGTGTGGCCTCGGCGAGCTTCTGGCCCACCGTGTAGTAGTACGGGGCGATCTTGTGCAAATCCACGATTTCGGGTGAAGCCTCCAAGTCCGCGCGCACCGCGGCGCCGTACCGCCGTTCCGGTAGGGCGATGCGAACCATGTTCTTCTTGGCCAGCACCAACGCGAGCCACAACGGTAACGTGATGTTGGCACCCTTGGCCAGGTCGCCCTGGGCCTCGCCGCCGAGTAAGTGGCCTAAACCTTCGCCGTCGATGAGTAGCGTGCAGTCGACCTCATCCTCGTCGGCCAACAAAGCGTGCACCGTGCCGTCGGCCATGGTCTCGTCGGGTCGCGTCGGTGGCGTGCGTGTGTCGCACTACGGATGCAGCGCTTGTTGTACGCGCAAAATACGCTGCAGCTTTGCTTTCAAAACGAGAGCGGAGCAGTGCGGCACAAAAGGGACGAGCGGCTGCGTGGTAGAGCACTGAGCGGCTACAGCCCAAATCTAATATCACTGGTGACCGCTGCGGCTGACGGTTGCGCTAAAAACCAGTGTGTTTGATTTACGTGCGGGTCCAGGGCGGGTTTTCTTAGAGGGCGGGTTTCAAGGCGCGCCGAGATCGCTGCGTTGGTGCCCGCGCCGCTGCTTCTCTGCGCAGCTGACCCGTGCAAATTGTTCTGCCGCACCGCCAGACCACCGCTGTGACGTTGAAATAATAGCGCGCGCCGCCGCGTTACTCGCAAATACAAAAGCGACTAGACCGCCGCCGCCGCCACCGTGTACGCGAGAGCGCGACCAGAAAAAAATAACATGGCCGCGGCCGTCCAGACCATGGACACGAGCGACGGCGACGCCGCCGCGACGTCGGGCCTCACGAGCTACTTCACGTCGAAGATCGGCGGATTAGAAAGAGACGTGCGAGAACGGACGCTCAATCTGCAGCGGTTGACGGCCCAGAGGAACACCTTAAATGGGCGCGTGCGCGCCCTGCGCGAGGAGCTCCACGAGCTCCAGGAGCCCGGGAGCTACGTGGGCGAGGTCGTCAAGGCCATGTCCCAGACGAAGATTTTAGTGAAGGTCAACCCCGAAGGGAAATACGTCGTGGATTTGGGCAAAGGCATCGACATCGCGGACTGCATGCCTAATATAAGAGTGGCGTTACGCAATGATTCTTACGAATTACATAAAATCCTACCGACGAAGGTGGATCCGCTAGTCTCCCTCATGAAAGTGGAAAAAGTGCCCGATAGCACGTATGACATGGTCGGCGGCCTAGAAAAACAAATTAGAGAGATCAAGGAAGTGATTGAGTTACCGATCAAACACCCGGAGCTCTTCGACTCGCTAGGAGTGAGTCAACCGAAAGGAGTGTTGTTGTACGGGCCGCCCGGCACGGGCAAGACGCTATTAGCCAGAGCCGTGGCGCACCACACGGACTGCACCTTCGTGCGCGTGTCGGGTGCCGAACTGGTCCAAAAATACATCGGCGAAGGGTCGCGCATGGTCCGCGAGCTGTTCGTCATGGCGCGCGAGGCGGCGCCGTCGATCATCTTCATGGACGAGGTGGACTCCATCGGGTCCTCTAGAGGGGAAGGTGGCGAGGGCGGGGATTCGGAGGTGGGGCGGACGATGCTTGAATTGTTGAATCAACTCGACGGCTTCGAGCCCACCCAGAACATCAAGGTCATCATGGCCACGAATAGAATTGATATTTTGGACAGTGCGTTGTTGCGACCGGGGCGCATCGACCGGAAGATCGAGTTCCCGAACCCTACTTCCGAGCATAGAGTGGCGATCATGACCATTCATTCCAGGAAGATGAATTTGCTGCGGGGCATCAACCTGCACAAGATCGCGGACAAGATGACCGACGCCTCGGGTGCAGAGTGCAAGGGCGTCTGCTCAGAAGCCGGCATGTTCGCGCTCCGCGAACGACGCATCCACGTGACCCAGGAGGACTTCGAGATGGCCGTGGCCAAGGTCATGAAGAAGGACGCCGACTCGAACATGGCCATCAAGAAGCTGTGGAAGTAGGGCGCGTTACGGGTAATACACAACTTATTCTACGGGACGCTATCGCACCGCCGCAGCGCATTTAGCGCGCCCTCGACCCAGGGCAGCCGGCACACGACCGGGTCACTTATTAATTTCCGCGTCTCGATCCAGCTGAACGACGGCAGCTCCGCGCCGCCCGCGGGGAACTGCGGCGGCGGCTCCTTGCGCTCCGCGGCGTCCTTGTAAATGGACCGCCCGTGGTAGGCGGTGTACGTGTCGTAGGCCGACTTCTCCAAGGCGATCGTGCAGAAGGGGATGCCCAGCAGACCGAGCGGCCCGACGCGCTTATAGATCGTCGAGATGAGGCTGAGGAGGCCGCCGTGGTACCGGTTGGGCAGCATGGGCGCCACACCAAAAATGACGCCAAAGGCCAGGTACAGCGGCAACTTCGGGATGTCGACCTCCGTGAGGCGCTCCTCTGGTTCGGTGCTCGCCATGGCTGCGATGGCGTCGACGGCTGCGCCTCGGCCTCTCCAAGTGAGTGCTCCCAAGTGCAGTATCGATCGACGTTCGGGTGCTGGCGTCTCGCAGCTGTGCTACATGTAGCTCTCAGTCAAAGGCTGCGTCAAAAATCGACGTGGGCTCCAATACCCGCACGGTATCTCTACCAAGCTTACAAGGTCTCGGCGACAGCGATCGGGAACTACCCGGCACGGTGGACTCCCAGTACTGTGCCGCATTACGCACTTCCAATGCACAGGCCCAGAGGAACAAAATCCCGGCCCCCGAGCCGTTGCGACGAGTCCATGCGCCCGGCCGTCCGAGCGTAAGACTTGCCGTGCGGCGTGCGGCTCCGAAGGGGCCGGTTGGAGTTCAATTATATAGCGTAGCTAGCGTACATGTAGCCTAATGTAACTGCAGCGGCACCCCCGCCCCCGCCGCCGCTGGGTGGCTAACGCGCCCCAGCCGTCGAAGTTTTGGCCGCGAGCCGCGCGGCGACGCTCCATTGTGAGCAGCGGTTGCCGCAATTGCACTGCACTGCCGACGTTTCGCGGGCACCAAAGGCAGCCCAGTACCCAGGGGCAGCCCTATTCACGCAGCCGCGGCGGTCCCGCGACGCACTGGTTACTAAGTGCGGCCCGCCGGCCACGCGGCCTCCCTCACGCGGCCGCAGCGGTACGCAGGAAGCGCGGCCCGGCGGCACTCGCCACCATGAATATCGAGCCAATGCCGGCGGAGACGGTGAAGCGCGCGGAAGGATCGTTAAAGGGCGGCGACGGCCGAGCGCTCTGCGACGCGGCCAATTCATTACTCCAGTGTGCCGGGGGGGACCATACAGGAGAGACGATAAACGGCGCTCCTGTATTGAACAGAATACTGAAGCGCCTGCAGGAGGACCCGTACCGGTGTCTCGGCGTTTCTAAAACAAGTGAAGCGAGTGAGGTAAAAAAAGCTTATAGAAAACTGGCTTTGCAGTACCACCCGGACAAGAACGCCGACAAGACGACCGCGTTGTTCACGGAGATCCAGCGAGCGTATACTCTTTTATCCGACGATAAAAAACGGAAATCGTATGATCTACGACGGCAACGAAAAGAGGCCCAGGCCGAGAAGTTGAGGAAGCGCAAGAAGGACGAGGAGCAGCAGAAAAGAGAAGGAAGTCCGTCGATGGGCATGCGCCGGCCCCCGTCCACCAACTCCTTCCACATGCCCCCCCAGTCCGAGGAAGAAAAGACGCAGCGCGACTTCAACCGCAAGTTCTATTCCGAATACAAGCAGCACATGACGCCCGCCGGAAGTTCAGGCGCCGGCACGTCGCGGCCGCCGCCGCCCAGCGGCGCGCCGCCAAGTGAAGGTGTGAAGCAAGCACCTAGAGGTTCCGCCGGTGCTGCCACTCCCTCGTCGCCGCCGCCCCCGAAACCGACTCACTTACGCGTGGCGAACAAAACGGATTCGACCGTGACGTTGGAATGGAAGGCCGGCGTGCTGAGAGGCGGCGCCGTCTCGAAAGCGTACGAACTGCAGTGGCGCAAACGGGAAGGCAAGGACCAGGGCTGGCAGTCCGCGAGTCAGCTCATTCTCCACACGACGTGCCGGAAGCGGAATCTGGACAAGCAGTGCAAATACCAGTTCCGCGTGAGGGCGGCTTCGGTGGCGGGCTGGTCGCCCCACTCCGACGTGTGTGACGTCGCTACGTTAAATGGCCCCGGGAGCCAACAACCGCCGCCGTCCGAGCTGCCGCCACTGCATACGAACGAGTGGGCCTGCACCGTGTGTAAACGACCGAACGCTTCACGGGAGAGCAAGTGTTCCATCTGCGGGACACGAAAGGGCTACGACGGGCCGTCGACGCAGAAACCGAGTCCCGAGAAGAGGGACGACGAGAGTGTCGCCAGCAGGGCCTCCAAGACCTCGAAACGTTCTAAAGTCACTTCTGATGATGACGACGACTGGGGCTTGGATGGAGAAGAAACGTGGGCGTTTACCGATAAGGACGTGCCGCCAATACGGCCGAAAGGCAACCCGGTGTTCGACTATGGAGATCGGCCACCTAGACAACCTTTGTCGAAGCCGCCCAAGCCCACGTACTGGCTCAACACGGCCGCTACTCAGTTACATAATGTCCGTTTCGAACCCGTCAAAGGCTCACCGATCGTGGGCCACCTCGTGCAAGACACGGAAATAGAAGTTATTGCGGAAGCGGGGACCTGGATCAAGTGCCGGTATCATAGAGCGTATAAACCGTTAGCTGGACAACCCGCGCCACCAAAACCCAAGAATAGGGAGGGCTGGTGCTTGAAGTACGGCGAAAATTGCGAGTATGTGGTCGACGACGGCCACGCGTATCCGAAGCAGCCGGACGCGCCCGATGAGGAGGAGGTAATCTACGAATTGCGGGACGACGACGACCGTCTGTATTACTTCAATTCGTATACTGGTGTCAGCATGTGGGAGCCCCCGGAATGGACCGATTCCGTGGACCCTGCGTCCGGCGCCGTGTACTACACGCACAGTGTTACGGGCGAGACGCAGTGGGAGCGGCCCTTCGACTTCGTGCCCATCGTGCGTGAGGAGCTGTATACCACGCCCCAGGCCCGGTTCATCAAGTCCATTTTATCGCCGAAGCGGTCGCATGCGAACATGAACCACATCCCCACGGGCGGCGTGCACCTGCCGGGCGTCGGGCCGCCGCGGGCCTAATTTATTACTAGTACCTCCTTGAGTCCCTGGTCCCTAGCGTGGGCGTCGCCGATTCATCGGCGCCAGAGCGCAGGCCGCGTCTGTCATACTAGCACACTCCCGTCCAAGTAAAGCCGTCTCGGCGAAATTCCCCGAGCAGTCGTGAACAAGAGAGCGAACCCCCTCCCCGCTCCCAGCGAGGCCTCTGAAAACCCGTCACACAAATTCAAGTTTTGGCCCGACTCGCGCTCGTGCACTTGCGTGGCAGCCTCACTGCACGTAAAACGCCCACAGCGTCAATTACGCAAAGCTACAGACCACAGTGGTGCACGCGCAGCCGCTGTTAGACTGCAAGCGCTTAGAGATCGGTGTGTCAAATTCAAAAAGGATGGCTCGCCTGGTTGTAGCACTCGCGGCGACGGTGGCAGCTTATGCTCCTCTACGGCCGGCGGGTCTCCGCGCGCTGCCCAGTTCTCTGCGGGCCAGCAACGTTGGAATAGCGTCGGATCTCAAGGCCAATCTCAAGGCCAACGCCGACTGGCGCTCGGCCTGCGAAAAGGGCGTCGTTAGCTACTATGACTTCGGCGTCCGCCTCGGCGACGCCGTGCCGGCGAGCAGTGAGGGGAACGTGGGCGTCGACGTAACGGCGGCGTATCTCAACTCCCTCGCCGCCAACCCGTCGCGCATCTCTGCAGCGCGGCCGTCCATCAGCGCGGTTTTGCAGGCGCAGATCGACCCCGTCGCGGAGACGAAGCGGCGCCTCCTCGAGGCCTGCGACGCCTTCGAGGCGACGCAGCGCAAGGCGGCGGTGGACGCCGAGCTCGCCGCGGCCGCCGCCGTGCTGGCGGCGCCCAAGAAGCGCTGGTACCAGCGCAAGAACGCGCTCAAGGCCGAGAGCTACGCCTCGGAGGAGACGAAGACGGACCCCGTGGCGAGTGCCCAGAAGGACGCCGTGATCGCATTGTTGACGAAGCTCGCGAAGGCGAGTCCGCCGACCGCACCGCTCGACGGCTGGATGGGTAGGAACGGCGTCGCGCCCAAAGACTGCGGCTTGGACGGGCGGTGGAAGCTGCGCTTCACGAACGCGGCGGACGCGCGGTTCCGGAGCGACGCGGAGACGAGCCAGGACATTTTGGCGGCGACGGGCTTGTTCGTGAACTGCGTCGATTTCACGGGGGAGGGCAAGCTCAGCGGGTTCCGCGTCGAGGTCGACGGCGAGGCTCTAAATGATACGGAGGTGCAGCTGGCGTTCCGGCGTGTGCGGCTGTTGCGGCGGTCGCGGTTCCCGCGGCTGTTCGGCACGATCACGATCCCCCTGCCGAACCCGAAGCGGCTGCGGCGGCTCACGAAGTTTCTGAACCGGGGCAGGGGCAACGAGGGCTCGTGCGGCGCGGGCTTCGAGCTGCTGTACCTCGACGACGGCCTGCGGGCGCACCGCACCTTCGACGGCCTCTACTTCGTCCAGACGCGCCTGTGAATGAACACGCCCTCGACGCGCGGTAGCGCCCGATCTAATTAAGCTGGCATGTACTTAGTACTAAGCTCGACCCCCAGCGGCCCTAGACGACGGACACTACCAGTTCGCCGTGCCCTCGAACTGGTTCGAGTTCGCGGGCGAGATGCCGTGCGTCGCGAGGAGCTTGCCCAGGGGCGAGTCGACCTTGATCTTGCCGCTCATGAAGGGGTAGAACTTGCCCGGCGGGCCCGGGTTTTTGGTCAGCTCTTCTTTCACGATGTCTTCGATGACCTCGCGGCCGTGGGCGATGGAGTAGACCATCTCGGCCTGGGCCGCCGGCACGACGACGACGCCGTCCTGGTCGCCTACGACACAGTCGCCCGGGCGCACGGCCACGCCACCGCAGTTAATCAGGCCGTTGCACTCCCAGGGCTGCATGACCGCCGGGCCCTGGCGCGGCGTCGTGCTGTAGGAGAAGCAGGGGAAGCCGTAGCCGATGATCTCGTCCGTGTCTCTGACACTGCCGTCCGTCACCAAACCGCCCAAGCCTAACTGCTTCAATCTAAGGAACTTGATGTCGCCGCCCACGGACTCCCAGGGACCCACCGACGCCATGACCAAGACCTCCTGGGGCCCGCACAGCTCAAAGGCCTCGTACTCCGGCGACTTCTCCCCGGGCGGCTTGTCCGCCTGGATGTCCGGCCGCTGGGGCACGAAGTTCAGGGTCACGGCGCGCCCGGCGCACTTCTGGCCCGGCGCCAGGGACCGCGCGCCCTCGATGTGCGCGCCCGGCCAGCCCATGACCCACAGGCCGTCGATGAGCGCTTGCGTGCTAAGGGAGCCGAGCTTGGCGATCATCTCGTCGCTCACGCTGCCGCCGCTGGCGGGGCCCATGGCGAGGCCGCGGCGCGCGGAAAGGCCGAAGGCCGCGGGCAATCGTGCACTAGCTAGGCGCAGCATGGTGTTGCTGTTGCGATGAAAGGTTGCTGTTGCGCAGCGAGCTTGCTGCACGCGTGCTGGCACGGTCGGTCTGATCGATGTGTGTCTTTAAACACAACTCGATGAGATCGCTGGTGACGATGCGATGACGTTTGGTTGCTGTGTGCAGCACTGTGATGAGATTGTGATGATCGTGACCATCGAGAGCGTCAACTCGCGCCGACGCGTCGTATGTCCGGGGGCAGTATTCCGGACTCATCGCAGCGACTGGACACATCTCCGGTGATAAAACCCGTAAATTGGATTTAGGCCGCTGCGCCGCGCGTGCTTAGAAGGAAGTATGCTATTAAGAAAGATGCGGCCCGCGCCCGCCGCCGGTGAATCGGCGAAGCGCGGTGTCTCCCCCCCGGGCCCCGTCCACTAGTCCTAGCACCGTAACAAAAATAAACGCAACGCGCGGGTGTCTCCCCCCCGGGGTTCCGCCCACTAGCACCATAACAACAAAGATTGCCGCGCCGAAGATGCGCTATTGGAGAGAAAATGCCCCCGTGGGCCACAAATACTACCACCGCGGGAACGCCTTACTCAGTGCCCCGGCGCCGGCCCGCCCGGCGTGTTTGCAACGCATTTCATTCTGGACAAGGATACGTCGAAGTCGCATGCCCCGTACCGTTAACGGTACGGGGCAAACCGGCTAAATAAAACCCGCACGTTCCAAACCCGCACGTAGTAATAATAATTACAACAAGAAGAACGCCGATTTAGCTTCTTCCCGGGACCCGCTGTACTTATAAATGCGTGCAACACGATCCTCTCAGTGGTGCGAACCTATTCCGTGTATTTATACTAAAATGATTTACTAGGACTACGCTGCTACATAGGTAGGTAGCGCGCACAAGCAAATCC
>Ga0114994_10000825_pt1 | contig 21479 bp, 12 predicted proteins | sample ArcticOcean_MG_C_9_FD_87043 | JGI IMG/M metagenome (GOLD analysis project Ga0114994, IMG submission 87043) | Marine microbial communities from western Arctic Ocean - ArcticOcean_MG_CB2_152 | ecosystem: Environmental > Aquatic > Marine > Oceanic | place: Arctic Ocean: Canada Basin | collected...
ATTGGTACGTGCGGGTTAGGGTATGTAACGTGCGGGTTTTATTAGGGTTAGAACACTAACGGCGCGCCGGCGCCTCGCAAAATACCCCTATCTAGGGGTATTTTGAGGGGGGGTCGTACACAGGGTCTTGGGGGGTGTGAATTGTCAGACGGGCGTGATCTGCCAGTCGGCCGGGCGCATCTTGCAGGCCTTGGAGTGGGCGACGCTCGCCGGCGCGTGGCCGAAGACTCGCGAACAGCCGCACTTCTTGTGGGCGCAGGGGTAGTTGCCGTCGGCGTCCTGCTGGGGCTTGGACATGGCCTGGTGGTTCCGGCGGAAGCGCGAGGGCGCGAAGGCGGCGGGCTTTGGTGGCGCGCGGCGCTGCACGAACCGCGGTGCCGCGCGCGGGGGCTTCAAGGACAAGAGCAGCCACGCGGCGCGCTGGGGCTGCTCGTCGAGGACGCGCAGGGCGTCGAGTTGTACAGTGTCGACCTTCTCGTACAGCAGGGCCGGCTCGCTGTGTACAGCAGAAGGGGACATCACGGAAGCGAGGACGCCGCCGGGCGTCGGGGGCAGCCGGGCGACCCGCGGGCTGCCTTCATCAGAAGCGGACACCGTCGGACACCCGACGCCGATGCGCACCCCCAGCGGCCACGTCGGTAAGGCGGCGTCCGGGCGCAAGGAGCTCGAAGGCGACCGCTGCTCGGGGGGCGTCACCGTGCCCGCCCTCAGTAGGGCCGGCGGCACCAATAAGCGCATCTTGGCTGGCGGGGTTGCCTTCCCCAATGCTGGAGGCGCCCGCGCGACCTTACAGGTGCTCACTACGGTGGGCGCCGGGGCCATCGGGCAAAGTCTACTTCTCCTTTTGATGTGTTGTAGTGACTGGGAAGGGCCACGCTTCGGGCTACTGGGTCCGAGGGTCCTAGGAAGACCGCGCGCCGCCGTTGGAGCGCGCCGGCAGCAAAATGCAGTGATGCAAAGCCGAGTCAACTGGGATGATGGCAGCTCGCCACAGAGCATTGACGAATTTTCCCCCTACTCGGCCCGACGGAGGCCTCTTTTTCGTCCACGGAGCGTCTCCCCGCGCCGCCGCAGGCCCTGCCCGACCCCCAAGGGGCTGCCTCGCCTGCGAGGGTAAAAGTTGGGCGGATTGTGGGGTTTGCTGTGGTTCCCCGCTCCCGGACCCGTCCCTGGCACCTGGAGGACTCCGTGCGGGCCCCTTCCGAGGCCCGCGCGGGTGCGAGGAAACGGGTATTTTTTTGGCAGCACAAGGCAAAACTAATTTGCAAAGCACGCCGCCGCAGCGCTCGACGGTTCACGCCTCTTGCGAATGTCCACGGTACTGCTGCGAGTGCGCCCTAGCTGATTGCCTCAAACCGCCGCGTCACACAAGCACGAAAGCAGTCCTAAAAGCAGCCTGAACTTCCACAGCTGCGCGCATTCGTCATGGCCGGCAGTAGTCGCCTCAAGGGCCCCATGCCCAGCCCTTTAAGAGTCCACGGCGCATTGTGCATCTGTCAGATTTTATTCGGCGCCGGCGCGGTCGTCGGCGCGCTGGGCCTGCCGGCCTTTAATCCGCTCGTCTTCGCCTTGTTACGCGAAGGCCTAGCCGGACCATTATTAGTTGCGGCGGCCTACGCCACGACGCACTGCAAACTCAGCGACTTCGCGCCGTATTCTAAACTTTTCATGGAATGCGGAGCTCTCATTTTTGGCAATCAAGTCTTGTTTGTGGTCGGTTTGAAACTGTCCAATCCGGTCGCGGGCGCCATCTGGCAGCCGTCCCAGCCCATCTTCACGGCCATCTTAGCTTCGTTCATCGGGACGGAGCAGCCCAGTCCTCTACGGTTTGCTGGTGTTGTATTAGCCTTTCTTGGTTGCGCGACCATGGTCTCGTTCAGGGCCCACGAGACACATGTGGAGGGCGGGAACTTAACGAGGGAATTGTGCGGCCACGTGTGTTTTTTTGGCAATTGTCTGTGCACGTCCGGTTATGTCCTGAGATCAAAACAGTTATTACGGCGGTTCCCCGCGCTGTGCGTGACCGCTGGAAGTTACGTCGTCGCGGCGTTCTGCATGTTGATCACGGCGGTGCTGCTGAACTCGAACGAATATATAGTGGCGTTTCTCTGTCCGGACTGCGAAAGCGCCTGGGGCGTACCTAGAGGGGCCTGGCTGCCGTTGTTGTACTGGGTGCTGTGCCAGAGCTGCGCGGCGTACGCGTTGATGACCTGGGCGAACCGGGTCGCGTCCGCGTCGCTGGTGAGCGGATACTCGGCTTTGCAGCCCGTCACAGCTTCTTTACTGGCGGCGGTGGCCGTCTACTGCGAGTGGGCGCCGGCGTGCGGGCCCGGTACCCGTGGGACTTGTTTAGCATACCCGGGCGCCGGGGATTTAGGAGCGGTGGGCGTCTTCGCGGGCCTCTATCTGGTCGTGGCGTCGGAGCCCGCGGCCACGGGGCATGATGTGGACCCGGCACCTCTTTTGGAGAAGAGCGAGCCGCCGGGGCCCTAGTTTTCAATTTTGTAAGTATGATTTCAGCTATAACCTGGGGCGCGTCGCCGGCGTATCTGCCGGCATAATTGCCGGTGCCGGCATCCTACTTCATCCGACTTGGCATCCGAGTCCGAGTCGACCTCCCGCCCCCGGTGCCCCGACGCACTTCCCGACGCGGCCTGGTGTCCCCCCCTCGACGCCACAAAACACGAGACTAGTCTCCTTACGACGCCGCGAGCGCGAGGACCTCCGCGGCCGAGTGGCCGAGGAGCAGGTCCACCGCGGCGGCCTCGTCGGCGTTGGACACCTGCAGCGCGGCCTCGCAGACGGCCGCGGCCCAGCCCATGGCCACGAGGCGCGCCACGGCGCCGCCCTCCACGGGCGGCGGCGGCGGCGGCGCCAAAGCTTCCGGCGGGACCTCGTCCAGCGTACCCGACGCGTCCACGGCCAAAGCGAGTTGGCGCCCGTCCCAGGCGCCCTCCACGGTCCAGACGCGGGCTTGCGAGGGGTCCTCGAACTTGCGGGCGAAGTCGTCGACCACGGCCGCCGACGCCGCGACGGGCGGCAGGGTCTTGTGGTTCATTCGCGAGAGCACGCGCCGCTTGCACTCCGCGACGTCGCCGTCCAGGTGGAGCACTAGAGCGCAGGCGTTCTTCACTTTTGGCGCGTGCGTCGCCATCAATGCGGTCCAGAGGTCCCGCTGCTGGTTCGTGTGGTTGCACCGGTCCACGACGCACCGCCGCCCCCGCTTCATGAGGTCCGTGACGGCCTCCTCGCACGCCTGGCGCGAGCCCAACTGGTCCTGGCACACGAGCGCGAAGCCCCGGGCTTTTAATTGCGCCGCTAAAAAGGACTTGCCGCTGCCCGGGAGGCCCGTTAATACCACGAGCAAGAGCGTCGGCGGCGGGTCGGCCCGTTCCCCCGCCTCCTGCATCATGAAGCGCGCGCCAGAGCGCTCCCAGGCCTGGTCCGCGGCCACGCGCCAGGCCGGCAGCTTCTGGGCCTGGCGCTCCTTGCGCGCTTGCGAGGGCTGGATCTGCCATTCCGCCATTGTGTTGCTTTGGCTGTAATCTAGGGCGGAGGCGGTGAAGGTCGTAGTATCAATGCTGCGGCAACTTCTTAGTGAGCGATGAGCCCTGCCGGTGAATACGCTTGCGGTTACAGGGGCCGTAGAGCGCCGCGACAAAACTGCGACACAAAATGGCGGTAATCTCATCAAAACGGGTTTCGATGAGCAAAGCGTTACTACAGGCTGCAACGCGACGGGTCGCACCCAGGACTGCCTGGATGAATCCTCTTTAGATACCATGGAATCATGATGGATCAGATGAACCATTTACCAATTCGGGTTTCGCGAAAAATCTTAAGCTCACAGCGTTAGCGGAGTGGACGCTACTAAGCTACGAGGGCGGCTATATCCAAGGCGGCTACACCTTCGACGCACGTTATAGCCAAATCTCTGGCGGGCGGGTCAAAACCATGGCGGCCGCCGCGCTAGGCGCTGGACGTCATAGGCGGAGAATTCACGTGCTGCCGTCTCGGTCATCCGAACGAGGAGCCTTGCGATCGCGAGCAGCTCATGCTCCCACTTCTAGGATTGTATGCGGACGTGTATGCCGAGCGGTGCGGCAAACACGCCGACGCCTACGCGTTCATCGAACCGCGAAAGCATCAGCTTTTCCCGTCGACTTTCGAGTACACGTATCGGAGCCCAGACGGCATCGAGACCACGACGACCCAGGTGCTGTTCGGCGACCTCATCGCGGCCGTGGAGCACGCGACGGACCAGAAAGAGTCAGTCGACGCGAAGCCTACCCGCGCACCGGATTTCAAGCCGTGCACCAACGCGCAAAGGCATTCCCTCCACCGCTCTAAGCACGGACACGGTAGTGGACACGGTAGTCAACACGGCAGCGGAAGCTTGGGGAGGATGAGCGTGGCGAACCTCTTCCGCTCGAGCACTCGAAGCGGGAGCGATTCTGACAGTTTGGCCTCCCGATCCTTCGGGGGGTCGCACCGCTGTCGCTCATCTCCGCCCGCCACCTCCGAGCGGCGACCGTCCTTACTATATGATGTCAGCTGGAAAGCTGCGGCGCCTCCACGCTCAACCTCCACTCCCCCGCGGCTCCTGACCATGGACGTTTCCGACCTGGCGCCTCTATGAGCCGACGCACCCTACAGTCGCCTTGTACGGCGACCCACTTGCGCGTGTGTCGGCATCGCCTTGCCTAGTAGTCGCTTTCCTCCTTTGGCCAAAGGACTACCCTACTAAATCGGAATATCTAGAGTGTGCACACTCCACTCCGGACTAGTCCGGAATATAGTTCACGAACTCTATTCCGAAATGGTAGTCTTCGCCCCGCGCCCCCCGGCTTCCCAAGGGCGACACTCCAGCTAGGGCATAGAGGCAAGCAAATACACCCAGACAACGTTTATCCGCGCTACCGACCGCCTCTATCGCCCGCGGTCGTCGCGCCGGCGCCTGCCGCGGGACCGCGAGCGCGAGCGCGAGCGGTCCCGGCGGCGCCGGCCCCGCGAGCGCGAGCGCGAGCGGGACCGCCCGCCCATCCCGAGGGGCGGCGGGCCCGACGGCATCTGCGGCGGCGCGACGCCCGGCGGCGGGCCGTAGTTCCCGCCGCCGCCACCACCGGGCCCGTAATTGCCCCCGCCACCGCTGGGCCCGTAGCTCCCCCCGCCGCTAGCGCCGCCGCCGGGGCCGTAGTTCGACCCGCCGCTAGCGCCGCCGCCGGGGCTGTAGTTCCCTCCGCCGCCACCGCCGCGGCCGGCCCTGCGGCCGCCGCCGTAGCTCCCGCCGCCACCCGAGAACTGCATCGACGAGCCCATGCCGCCGCCGCGGCACATGCTTCGCAGCTCGTCCGGCACCGGTTGCTTCGCGTCCTCGAGCAGTTTGATGAGGGGCCCGGCCTTCCGGTCGTCGCGCTGGGTAAAGAAGGTATACGCGTTGCCCTTGGCCCCGGCGCGGCCCGTCCGCCCGATGCGGTGCACGTAGTCCTCGACGTTGCCCGGGAAGTCGTAGTTGATGACCGCCCGCACGTCCTTCACATCTAAACCGCGCGCGGCCACGTCCGTCGCAATGAGCACGGGACAGATGCCCAATTTAAAAGCTTCCAACGTTTGCGTTCGCTGGAACTGGTCCTTGTCGCCGTGCATGGCCGCGCACCGCAACTGCAGCAGCCGCGGCATGCTCCGTTCTAATTGATCACATAATCTCTTCGAGTTGGCGAAAACGATGACCCTACAAACACCGCCGTTCGCGGCCTGCACCTCCTTTCTCACGCACTCCTGGAGCAACCTATCTTTAACTTGGGGTCCTCTTGTAACATACACTGCTTGGGTCACGTCCGTGTTGCACTTTAGAGCACCTGAAGTATCTCCGACGTAAATCACGACAGGCTCACTTAAAAATTCCGAGGCCAACGCGCGCACCTCCTTGGGCCACGTCGCCGTGAAGAATAAGGTCTGGCGTGTCCCAGGACACCTCGCGACGATCCGCCGGATTTGCGGTTCAAAGCCCATGTCGAGCATGCGGTCCGCCTCGTCAAACACCAAATATTCGACTGCGTGCGCGCCCATCATGTTGCCTTCGAGGAAATCATTGAGTCGTCCGGGCGTCGCGATACAGATGTGGGCGCCCTGCCGTAACGCGCTTAGTTGGGGGCCTTTTGGCGCTCCTCCATAACAACACACGGACTTGATGCCTAGAGCGGCCCCAAATTTTCTTGCTTCGACCTCGATCTGCGTCGCTAACTCTCGAGTCGGCGCCAAGACCAAAACCTTCGGCGCGCAGGACTGGCACGGCCGCGGGAAGCCGCTCCCGCACAGGCGCTTGAACGCGGGAACGAGGAAGCCCAGGGTCTTGCCGCTCCCGGTCTTGGCCACGCCGATCACGTCCCTTCCTTCTAATGCCGGAGGCCAGGCCTGCCCTTGAATTGGGGACGGCGTGGGAAAGCCCGCACCTTTTAATGAAATATGCAGTTGAGCCGGTAGAGGCGCGTCCTCGAACTTGGGATAACAAGTATCGCAGCCGCCGGCGACCGTGATTTCTCTTTCTTGACGCCACTTCAACACGTCGGGCGGGCTCTCTAAATCTTTCTTCAGAATGGAGAGGTCTCCGCCCCTTCTTTTGGGCGCGCCCGCCTGGTTGAACGTCGATGTAGTAGTCTGCGTGAACTGGGGCGGCGGCTGGCCGGATCTAGAAGCGGCGATGTGCGCCTGCACGGCGGCCCAGGCGTCCTGGGCCTCGGCCGGCGCCGCTTGGGCCGAGTACCCCTCGTGGTTCGCGGGCGGCGGCAGCGCCGTCACCGCGACCGGCGCGGGCGCCGTCCAGCTCACCTTGCCGCTGGCGTGCTCGTAGAAGTAGGTGTTGCCCGTCGTCGGGCAGCGCGCCGGCGACCAGCCCGGCGCTAAACCCGGCATCGCGGGCGGCGGCGCCACTTGTTGCTGCGGCGGCTGCTGCGCGTGGGCCGCCTGCTGCTGGCCGTAGCTGTAGCCGTTCGCCGGCGGGCTGCCGTAGCCGCCGTACATCGTATCACTGTTTAGGAGGCACTGTACCGGAGTCTTTATAATTGCTCACTAAACAAACAACGCTGAGTTGCGTGTCGTCAGCGTTACACAACAATAGCTGCCACTGCGCTTTTGCGTTAACGTTGCAGCGATGCGTGATTGCGTGCGCGTGTCGCCCGCGTCTCGACATCCATTGTGGCCATGCAAAACCCGGCGCGAATTTTGAAGCTGCGCCAAGCGTCAGGAACTGACGAACGACTGATCCGGAATCGGCTGAGCCCTCCTTCGGGATGTTTCGGTCGAGCTCGCCGTCGACATATCACAAAAACACTCTCAAAAACGCGATAAACTCATTGCAATACGCATTGCAACGAGAACAACTGCACCTCAAGCAATGTTGCGTTCACCCATGCAGCGCGCCGCACGCGCCGCGTTGCAACAGAAGCGCAGCGCCTCGCTCACCAAGCTGGTCGCCACCATCGGCCCCGCCAGCGAGGAGGCCGAGCCGCTCCAGAAGTGCGTCACGTCTGGAATGCACGTCATGCGCCTGAACTTCAGCCACGCGACGCCCGAGGAGTTCTTTCTGCGCGTGAACAACCTGGCCGCGTGTAAGGGCGGCGAGTACGTGGCCCAATTACTCGACACGCGCGGCCCGGAGGTGCGCCTGGGTGGTTTAGCAATCTGCAAGGACAACCGCAAAGCGAAAGTGCTCCTTGAACAAGGGAAGGAGCTCACGCTGACCACGGACCCGGCTATGGACGGCCAGGGCGACGCCAAGACGATGTACGTGAACTATGAGAAGCTCGCCGCGAAAGTGAAGAAGGGCGACCAGGTTTTGTTAGATGACGGTTTGGTAACGTTGGACGTGGTCGCGACGGACGGGAATAGCATGGTCACTACTGTAATTGCGAACACAAACGAGATCGGAGAAAGAAAAGGTGTCAACTTACCCGGCGTGGCTCTGGACTTGCCCGCCTTATCGGCAAAAGATGAAAAGGACGTGGCCTTCGGCATCGCGAACGGCATCGACATTGTTGCGGCCTCTTTCGTTAGAGACGGTGCCGGTGTGGACGCCATCAGAAAATTCGTCGACCAGGAGGTGGCCAAGCACCCGGAGACCTACCCGCTCGGCGATTCCGTGCATATCGTCTCGAAGGTGGAGTCCCTGGACGCCTTGCAGAACATCGACGACATTATTGAGAGATCTGATGGGGTCATGGTCGCTAGAGGTGATCTAGGTGTCGAAATCCCGTTGGCCCAAATCGCCACGTGGCAGAAGACGGTGGTAGCCAAATGCCGGGACGCGGGCAAGCCCGTTATCGTCGCGACGCAGATGCTGGAAAGCATGCAAAAAAACCCGCGCCCGACCAGGGCGGAAGTCAGCGACGTGACGAACGCCGCTCTCGATCTAGCGGACGCCGTCATGCTGAGCGGCGAGTCGGCGAACGGCGACTACCCCGATTTAGCTATTAGAACGCAGCAGGACATTTTAGAAGCCGCGGAGCAGTGGGACGACGAGCTCTACGAGCCCGACTTAGATGAACTGGATCCCGCCTATGCTTTAGCGCGCGCGTGCGTCGAGGCGCAGCGCGTCGCGGATGCCGACGCGATCGTCGTTGTTGACAGCGAGCGGGGCGACATGGCGCGGCGCGTGTCTGCTTTAGCGCCGGACGTGCCGGTCGTCGCGCTCGTGGATTCGTTGCGCCACGCCCGGCAGCTGAATTTGTCACGGGGCATCGCGCCGCAGCAGGTTTCGGACCTGTCGCTGGACGCGGCGACGGCGGCGCAGTACGCGTCGGGGGCCGTGGTCGTCTACCGCGCGGACGGCGTGTCGCTGCACGAGTAAGTTTAGCTATAGTTATCCCGGGCCACCGCCTATCGAGCGCAGCTGCCCGCGATTACCCGAAAATTGACTTTTTGGGACGCCCCGCGGACATAGTAATAAGAACATATTAGCGGGGTGTCTAACACCACGTGCCCGTCAGAAACGAACATTGTTTTGAAATTCCCGCGGCCGCCCGAAGGCCCAAAATTGGACTTTTGTACCTTCCCGGGTAGGTAGTATGAAATAAATGAGCTCCCAAATTAAATTGGAACCATAGTCGGTCAGCGATTCCAACTGTTCACTCGAAACGGCCGGGGAACATATGCTCGCGGCTCCCGGAAATCTTGGGACATTCGCTGATGAGTCTTACGGGTAGCCAAAGTACACCAGCGATTAACGCCGCCATCCACCGTCCAGTTAGTACAATATAAGTACTCCGGCCCAGTTTTCATCCATATCCGACGGAACTGGAGCCGATAGCCCGCGCTCGGAGGGCGGGAAAAGAATTTTACTAGACACTTCCCTTCGTTAGGTGTGTTTACATCCCTTTGCTAGTGGTTGAGTCCATCCAGCCCACCAGAACGATTACTGAGCATCATCATATACTCCGCTCCGCGCGGTTCGCCGACTCCGCGACCCCACGTTTGTATACAAAGACGGGCACTGAAGCTGGACCTGCGAGTATCAGCGACTCCACTACCCCGAGGGACCGTGCCGCCGTGGTTCTATTCACAATCGACCGACTTGCCCGTTCTCCGTGGACGACGGTACGTAGGCGGACCTCCAAAAAGGCCCCAGACCCGTGAGTTATGAAATAAATTTGCGTTTGAGGCGCTTCGGTACTTGGGTGATCCATCCGAAGCACCTGAACGACTAGTACATTCGATTAAATGTTCCGTATGCTCCGCGCGGCTGCCGGACTCCGCGACTCCTCGATCTCGTTAATTCGGGGCACAAGACCTAGACCTGCGACTATCAGCGCTTGTACCATCACCATGGACCTTGGCGCGATCATTTGTTCCATGACCGACCGACTTGCGCGAGGTCCAGATTAATAATATCGTGCCCGAGCGTGGGCAGCCCAAAGTACCCTTCTCGTGGTGTAGATGGCATATACTTGATTTCCACTATAGGTGAGGTAGTATGGGGCCCAACGAGACCGCTAGTACGATTCCTGGGGGCCCTCGAATAATTGTCATATTTGACGTTCACGGGTGACATCGAGCCCAAATAAAACACTTTTTTGGGATGCAGACCGGCTCTCGGACTCCCTATGGATTCGGGCTGAAGTTGGTTAGGCGCCTACACCGCATACACAGGAGCTTGGGGCAACCCATAGCTCTCAAAGCTCTGAATCTCCAATACTGCCTGACCATGCTTCACTGAGCTGGACTGCTGAGAGAATTGGTAGAGATGACCCAAGCGCCAGCATATGCGGTGTAGGCGATTGCACGCGTCTAATCCCGGCCCTAAGCGACCCCGGGGAGACCTCCGGACCACGAATTGACAGCATTCCATCGGCGCGACTGACCACTTCAGCACCGCGAATCAAGAAATAATTTTTTTCGCCCCCCAGGAATGGTTTTATGGATCTCTTAAGACCAGTACCCAACCAAACGATACTCAAGCAACTGCTGGCGCGTGTCACATAAGTTCAATTGCTCAGCACGGGTTTCTCAGTTTATAAATTTTATTGGCCAAGAGCTCCGTTAAACAGCACCGGAGCGGCGCGCAGTGTGTGAAGCTAGCTGTAATTGTTTTAATGTTTAAAACACGCAACGTCGAGTTTTGCTGGTAACCGACGCGTAGCACAGCAGCACCGAGCTACTGCACCGAGCTACAGCGGTACTGGTAACCGCGCTATCAGTTGTGCGGGCTGGCCAGAGCACCGGGCTGCAGCAGCACTAATAATTTGTACACACCGATGCGGCCCTTCACGCGCAAGGGGAAGAAGCCCAAGGACGCGGCGGAGACGGCCCTGGTGGCCGCCTTTGCACGATTATGTACGGTGGAGGCCGCGAGGAACGAGCGCAAGCCGCGGTCATTATTTGACCTGTCCACGGACGAGCCGCGCCTGAGCGCGGACCAGTTCGCGAGTTGTGTGTTGGGCGAGTTCGACGGCGGCCTGCCGAAGGCTTTGGCCCAAGTTGTCATAAGGGCGTGCGACCGCGACCGGGACGGCCTGATCTCGAAATCGGAGTTCGCGAAGGCGGTCAAGATTAGTAGACGGGGCGACCGCCGGGCCCGCCTCGCTTTAGTATTTGACGGCGCCAAAGATAAGGACGCGGGCGAGCTCGTCGCATTGGCCCGACAAATTGTGGCACGGGGCGCCAACGACAAGGAGCTGGGAGATAGAATAGCACTCCACCTCAAGGAGGCGCTGAGCTCAGCCTCCAAGGTCTCAAGAAAAAAGTTCGAGGACGCGTGCGAGGAGTTGAGTGAAGAGGACGCCGAGCGGGCCGCGCAGGCCTGCGCGCGCGTCCTGTGCCCGGCCACGCGGGGCGACGGCGTCGTGCTCAGCGTGCGGAAGCGCGCGAACACCTTTGAAGGATCGCGCTTCCCGGTGGCCCCCGATCCGGAGACGGCCCGCTACCGGCCGGAGCGGGCCGCCGCGGACCGGCTGTGGCGCGTGCTCCGGCGGAAGTCGGCGTCCGGGGCCGTGGACGCGGCGGTGGTATCAAAGGCGCTCCGCGTGCGGGACGTCACGCGCCTCTTCGGGGAAAGCGACGTGCTGCACCGGCGGGACTTCGTGGACGCGCTGGCGCCGCTCTTAAAGCTGTCCTCTTCATCATCATTGCGAGGGGCGGCCCGGCGCGCGGCGTTCGTGGCGCCCGGCGACGCGCGGCCCGGGAGCGCACAATTGGAGAGGGACGTCTTCCGGTCGCTCGCGGCGGAAGAGAAGCCCCGGGCGGGAGACGCGCGCTACGTGATTTCACGGCGGTGGCTCGACGACTGGGAGGCCTACGCGGGCGTCGCGCAACCGGTTACTGGTCCAGTCACGCTGAGCTTCCCCGCCCGGACGCTGGGCTTTACGTTGGGTCTGTCGAGCGGGGCGTTAGTCGTGCGGTCCGTGAAAAGCGCCTGCGCGCACGCCCACCGCTTGCGGGTCGGCGCCTCGCTCACGCACCTGAACGCCACGCGCGTGGCCTGTGCCGACGAGGCGGAGTTCGCTTCGTTGCTAAAGTCGCTCAAGACAGCGCCGCGACCGTTGCAGCTCACGTTCGCATCGGGCGACGACGTCACGTCCCCGCGCCAGAGGCGCCACGACCGGCCCTTCACGATCCGGAACAGCGACCTCCTGGAGCCCAAGGACGAGGAGGGCGCGCCCGCGCGGCTCCTCCGCCATTTACAACAGGGGCGGGACTACGAACTCCTCAGCGCGAACGCGTGGCAAGCGCTCCAAGGCTGGTACGGCGCGGACGCGACGCTCGAGCGGTCCTACGTGGACGACGGCGCGGCGCCGTTCCTGGAGCTGTACCCCTGTTTCGTGGACGTGGTCGACGGCGACGACGAGACCGTGATCCAAACCTTGCAGTGCTCGCTGAGAGACCCGTTGCGACGCGTCGCGCGGAAGGTGCGCGAGGCCGTGGAGGCGCACCGTACCGTGGGCCACGCGCCCGTCTACCTGCGGACGGCCCAGCTCACCGACGAACGGCGGGTGGACGACGATACGGGGCGAGCGGACTCGCCCGCGCGGCTGGAGGATACGCTCGAAACCATCGTGGAGGGGGAGGACCGGGCCTGGGCGCGCGTCGAGGACGCGGAACAACAAAAATCACCTCGAAAGAGCCGGCGGCGGTACCGGTTCTGGCCCTCGAAGAAGGACGAAGGGGAGGCGCGCGGTTTGGCCAATTTGGGCAACACGTGCTACATGAACGCTACCTTACAAGCCCTGGCGGCGGCGCCGCCGGTGCGGACGTACTTTGCGTCGGGCGAGTACGCGCACGACCTCAACACGGCGTCGAGCTGCTCCCCGCAAGGTATGTTAGCGGCATCCTTCGGAGATCTTGTGGGGTCCCTGCAGGAGAAGAAGGGCAAGGCCGTGGCGCCGCATCGCTTCCGGCGAGTTGTCGGGAGATATGATTCTACGTTCGCGGGGTACCGCCAGCAGGACGCCTTTGAGTTCCTGTCGAAGTTGATGGAAGGTCTAGGCGACGATCTGAGCGGCCGCGGAATGGACGAGAAGCCCTACTTCGAGAACCCGCAGCTCGTGAACGCCCAATGTGACGTGGAGGGCGTCATCGACCCGAGCGACCCCGCGTCAAGAGTCGCCGACACTATAGATGCGACGGAGGCGTTGATCGCAGCCAAATGTCTCGACCACGAGCGGAAACGGCACGACCACTTCGCCTCGTACACGTTCTTGGGGCAAACGCGCTACGAGCTCGAATGCGCCAAGACGAAGGAATCGCTCGTGTGCTACGAGCAGTGGACCGCGCTCACCCTACCGCTGCCGCACGGCGCCCCCCGCTTAGACGTCTTTTGCCGCGTCTCCTTCGCGGCGAACCGCGCGTGGCCCATCAACGTGCGCGTGGAGCTCGCGGCCCAGAAGAAGGACGGGCCGTTCGTCATTAGTGACGTGCTGGACGCGTTGGCGGCGTTCGACGACCTGGTGGAAGGTCCTAAGCTGGACCGGAGCGCTCTGATCGCGTGCCGCGTCGACGATCAGGACGCGGCGTTGATCGAGGCGGCGCTCGACGACGGCGACACGCTCGACGCCGCGTTGCGACGGGGCGCGCCCGGCGTGCGCCTCGTCGTGTACGAGGTGGTGGACGTGGCGGACGCGGTGCCGGCGCGGCTCGCGGGCTTGGGACGGGCACCGTCGCCCGCGACGTCCGAGGACCTGACTGCTCGACATTCGTCTGAAGATCTAGAGGCGGTCGTGGACCCGGACGCGCGCTGCGTCGTGCGCATCTCGTTGCGCGCGCTCGTGGACGTGAACGAGGAGGACGGGTTGTACTTCCTGTCGAGCGCGACGCCCGAGCTGTTGGGGGCGCCCTTCGCCGTGCGCTGCTCGCGCCGCGTGTCAACAAAGGCGCTGTACGGCGTCGTCTGGGATCAGATCCGGAGATACCTCGCGGACGTCCCGGAAGATGTGGCGGGCCGGCGGCGGTACCCTTTTTTGTTGAGGCGCTGTGTGGCATCTAATGCGGACCCGGTCGTGCCCCCGCGCCGCGACCGGCGGTGCGGGGATATCGTGCCCGAGGAGGACGCGGACGTGGAGCTTTCCTTGCCCGATTTGAGGGACGGCGAGCTCTTCGTGGCGGACCTGGCGGACGCGGCGCGCGACCGCTTCGCGAAAGGCGATCGCGTGGTCGCGTACGCGCGGACGCACCCGACGCGGGACGGCGAGGACGCGGGCTCGGCGCTCAGAGACGACGCGGACCGCGGGCGGGCCTCTTCTTTAAAGGAGTGCTTCCGCGCGGCGCTTGCCGCGCAGGACGTGCAGCGCCGGTCGGGGAAGACCGCGAAAGACGAGACGTGGCGCGGGTCGAGGACGCTGTGTGCGTTGCCTCCCGTGCTCGTCGTGCACCTCAAGCGCTTCGGCGAGACGGGCGGCGGGCGGCGCGTGAAGCGTACAGCCCGCGTCGACTTTCCGCTGGACGACCTGGACCTGGGGCCCTTCGCCGCCTCTGCTCTCCAAGATGAAGAGGCCTGCGTCTACGACCTGGTCGCGACCGTGGACCACGTGGGCGGGCTGGGCGGCGGCCACTACACGGCGGCGTGCCGGGTGACGAGGGACGGCCTGTGCACGCGGGGCGACGCGTGGCTGCGGTGCGACGACCGCTGCGTGGCCGCGCTGGACGCGGCCGCGGTCGTCTCGCCGGCGGCCTACGTCCTCGTGTATCTACGGCGGCGGGCGTCCCCCGACTTGATCCGTGCGGCCCTGCCGCGGCGCAACGAGGACGCCGTGGACATCGCGGCCCTCCTCGCGGGCGTCACGAAGTCGCGGCGGTCGCGCTCGACGTCCGCGCGGCCCGTGAAACCCGAGGAGGAGGGACCCGCCGACGCGCCGGATGATGACGTCAAGAAGCTGACGCTGCGGCGGCGGCTGCTGAACGCGATAGGCGTGGCCAAGACGCTGCCGCCGCCGCCGCCGCCTTCGGAGGAGGACTCTTCGACGCGGTCCGAGCTGACGAAGGGCGGGGACACTGTGCCGTAAATATTTTGTATACATAAAATAAGCATACTAGAGAGAGAGTATAGTTAAGCGGGCACGCACGCTAGATTGCGGTGAAAAAGGCGAAACTTGCCTAGATGAATTCAAGCGACGCGCTGGTGGGGTCGGGGATGAGTCAGTTCGGCGATGGACCAGTTTGACGGTGTACTGCCTCGTTGTTCCGCGAAACCCGCACGCTGTCGACATTTTGGCTGTGCAGCGACACGTACGCTACACGGGACGTCGCGGTGCATGCCATCCACACGCCTCGCAGCGAGGAGCTGTGCAGCCGTGCGCGCCATACAAGGCGTAATCTCTGCGCTACTGGCGAGGAGAGAGAGGCAGCGATGGCCGGCCTTCAAGAGGTCCTGACCGCCAGTGGCAGCGGCGACAAGCAAATATGGACATTGCTTCCCGAGGGCGGCGCCACCGCGCCGCCCGAGACGCGCGTCTCGGACAGCGTAGACTCGCTACTTGAATCGGTGGCCTCATGCCTCAACTGCGCGCCGACGGCGATGCTGCCCCACGTGCTGCTGCCCGGCGGCGAGGGCGCCGGCACGGTCGCGGGCGCGGACGCCGTCGTGCTCTTCTGCGGCAAGGAGGGCGCGCCGAACGTCAAGGCGACGGCGCTGCTCGTCGCCGCCGGCGTGCAGGACGCGGCGGCAACAAGCGTCCGGGGCGCGGTCTGCGTCGCGCGCTTCCAGCACGACCTCGCGAACCCGCTCGCCGTCCAGCTCGGCAAGGAGACGGCGCCGGCCTTCCTCGCGGAGCGGTGCTGGCTCCAGCGGGCCCGGGGCGACACGCAGCCGGAGACGCAGTCGCCCTTCCCGCGCGAATCGCGCCAGCTGGTCCTCGCCCAACTTTTACAAGCGCGCGCCTCCGAAATAGAAAGAAGGAAAACCAACCCGGGCATGGAGGTGAGGAACATGGGCGGCCGTGTCCGCTGGGTGAACGAGAAGGACAATATTCACGTCGCGGCGCAGCTCCCGGCGGGCACGAATCGCGGTCACTGCCGCGTCGCGATCGAGGCCACCAAGTTAACGATCAAGGTCGGCGAGGTCGATGCGGGGGGGACTTTTCGCTTAGCTTCATTGATAGACGGGACGCTCTTCCAGGAGGTCGACGTCATCCGCTGCGGCTGGGACTTCGTGGAGACGACGGCCCTGGGGACCGCGGAGCTCCAGGTGACGCTGCGCAAGAAGGAGCCCATGCGCTGGCTCATGCTCGTCCGGTAGTGCGTTTCGCGGCGTCCGTATTTCATTTTGATCGCGTTCCTCGAAGCCGTGGAGGGCGCTTCCGCCGCCCTCTGCCGGTCAATAGGGGCGCCAGAGCCACGGACCCAAAAGGGGCCACGGCGCGCATATGGGTGTGAGGCGCCTGGGGCGTTCCAACCCCCGCCTCCTAATTTTGTGACGCACAGGCACCGCGGAAGTTGGTGATCGCGGCGGCGGCGTGCTCGACGGACGCCATAGGCGGAATGTAGTAAGGTATGTACTAATAAAAATGAATTACAAAACAACTACAGCTTGCAGCGCCGGCCCTCGGGCGGGTCCGTGAGCTTGGGCGAGGACGAGTCCAGCACCGTCAGCTCGCAGGTGCCGCCGCCCGGGAGCTGGACCTCCTTCTTCATGACGTACCGCAAATCCGGCGGCGCCCAGCCCAGGCACAAAATACGCTTCTGGCGCGTCGGCCACGGCTGGTCCGGCGGCATGTGCCTGCGTGAGGACTGTGAGAGACATAAAAGGGAGCGGGGAACCCATGACAAGCATCTAACGGGCCTCGGCGAATGTAGGTAGTGTGTTCCTCACAAGGGTTAGGAATTCAAGTTTCTTTTTCAATCGTCATCAGCCTCTCATATAAAGTAAAGACACCGGCGCATACCCGAGCATGGGGCCACTGAGGTGCCGGTCGATGATCGGGCGCACCGTCTCCAGCGCCTCCGGTAGCAAATACATGACCAGGAGCGTCGCGTCGTCTAAAAGCTTGAGAGCTTCGGCGGACGGTCGCGAGCAGTCGCACTGCAGAAACGTCGTGCGGTGCCCCACGCCCCGCCTTCGAGCCAGATCCGCGGCGCGCTCCACTAATGCAGCATCGATCTCCAGCCCCGAGGCGTACTGCGCTCCGAGGCAGGTCACGGCCATGGTGGAAAACCGCCCGTCGCCGCACCCGACGTCGCACACCACGTCCAGGGGCGTCAGCCAGGCGAAGGCCAGGGCCTCTACTAGTAATGATGAGTCCGAGCCCACGTAGGGCGCGAGGGAGTCGCCCTCGACCCAGCCCGGCAGCCCCGTGTCCTCGTCCTCGTCGTCCGGCCAGGCTGGGCAGTACTCCTGGGCCGCAATCCTCAATCGCAGATTGCGCTGGGCGAACGGGCCCTGGTCCGGTGCTGGTTGAGGCGGTAAGGGGGCGGGCGGCGTGGGTCCGGGTCGCGGCTCGTACACGACAACGTCGATGACCTCGTTCTGCGCGAAGGATGTCACCACGTTCCAGCCCCGGGCCTCCGCCACGCAGGCTAGCGAAGGCCCGCCGACGCCCTCGATCCTATTGCACGAGATCACGATTAACAACCCGCCCGGCGCGAGCAGGCGGCGCACCTTGGCGAAGTACCTGCGTTGGTGTACCGTCGCCGACTGACCGATACGTGATTCGAACACGTAACCTTCAGGTCTGGAATCTGACGCGCTACCGTTGCGCCAATCGGTCCATTGCGGAAGGAGTGTGATGATGGTGGGGTTCGAACCCACGCCCGAAGACTGGTGCCTAAAACCAGCGCCTGGGGTCCCTCGGAGGAGGTTAGACCACTCGGCCACATCATCAAGGTGCGATAGTGACAGGGTTCGAACGCGCACCAATGTGTTAGCATTGATCCTGCGACCCTTACAGGAGTAGATTTCAAGTCTACCGCCTTAACCACTCGGCCACACTATCCGTCCAATCCGCGGTGAGACCGATATGGGAGTCGAACCCATAACCTTCAGATTCCAAGCCCGTCCAGTAGTCGTGTCGACGGTGGTGTTGGGTCGCGGCGATGGCGTACTGGATCACCGCGACCGCATCACGCCGTCGAGCAAAACAACCCCGACGGTACTCTAACCTGCAACCCCCAGATTCGAAGCCTGATACGCTATCCATTGCGCCACGGATTTGTTTTGAAGGTGGAGGAGCAGGGGTTTGAACCCTGGGCTTTCCGCATGCAAAGCGGATGCTCTACCACTGAGCTACACCCCCTCTCGTGAAATGGGACGCGGCGCGGTACGCGTCGATGGCCGTCCGGTTCTCGTGCCTGGCCCGCAGCACCTCGTCGGAGCACCCGACGTCGACCACGGCGTCCACCACGCGCACCGTCTGTCTCTCGTGAGGCGCGAAGAGCTTCCCGACCTCCTCGGCGTCGAACGCCGAGACCTCCTGGCCCTCCTCGTCCACGATCTCGAGCTTGCGGTCGCGCTGCGAGTCGAAGGCCGGCCAGCGGCACCGGATGGACACGGTGTCCGCGGCGGCGTTGGCCGCGGCCGCGACGCCGCACGTCGCGCCGTTTGCCAGCTCCAGGATCCTCGACGCGTCCATTAGGATAGGCGCGAGGCGTGGATAGCAGTCGCCCGCCCCCCGCAGCGTCAGAAAGTCCTGGCACTTGGCCGGCGCCCCGTAGTTGATTGGGAGCCACTTCATGGAGGGGCTCGACTTGTTGGCGTCGCCCTCCTCGTAGGGGAAGGCGAGGCGCGGCAGGCCCTCCCCGACCAGAGGTTTGAAGGAGCTTTGCATGTTTTTGCAGCGGGGCCGGCGTGGATCGCCGGTGCTACGTTGCTTTGGCTAAGCTGCAGCTCAGTGAAGTGCAGAGCTTGAGCGATGCGCCGCGTCGGAAAGATGCGGCGCGTCTCGCTGCGAGTGATTCTCGTCCGAGGGCACACTGCTGCGGCGTTTGCTTGGCGCTAGCGCCGTGGCGCGACTGCGATTCACTCGCTGCAAGCTGGGGTGCGGGTCTTTGCCGGCATTGCCAAAGTAAAAAAAGCTCTCACGCTGCAATCGATCGTCCTGCGTTTGATTGCACACGCTCACGTATCACCAGCATCACTGCGAACAGCTGCGGAAGTGATTCTAGCGGTTGCAGCCTCCCAAACGCACCAACAAGCACACCATGCCGATGCATCTATCCTGGCTGCTGCTTGGCGCGGCCGCTGCGTTGCGACCGCAGGTGACGCGCCGCAGCGTCGTCGGCGCGGCGCCCGCACTCGTCCCGGCACTCCTGGCGCCGACCGCGTCGCGCGCGGCGGACGGCCCGAGCGAGCCCCTCTTCCCCGAGGCGGTCTACGCGGGCAGCGATTGGATCGCGGACCGCAAGCTCACGATCATCGAGGGCGACGCCGCCGCGGCGGAGACCGCGTGGCGCGCGCTGGGCGGGTCGGGCGCGTTCGAGGTGCTCCGCAAGGAGAAGTACACCGCCGGCTTCAAGGCGACGCCCGTGGACATGAAATTCAACTCCGAGAAGTTCCCGCCGTGGGCGTCGCCGTCGACGGGGGCCGTCGCCGTCGACCGGAGCATTGAATTAGCGTCGCGCGGCGGCAAGAGCGTCGCGCTCAAGAGCGCGGGCGCGCAGCAGGAGGACATCGGCCGGGGCCAAATCGGCACGAAGGAATTATTTATTGTGGACGACGTGGCCTTCTCCGTCGCGCGGGCCTACGAGCCGGCGCCGCTCGCGAAGATGTTCGGCGTCAAAGAGGTCGTGACGACGTTCGCCGTATCGGGCGGCGTGGTGGGGACGCAGTCGACCTCCATGACCAAATCGAGACTCCACTACGAGAAGCCGTCGGTGAAGGCGCAGCGGACGGAGGGGATTTGCAAGTAGGTCTTAGTTACTAGCGAGCTCACATCTTCTTGGCTCCCTTCTTCTGGGGCTGCACCTCGGCGCCGAGGACGGTGGCCGGCGCGGCAGCAGCCTTCTTCGTCTTGGACTTGGGCGCCGCGGCAGCAGGCGTCGCCGCGGGCTTGGACGCCGTCTTTTTGGGCACCGCCTTCTTTGCGGCCTTTTTGACCTGTGGGATAAGAGATGAGCCCCTCAACGCGTGCGGTCGTTATCGCTCTCGTCTCCGGCGGCGTCGAGGGGAGAGACGCCATCGAGCAGACACTGGTGCGCACCGGGGCCTTCTTGGCTTTCTTGGCCGCCGGGGCCTTCTTAGGAGCCTGTGTTAATCAACCAGTGAGTCGGGAGAGAGCGTCGAGGCCGCGCGAACCGCATTGCAAGCGGCCGGTGCTCTCAAACGTCATCGGGACACTGTGGCGTACCGCCTTCTTCTTCTGGACAGTCTTCTTCTTGGGGGCCGCCTTCTTCTTGGGGGCCGCCTGCGAGTAATACAATCAGCGAATGGGGTCAACGAGACGTTTACGTACCTTCTTCGGGGCGCTCTTCTTCGCCGCCGGTTTGGCATTCTGCGCGGCAGGCGCAGCAGCGGGCTTGGCCTTCGAGGCCTTGGCCGGTTTCGACGCCTTCGCCTTGACCTGGTTCGACTGGCGGCACACTTCGCTCGTCGGTGCGGCGGCACAGATGCCCGTGGCCTCCGTCTTAGCAAAGGCGGCCTCGGGCGTCAACGTGGCGCCAATGAGGGCGAGCGACGTCGCTAATGCAGCGGCAGCCTTCATGGGCGCAGCATTAGCCTGCATCACAGTGGCCGGGCGAGGCGCCACAACGGGCGCGAACGCCACAGCGTTGCCAGCAAGAGCCGCGAGAGCAAGAATGATGCGGTTCATGGTTGCTGCTGCAATTCTTAGCCTTGATATTGGTGATGTCGATCGGCAAATCTACGACTCCCAAAAAGCACGAGTTTTTTTTAGTCAATTCAATGCGACCCGCCGTCGCAATACAGGCTTCTGCTGGTCGCACAGCACTCCTCAAGACAAGTGGGCACTTTCCGGCAGCCCGCAGAGCAGATTCCGGCACACTAACCGCGCGCGGGAACGCGCCGGTGGCCCCGGAACATAGTATCGTGAAGTCTCGGACTAAAACGGGGCTAGAATTGGACCCGCGGAGTAGAACAAGGAAAACTCTTACAGACCCTTCAGGATAGGCCCGTCCCGCGCCAGCGACGCCGGCATGCCCGGAGCCACGAACTGCTTGCACGTCCGCTTGTGGAACTGCCAGTCGTACTTTTGGCACGCCACGGAGCAGTAGTGGGCAGCCTTGCACCGGCTGCACTTCCGGAACTTGCCCTCTTTTGTGCCGCACGCTCTGCAGACGACGACGACCACTTTCTCGGCCGGCAAAGGCACGTCCTCCACCGGATGCGCTCGGGCGTCCCTCAAGGCTTGCACAATACGAGGAGCCATACGGATCGTCGCCGCGACCTGAGACAGGGACGCCGCCATGGTGGCGTCGAAGAAGAGGAACGAGCGGTGCGGGTCCGCGCCCAATTCCAGCAGAGCGTTGACCGTGACCAGATCGTCCGAGAAGCAGGGGGCAAACAGCGGGTTCATGCCTGCCCGGTCCACCGTGTTGATGTCCGCGCC
>Ga0114994_10000828_pt1 | contig 21468 bp, 17 predicted proteins | sample ArcticOcean_MG_C_9_FD_87043 | JGI IMG/M metagenome (GOLD analysis project Ga0114994, IMG submission 87043) | Marine microbial communities from western Arctic Ocean - ArcticOcean_MG_CB2_152 | ecosystem: Environmental > Aquatic > Marine > Oceanic | place: Arctic Ocean: Canada Basin | collected...
AGAAATAATGAAAAAAAAGTTAGATACTAATATAGGTATTATTGCAACTCATCCAATGTTTGGCCCTGATTCATTTTTATCAAACAATAAACTTAAAATAATGATGAATAATACTAGAGATACTAATCAAGTTTTTACTTTTTGGAAACGGTTCTTTACTGATCAAGGAATAAAAGTGATGGAAATGACACCAGATAAACATGATCAAATGGCAGCAAAAACTCAAGGCGTGACTCATTTCCTAGGTCGTATGTTAAAAGAATATGGTATTCATAAAACAGAAATTGACACTCAAGGATTTAAAGATTTGTTAGACCTTGTTGATCAAACATGTAATGATACCTGGGAGCTTTACGCTGACTTGCAACTTTTCAATCCTTATACAGATAACATGATAAAAGAGCTAAAATTTGCAACAACTTCTTTAGATAATAGATTAAAGGAATTACATAATGTGGAAAATTAATAGCTGGCGAAATTATAAAGCCAAACATATTCCTAATTACCCTGATAAAAAACATTTATCCAAAGTTGAAAATACTTTAAAAAGCTTTCCTCCTCTAGTTTTTGCTGGTGAAGTAAGGTCTTTAAAACGTTCACTAGCTGAAGTCTCTGATGGCAATAGTTTTTTATTACAAGGAGGAGATTGCGCAGAAAGTTTTTCTGAGTTTAATGCAGATAATATTCGTGACACATTTAGAGTGATTTTACAAATGGCTTTAGTTTTAACCTCTGGTACAAATTTACCTATTGTCAAAGTAGGGCGAATGGCTGGCCAATTTGCAAAACCAAGGTCAAGTGAAACTGAAACAATAAATGGTGTTGAGCTCCCAAGTTATAAAGGAGATATTATTAATGATATAAACTTTGATAATAAATTAAGACAACCTGACCCTGACCGAATGCTAAAAGGTTATTCTCAAGCAGCTTCTACTCTGAATTTACTTAGAGCTTTTGCTGATGGTGGCTATGCAGATCTTAGACATGTCAATTCTTGGAATATGGGATTTGTTAAAAGCGATCCACATGGAAAAAGATATCATCATCTAGCTCACCAAATTCAAGAAAGCTTAAATTTCATGGATGCTCTAGGAATAAATTCAAATAACACACCTCAACTAAGAACAGTCAATTATTTTACAAGTCATGAAGCATTACTTCTACCTTACGAAGAAGCGCTTACTCGTGTTGATTCAACATCAGGTGATGTTTATAATACTTCAGCACATTTTGTTTGGATTGGCGATAGAACGCGATTTAAAGATAGTGCCCATGTTGAGTTTTGCCGTGGAATTGAAAATCCTATTGGCATAAAATGTGGTCCTTCATTAAATCCTGATGAATTAATTGAATTGTTAGATATTTTAAATCCAAGAGATGAGGCTGGCCGTATAACATTAATTACTAGATATGGATATGAACAAATTGAGAACTATCTACCTAAACTAATAAGAAAAGTAACTAAGGAAGGTAGAACTGTGGTATGGTCATCTGATCCAATGCATGGAAATACAACTAAAAGTAAATTCGGGATCAAAACTCGTCCTTTTGATCATATAATAGAAGAACTAAAAAAGAATATTCAAATACATAAAACTGAAGGTTCACAAGTTGGAGGAGTTCATCTCGAAATGACAGGACAAAATGTTACTGAATGTACAGGTGGTTTAGATAAAATTTCTGAAGATAACCTATCCGATAGATATAGAACACATTGTGATCCTAGATTAAATGCAAATCAAGCTATAGAATTAGCTTTTTTGATCGCTGATGAATTAAAAAAGAATGTCTATTAAAGGAACAATTACTTTACCCGGTGATAAATCATTGTCGCATAGAGCTCTAATCTTTGCTGCTATGTCAAATGGCGAATCTCAAATTTTAAATTTATCAAATGGAAGCGATGTGATTTCTACGCGTGATTGTTTAGAACATTGTGGTATTGAAATATTTGATAATGGGCATACAACATTTATTCGTGGTGGTGAGTTTACTGATCCAATAGTTGATTTAAATTGTGGAAATTCTGGGACTACAACTCGTTTGTTATTGGGACTACTAGCGGGGAAAGGAATTAACGCTAGATTTGTAGGTGACCAATCACTTTCATCTAGACCTATGGATAGAATTTTAAATCCATTAGCTCAAATGGGATTAAGATCGAAAAGCAATGATGGAAAACTCCCCATATCAATTTTTAAAAGTGATTTAAATGGTATCTCACATAATTCATTAATTCCTAGTGCACAGATAAAATCTGCAATTCTGTTAGCTGGGATTGGAGCAGATGGTGAGACTTCAACCACTGAAAGTATTCTATCAAGAAACCATACAGAAATAATGCTCAAAAAATTAGGCGCATCACTTTCAACAAATAATTTAAAAAATACAATTTCAAAATCTAGTTTATCCTCACTAATTAATTTTAATGTACCCGGAGACCCTTCTACTTCTTCATTCTTTTCTACTGCTGCAATGCTTTTACCTAATTCATCAATTACCATTGAAAATATTTTATTAAATCCAACTCGAATTGGGTTTTATAAAATAATTAATAAAATGGGTGCAAAGTTGGTGTATTTCAATGAAAAAATTTCATTTGGAGAAAAAATTGGAAGTTTAAAAGTAGTTTCAAGCAATTTAAAAAATATAAATATTTCAAAAACTGATATACCAGGATTAATAGATGAACTCCCTTTAATTGCATTATTAGCTACTCAAGCAAATGGTATAACTGAAGTTCGAGATGCAAAAGAGTTAAGGTATAAAGAATGTGATAGAATAAAAGCTATTTGCAAGAACCTAATCAATATGGGCGCTAATATTAAAGAGCTTGAGGATGGGTTTGTTATTAAGGGCCCAACTCTTTTAAAAGCAGCCAAAATTAAAACATATAATGATCATCGTATTGCTATGACCTTTGCTATTGCAGGACTTGTTTCAAATGAATATGTAGAACTTGACAATCCTGATTGTGTTTCAATTTCATTTCCAAAATTTTTCCAAGAATTAGAAAGACTTAAAAAATGAAGCAATTTGCGGTTATTGGCTCCCCCATTGAACATAGTTTAAGTCCTATTCTCCATCAAGAGATTTACCATCAACTAAACATAAGTGCTTCTTATGATAAAAAAGAGGTTACTAAGCATCAATTAAATACTTTTGTTAATACAAATAAACTAAATGGTTTTAATGTTACTCTGCCCCATAAGCAGACTATATTACCATTTTTAAAATCCCTTGATGATTCTGCAAAGAAGATTGGAGCAGTTAATTGTGTTTATAAAGGTAAGGGATATAATACTGATTGGATTGGTTTTCTTGAGACTATTAAGAATAATGATTTATCTTTAGATGATAAAAGTTGCGTCATCATTGGTGCCGGAGGTGCCGCAAGAGCAATTTCATATGGATTAATAAAAAATGGAATTAAGTCTATATCGATAAAAAATAGAACAATGGATGCTGAACAAAAATTATTAGAATGGATTAATACTCTTCATCCAACCAATAGTTTAAATGATAAACCTAATATTATAATTAATTGCACCCCTCTTGGAATGTGGCCTAAAATAAATTCCATGCCAGATATAGAAATAAATAATAAATCAACTCTCATTGAAACAGTTTATAATCCACTTGAAACAAAATGGTTAAAGTATGGAAAAAATATTGGAGCCAAAACAATAAGTGGTTTAGATATGTTTATTTGGCAAGGAATAGCTTCAACTGAAATATGGATGGGTGAAAAAATTTCAGAAAAAATTGAATTAGAAAAAGTAAAAAAGGTGTTAAAATTAGAATTATGTTAAAACAACTCAAATTTCTAACTGCAGGTGAATCACATGGACAAGGACTACTAGGAATCTTAGATGGTCTACCAGCAGGTTTAGAAATATCTGAAAATTATATTGATTCACATTTATTACGAAGACAAATGGGACATGGACGTGGTGGCCGAATGAAAATTGAAAGAGACCATGCAGATATTTATTGTGGAGTAAGACATGGAGAGTCGCTTGGATCACCGGTTGGTCTTATTGTTAAAAATAAAGATTGGGAAAACTGGACAAAAAAGATGTCAGTTACTCCTGTAGAAGAAGAAATTCGTAAAGTGACTCTTCCTCGCCCTGGCCATGCAGATCTGGCAGGAGTTCAAAAATATGGCTTTGATGATATTAGAAATGTTCTAGAACGATCAAGTGCTAGAGAGACTACTATGAGAGTCGCTCTTGGCTCATTATGTAGAAAACTTTTAGAAGATATTGGTATTCAAATTGGTAGTCGTGTTGTTCAGATTCATAATATTAAAGATCAAAGTGACTTACCAATAGATTTTAGTCCTAATAAATTAAGCGAGACTGCTGATTTATCTCCAGTAAGATGTCTTGATAAAAAATCAGAAACTAAAATGATTGAAACTATTGATGCTGCAAAAAAAAGTGGTGACTCAGTTGGGGGAATTTTTGAAGTTATAGCTAGTGGGTTACCTTATGGTCTAGGTAGTTACACGCAATGGGATCGTAAACTACAAGCACGTATTACCGCAATGATGATGAGCGTAAATGCCTTTAAAGGAATTGAAATTGGTGAAGGCTTTAGTGAAACAGAAAAGTTCGGAAGTGAAATACATGACGAAATTGGCCATGATGGAAAAATGTTTACTCGATATTCAAATAATGCTGGAGGTATTGAAGGTGGAATGAGTAACGCGCAACCAATTCTAATACGTTTAGCAATGAAACCTATTCCAACATTAATTAAACCACTTAAATCTATTGATATAAGTTCAATCGAAAGTAAAAAAGCTCATAAAGAACGAACTGATTCATGCGCTGTTCCTGCTGCATCCATAATTGCTGAAAGTATGCTATGTTTTGTTATAGCTGATGCAATTCTAGAAAAATTTGGTGGAGATTCAATGGATCAGCTTAAAGCACATATGAAAATGACTGCTAAGTATTAATGAATTATTATTTAATTGGTATGATGGGTTCAGGTAAGTCAACAGTTGGAAAATTATTGGCAATAAAACTAAAGACTCCATTCTTAGATTTAGATCATTATATTGAAGTAAAAAATAAAATGTCCATCGATGATATATTTAAAGAAAAAGGCGAAAATTATTTTAGAACCTTAGAAACAAATGCTTTATCAGAAATTAAAAGTTCTAATGTAGTTATTGCTTGTGGTGGAGGTCTTATTTTAAATCACAATAATAGAAAAAATATTTCTTCTAATGGTCTGGTTATTTTTCTTAATACATCAATCTCAAGTTTAAAAAAACGTTTACATTCAAATTTAAATCGTCCACTTTTGAGACATAAGAATATAGAAGAAGAACTTATAAAAATATGGGATCAAAGAAAAAAATATTATTATGCGACTGCTGCGATAACAATTAATACTGATGGTTATGCACCAGAAATTTTAAGTAATCAAATTATTGAGAAATTAAACTAATGAAATCATTTCAGGTTAATTTAGGTGATCGATCTTATTCAATTGATATTAAGTCAGGACTGATTAAAGAAGACTCTTTGCTCCTTGCTAAGTATAATCATGGACAAAAATGGATAATTATTACTCAACATAATTTAATGGAGCTTTTTGGATATAATTTTTTAAAAAAGTTAGAAAACAATGGTTTTGATGTTGATTTCATTACAATTCCAAATGGTGAAGCAGCTAAAAGTATAAATGAATATAGTCGAATCATTAGTCAAATGATTCAATATGGTTGTGATCGAAAGACCTCCATAATATGCTTAGGAGGAGGAGTTGTTGGAGACGTTGGAGGTTTTGTTGCATCATCATTTATGCGAGGAGTTGATTATTTTCAAATACCCACAACACTTCTTGCCATGGTCGATTCATCTATTGGCGGTAAAACTGGTATTAATGTATCTGAGGGTAAAAACTTAGTCGGTGCTATTTATCAACCAAAAAGAGTTATAGTGGATCCTAATCTTTTAGAATCACTCCCAAAAGAAGAAGTTAATGCTGGAATAGGTGAGATAATTAAATATGGTGCAATATGGAATAAAGAATTTCTACTTCAAATACGGTCATGGCTAATGGATATAAATAATTTTCCTTTTGATAATGCTATCTATACATCTTGTAAAATCAAAGCTGAAATTGTTTCAAAAGATGAAAATGAGCATGGTATTAGAAAGATACTTAATTTTGGACATACCATTGGGCATGCTCTAGAATCATATCTAGGCTATGGTAAAATTAGACATGGAGAAGCTGTTGCTTTTGGTATGAAATCTTCTGGGTATATATCAGGGAAACTAGGTTCAATCTCAAAGAATGATCTATTAATCTTAATAAATATGATTGATAATTTGCCTCTACCAGAATTACCACATATTAACCCCAATCATTTATTACCATTTATTAAAAATGATAAAAAAACTGAAAAAGGTAAATTAAATTTTGTTATTTTGGATAATCTAGGGAATGCAAAAACTACAACTAAAGTTGATGAAGACTTAATTATAGAATCATTAAAAGTCCTAAATTGAAATTCTTTGTTATAAACGGTCCAAACTTGAACTTACTTGGTTTGCGAGACCCAAAACTATATGGAAAAGATACACTATTAGATATTGAAGAATGGTTAAATGAACATCAAAAAACTGAAGGACATTCTTTTTTATGGTTTCAGTCAAATCATGAAGGTGAAATTATAGATCATATTCATAAATCTATTGATAATGCTAAGGGAATCATTATTAACCCTGGAGCTTTTACCCATTATTCTTATGCTATTAGAGATGCTATTGCATCTGTAAACATCCCTACAGTAGAAGTTCATTTAAGTGATATACATTCACGTGAAGATTTTAGAAAAAAATCTGTAATTAAAGATGTATGTATCGCTCAGTATTTTGGATTAAAAAAATTGTCTTATTTAAAAGGGTTCAAAAAATTAATTAACACTCTTATTTAAATTAATGATGATGGTATTCTTGAATAGACTTTACTTTAATCTCTCGATCATTTAAACGAATAGCTCTGACTACAGCTTCAGCTCCAGAAAGAGTTGTTATCACTTGAATTCCTTTTTTTATACATGCTCTTCCAATTGATTCTTCATCATATCTAGCGGTTGCTCCCATCGGAGTATTAATAACTAAACTAATTTCATCATTTTTTATACTATCTACTACATTTGGCCTTCCTTCTCCCACTTTAAATACTGGATTAACTTTAAGACCATTCCGTCTTAACTCTTTAGTCGTACCTATAGTTGCAATAATTTCAAATCCAAGTTCTGTTAAATCTCTAGCTATAGGAATTATATCAAGTTTATCAGCATTATTAACCGAAATAAATACCGTTCCAGATTTAGGAATAACATTGCCTGCACTAATTGAAGCACGCCTAAAAGATTCACCCATTGTCTCAGATATACCCATTACTTCTCCAGTTGATTTCATCTCTGGACTTAAAAAAACAGATTCTTCAGGAAATTTATTAAATGGTAAAACAGCCTCTTTTACAGATACATGATTTATTCTATCCCAGGGATTTAAATCAAAATCTTTTAATTGTCTACCTGTAGCAATTTGTGAAGCAATTCTAGCTAAGGGTGTGTTTGTTGATTTACTAACAAATGGTACTGTACGGCTTGCTCTTGGATTTACTTCTAAAACGTAAACTATGCCATCTTTATAAGCAAATTGTAAATTAATCAATCCAATTACATTTAATTCTAAAGCTAAAGATTTAGTTATTCTTATAATTTCATCCATGGCCTCTGTTGTAATACGATAAGGTGGCAATACACAGGCTGAATCACCAGAATGTATTCCCGCTTCCTCAATATGTTGCATAATTGCTCCAATATAAACTTCATTCCCATCACTTAGAGCATCAACATCAAATTCAAAAGCATCCTCTAAAAACTGATCAATCAGTATTGGATGACCTTCAGTAACATCAGCATTCCTTGAAATATAATTAACTAGTTGATCTTTTGAATAAACTATTTCCATTGCTCGACCGCCCAAAACATAACTTGGTCTCGCCAAAACAGGAAATCCAATTTTTTCGGCTACTACTATAACTTCATCAAGCGTTCTACCTGTACCAAATTGTGGGCAGGTTACATTAAGTTTATCTAAAATTTTGCCAAATTTTTCACGATCTTCAGCTAAATCAATATTTTTAGGAGATGTCCCCATTATAGGAACTCCAGCTTCTTCTAAATCATTAGCTATCTTTAATGGCGTTTGTCCACCAAACTGGACCAAAACACCATCAGGCTTCTCAAACTCTACAATATTGAGTACATCTTCAAAGGTTACTGGCTCAAAATATAATCTATCTACTAAATCAAAATCAGTACTTACAGTTTCAGGATTACAATTAACCATAATTGTTTTATAACCTTGATCTTTCAAACCAAAGACTGCTTGAACACAGCAATAATCAAATTCAATTCCTTGTCCAATTCGATTGGGGCCTCCACCAAGTATTATAACTTTCTTCCCTTCTAAAGGATTAATTTCATTTTCGCTTTCATAAGTAGAATAACAATATGGCGTTTCAGCTTTAAATTCTGCAGCGCATGTATCAACTACTTTATATGAGGGTAAAACAGATTCTTCTTTACGTTGTTGTCTAATTTCTAATTCTGTTTTTCCTCTCCTTCGAGCTATTTGTTTATCTGAAAAACCTTGCTGTTTTAATTCACGTAGTTCTGAATCATTTTTTGTTTCTACCAACATTTTTATTTGATTTAAAAACCAAGGATCTATTTTTGTTACATTAAAGACATCTTCAATGGATTGACCTTCTAAAAATGCTTGCCTTACTTTTAAAAGTCTAAAGGCTGTTCCATGGCGAAGAGAAGACATGTCTAATGACCTTGCTCTATTTAAATCAGGATCCCCTTCTGCCACTGGCTTCGCTTCTAAGCCTTCTAATCCTACTTCTAAAGATCTATATGCTTTTTGAACTGATTCGCGGAATGTTCTACCAATTGACATTACCTCTCCAACGCTTTGCATTTGTACACCTAAATGACCAGAAGCTGAAGGAAATTTTTCAAAATCAAAGCGTGGAACTTTTGTAATTATATAATCAATTGTTGGTTCAAAGGCAGCTAATGTTTTACCCGTGATATCATTAGGCAGCTCATCTAATGTAAATCCAACTGCTAACTTTGCTGCAACTTTTGCGATAGGAAATCCAGTTGCTTTAGAAGCCAGAGCTGAAGAGCGACTAACCCTAGGATTCATTTCAATAATAATCATTCGACCATCTTCAGGGTTTACAGCAAACTGTACATTCGAGCCTCCTGTTTCAACCCCAATTGTTCTTAAGCATTTTATAGCCCAATTTCGCATTTGTTGAAATTCTTTATCTGAAAGAGTCATTGCTGGAGCGACAGTAACTGAGTCTCCAGTATGAATTCCCATGGGATCAATATTTTCTATTGAACAAATAATTATTACATTATCAGTTTTATCACGAACAACTTCAAGCTCAAACTCCTTCCATCCAAGTAAAGACTCTTCAACTAATACTTCTGTAATGGGACTGGCAGATAAACCATTTTCAATTAATTTTTGGAATTCATCATGATTATAAGCGACTGAACCACCTGTACCACCCATAGTAAATGAGGGCCTAATTATAATTGGAAAATTCATTGTTTCAAGTAATGACTCACCTTGTTCCCACGTATTTACAAATCCACCTTGAGCAGTATCAATACCAACTTCATCCATTGCTTTTTTAAACTTTTCTCTATCTTCAGCTTTATCGATAGCCTCTACTTGAGCACCAATTAATTCAACACCATATTTTTCAAGGATACCTTCTTTATGAAGCGTAATTGCAAGATTAAGAGCAGTTTGACCTCCAACAGTTGGGAGTATTGCATCAGGCTTTTCTTTTCGAATAATGGCTTCAACATAATCAGTAGTAATTGGTTCAATATATGTTGCATCAGCAAGTTCAGGGTCTGTCATTATAGTTGCAGGATTAGAATTCACAAGAATGACTTTATATCCTTCTTCTTTTAGTGCACGGGTAGCTTGAGTTCCAGAATAATCAAACTCACAAGCTTGACCAATAATTATTGGTCCTGCTCCTATTATTAATATTGACTCTATGTCTTTTCTTTTGGGCATTTATTTAATTCCTAATAAAAACATTATCATCAATGCCTTGATTTATTATATAATTTGAGAATTCCAGACTTATTTCACCTTTGAATTCATCATTCTTTAAATTAAGACCACTAGCTTTTATAAAGTCATTATCAGAATTAAATAAAAGATCATTATTGAAATTATTTTTTATCCTACTTATCTCTTTAATTCCTATACTTAAGTTTGTTTTTTCAGGAACCATTATATTATCAATATTTATATAATCTGTTTTTATTGAAAATATTTTTTCTTTATCTAAAATAATATCCACTTCTGTTATAATCCATTCTTTTGCATCAATCAACAAACTCATTGTGATATTGGCATTCTCAGATTGGAAATTCTTAATAGGTACGTCTATCGAATCTGGATTGACTATTCCAGTTATGAAGTAAAATTGTTTATTATTTCGAATTGTACGATTTACTTCTGTTATATAATTAAACATTTCAAATAGCTCATTTGGATTATTATTAATTCCAGTTTTTGGAATAATAGCAAAACCATTAGTTTTGATATTTAATTTATCAGGCTTTTTGAAAAACATTTTTATCTTCTTTTTTGGCATTCTAAAACCAGTCATATTAATTTTTATATTAATATCAACTTGATAATCATCAATTTTTGAAAATTGTGTGATAATATTATTTTTAATTTCTTCCAATTCTGTATCTTGTGCTTTAATTGTTGCAAATAAAAATAGCATGAAAATAATATTATATATTTTCAAGATTTTATATCCTTATTTAAAAAAACAAATGCAGAAATTCCAAAGAATAGTAGACTATAAGTAATAAGAACGCTTAGTTTTTTTCCAATTAGTATCCATGGAATTGGATCTTTAAAAGCATCAAGCCAAACATTAAAATAGCTTACGAACACATAAGGCTCTATCCTTCTAAAAAAATCTAATGGAATCGCAATTATTATATACCCTACAATAATTAAAAACATTGCTCCAATAATTGGTCCGATTCCATTATTCACCATTGATGAAAACATAAAACATAGCGTTGAGACCATACACATAACAATAATTGCCAGTGAAAATGAAAGGAACATTCTAAGCCATGCTTCTGTTTCATTTAAAATAAGTATCCCATTATCAATAACAATTAAATCACCAGTTCCAAGCACCATCGAACCAATACCTAAACTCCAAAACGCACAAAAAATAACTAACGCAGCAGCATAGATATAGCTAGCTAATAATTTTGATAATAAAATTTTCAACCTACTCACTGGTCGAATTAAAGTAAGTCTAAATATTCCATTTGATCCATCAGCTGCAACTGCGTCTCCAGCAGCTAAAGTAATTAAGAAAGGAATGTGAATCCAAAGTGCATTCATAATAATATATGTAGCGAGGAATGCATTAATAATAGAGCCAACAATCATAAAAGAACCTTCAAAACCTCGTGCATAATCATTTTGGAGGCTTTCACTTCCATACGCAAAACCCCACAATATTAAAGGCATTAATATTGAAATACCAATAAAGCCTATATAACTTCTCCATCTTCCAGTTATAACAAGTAATTCATTATGAATTAAGCTTAACATTAGACTTTTCTGTTAATTTCCATCTTTGATAAGTAAAGATCTTCTAAGCTAGTTTTAGGAATTATAGCAGAGACTAATATATTATTTTGTACTAAAATATTTACAACTTCAGATATTTTATTCTCAACAAGACTAACTCTTAAAATACCTTCTTTTACATCACAACGATGTATCCATTTATAATTTGATAATAAGTTCATTGCTTTTTTTGTTTGATCCACATGTATTTCTGTCATTAATATTTCTGAGTCTCTTAGTAGATCCTCTATCTTGCCTGAAGTTATAAGTTCACCTAAACTAATCATGGCAATATGTGAACAAATTTTTTGAACTTCATCTAGTAAATGAGATGAAATAAAAATAGTAATCCCTTCTGAAGACAATTCGCCAACTAAATCTCTTATTTCTTTCATTCCTTCTGGATCAAGTCCATTTGTTGGCTCATCTAGTATAAGTAATTTCGGGTTTCCCATGAGCGCTTGAGCTATTCCAAGTCGTTGTTTCATACCTTGAGAATAGGTTTTAACCTTATCATTAGCTCTATCCCCTAAGCCTGTGCGATCTAAAACTTTTTGAATAGCTGAAAAATCTGTTCCATCCATTCTTGCTAACATTTTAAGATTAGTTTTAGCTGATAGGTGCTTATGAAAATCTGCTCTTTCAATTAATGCGCCAACATCCGATAGTGCTTTGCTTCCATTCTTTTGGATAGAATTTCCATTGATAAAAACTTCACCTACATCTGGAGAAATCAATGCTGTCATTATTCGAATAGTTGTTGATTTTCCACTTCCATTTGGACCTAAAAACCCATAAACTGAGCCATTAGGTATTTCAAGGCTTAAATTATTTACTGCTTTACGTAACCCAAATGATTTAGTTAGATTATTAGCTTCGAGAATCATTTCGACATCATTGATATAAATTGATCAAATAAATATCGACTATCATGCGGACCAGGGCTTGATTCAGGATGATATTGAACAGAGAAAGCATCCATATCTGTACATCTAATACCTGCAGAAGTTTCATCATTTAGATTGATATGAGTGGCAATAACATTATTAGGAAGTGAATTTAAATCAACTGCAAAGCCATGATTCTGACTTGTAATCTCAATTTGACCCGTTTCCATATTTCTTACAGGATGATTAATTCCACGATGGCCAAATTTCAGTTTAAATGTTTTTGCACCTAATGCTAAAGATAAAATTTGATGACCAAGGCAAATACCAAAAATTGGTTTTTTACCCAAAATCCCTTGAACCATTTCTATACCATACTTTACTGCTGATGGATCTCCAGGACCATTACTTAAGAGAACCCCATCAGGATTAAACTTTAATATTTCAGTAGCAGATGTTTTTGCTGGAAATACAGTAACGTTACATTCTGACTTTTCTAATAATCTAATAATATTATATTTTATTCCATAATCAATGGCTGCAACTTTATATTTTTTTGACTTAGAATTTTGTTCCCATTCAAATAATGATTGTGTTGTGACTTCTTGTACTAAGTCAAGCCCCTCCATAGATTGAACTTGGCTAAGCTTATCTTTTAAAGTGTCTATATCTAAATCTGCAGACGATATAATACCATTCATTGCACCTTCATCTCTTATATGTCGCGTCACTGCTCTTGTATCAATATTTTTAATACCAACAATTTTATGCTCTTTTAAATAGTTTCCGATTGATTGATTAGAGCGCCAATTAGATGGAACTTCAGACTCTTCTTTGATAATAAACCCTGAAACTTGAATTCTGTCAGATTCTATATCCTCTTTATTAATACCATAATTCCCAATATGAGGTGAAGTCATCGTTACAATTTGTTTACAATATGATGGATCTGTTAGGATCTCTTGATATCCTGACATTCCAGTATTAAAACAAACCTCTCCAGTTGTTTCACCTTCATATCCAAATGAGTTTCCATCAAATATTCTACCATCTTCAAGTAATAAAATTGCCTGTTTATTTTTATTCATATTTTATGAAAGTAATTGAGAATGTGTTTATTAAAAATAATAAATAGATATTGGATCAAATTATTTTTTATTTGACCCTTCAAAATTATTTAACCACTCTGACGGTTATAAATAAAAAACGGCCACCCTTAAACAAATGGGTGGCCGTTTTTAAAATATCCATACTAGAAATTGTTAAATTTTAACGAGATATGAAACAGGATTAATTATAATTTTAATTTTTTTTCTACTACAATAGAAGCAATAATTAAATCTTGGACAGCATTACCTATAGAATTAAACAATGTTATTTCTGAGGGGTTAGTTCTTCCAGTCAATTTTTCATCAATTAAATCACCCAACTCACCTTCTATTTTATCCCAAGTATACTTTCCTTCATTAACTGGAATAATAATATCTCCAGCTTCTATTTTACTGGAAGATAGTTCATCAATATAAATTTTTGATGCTTGAATAACCGAGGTATCTAATTCTCTAGTATTAGGTCTATGTGCTCCTACAGCATTTATATGAACACCTGGCCTAATATTCTCTATATTAAATAAAGGTTCTTCGCTTGTTGTTGCTGTACAAATCACATCTGCCTCTTTTAGATTATCAACTGTACCAGGCTGAACAATATCATTGTATTCACTACAAAAATTTTTAGTTTTTTCTTCTGAGTTTCCAACTATAAATATAGATGAAAAATCTCTTACACAACAAATAGCTTCAAGTTGAGATTTTGCTTGCACACCTGTACCAAAAATAAAAGCACATTTAGAATCTTTGTTTGATAAAAGATCAGTTGCTAGACCCGAAGCTGCTCCAGTTCGGAGTGATGTGACAGATTTTCCATCAATTATGGCCAAGGGGCTACCTTTCTCAGAATCCATAACCAAAATTAATCCATTAATAAGCGGTAAACCTTTTTTCGGATTATTGAAATGAACGTTTACTACTTTTATTGTATTGTATAGCCCACCTTTAATGTATGCAGGCATTGATAGGTTAAGAGCATCTTTATCTTCTAGCTGTAAATTAATCCGATGAGGTACAACTGCCGTTCCATTACTTAATGCTATAAAAGCATCTTTCATCGCTTCGATAGCATCTGTCATTTGGATAACAGCACTTAGATCCTTTTTACCATAAAAGGGAAGGTTCATTGAAAAATATTATTTTTTAGTTAGAGCCCAAGATCCATCCCAATCATCTCCAGGTGGATTATCTTTATAATGTTCACATCTAGGAATATAAACACGACTAGGGTTAGTCTTACGGCCTGGGAACATATCCTCTAGCTTATCAGAGACTTTAAATGCCTCTATCGCTTTTTTCCATTCTTGATTACGGTAAAGCTTTAGCGCTTTATGATAAGCTGGTAAAAGCTTATCATACCCATCAGGCATCTTATCAGCTTCGGCAATAAGTTCAAATACTTGAGCTGGCTCAGACTTACCCATAACAATTACATAATCTAGATCTCTCCATATAAATTTATCTTTACATGAGTTATAAGTTTCTTCAGCCACTTGAATATACACACCATATTGTTTTGCCGAGGCTTCAAGTCGAGCCGCAAGGTTTACAGTGTCACCCATCATTGTATAATTCATTCGCATTGATGACCCCATATTACCTGTCACCATATTACCTGTATTAATACCAATTCTATTTTGCATATTATGTACTATCTCAGGCCAACGCTCCCCTTCGGCTTGCCACTTTCCTCTTAACTCTGCCAGTCTTTCTTGCATTTTTATAGCAGTCAAACAAGCCCAATATTCATGATCTTTTACGGGAGCAGGAGCACCATAGAAAGCGACTATAGCATCACCTATATATTTATCAAGAGTTCCTTTCGTCGCTAAAAGTATATCCGTCATTTCAGTGAGATAATCATTTAATAATTCTACTAGTTCTACTGGTGTTAACTTTTCAGAAAAAGCCGAGAAGCTTTGAATGTCGGTAAAAAATGCAGTATGAAAGCCTTCTTCTCCGCCAAGCGAGGGCTCTTCTTTTGCATCAAACATTTGGTCAATTAATTCAGGTGAGATATACGTTCCAAATGTATCTTTTAAAAATCGTTTGTCTTTTTCAACGACAAGAAAATTATAGAAGAAAATTCCACCATAAGTGCCTACCATCGATAAGGCTGGTCTAATAACTTCCCACATTACTAAAGAAGAGAAAAACTGGCTATAAGTGAATAAAATCCAGGCAATAATACCCACGAGTGGAATAGGTAAAGTATATAATGGTTTTTCTGGAAAACTAACAACGACACCTAAAAGAATAGATATAAAAATTATAATTATAAAAGTTTCAGTCCGATTTTTTGGTTGTACAAATTCATTTTTAAGAAGACTATTCATTACATTCGCATGAATCTCAACTCCAGCAAAGGTCTCTTGAACTGGTGTATTTCTTAGATCCATAAGTCCTGGTAGCGAGGCACCTACAAGAGCCACTTTACCTTCCCAATATTCAGGCGGAAGCATTTCGGGGTCAAAACAGTACATGTAGGGTAAGTAATAAAAAGTCTGAAACTTACCATAATAATTCACATACATACGGCCATTGTCATCTATTGGAATTTCTCTAACTATAGTATTTGTTGTATCAATTAATCTTAAAATATTGTTATCAAAATCATAGTCAAAGCCACCATCTTTTTTGATTCCTAAAATATCTATGGTAGCCGTCATAACTAGACTAGGATAAACATGATCAGGACCTTCAAAGTAAATTGCAGTAGGCGATCGTCTAATTATTCCATCTTCATCTTGAGGAAAATTTGCAGAACCTGCTCCAACTGAAGCAGAAAGCAGATCTACATATGTATTACCTATGCGATCTGCTTGAGGTAATTTCTTTTTTGCTTCTTCAGACACCCCTTTAATAATATGTTCTTCATAGTAGTATCCTTCAGGCTCATTATCCATTTTATATAAAAAGTTGAGCGTATCTTCTTGTTCAAAAACTAATGCGTGGTAGGCTTTTTGAGAATTGTATGTGGCTTCAACAAATAAACTTGGATCATTACTTTGTAAAAACTGACCCGTTACTTCAGCCAATGCGTCATTTGATGGCGTATTTTCACTGTTAAGAGCATTTACTAAATCATAATTAAATGAGTTTTCTTTGTCGAATATAATATCAAAAATAAGAGCCGCTGGATTCCCGGAAGAAATCGTATTTATAAGTCGACCATGGTAAGCTTGTGGCCAGTCAAAGTAATGTCCTAATCCACCTTCTTCTGTTGGAGCAACAGAAGTGTTATCAATATCAACAATAACAACATCATCAATTGACATTGGTTCGACACCTGCAGTCCTTGCTCTCATTCGACTATCATAAGATAAAAACTCATAGCCATCTAATAAATTTTTAATAAAAGGAACTTCGTAAGAACCCCAGCCAATAATTATTGCAGAAGCTAAACCAATAGCTCCGCCAATAAATAATCGTTTTAAAAGGTCAGACATATTTTATAGTTAAATTAGAAAACGAAAATTAATTACCATCTTTTGCATCTTGTTCTTTATTCCATTTAACAAAATCAAGGCCAGCATCTGCATCTTGATCAAACTTAAACATAGAGAACTTTCCATCTTTTCGAATATTGATCTGCATACCATCAACCAAGCTAACCCAATCCTCTAAGGAGACTTCATAAGGTCCTGAAACTTGATCTGGCGCTTTTACCTCAGTTACAGGCCCAATTGTAAACTTAGGTGCTCCTCCTTGAGGTTGAAATCCTTTTTTTAATTGATCTTTTCGTGCCTCAACAACATTTTTTGCTGCATTCACATCTACCTTACCATCATATACTAAAACTGAACTTTCATCGCCACCTGCTGTTGCTCTATATTTTGTTCCACGAATAGCCGCTACAGCTGTTGGTGTTCGAACTGCAATGTTTTTCTTTTCACCAAATGCGGCTTTAGCAGCCACCCATACATTACCTTTTTTTAATGTGGCTCCAAAATTCTTTTCCATCGGTTTTACATTCGCTTCTGTTATCTCTAATTCAGAGTTTTCACCAATTCGAAGCTTTCCGCCTCCAATCAAAGAAATTTCACAACGAGATTTTGCTAGTGTTTTAATCACATCTTTCTCATTGATAGACATCCGAGGTAACGCTTTTTTAAAGGCGCCCGTTCCTCCTTTTTGAACTTGAACTCTACCAAGTGGTAATGTTATTTTTCCAAATTCTTTTTGACCAAAAACAATTGTTATTAGAGAGAGCATTAAAATTAATATTCGTTTTATCATTTCATTAATATCATCTTTTTTGTGTTTTGGTAAACGGGACTACCATTATTTGATAGTACCTCTAATCGGTAAAGATAAACACCTGAAGGCAATGGCTGCCCATTCTCTGACTTACTAGACCAAATAAAGCTATGATTGCCTTTACTCATTGGCTGGTTCATTGCCATTGAGTTTATTTCTTTACCCAATAAGTTAAATACCTTTAGTGAAATAGTTGCATCTTCTTTTAGAGATATACGAATATTGGTAACTGGATTGAACGGATTTGGAATATTTTGAGCTAATTCAAACTTATTAGGTACAACACCTATTACTTCTAATTTATCTTTAAACATTTCAATATCTTGAAAAGCATACCCTTGATTATCAGTATTTAAATCAAATGTTGCATAGGATTCATTGGCCTCTCTGTTTTGATTATTATTTTTATCAAAAAACACTTCAACACTATAAGGCCCATTATTCGGAGTTATGCGTGAATCGGTAAGCTCAAATCCCCATCCTTCTGTTGGTGCAGGTGAAGTAAGATTATCCTTATTATCTGTTATGTCAGGATTCCCAGTATTACCAGGCAACCAAACATCTACATGCACATCTCCATTCCCAATATTTTCATTTAATCGAACAACTATTTCTAGCGTATTAGGCTTTCCACCACTCCAATCTTTTAGTGCGCCATTATCAATCCATGTTTTTATTTTATTTTCATCTGATGTTGATAGTTTACTAGCATTTTTTGGCATTCTTTCACCAAAGGCTGAGTTCCCTACAATTTTTTGATGCATAACTGAGTTCATAGGATTGTTTGGCTCAACAAGCAAAAAGCTTGAATAGCCGCTTGAAGCTACATTAACAATATTGGAATAACTTACACCTTGACTAAGGTCTAAATTACCGCTAGAGCCATGGCAACGAGTACAGTTTGCATCCCATATTGGTTGAATCTCACTATCGTAAGTCTGCTGAGTAAAACATAAAGAAAAAAAGGCTGTAATTAAAAGTAAACGTCTCATTTTCCACCTCCGATCAAAAATATTCCACTACTGGGTAGATCTGGAGTTTCAGGAATATCGGCATCACCGCCATCCTGCATCGCTGCATAACCTCCACCGGCTAAAACTAAAAGGATTAAGGTCCTTCTAAGCCACTTACTTCTCACTTTTTTATTGGATTTTTCTTTTACTTCTTCTAGCGTTTCTAAACCAGCAGCTACTAATAAATCAAAAGGAGGTTCGAGCCCCACTAATTCCCAGCCAATGATCTGAATTTGTGTTTGAAGGCTATCCCCTTCACCTTTATAAGTTTTACTCACTATTTTTTCAGTTTCTCCTGATTCTACTGTAAATAGTCTTGCTTCAATAGTATACATATCTTCAATCTTTCCAAAAGAAGCCGTGACCATTTTTTGAACACCAAGAATATTACCAATCTTAGCCGCGCATTCCTGAGAGGTACAACTAGAATCTTGAAGTCCTTGTTCTTCCATAATCTCACTCATTTGATTTTTTTCTACCATAATAAGTGCTTTGGTTTGTATAAGTTCAGATTCTAGTTTTTGAGTTAAAACTTGAGCTTCTTGGATTGTAATCCCAGAGCCTTCAAACGTCAGAACCGCTGCCGTTGATTTACCTTCTTTAAGTCCTACTTGGATTCCTTGTCCTGTTACGATAGACAAAATAAAAATAATTAATAAATTAATTTTTATTTTATGCATAAAAGACTCCTACCATTTTTTATTACTTCATCAAAAATACTCTTAAACTTATAATATTAGCAATGTAAGTGTAGAACAAAAAAAGAGGGATTGATATCAATCCCTCTCTTAAGTTTTGAAAATATTTAATTAAAAAATTATTTCAAGAAAATCATTTTCCGAGTCTTATTTAAGACAACCTTACCTTGTTCATTTCGTATTAAAGCATGATAGAAATAAACACCAGTTGCAACTTTAGCTCCTATATCATTACGTCCATTCCATATAAAGTTATAATAACCAGCTGGACGTCGCTCATTAGCCGCAAGTCTTGTGATCTCTTCTCCTAGTAAGTTGTAGACAATAAGGTCGACTTGGGCATCTTGCTCTAAACTAATCATGATTGAAGTTTGAGGATTAAATGGGTTCGGATAATTTTGCGCTAGAGTAAATGCGTCTGGATAAAGATTTATACCTGCATTATTATCTTCAACAAATTTCTTTGTACCAACCACTAAACGTAAATCTTGCTTTAAATAATTCTCAGGACCTGTGTTAGCAAAGCGATATGTGCTTTCCCATTCCAAGTTCTTAGCTTGCTTCGTGGTTTTATTAATCAAGAAGACATCATATTCTTGAGGAATATAACCTAAGCCTTCAAAAGTAATATAAGTCCGTAAACCATTTGTTGGTGAATAGACTTGGAGGTCCCAGTAGTGCCCTTCTTGATTTGGCTTACGAATATCTTTTGCATAGAGATCGGGAGAAGCTTCTCTTTCACGGTTATCTACACGAAGACTAAGATTTCCTGGTACAACTGGTGGTTCAAACTCATCCAAACGATCATAGCCATCCTTTGCCATATGCCTAACACCCACTGCATTCATTTCATCACGTGCTTCACCTGAAGTAGCCCTAATATCAATAACCCATTCATCTAAATCCATTGGAATATTATCAATATTTGCTATAGACTTGGCCATTTTACCAAAAATAGAACCACGGCCGTCAATATGTAATTCTGTTGCCCCACCTGATTTAAAGATATAACCTTTCCATGGCTCTAGATTTGTACCCGCACTACTCCAACTTCCATTCCATGAATAAATTGAGCCAGCATCATTGAGGCTGCTGCCATCTTCAGTATATACCATAGATAACGGAACTTTAAAATTATAAGGCGTTCCAATGAATTGCCAATTTCCTGGCGATACATCTATTTTATATGGTGGGTCTGTTGATGTAGATACACCTTGTCCAAAATCAAATTGAATGGGCAACTTATCTTCATACTTTGATGGGTCATAAATAAAGAAATAACCATTCCCCATAGTGATAGAAGAAGGGTTTTCTAACCAACCATTATTATAAGCATAAAGACGATAATTAAATCCATCAGAGGGGCCCAACAATGAAGTTATCACTGTCTTTGCATTTCCGATATCAAAAGGTATAGAGAAAAACCAATAATTTGTTGAGTCTGTACCGCTACCTGGAACTCCAGATGCCCACTGAGAAGCTGTAGAAATAGAAGATTCGGTTCTTACTTTAACAGATTGAAAAGCCTTATCCTGAGGCCAATAACCATAGTTACCAATATTATCTTCGCTATCTATATAATACTCAAGACCATCTTTTTTAATATCACTGCCAGGTATGTTCACAGGGCCAGCAAGCAGATCTACTGTTACAAAACCTCCGCCACTACCAGCGCGACGATAATGAAGACGACCATAATTCACCCCAGAAGCACCATCTGAAAAACTAACATTAATTGAAGGTGA
>Ga0114994_10000830_pt1 | contig 21459 bp, 21 predicted proteins | sample ArcticOcean_MG_C_9_FD_87043 | JGI IMG/M metagenome (GOLD analysis project Ga0114994, IMG submission 87043) | Marine microbial communities from western Arctic Ocean - ArcticOcean_MG_CB2_152 | ecosystem: Environmental > Aquatic > Marine > Oceanic | place: Arctic Ocean: Canada Basin | collected...
AGCCTGAGTGATATCTGTGCAGTTATTCGCCCCCCTATCTAACCTCCATTCTATTGCCTCAATAACCCAGTCCTTATTTGCTATGCCGTCTTCAGGCCAGTCGGGAAAACTCCCGCAAACTAAACATGCTATGCAAAACCACTGGCTAAACATATCTGTGCTTCTCTGTGAAAGAAATCCCTAATTCTTCAAGTTTTTTCAGCAATGGCTCGTAATAGACTGGAGAAACAGGCACATCCACACCTGTACGGCCAAATCCAGGACCGTCAATCATATGCTCAGCAGCTAATGCCATGGGCAAGCCTACGGTGTCGGACATGGCTGTGAAGGTTTGGTCTACACCCTCAAGAGCTACCTCGGAAGTAATCTCTTGACGCTTTCCATCCATTTCGAATTCAAACCGATGCCACATCACTATCATATCCCTGTCTCCATCCCTTAACTCCCACTTCTCTTCTATCAAATCCTGAATAATTTGTGCGGGTGTACCCACTACCCTGGAAGGCCCTGATTCAGTATCGAACAACCCCATCCACTCTAGCCTCTCGTTAGTCTCATGATCACTAACCACAGTCTTATTTATCGCATCAGACACAGTCATTGCAGCTGTGGAAGCAGGTAAAAAGGACCTAGTCCACTCACTCCAGCTCACACCCTCAGGCCAGCTCAAAACCACATCGTCTCTAACCATTCCCATCTGCACTAAAATATCCCAAGACCTACAAAACCCATCGGCCCTCAGCGTACCCCTGATAAGAGTCTCAACATCTTCAAGTCCATAGGTTTTCATGTAAGAAAGCGAATCTCTGTTAGGATATCCTTTATACAGTCTTCCATCTACCTCCACCGGCCTAAGCCTTCTAAACACCCTGTGTGGGGGCTCTAGCTTTATTCTACCAGCATCCTTAAAGGTAGCCGAGCCACCTTGACCAGCTAAAACCACATTACGAGGATTCCAGCTGATTTTATAATGCCATGGGTTATCGTCACTCTCAGGAGCGACAAGCCCTCCACAATAAGATTCAAATCCTATCATCACGCCACCCTTCTCTTTAATTCCATCGATAACTTGCATCGCACTCATGTGATCTAACCCTGGATCTAGCCCTATTTCGTTCAAGATCAACACTCCAGCTTCTCTAGCTTCAGCATCTAAAGCCTGCATTTCTGGACTCACATAGCTAGGAGTTATAACTGGAACCCCTGCAGCAATAGCAGCCTTCGCGACACTCACATGAAGGAAGGCCGGCACCATGGACATAACTAAGTCCGATTCTGCAATCCTTCTATTCCTCTCCACGTTATCCGTAGCTGAAAGAGTAAAAGCCTCACCACGTGGATGACCTCCTACCTTATTAGCAGCGACCTCCCCGTTAATATCCCCCACCACAACCTGCCAATTACAATCTTCCGCTCTATCTAGCAACCTCTTAATTAGAGAACTACATGAGCGTCCGGCTCCTAACACTAAAATTGTCTTCATAGGTGCAAGGTACATGAGTGTAAATAATTCAGATTGGCACGCATATTGTTTTTGTTCACACAATAAGGTAGCTTCACTATCTTGCTAGTTGAAAAATTAACTCTTAATTAGGCTAAATAACTTCCTAAATGAACCGACTAATTAAAATATTATGTGTATGCCTCATCAGCATTTCTATCGGCGCAACCTTTTCAAGCTGCAACGGAGCTAAGGCCTACGTGAAAAAAGCACAGAAAATGGAAGAGGCTGGAGCTACATGGAAAGCATCCCAACATTATTTCACAGCTCTTTCAAAAAAGCCTGATAATGTAGACGCGCTTATAGGTCTTAAGCGTGCAGGCCAAATCATACTCAGCCGCTATCTAGCTAAGTTCGATGAAGCACAACTTTATGGCAATAGAGAAGAGGCCATTAAACAATTCCAAAACGCAGAAATTTATTATTCTAATGTCGCAAGAGTCGGAGTAACTCTAGCCTTTCCACAAGCAAAGCGCACATTATTCGAGGCTGTAAAAAATGCTCACGTAGAAGAGATTTACGTTGAGGCAAATGAACATCTAGAGTTAAATAACTATTACGACGCTCAAATATTATTCGAGCAAATAGAAGAGCTAGTTCCTGGCTTTAAAGACGCGGACTTACTTGGAGATTATGCTTTTTGTAAACCCACTTACGAAATAGCTGACAAGGCAATGGTCGACGGACGTTACCGTACTGCATACAAGCTTTTCAACTCAGTTGTGCACAGAGACGATTCATACAAAGATGCTGCTAATAGAAAAGCTGAAGCCCTTGAAACAGGCCTGTTCACGATAGCTCTTATGAAGTTTGAAAACGGATCTAACAAGAATAATATTCACACGAAAGTGTCTTCTTATGTAGAACAAAAACTCATGTCTTCAAGTGATATATTCCTAAAGGTCGTGGACAGGGAAAGCATAGAGATGATTCTTCAAGAACAACAACTGGAGTTATCTGGATTAACCTCTGGTGCAGAATTAGAAGTGGGGTCTTTGCTAGGCGCTAAAGCCATACTTAAAGGAACTGTAGTTGAGTGCTTCACGAATAAATCACAGCTGAGATACGAAACAAAGAAAGGTTTTGAGGAGTATCGGGTACAGAAAATAAATCCTGAGAATGGTAAAAAATACTACGTAACGAAATACAGGCCCGCAACTTATAGAGAATACACTAGGAATTCTACTACTAAGATCACTCTCTCAATAAAACTTGTTTCCATGGAAACTGGTACTGTCTTGAGTTCAGCTACGGTGAACGCGTCCCAAACCGACAAGGTGAAATACGCTACGTATAACGGCAACAATAACAGTCTATATCCAGAAAATATTCTGGGGCAGGTGGATTTGTATGGCACTAAACGCACTCAACTTCAAAGTCTCTTAAATTCAAGACAAAGCTTACTTAATGAAAGTGTTCTAATCGACAACTGTGCGAAAACCATTTCTTCAAAAGTGCTGACCGAAGTTGAATTAATATTACACGATCTTATTAAATAGAGTGAATCTCAAAATGAAATCATCCGTAACTACATTACTTTTATGCGTGTTTAGCGTGTTCATTATTAATGGATGCTCTAATAACAAGCATGTAGTTGAGATACCGGTTTGGACTACAGAAAGACCCATTAACTCATCATACTACATAGGCATATCGGCCGCATCCAAAGTCGAAAACCCATACAGCGCTATTGATGTAGCACGAGAAAACGCCTTGAATTCGATAGCAAGGGAAATTAGAGTTAACGTATCATCATCATCCGTCCTTTCGACACTCCAGGTAAATAAATGGGTGGAAGAAAGTTTCGCGTCTACCATAACTTCAACAGTAGCGGAGGAGCTAGAGGGGTACGTTTTAGTAGATACGTTTGAGGATGAGGATGAAGTTTGGGTATACTACCGACTGTCCAAATCTGAATACGCGAGAATTTTACAAGAACGCAAAAGAGAAGCACTGGGTAAGGCATACGGTCATTACTTAGATGCACAGAAATTAGTTAGTGACGGTGAACTGCCTGTGGCCGTTGAGAGGTTTATAATGGGGCTGGATGCCATGAGAAAATATCTCGGAGAACTGAATCCTTATACTGGGGAAGATGGAGTTGAATTTGATTTGGACAGGGCTCTATTAAATGGGCTTTCTGATGGAATTACTAACCTTAAAATTTCTAGCTCAACAGATGCTATCACCCTCCTACTTGCAAATAAGTACAAGGGTGAAATTAATGTAGAGGTTAGATATGAAGGACGATTAATCAGTGGTGTGCCACTGACATACAAATACTCACGAGGCATGATACCGGCTAGAGGCAGCACTTCTACTTCTGGAGACGGAAAAGCGCTAATCACTATAGGTAATTTCGATGCTGGCAGCACACGTTCAGAATTAGAGATTTCGATTAGCGTTGCTGCTTTGGTGAAGATCCTACAACCTCTCAGCCCACTTAAACCTCTAGTGGAAGGGCTCAAAGCCCCTCCACTTCTTATCCCCATCCGCCTAGAATCTCCAAAGATTTATGTCGTGGGGTCTGAAAAACTATTCGGAATTGAATTGGCTGAAAAAACTCTCATCCCATCTATTAAGGCAGCACTAATGGCAAACGGTGTCGAAGTTATGGATAGAAAATCCGCCGACGCCCTAACCCTTACGGTTCAAGCGAACACAACCTTGAGTGGCCAAGGGAGAGGATTTTTCACAGCATACCTTAATGCAGTTTTTGAACTAAAGAATTCCTCAGGAGATTTAGTTATGCATAAGAGTTTGGATAGAGTTAAGGGAGTCCAAACAGATAAGACTAGAGCAGGACAAGAAGCATATCGAAAGGCAACTAAAGAAATAGAAACTAGATTTATTGAATCATTTATTAAAGCTCTTTATAAATAATTTTAGTTTGGCATAGTCTCTGCTTACCTTAGAATAATTAATTGAAAATATTTACATTATGAATAATACATACACACTTGGAATTGCTTTCTCAGCACTTGCATTAACACTGGCTGGATGCAGCCCTAACTCTATCACTCCTTCTCAAGCCGGAGAAGTTAAAATAGAAGAATACTGCACTGGCGACAAATACAACACAGACAGTAAGCACTTTAGATCAACTGCAACTGGTGAGTCTATGAGCCGTGAAACCGCAAAGAAAATGTCTCGCTCAAATGCTGAGGACCGTCTCGCTCGTTCTATTTCAGCAACTCTTGAAGTAGTAACAGACAACTACGTAAACAGCACGAAGTTTAACAACAAAGAAGAGGTGACAGAGACTTTCAACAACCTTGCTCGAACTATTGTTAATCAAGAACTCCGTGGAGCAATTATCATTTGTGAAGACCTAACTCAAAAAACTGACGGCTCATTCGTAAGCTACATAGCTATTGAATTAAGTGGAGAGCAAATTGCTCAAGCATACAATGAGCGTCTTTCAAAGGACGAGCGCATAATGGCTGAGTTCAACTACGAGAACTTTAAGGAGACTTTCGAAGCTGAAATGAATAAACGTCGTTAAATTAACGTATCGAGCTTAGCCACCCGGCTAAAATCGTTCTTCCATCCGGAGTTAGAATAGATTCAGGATGGAACTGGAGGCCCGTTATGGGCAGGGTTCTATGGCTAATTGCCATGATCATTCCCTGTTCATTGCGGGCTTCTACTTTTAATTCATGTTCAGGGAAGTTCTTATCGCTCGTCACCCAGCTGTGATAATGACCCACATCACATGGAAATTGTATTTCTTTGAATAGTAGGTGAGGATTTTCATTATCTACTAATGATATTTGCGTGTTTCTGCCATGAAGCACGTCCTTCATGTTGTCTAGTGTACCACCAAAGTGCTCTACTATCACTTGCAATCCCAAGCATACACCCAGCAGTGATTTTTTCAACTCAATAGTTGCTACAAGGACCTCTTTCAAACCTGTCGCATCGGTAGGCATACCTGGCCTGGCGAAAGAACTACCGCATCGTATGGACTAACAAAGTCACGTAAACTTTGTTCGTGATTTAATACTTCTCGCAAATCAGCAGCTGTTTTTACATCCACTTTTACGTCAGAATTAACCCTCTCGAGATCGTGAGCTAGGTTCCAAGTAAATGAATCTTGATTGTCAAATAATAGAATACGCACTTGTGGCTCGTAGATTAGGGGCTTAGAACAAAGATACAATGTCACAACACATTCACTCAGACAAGGCCGCGAAACCTGTTGCAGCATATACACAAGCAGTAAAAGCAGGTGATTTATTATTTGTAAGTGGTTGCATTCCCATAAACCCGGATTCTGGCGCTCTGATTTCAGACAGTATAGAAAATGCTACGGCTCAGAGTTTAGCAAACGTTGAAGCTGTGCTTGAGGGTGCAGGATTACAACTGAGCAATGTGGTTAAGGCGTCTGTGTTTATGATTGATTCTGAAGATTACGCAGGGATGGATAAAGTATATGCAGACACAATGCCTCAGCCATACCCAGCACGAGAAGCTGTTTTCGTTAAGGCTCTACCTAAGGCTGCGCGTGTTGAAATCAGTGTGATTGCGCATATTAGGTGACACGACCACGAATTGTGGTGACTATGTCGCCACAATTAGAAGAGGAACTGTCCGTCAGAACCCCGAGCTTCAAATTTGATGTCTTTTAGTAATGTCGATTTGATATTAATCTTTAACGCAAAGCTCTGACGCAAGCCTATAGGTATCCAGTTAAACGTTAGCTCCCAGCAATGTAAATCCCAATGCAAGTTGATGGCTGTGGGAGTAAATTCTTTAAGGACTAAATCGTAGCCAGTTTGAAAATCAATATCCCATTTAGTAAATAACTGCACGCCTCCTCTTACAGCAAATCCATGAGTAATAGCAGTAGTATCTCCCTGCAAAGATTGATTCCAGTTCCTGCCTAAGTTCATGGTGTAATCAATTTTCGTACTCCACGGGAAACCAGCATCTTTACCTCCATTTAGGGAAGTCCCAACTGCTGCAGTAGCACGCTTCAAACGCATCAACCCCTCCCCTCTATCATATAAAAACTTATTAATAACGACGCCCGAAGTGTCTCGAGCATATGCTGTATGTGTGGAGTTAACATTCAAGTTTACCTTATTAAATAGGTTAGTGAATCCGCGGGAGTTTATGTCCGCTAATTGTAGAGAGTCAGCAAGGAAGTTGTAGCCGGAAGAGGACGTAAAACTGTCTATGATCTTTATTTTCTTGAGTTTGCCGGTAGAGCGGTCGAGGACTTTTGCTTCGAGGTTTTGGCCTAAAGAAAAATTAATGGCTCCAGACTCACGAATGTCGAGAGGAGTAAACCTAGAGGATTCCCACGGGTTCCATTCCATCAAATCAGCGCCAAGCTGTTGAGAGCGTATCCTACTCCTCTCAGGTGTGTAACTAGCGGAAATGCTAGGTGAGAGCACGTGCCTAATAGCCTTGAGTCTACTGGACTCTCCGAAGGTAAACATGCCGTAAAACCTAGTGTTAGCACTGACGGAAGCACTCCAGTCTCTAGCACCGAAAAGCCCAGAAATAGTATCCCCAGCCTCAACGATGTTTCCTTCGACATCTGTGAACCAATTTTTTTCTACACGATTGAAGGTCGTGAACTCGTCGTATTGAAAAGATGGAGATACGGTTATGAAACCATAGTTCTGACTTGATGATGCAGAAACGCTATGCTTAAGTCCGTTGACTATATCCATTGCTCCGAAATCAAGTGCGGCTAGGGAGGAGTCGGCGATTTCGGCTACGTTTTCGAATCGAGAGTTATAACTGATAGTAATATCGTCGAGGAGTTTATTTGTTCCATTCTCAAGACCTAGCAAATCACTCATGCTTCTTCGGCTCATAGTGAGAGTCGCTGAGGGTAAAGTCATGGAGATTAAGCCTGTGACTGAGTTTTGGGTGTGACGGGCGCTTGTTGTAAAAGCAAAGGGTGAGCGCGGGGAAGAGTAACTCCATTGAACGCTAGACTGAAATGTATTTGTTAAATAGTCGTCGAGGGAACTGTTGAGGTTTTGCTGAAAATTTCCTGTAGAACCGAAGTTAAGGGAGGCACTGAAACGTTGGTTAGGGCGGGATCTTGCATCCTGCGTGTGCTCCCAACGAACGAAGAAATTGTTTACCGAATTGTACCCCGGAAGGCCTTCGAAACCAGACAATTGATTGTGATAACTCAGGCTGAAGTTTCCTGAAGATCTATACTTATAATTATATTGACTTACATTTTTAACTCCCCAGCTACCGCCAGAATATATATCGAATAACAATCTAGTATCCCAATGATCTCCAAACGGGATGTAATAGCCCATGTCTTTTAGAAAAAAGCCTAGATTTCCACCATCCCCATAACTCGGTAGAAGAATTCCGTGAGTTCTAATATCTTGTTTCATGGGAAACCATGCAAAGGGAAGTGCTAGAGGAGTGGGTATTTTACGGAACTTCATATAAAGCGGACCACTGATTACTTTATCGTCTTGCAGAAGTATGGCCCTCGATAGATGAAAGTGATAATGAGGGTTTTCTGCATCACATGTAGTGAATTTGCCATTTCTGACATGCAGTTCGTTATTTGGATGTCGTTTCGATTCTGCAGCGTGAAAAACTAGCTCTCCCTCTTTAGTAACGGCGTTTCTACTAAAACCCTTTTCAGTATCGAGATTATAACAGAGTTCGTCCTGAGTGAAAGTTGTGCCATCTTGAGTGAAAACTGGTCTTCCTATCCAATTTCCTGTCGAGTCTAACGTTCCAAATGCACATACTTCACGTGTTTGCGTATTGTAAACAACTTTATGTGCTGTTAATAATATATCACCACTTGTCAATCTCACATCGCCATACAACAGGATTAAGCTCGCTTGCGTATCCATTACAATGCTATCACGTGCATAATAATTCATGGATTCAGTTTGGGCAGAAACCACTACGCTTTTCAACACTAGCAAAAGGAAAAGGAATGACAACCCATTCAATTTTGCTGCGAGTAAAGAATTATTTTTGATGATAGACATGAAGGAATTTCTACAACACCCAAAGCTACCAAAACATGTTGTTCTAGGCCTAGCTTTAGTTAGTGTTTTCATAACAGCAGCGTTTACGCCTCTAGAGCCAACCATGATTGTCGTCATTGACGCAGGACATGGGGGCAAAGACCCAGGTAATTTGGGTACAGGCAGGTATTCTGTTACTGAGAAGGATATCACACTGGATGTTGCAAATAAATTAGCAGCTTATATTGAAGAAAGTATGCCCGACGTGAAAGTTATTTTAACGCGAAAAGGCGATTCCTTCCCTAAACTCAGTACTCGCGTAAAAATTGCCAATGAAGCAGAGGCAAATTTATTTATTTCTATTCACTGTGATGCATTCACAAAACCTAACGCCATCGGTTGTGGAACATATGTAATGGGAATGCATAAAACCGAAGAGAGCTTAAGGGTTGCTATGCGAGAGAATGCAAGCATCTTCAAAGAAGATGACTACGAAACTAACTATGTCGGGTTCGACCCTAATGACCCAGACACATACATTGCATTAGCTCTTAGACAAAATGTATACCTGGATAATAGTTTGCATTTGGGCTCCTTAATCCAAAAACAATTCAGGGAAAGAGTCGGAAGAAAGGACAGAGGGGTAAGACAAGCTGGATATTATGTCATTTCATACACCTCAATGCCTAGCGTGTTAGTGGAACTTGGATTTCTCACGAATCCTGTAGAGGAGGATTTTCTTATGAGTGAAAAAGGCAAAACATACATGGCTTCAGCTCTTTTTAGGGCTTTTAGAGAATACAAAAACTTTCACTCTCCAACTATGGAAGTTAACGAAATAGAGGGTGAAACCGTTGAAGGAGAGGTAGATGAACCCACAGAAGTCGAGTTAAACACAATAGTCTTTAAGGTTCAGATAGCAAGCTCACCTAAAGAGCTACTAAAAACCGACCCTGTTTTTAAAGGTATAGAGGGCGCAGACGTGTATCTTAGCAATGGACAATACAAATACGTGATGGGAGAATTCTCAACCGCTGAAGAAGCACATAAAAGCAAACGCTATCTTAGATCAAAAGGATTTAAAGGTGCTTTTGTAATTGCTTTTAAAAATGGTGAGAGGATTCCTATGTCTGAAGTACCTAAATAAAGAAGTTTGAAAAACATCTCACAAGAATTCAAAATCGGTGCTCTCATGATAATGGGGGTAGTATTATTATTCGTGGGCGTGAACTATTTAAAGGGCTTTAGTCCACTTTCAAAACAGGATCATTTCTATTCTGTGTATGAGAAAATAGAAGGATTATCCGTTGCTAACCCCGTTCTTGTAAATGGGTTTAAGGTGGGACAAGTGACTGACATAAGCTTTGACAAGAAAGGCGATGGATCACTTCTAGTAGAATTTACCGTTGATCAATCACAACTTAAAATTCCAGACGATTCAGAGGCTATGATTTTCTCGTCTGACTTGTTTGGCTCTAAGGCAATAGAAATAAAACGTGGTGTGTCAGAAGCATTTGTTTCAAATGGGGATACTCTAATCGCAAATAACCAGGAGGATATTACAGAAGCCGTTAGAAAGGAACTTGAGCCATTAAGGAGGAAAACAGATCAACTTATAGCAACGGTAGATGATATCTTAGGAAATGTAAAAGCCGTTTTTGAAGACGATGCCACGCTGGGACTTCCGTCAGCTTTTGAGAGTTTACAACGGACTGTTTCAACACTAGAGCGTACAGCTATTAATGTAGACGCTATGGTCGCTGAGAATAGAGTTGTATTCCAAAGTGTTATGCAGAACATTAATGGAATCGCTAAAAATCTAAACACTCACAACACTCAACTTTCTAATATTATAAATAATTTCTCTGAAATAAGTGACTCTTTAGCAACAGCTGATATCGCCGCTACTATTAAAAAGGCAGATAGTGCTCTAGGAGCGATTTCATTATTGACAGAAAGGGTGAACCGAGGCGAAGGAACTCTGGGTAAGCTAATGGTGGACGATTCACTTTACTCAGGGCTTGTTAAGACTAACATAGAGCTTCAAGAGCTGCTAGATGATGTTCAATTAAACCCTTGGAAATATGTAAGAGTGAGTTTGTTTGGCAGAAAGCAAGACACAAAACTCTCTAAAGCTGACATTAATAAAATGAAGAAAATGATTCAGGAGGAGATGGAGGCTCAAGAGGTTAATTGAACGACATGGTAGCTCAACTTCTATTTACATTTTTATTAGGTCTTACAGGGTTCTTTTTCACAAAACGAATACTTTTTGTGAGGAGAAATATCCTAATGGGAACCGATGTGAATAGGTCTGACAGGAAGGCCGAGAGATGGTGGACTATGGCTAAAGTCGCTATGGGACAGAGCAAAATGGTCGCTAGACCAGTTGCTGGGATTCTACATATCTGTGTCTATCTAGGTTTTGTCATCATAAATCTAGAAATGATAGAAATTGTCATCGATGGAATTATGGGAACACATAGGGTCTTTTCTGGCTTAGGTTCTTTATACAGTTTTTTGATCTGTTCTTTTGAGTACCTAGCTCTGGCTGTACTTCTTTCCTGTGTGATCTTTCTATTCAGAAGACACATAGTTTCTATCGCCAGATTTAAGGCTCCAGAAATGAGTGGTTGGCCATCATTAGATGCTACAATTATACTTGTAGCGGAGATATTATTGATGACGGCTTTCCTGAATATGAACGCTGCGGACTCTGTTGCTATGAAACAAGCTGGCGTGGAAGCCCTTGAGCATTACACACACACAAAGGTTCACCCATCAGCTTTTCCGATAAGTCAACACCTCACATTTATGTACGAAGGCCTGAGCAGTTCTTCCCTTATTATTGCTGAAAGAGCTTATTGGTGGTTTCACATACTGGGGGTGTTTGCTTTTCTAGTTTACGTCCCGTATTCAAAGCATTTCCATATTTTACTTGCCTTCCCTAACACTTGGTACTCAAACTTAGATGAGACTGGTGCTATGAATAATATGGCCGCAGTGAAGAAGGAGGTGGACCTTATGATGGATCCTTACGCTGATCCTTACGCTACGCCGCCGCCATCTGACGGGGCGTCTGAAGTGCCGCCGAGATTTGGGGTAAAGGACGCAATGGATTTAACGTGGAAACAGTTAATGGAGGCATACTCATGTACTGAGTGTGGAAGATGTACTTCGGAATGCCCCGCTAATATAACCGGCAAGATGCTTTCTCCGAGAAAGATCATGATGGACAGTAGGGACAGAATAGAAGAAATAGGAGCGAACAGAGATAAAAATGGAGGTGAGTTTGTGGATGACGGTAAGACTCTTTTAGGGAGTTTCATTACTGAGGAGGAACTTTGGGCTTGTACATCATGCCAAGCATGTGTAGAGGCATGCCCTATAAACATTAGCCCTATGGGGATAATTCTAGACATGAGAAGAAGTCTAATTATGGAAGATAGTAAATCCCCGGAGCCTATTACTTCGATGTTCAATAACATGGAAAACAATGGTGCACCTTGGGCATTTCCTGCGGCGAGCAGGGCGGATTGGATAAGTGAGGATAAAACTACAGACAACAATAAAATAACCTGAAAATGAGCACTTTCAATGTACCTACAATGGCGGAAATAACCGCAGAGGGCAAGACTCCAGAGGTATTATTCTGGGTGGGATGTGCTGGGAGTTTTGACGATAGAGCGAAACGCATTACTAAGGCAATAGCGAAAATATTACATCACGCTAGTGTTAGCTTTGCAGTACTGGGGACAGAGGAAAGTTGTACTGGAGATCCTGCTAAAAGAGCAGGTAATGAGTTTTTATTCCAGATGCAAGCCGCATCTAATATTGCTGTACTTAATGGGTACGGAATAAAGAAAATTGTCACTGGATGTCCTCACTGCTTTAACATTATGAAAAACGAGTATCCTGAATTAGGCGGTTCGTTTGAAGTGATGCATCACAGCCAGTTTATCGCTTCTTTAATCGCTGAAGGAAAACTAACACTCGCTGACGACCATCCATTTAAGGGAAGAAGAATCACCTTTCACGACCCATGCTACTTGGGACGAGGAAATGGAGAGTACAACGCGCCGCGTTCTGTCATTGAAGCACTTGACGCGGAGTTAGTCGAAATGAAGAGGTGTAAACAAAGGGGGTTATGCTGTGGTGCCGGAGGTGCGCAGATGTTTAAAGAGGCTGAAAAGGGTGCTCAAGAAGTTAATACGGAACGTACCGAGGATGCATTAGAAACAAAAGCTGCAACTATAGCTACCGGATGTCCGTTTTGTAATACTATGATGACTGACGGAGTAAAGAATTCTGAGAAAGAAGGCTCTGTTGACGTGCTAGATATTGCAGAAATGATCGCTCAAGCAGCAGATATAATTTAAAAACAACACTATGTTATTAGAAGGAAAAATCGCGATTATCACAGGTGCCTCAAGAGGAATCGGGAAGTCTATAGCTAGGACATTTATAGCTCAGGGAGCTAAGGTCGCTTTCACATACAGAAGCTCTGAAGAACAGGCTCTAGAGCTTGAAAAGGAATTAACTGAAGGAGGTGGAGTAGCAAAAGGATTTAAATCTGACGCATCAAAGATGGAGGATGCTGAGAATCTAGTGAAGGAAGTTTTAGAAACATTCGGCACTATAGATATTGTGGTAAACAATGCTGGAATCACTAATGACACCTTATTAATGCGCATGTCTGAAGACCAATGGGATAGCGTTATAAACGTGAATCTCAAGAGTTGCTTTAATCTAACTAAATGTGTTTTAAGGACTATGTTAAAAGCTCGCTCTGGATCCATAATCAACATAAGCTCTGTAGTAGGCGTACAAGGAAACGCAGGCCAAACCAACTACTCAGCTTCAAAGGCAGGTATTCTAGGTTTTACAAAATCTGTGGCTCTCGAGCTCGGGTCTAGAAACATAAGATGCAATGCTATAGCTCCCGGCTTTATTGAAACTGAAATGACCGCTAAATTAGATCCAGATACGGTTCAGGGATGGCGTGATGCTATCCCTCTAAAACGTGGCGGGTCTCCTGAAGATGTAGCTAACACTTGTGTGTTTTTAGCGTCTGATATGAGTTCTTATATCACAGGCCAAACATTGAGCGTCTGTGGTGGAATGATCACAGCTTAATAATACCATGGACTTCTCCGACATTATTGTCGACGCCACACTGTGGCAATGGACTCTAGTAATCAGCTTAGCTGTTGGACTTACTATACTTAGGTATGCAGTCCTTAAATACAATGTGCAAACCTGGCTTCTGGCGGCAATAAGACTATCCGTCTTAGCTACACTTTTATTTTTATTACTAGAGCCACTACTGAGAACCACAACTTCAGAGATAGAACCCGCTACTATTGTAATTGTAAATGATGCGTCACGCTCTCAATGGCAGGGAGAAGACTCTGTCTCACGAATGGATGCGCTAGCTCAACTAGCCTTAGCTATACCTGAGAAGTTTAAAGAGTCTGGATTTGAGGTCAAAGTCTTTGACTTCGGGCGACAGCTTAATAATAGAAATCCAGAAACTGATATCACAAATTGGGAAGCAGACGAAGCTGTCACAGATATTAGCTCCGCATTATCCGGCTTACACGATAGATTCTCGCACAGAAACGTCGAGGCAGTAATTTTCAGCACCGATGGTTTGAGCAATAGAGGAAGTGATCCTGAGTTCGGAACACGAATGCTAGATGTCCCTCACTTTTTTATAGGCACAGGTGACACAACACTAGTTAAGGATGTTCAAATTTCAGAACTGTTATGCAATCAAGTTACATACTTAAATAATCAATTCCCTATTGAAGTCCGGTTGAAGTCACACGGATTTGCTGGTAAGAAAGTTACCGTCAAGATTTATTTAGGAGGTGTCTTAAAGGAGGAAGTAGTTTGGGCTATTGAAGAAAAACTAAGTTTTGAAACATTCGGATTCAACTTGGATGCAGATAAAGTAGGAACTAACAGGGTGAATATAGTTGTAAGCACTCTAAAAGGGGAAAGCCACACATCAAACAACTCAGCGACAGCATATGTAGATGTGCTCGAGAGCAAGAGAGCCATTCTCATAGTAGCTAACGCTCCCCACCCGGATGTCGCGGCTATAAAAAATGCTCTTAAAACAAATTTCCATCAAGATGTTGAAGTGCGGTTTGCATCTGACCTTACAAATAGGGACCTCCCTAAACACGATGTTCTAGTGCTACATGACTTACCTCATGTAAGGACCACTCTTCCTGCTATAATTAATAAAGAAATTGCCTCCGACATGCCGGTGTTATTTATAGGGGGGCCTCAGATGGACTGGAGTTCTCTAGCAATCGAACGCGTGGGGATAGAAGTGGAATCGTCTGAGGGATTTCAAGAGGTTCAGGGTACGGGTTTTAATGGGTTTGGACTGTTTGAAGCACATGAAGGATTAGCTGGCAAACTGAAGTCATGGCCTCCTTTAATTAGTTCGTTCGGGAATGTAAAGACATCAAAAAGTTTGAAAACTTTAATTTTTCAAAGGCTTGGAAACCTTAAAACCGAATGGCCATTACTGGGATTCAACGGGGACGCTTCTGGCAGGAGAAGTGCGGTATTATTAGGGGAGGGCATATGGAGGTGGAGAAGTGAGAACTACTTGAGGGATGAGAACTTCGAGGTCTTTGATGATTTGATAAATAGATCCATACAGTATCTGGATAGCCGAGATGATGTCCGAAGATTTAGAGTAGAGGCTCCTAGAAGAATTGAAGAAGACAAACATTTTAGATTGTCTGCCGAAGTATATGACGCATCACTAAACCCTACTACTAACATTGATGTCATGCTGGTGCTTACAAATTCTTCAAAAGAAGATATTGACTATGTATTTTCATCCTACGAGGATAATTACAAGCTCGACTGTGGAAGGTTACAACCGGGGGAATACAACTGGCTTGCAAGTTGTATTTTAGATGGTGAGGTGCAAATAGTTAGGGGCATACTCAACGTACTAGAAATCAAAGCCGAGCTTGCATCAAAGGCAGCTAATCATAATATATTAGTGCGTTTGGGAGAAAAAACAGGCGGAACACTTTTAGGCAGTATAAATACAGCTTTCTCTGAAGAGACATCTAATAAGTGGGTCGAATCTATTTTGACTCAAGTTAATAAACGTGATATTCTACATGAGTTCACCCAAAGAATTGATTTGATAAACATAAATGCTATACTTTGGCTAATCCTAACGGCCCTATCTCTAGAATGGATAATAAGAAGAAGGCAGGGAGGATATTAAACGTATCTAATACACTGAGACAATAAACTTAAGGAAAATTAAATTAATCTAAATAACATGGCAACACCCACACAACAGGATAAAGCAAAAATCAAGATAATAATGATTACGGCTTTAATATTTCTACCCATTCTTTTATTATGGAGCTCATTAACTTTAACAATAGAATCCGGACATGCTGGATTGAAATTCTATACTTTCGGAGACGGAGTTAATCCGCTAGAAGAAGCAATGGGAAGTGGATTCCACTTCAAAGCACCATGGGATGAGGTTTATGAATATGAGGTCAGACAGCAAGAAATGTTTGAAAACATAGAGGTTCTATCTTCAAACCTACTTAAGATTAAAATGGATATGACCGTTTTCTACCAACCCCAATTAGATAACCTGGGGTATCTCGAAAGAGAGAGAGGGAAAAATTACGTTAGTAAAGTTATTCAACCTGCAATGAGGTCTGTTTCTAGAGAAGTTATAGCTAACTTCCTGCCTGAGGAATTCAACACCACAAAACGTGAGGAAATCCAATTGGAGATTGAAGCTAGACTTTCTGAAAAACTTGCAGAAAACTATATTCAACTTAACGATGTACTTATTAGAAATATCGAGCTTCCGTTAACACTAGAACAAGCTATTGAAAGAAAGCTACAGCAAGAGCAGGAATCTTTAGAGTACGAATTCCGTATCGAAAAAGCTAGTAAAGAAGCTCAGAGAAAGAGAATCGAAGCTGAGGGCATACGTGACTTTCAGAACATCGTATCTCAGAGTATTAACGACGATCTTCTTAAATGGAAGGGCATAGAAGCTACTACTGAACTCGCACACTCTAACAACGCTAAGGTTGTTGTTATCGGAAGCGGAGAAAGTGGATTACCACTTATTCTAGGCGGGAATTAATTGTTTCTTAACACGCTAGCTCTTCACTAACAACTAGTAAGTTATGGGCAGAGAAAAAGGTCAGCTTCTGGACAATTCCAGAGCTGACCTTTTTAAGTGGGATTAACTTTCTTAACTAGCTCTTAACTCGTAAAGTGTTGAGCTGAAGTCTTAACTCTTCTCAACTAAGATACCTGCCGCTTTAGCACGGTTCATTGCTAGTAACACACCGATCTTATTGATCGTACGCATAGCTGCAACAGACACGCGTAATGTCACCCATCTATCCTCTTCTACGATGTAAAAACGCTTGCGTTGAAGGTTAGGGTAGAAACGACGCTTAGTTTTTGCGTTCGAGTGACTCACGTTGTTTCCAACCATCACTTTCTTTCCTGTAATCTGACAAATACGGCTCATTACTAAAAATTTAGGAGTGCAAAGAAACGACATTTTAATGCATCATCCAACACATTTGGTCTTAAACACTAGACGAATCTATAATATTTAATAATTCCCCTAATACTATCTCTATACTTCGCTCAACAACCTCACTCCTGCTGCCACTTAAGTGATATGTCCAACTTTTACAAATTCCAGGCCCATCAATTGCTAAACATACAGTACCAACAGGAATTTCAGGAGTTCCTCCACCTGGCCCAGCTGTTCCAGAAGTAGCAATCGAATAATGAGTGCCTAACCTTCTATTCCCACCTTCAGCCATAGCTTCAACTACTTCAAGACTAACTACTCCAAAAGTATCTATTAAACTAGCAGGCACATCGAGAACGGAACACTTGACAGACTCCGAATAAGCTACAACTCCCCCCATGAAATACTGACTTGATCCCGGAACCGAAGTGAGAATACTTGCAATCGCTCCGCTAGTATAGCTTTCCGCTGTACTAAGGGTGGATTTAGTTTCTAATAGCTTTAACCCTACTTCCTTTGAGAGTTCTAATAATTTATTTGATATATTAGTCAATAGCAAGTCTAATAACAGTTCTTGAATTTCCTTGAGTCACCTCAACTAAGTATATTCCAGAAGAAAGGTTACTGACGTTGAAGTTTTCGACCATTGAATTAGTCTCAAATTCTAACAGAACACGACCTTCTAAATCAAGTAACTTAACCATATGCGATCCTGCTCTGTCTATGACAAGCTCAATATTTGTAGAAGCTGGATTAGGATAAAGAGTAACTTCGCCATCAGAGAACGGCTCGTTAACACCGTCTGTGAATTGAATATCTAAACACTCTAATAGATCGGCTGTTGGAACTTTAAGATAAACAATATAATTTAGATCTACAGGGTCCAGGTCACCACGAACATGTAGTCCTGGCTCGAAATCTCTTTGGTATATAATCTCTAAATGATCCACCACATCAGGTGAAATAGATGCAAAAACTGACTCGTAGTAATCGAAATCTAAATCTGGCGTCAAGTTACAAGCGTCATCTGTGTTCCAAGTACCTCCGTTATCTGTCGAATTCACAACATAAAGATGGCGGTAGTTTTGGGTTCCAGTAGAGTAATCCTCTCTGATAGCAGAATAGCTCACAAAAAGATCTCCGTTTGCATTTGAAGCCATGCTAGGAATTCCAGCAAGGTTTACAAAATACGCAGCAATTTCATCCTCAATATCTAAAGTACCGCTTTCATCAATATCGTAGGCGTATGCTATAGTAAGTGAACTATCAACTCCATAGCTTTCGTTCCAGTATTGCAATCCATTAGTACCAGGGAAGTAGCTAAAATTATCATCTATAGTATCTGCATCCATGTAATACATAGCTCCGAAAACAACGTGAACTTGGCCGAATTGGTCAACGTGAATGTCACCAGAACCATCTGAGTTAAGGTACTCTTGAAAAATTCCATCATCGTTATAATCGTAACCCTCGTCAATAGGAAGCCCTGAATCAATAACATAATTATCTACAGGAAAATCAGCGAATGCAGTGTACTCCCAGTTATCTCCGTTATCGTCAGAAATCATCACAAAAGAGTCCATAAGGTCGTTAAACACAGTGAAAGCTACAACTCCATCTCTCGCGTGGATTGCGTACACATCACCACTAAATCCAGTGAAATGTGTTGAATCAAGTTCTGCGAAAGTTTGCATTTCCCAAGACACACCAGCATCTAGAGATCTGTAGTATAGTAAAGCTCCATCCTGACCTTGATAAAGCGTACCTGCGTTACCTGTAGGCGTCGAAACACATATGACGTGTAAAGTATTGCCGTCAGGACCTCCCGCAGCTATTCGAGGCCATAGGTTGCCGAAGGGACCGTCTGAAGGGATCTCAGACTCATCCCAAGCGTCACCACTTCCAATAACCCTTGAAGCCATCCATAGTGGAGTATCAATTCCGGGGTGAGTTACACTTACTTCTAACCCTGAACCAGTGTGAACGATTGAAGGCCACCCCACTCTTACACTTTCAATGCTCTCATAAGGTTGTTCGCCCCACGATTCACCGTCGAAGAAATTATACCCAGTACCTCTGTCTTCGAAAGGAGATAATTCTAAGCTCATACTCCAACCCGCAGAAACATGATCTCCACTTCCAGCCATCCTATCATCGATAGAAGCATTTGTTTGAAGATCATATTGAGTTAATCCTATTACTTGTCTCTCAACAACTAGTTCGCGAAGCTGTACATGATCAGGTACACCACCAGTTACTATTTCATTAAAAGGCATCTGTGGCCTATCAGTAAAACCATCCAAAGCACGCTCTGGCATAAGAGCTGGAATTCTAGCTTCTACTGCTATTTGAGGTATCTCACTTAATGGATGAGTAGATGAGTTTGATGTTGTTTGTTGGGCAGTAAGACCGAGTGAAGCTATCAAAAAAGCTCCTAAAAAAAGTACCTGTTGTTTCATGAAAGTCAGATTATTGGAATTTACCTGACTAAACTAACTCATTAAGTTAGTAGTAGAAAGTTTTTAGGGCTTTAATATAGCAAGGACAGTTTCTCGACCCGTGACCTTTTCATCTAGCTTGACTTTAATCTCAGCGTCAAGGGGGAGGTAAATATCTATTCTTGAACCGAACTTGATAAACCCTACTGACTGACCCGCTTCGATTTTATCACCTACAGCTATGTAGTAACGGATACGTCTGGCAACTGCTCCTGCGATTTGGCGGAATAACACCTCGCCTCTAGAGCCCTCGATCACAAGTGTCGTTCTCTCGTTCAATAAGCTGCTCTTAGGGTGCCATGCAACTAGATACTTACCTGCGTGATAGACTGCAAATTTGACGACACCGGCTAATGGAGTCCACTGAGCATGCACATTGAGGGGGCTCATAAATATACTGACCTGAATCCTATCGTCCATAAAGTACTCCGGCTCATTTACCTTTTCTATCACGACTACTTTACCATCACTGGGGCACATGACATTTCCATCGGCACTATTAATGGTGCGAGATGGTAATCTGAAAAACTGGGCAAAGAGGATTAATAAAATGGTGCAACAAACTCCCACTATCCACATAGCCCATACGGGAGCAGAATAGTAATTCATAAGAGCTTGCGCTATCGCACTCACCACCACTACCCCACCTACTAAGGAATATCCTTCTTTATGTAAAGTCATTGAATAACATAATGATTAATATAACAGGCGCAGCAATCAACAGACTATCAAATCTATCTAGCACACCACCGTGACCTGGAAAGATGCTGCCGGCATCTTTAATTCCCACGCGTCTTTTAGCTGCGCTTTGTACCAAATCACCACATGTGGCCAAAGCTGCTATGAGAGCAAAAAACAATCCTACATCTAAAATATCTGACATTAGATAACCCATAAAGAAAGAACCTATCACACCTATAACAGCTCCCTCCCAAGACTTGTTAGGAGATATCGCGGGCGCTAATCCCCTTGGAATAATCTTTCTTCCTAATAGCCTTCCTCCGAGGTAAGCGAATGTGTCATTAACCCAAACAGCTACAATAAAGGACATTGGTAGAAGGCCATCGTAACCATGAGGTATAAATTCAAAAAATGGATAAAACCCAATCAGGAAAAGACTCATACACGCTATAACGATGAGTAACGAAGCGAATAATCCTCCCATTTTGTTTCTTCGTAGCTCTAATACACCCACGATAGCTAATATGGAACACAAGGCAAATGAAGTATAAACGCTATATATTAATGAGAAGCTTACAACGGCAACTAACACAGCTCCGGTTAAGGCTCTTACCCAAAGTTCTTTCACTGTAAGAGCGATTTTGCTTTTTCGACAAATTCTTGAGGAACTAATAATTCTACATCACCTGAAGCGAAACCTACACCAGCGTATGAAGTACTCTGGCTGTTGTTTAATACACATGGGATGTCGTGTTCTTCGAGAACAGTTTTTCTCATCTCAACTCCAACTAAAAAGGAATCACTATAAATGACTATCCAGTTCTTCATTCTGATGAGTCTGAAGGGTCTGCTTTTTCTACTGCCTTTACCTCGTGAGGTCTAGGCCCGAGGATTCGCTCTACATCAGCTTTGTAGATAACCTCATCCTTTAGAAGGGCTTCTGCAAGGTTATTAAGGTTCTCTCGGTTCTTCCCCAGAATATCAAGTGCTACATCATAAGCTCTTTCTATCACAGCACTTACCTCTTCATCGATAATTTTTGCGGTAGCCTCAGAATATGGCTTCGTGAATGTTGTTTCACCTCGGCTGTCATAGTAGCTGATGTTTCCAATCTTATCATTAAGGCCGTAAACAGTCACCATTGCGTGAGCTTGACGTGTGACTTTTTCGAGATCGCTAAGTGCGCCAGTTGAAATCTCATGGAAAACAACTTTCTCAGCAGCTCTTCCACCAAGTGCA
>Ga0114994_10000835_pt1 | contig 21415 bp, 13 predicted proteins | sample ArcticOcean_MG_C_9_FD_87043 | JGI IMG/M metagenome (GOLD analysis project Ga0114994, IMG submission 87043) | Marine microbial communities from western Arctic Ocean - ArcticOcean_MG_CB2_152 | ecosystem: Environmental > Aquatic > Marine > Oceanic | place: Arctic Ocean: Canada Basin | collected...
CGTGCCACCTTCGCCGGCGGCGAGCACGCGACATCCGAGTCGTCGTCGTCGACGGCGGGCGGAGTCGCTTGGGGCGCGGCCGCCGCGGCCGCCGACTCACGTTGCCGCTTCTCCTCCGCCGCCGCCATCTCCTCGCGAAGCGCCTTGATTGTGGACGAGCCCTTGACGTCCGCCCCTTTGCTTATGAGCAGGCGGGCCACCCCACTATGACCTAACCTTGCGGCGACCAGCAAGGGCGAGAAGCCGTCGACGTCCTCGAACGACGCGTCCGCGCCGGCGTCGAGGAGCATCTGCGCGGCGACCGTTCGCCCCGCGCCGTGGTCGAGGAGCATGCGGACCAGGTCGCCGCGCCCCATCCACGCGGCCTGGCACAGCGCCCGGTTCAGGTCGTAGTGGTCTGGTGGCTCTTCGGCGTCGAGGAACGTTTTCAGGGCCCGCGCGCTCCCGTACTTGCAGGCGAGGTGGCAGTCGTGCGGCTCCGGCGACGTCGGCTTCGGAGCCGCGGCGGGCTGCTTGCGCTTCGGCTTCGGCTTGGGCTTGGGCTTCTTTGGCTTCTGCTTCGTCGACGACCCGCCCGGGATGCCCATCCGCAGGGGCTTCCCCACGAGCGCCGACAGGGCCGCGAGGTGCGCCTCGGCAATATTGCTCCTCAGCGTATAATAACCGCAGTGACTCTTGATTTGGTGGATTATCCTTGCGTTAGTTGCGGTTCCTCCGGTCAGGACCTGTTCCAAGCCGACCACGTTGTTGCGCGCGCCGAACCCGCCGTCCGGCAGGGCGTAGACCTCGAACTGGCGCCGCTCCACACCGTCTTTGTCGACGAAGACGTTCGGGACGGTGCCGCCGTCGACGCGCGACACGGCGATGGCCGCGTCGACGGTGGCCTGCAGGTCCCTGATAGGGTCGGGATTCGCGAGCGCGTCCTTCTCCCCGGCCGTGAGCGCTTCCGCGGCGCCGAGCGGCCGCAGCTGCGACGCCCGGTAGTTTTGTTCGCCGCCGGCGCACAACTGCACCCCGATCCACATGCCCCTCTTCACGACGACGCATCGGCGCGCCGGGTCGTCGGCCTCGCAAATCTCTTCCCCAGCCTGGGAGCGCCAGTCAGCCATCGCGGCGACCTTCTGACTCGCGTGAGGCGCGCGCGTCAAGCTCTCGACGCGATGGCCGTGCTGCTCTAGAGTCTAGAGTGCTGACCTGACCAATAAGAGGCGAAACCGAGGCGGCGGACAGAGCTTCTGACGAGCACACTAAGGGAGTTTACCTAGAGGTCGGCCGTCTTACTCCGGTACGGTTACACCCCGGCGGACCGGTTGTTTTGACTCGGTTTTGTGGTTTTTGGTTTTTTGGTCAATTCGGGTTTTGGGGGGCTATTCCCCACGGGCGGGTACGTAGGCTTCTTGGCGCTTGTAAAGCCAAACACCGGTTTTCATAGTCGGTTCGTCGACGGCCGCGAAGCGAAGGACAGGACCGTCTGGTGTCCCCCTCCCCTACTGCGCTCAGTACACACAACTTAAGCCTCAGAAGGCGTCGAGCGAGTCCTCATTCCGCCTCTCCTGCGAGTCTATGAAGGACAGCTCCCAGAAGCCGTCAGGCGTATCCTTCGGCGCGTGGTAGGCCTTGTGGCGCGAGCAGTGCTGCTGGAGCTTCTCGACGTCGGCCGGCTCAAGGTTGCCCTTGGTCGCGTCGAAGAACGGCTGGCACTCCGAGCAAAAGTGGCCGGGCATCTTGGCGCGCTCGCACTTTTTTCGCACGACGGACGTGTACGCGAAGGCACCGGGCTCGCTCATGCCCGGGGGCGCCGGCGCCGGGGCCTCCGCGGGCGTCGGTGGGGGCGGCGGCGGCGGCTCCTCCTGCGACGGGTCCCACGACTCGCTGATGGGCATCGACGGCGCCGGCGTCGGAGCCGGGGCCGCTTTGTCCCGGCGCCGGCGCTTGGCGTCGTCGTCGTCTGAACGGCGCCGGCGCGATGAGGCCGGTGCCGGAGCCGCGGCGTCGTCGTCCTGGCGGCGTCGCTCGTCGTCGCGGCGCGCGGGCGCCCGGCCGCGCTGCAGGGCCGCGCGGTCCAAGGCCGGCGCGCCGACGCTGTGCCGGGCCGGTGCGGGCGCGGGAGCCTCCGCCCGCCGCCGCAACGAGGACGGCTTGTCCTCGCGGTGCGACCGGCGCTCGGCCGCGGCGCCGTTCTCGGGCCAGAGCGCCGCGCGCGGCTCTCGGTCGTCGCGCACGTCCTCGCGCCGCCGGCGCGCGCGGCTCGAGTCGTCGCCGTCGCGCCGCCGCCGCCGGCTCGAGCCGTCGTCGCCGCGCCGCCGCCGCGCGCTCTCCGCGGCGTCGTCGCGCCGGCTCCGCGAGCGGTCCGTCCGCGCGGGGTCGTCGGGCGCGCGGCGCCGCTTCGCGCTCGTCGCCGGGGCCGACGCTTCCGTCGCCGGCGCGCGGCGCTCGTCGACGGACACGACGCGGGGTGTCTTCGGCTGGAGGCCGCGCGGCGTCTTCGCGGCGCGGGCCAGCCGGTCGGCCCGCGAGACGCTCGTGATGTGGTCGGCGACGTCGCGCGCGAGCCGGGCCGCGTCCACGGTGGACGCTGGCTGGCGCGCCAGCGCGGCGTCCACGGCCGTGCGGACGTCACCGAGGCTCTCCGCCATGTCCTGGACCTCGGCGACCTTGTCGCGGTAGCCGTCCTGGAGCGCCTTCTTCCGCTCCCGGAGCCGCGCCACCTCCCGGTCCCGCGCCGCGACGTCGGCGCGGAGCCCGTCGTTCTCGCGCGCGAGGTCCGCCGCGCCCTCGGCCTCGCCGCGGAGGCGCTCGTTCTCGCGCTCGAGGCGCCGCCGCGCCGCCGCCTCGTCGCCTGCCGCGCCCGGGGGCGACGCCGCGCCGCGGAGCCGGGCGACCTCGCGCTCGAGCTTGTCCCGCGCCGCCGTCGCCTCCTCGAGCTCGGCCGCCGTGGGCCGCTCCTCGAGCGCGGCCTCGGCGCGCTTGCGGCGCCCCTGCTCGCGCTCCCAGCGCTGCGTCCACTGGCGCTCCTCCGCCTTCAAATCAGCCCGCGCGCTGTCCAGGATGTCGTCGACGCCCATCCGTGTGTTGTTATTCGCGCGTGGCGTTTGCTGTGCGTTGTTATTCGTTCGCGCGTGGCGTGTGCGCAGCGCGCGCGTTCCGCGTGCCTGGGCCGCAGCAAACCGCAGCGCGCCTTGTTCGGTACAGTGCTCGGGGCGCCAGTACGGTGAGCGCGGTGGTTAATGCCGCCAGCCCGAACGCCAAACCCTGTACTTTTGAGCTGATCAGTTGAGACCGTTTTCACGATCCGGGCGCTAGCGCACGGGTTGTTTTCAAGCTCTAAAGTAATTATAATTTGCACGGGTCGTGTGTGTTGCGTGAAGTGCAAGAGAGAGAGAGGACATCATCTCCTGACACAGACCACAGCCCTCCTTGCCTTGATCGGCAATGAACTGTTCGCATACGTACGCTACACTATCTCAGCCGTGCGTGTGAAGACGTGAAATCAGCAGACAACAGCGCCTCAAAGCAGAGCATACGCATCTCTCAAATGCTCCTGCTGCTCGTTCTCGCGCGAACGGCGTCACCCCTCGACCTCGCGCCGCCGGCAAAGCTGCGAGCCGTCTCGATCACCCGTCCGCCCGAGAGCCGGCTCCTCTCCGCAAAATTAGACGATGCAAGCGTGGCGATCTGGAAATTGAAGGAATCGACGATGGGCGACGGTGCGGGCGCCGCCTGCACGGGCGTCGAGCGGGCGCTGGCGGAGCGCGTGAGAACCGCAACGGGCGGCGAGGCCATGGTGCTGTCGACATGCGCGCGCCTCGACGTCTACAGCTACGCCACGAATAATGTTGACCTCGCGGCGATCGTGGCGGACGACGTCGGCGGCCGCGCGACCCGGTGGCGGGCGTCGCGCTTCCTTGCGCCGCGGTACGCGAGACCCGCGGCACCGGCGCTCGCGTCGCGCTGCGGCGCCGACGCCGCCCGGCACGTCTTCGAGGTGGCGTGCTTCGCGGACCTCGAGCAGTGCGAGTTCGACCCCTTCGACAGCCACCAGGCGCACGTCGTCAAGCAGATCAAGGCGGCGTTCGACGACGCCGCACGGGACCAGGGGCCCTGCGGGCCGCGGCTCTCGGCGCTCCTACGCTTGGCGCTGGAGACGGGAAAGGGGGCGCGGGACGGGCGGAGCTGCCGTCAGATCAACAAGCTGGACGTGGCGGCCGCCGTGGAAGAAAAGGTGCTGGAACCCGCCGTGCGCAAGGCCGCCGCGTCCTTCGCGGCGCTGGACGCGGCGCCCGGCTCCGCGAATTGAGCGATCTCGCGGACGCGGCCGTCGCCGACGCTCTTCGATCGGCGCCAGAGGCGGCTTCTCGGGAAGCCGCCCTGACGCGGGCCGCGAAGAAGGCGCTCCACGGGCCGCTCACGAGGGTCCGCGCCGGTGAGACCGTGCGGGCGGAGGACGTCCGCGCTGCCATCGCAGAGGCGCTCGCGACTGTTGTGTAATTTTGTCCCGAATGTGTCACAAACAATTACCAATTACGCCGCAGCGACCCGGTCGCGTCGGTCGGCGCCGGCTGGAGGCCGTACGTGCGGTCGGCCGGCGAGTCCGGCGTCCGCGTGGAAAACGAGGCGACGAGCACGGACCTACGCCCGGCGGTGATCGCCATACCGGCGTGCGTCACGTCGCCGCCAAATACGAGGGCGTCCCCCGCCGCCGGCGTGACGATGACCGCGTCGCCGTCGGGGTCCGAGCCGTCGGCGGACGCCGCGGATGCCTGCGGCGGCCAGAAGCCCGTGCCGCCGCCCGCGAACGCGGACGGCGACGTCAGCGGCACGATCACGGTGAGCGCCATGTGGTCCTTGTGCGCCCCGAAGAGGCCCGGCGCCTCGTACAGGTTCATGGCCGGCTCGCCCTCGGACCACTCCAGCTCGCCGGCCATGTACAGCTCCCGGAGCGTCGGGCACCGCGCCCCAAAATCTGATGAAGGCGGCGCCCGGTTCATCTTCTTGGAGTTCGAGCGCGGCCCCGTCCTGGGTTGCCTCTGGGCCCAGTCCGCGCCGGGCGCGAAGAGGCAATCGTAAATATCCGGCATCTTCTCGTCCAGCGCGTCGAGCACGGTCAAGAACACGGCCTCGGCGCCCGAGACGACGTCGAAGTCGAACGCCTCGTTATCAGCGACGGCGAAGCGGCCCCGGCCGTTCGTCGGCGGCCGCCCGTGGAACGCGCGGTACTTCTCGAACGTCTTCGTGCACGCGTCGTACAGGAAGTTGCACTCATCTAATGATGCAATTTGGTCCATGCGGAGCACGACCTCGCCCCTTCTCAAACGTTCGCCGACCGTCGCCCCCTCGGGCTCCGTGAGCGGCACCTCCTCGATCCCCTCCTTCTCGAAGAAGTCGTCGACGGCCCGGCAGACGCCCACGAAGCCCTCGAGGTCCCGGGTCGCGGGCCCCCACAGCTCCGCGAGCTCGCCGTCCTCCACATTTGCGGACGCGAGCTCCGCGGCGATCTGCGGGACGGTTCGCGCGGTCGCAAGATCCATGCCGCCATCTACTGCTCGCTGTGCGAACTCGGCTTCGAGGACGTGGCGTGGGGCGAGCGCGAGAGCACTTGTCGTACGCGGTGAGTTGGTGCATCGCAACGCGGCGACCGGTCGGAGGAGGGCCAAGCCGATGGCGAGAGCTGCCATGGAGCACGCAGCTTATTATTGCCTAGCGCTGCGGAGGCTCATGGAGGTGCAGCACTGCAGCGAGACGCCTTTCTTTCGGACGTTATCCTTGCTACAGAGCGCTGGTGCTCGACAAAACCCGTCTGTGAAACCCGTTTTGACATGTGGATCGAAACCGTAACCGAGGGGGCGCGCTAGGAAAACCCGCGCGCTAGCCTCTAAGACACCCGCACGCAACCGTTGGGGGAGATAGATTGAGACAGCCTATTTCGCTGGCTAATGGTCACACCCAGAAGTGCGCCCGGATCCCGAGGCTCCGGAGCCGGTGCATCAACGACAGGGCGCTGTCGACGTCGCCGTGCACTTCCTGCCACCCGAAGGAAATCCCGTCGAAGTGGTAGTGGTACTCGAAGAACAGCTCGTCGATGAGATTGGCCAACGCGGGCCGCGCCGCGATCGCCTCGATGATCGCGAATTCGACGGCCGGCGTGTCGACGTCCAGCTTCACGACGACGAAGTCCCCTGGCGTCGCGACGGCCTCGAGGATCTTCAGGAACGAGGCCGCGTTCGGACGGCCGCCGACGGGCTCCTCGCCGACCAAAGTGTTGTAAAACCGGACCTTGGCGCGCTGCTCGGGCGGCAGCTCGCCCCACCAGAGCGCGGGGCTGCCCGCCTCCGGGCCGGCCGGCTCCCACGCGAAGACGTCGTCGGGCTCCAGGCAGCGGTCCGCGTAGAGCTTGTAGAAGATCGGGAGCGACGGCGTCTTCGCGCCGGCTTTGGTCGGCACCGTATCGTAGGCACCGCCCGGGACGCCCCGGAAACCCTTCGACGCGCCCAGGTCGAAGAGGAGCACGCGCGGTTTCGGGCCCGGGCGCCCGCACCCGTTGTGGAGCACGAGGTAGTCGATCTTGAAGACGTCGCAGTGACGGTCGCACCAGTTGTCCTTTTCATGGGAGCAAATGCTGCAAATCGGGTCGCGTTTGTTCAGCCCGGGGCAGCCCACCGCCGAGAACGGGTGGCGCCCGATGCCGTGGAGCGGCTCGATCGGCTCCGCGACGGGCGCCGCGCCGGTGCCCGGGGCGCCCGTCTGATGAAAAAAGAACGAGAGCGCGTCCTTTTCGGCGCCGAGGGGCGGAGCCACCGGACGCCGGGCCGGCGCCCAGACGCGCTTGGAGTAGTCGAGCCAGGCGCGCGCCGCCGCCTTCTCCTCCGCCCGCGCGGCGGTCTTGCAAATTTTGCCCGCGTGCGCGCCGTCCAGCCACCGCAGCTCGCTCGCCGACGCGCGATACCCCGTCACGCCGGTCCGGCCCGAGATCTCGACGAACGCGGCCTTCGGGTGCTCGCCGGGCCGCCGCTGCCAGCGGCGCAGGTGGTGCTCGCTCAGGTGCCATTGGTGTTTCACCTTTGAGGCGTTGGCCATTTGCGCCTCCTCGACGATGTTCGCGGTGAGCGACGCGAGGCCCCAGACGCTGCAGACGAATAGCGCCGCCGCCGCGGTCATGCGGACGAGGCATCCCTTCGACTTGCGAAGGGAGGGTCGCCGAAAGCCCGGCATTATGATGTCTCTTCTCGAGTCGCGTCGCGTCGCGCGGACCACGACGTGGAGGTAAACGTGTATCCTCAAGCCACGATCTAGCCCACATCGAGTAAAACCCGCACGTAAAACCCGCACCTCAAGCAGCTACCTGCGATTAGCATTGCTCCTCCGCGAGGTTGCGAGCGACGCGGACTGGCATCCACGCCATCGCAGCGCTGTAAGCAGGTTACGCATCGCTCCTGGAGCGAGCGCTGCACTGTGGTTACGCCATCGCTTGCTGCTAAGCGGTATTGCTGGAGCATCGCAGCACTGAAGCCAGGATGCCACGCACCAAAAAGGCAGCGCAAAAAAAAGGCGCGGAGGGGAAGCAGAGCGCGGGCAAAAAAAAACGCCACAACGCGCCCAAGCCCAAGCCCAACGCTGAAACAAAAACAACCGTCGTAGCGGCGGGCTCGATGGCGGCCCCGGGCGACGTCCTCGGCGACGCGACGACGTACACGTGCGGTCCGGGCACCTGCGCACGCGACGGCGCGATCATCGCGACGCTGACGGGGACCGTGCACGACCGCGCGGGCGTCCTCACGACGTCGCGCGCGGGCCGCCGGCCCGACGTCGGGGTGGGCGCGGAGGTCATGGGCGTCGTGACGCGGACGAACCGCACGAGCGCGCTATTGGACCTCGTCGCGGCCGGCGGCGCGGCCCTGGACTTCCCCGCGCGCGCGACGCTGCGGCGCGAGGACGCGCTGCCGGCCGGGCGGGACCCGTCGAACCTGGACCTGACGGCGCAGTTCGCGGGCAGCGACCTCGTGCGGGCCGTCGTCGTGGCGGTCGACGACGTCGCGCGGTACCACGTGTCCATCGCGGCGGAGGGCATGGGGCTCGTCGTCGCTGAGGCATCCTCGTAACTTTAGTTCGGTGTGATATTATACACATGCTTAAACAGGAGAGGCTCAGGCCGGAGCCGGCGCCGGCCGATAGCGCCCCCCGGCTTCCGCCTTCCTGCGCGCCGCCTTGATCTTCTTGAATATGTCCGACGGCTTCGGCTTGGTAGAGGGTTGGCGCGGCGGCGGGGGCGGATCAATGCCGCGGAGCTTGAGCGTCGCGGAGGGCCAGAGGCCGAGTGCTTGCAGGGTGCGCTTTAAATCGTCCGGCGTGAGCTCGCGGCGAGGGTGGACTAAGGCGACGTCCTCGACGCCGACGGGTCGCTCGGCCGCCGCGCGGAGCCAGCCCATCACCTTCTCGAGCACGTCGTCCGCGTCGTAGCGGCGGCGCAGCGGCGTCGAACGGAGAGGAGGATTGTCAAGGTCGTGGTCCCCGAGGCCCCCAGGGCCGGCTCGGGTGGTAACTGGTCGAAGCGCTGGGCGGCGCGGCGCGTCGGCTCCTCGCGCAGCGCGGCGTCGAGCGCGCTCGACGCGAGCGCGAGTCTACGCAGCACGACGGGCGTGCGCGAGGCCCGGAATTCGTATTGACCCGGCAGCCCCTCGAGGGGATCGTAGCCCAGAGCCGCCATCAAGCTCGTTGCTTCGCCGGCGACCGCAGCTCGGCGCGACGAGAAGAGGGTCGGGTCCTGCACGAGTTTGTCGATCGCCGCGCGCGCGTCAGTGATCGTGCCCGAGAAACTTGCAGCGGTGCCTCCGCGCAGCACTGCGATTGCGTGCGAAAACTGCTGCTGCTCGCGTGTACCTTGCGTTTTGAGGCGCTCCAAGGTCTGCTGGTAGGTGGTCGGCATTTGTGCGTTTAGTGCGGCGAATCTGCGCTGCAGGGGATTTATCTCGCAGGAGTGCAATGACTGAGGAGAAGGTGATGACTCGAGCAAAGTTCCGCACGGGTCTCACGGGTTTTCAACTTAAAACGGGTTCGCGCGCTGCTCAGGCTCCACGCTCGGAGCGTATAGGCTGCTGCACCCGAAGTCATGGGGGCCATGCTGCGCACCTGATGCCGCGGCAGCGCCTCAGGGCAGCCCTGCTCCTCCTCGTCAGAGCGGCAGGAGCCTACGAACCCGACGTCGTCCCCGGCGCCCCCGACCGGCGCTTCGTCGTCACGCGGGGCTGCCCCGCGCACTTGACTAAGACGGACCCGGTCCGCCTCTTCGTGAGCGTCCCGTCCGCCGCACAGAACGCGCGCCGCCGGCGGTGGGCGCGCGCTTCGTGGTGCCAGGACGCTCGCAAATTGAGAGTGGCGGTCAAGTTCTTCGTGGGCGCGCACGCTGAGATAGAGGACCTCCGCTACGACGACATTGTGAGGGTCCCCTCCTGGGACGGCCAAGACAATGTGACCGCGAAGCAGCTCCACTCGATGCGCTACTTCGCGAGCCTCTTCGGGGATCACGTGAGGGACTGGCCCGCCATGGACCGGGTCACACCGACGCACTACGCGCGCGTCGAGGACGACGTTTTTCCTTTCGTAGAAACCATGCTCCGCGAGATCGGACAGAAACAGATTCAAGCCGTGCCGTCGCCGCAAGCGGTGGCGGAGCCCTTTTTGTGGGCCTTAATTATCCAGGGCAAGCCGCCGTACCCCGCCGGCTCGGGCTTTGTGCTCTCCGCGGTTATTGTGCGGGCTGTGGTCGCGGCCGATGACGTGACCGAACTCGACACGGGCGCGCCTGCACCACTCAATGTCGCGAAGCCGAGCTGGGGCAAGGGCGGCTGGCGCCACACGCCGTATTCTGAAGGGCGCTGGTCCACGGACGACGCTTTTGTTGGATTACTCATAGCGCCGTACCGCGCCCAAAAAATTAACGACCGCCGCTTCCACGAGGCGCCGGGCGCCGGGAGCATCAGCGGCTGGCCCGCGTCTTCGAATAGCGTGGTCGTCGCCGGCCTGCGCGCCTGGGTCGATTTTCTTCTATTACAACAGAAAGACTTCGACGCGTTCAACGAAAGAAGGGGCACGCCGGGCCTCGCCCACCACGCGGACGGGACCTCGTCCCTGGTTATGGAGGTGGACGGCGTCGGGCGCCGCATGGAATTCGACTCGTGCGCGGGCATGGACGCGGTCCAGGCGGGGGCGTGCGCCGAGTTCGCCCTCGACGAGGGGACGTGCGGGGCGCTCGGCGCCCACTTCCGCCGGGCCTGCGGTGCGGCCGAGGTCCACCGGGCCGCCGTTACGTAATTATGTACTTAGTCAGGCGGGGTGGACGACCTCGCCGGGGGCGTAGAGCCGCCCGTCCGCGTCGCTGGCGCCGCCGTCCGCCGCCGCGGTGTCGTAGTCCCCCCAGGTCGCCTCGTGGTTCCCGAAGAGCTCGCCGTAGGTCGCGTAGGGCTCCATCGTGTCCTTCTCGTGCACCACGGCCGCGTACTGCGTCGCCCGGGCCATGACGACCGCGTCGGCCTCGTCCGCGACGTGGTCGATGATCTTGGAATTCAAAAAGTCGTTCCGCTCGATCTGCAGTTCGACGTCGAAGGGCACGTCGTCAATCAAGAGGCGCAGCACCGCCACGACGCCGCCGAAGAAGACGCAGGCGACCATGAAGACGCAGTCCAGCTGGTGCTTGGACGGTTTAGCGCCCCACACGCTCGGCCAGTGGTTGGGCACGACCGTCGTCCTATACACAATGCTCAGGAAACTAGAAACAACACCTGCATAATTCATCAGTTCGAAGATGGCCTGGTAGGTCCCGATGTCTTCCACTCCCGAAGGTTGGATGCGCCGGTACGTCCGCAGGTACTTGTAGCCGTCCGTGCGCATCTGGAACAGGTTGTTCACGCAGGCCATGAGGGGCGCGCCCGGGAAGGCCGCGCTGAACAAGGTGATGTAGCCGTACTGCGTGGCCTCCTGCGTGAACGCCTTGATGTGGTCCAGCTGTTCGTCGCACTCGTACATGGCGTAGGCGTTCTCCGGCACGCTCAGGGCGCGCTGCTCGCCACTCGAAGTCATGCCCCCCTCCCTGGCCATGTTCTTGTAGAGGTAGAGGTAGGGGAGGACGAAGCCCGTGAGGTTCGTGGCCCCGATCACGCTCGCGAGGATAATGATCAGGGACTCCTGGAGCTTGTGGAAGGTGGATTCCTTGGGCTGCTCCCCGTGGGGCATGAAGAAGATGACGTAGAACAAAGAGAAGTAGGAATTTATGAAGTTGAAGGCCGTCAGCTTCGCGATGAGTTTGTCCGCGTAGACCGTGTCGGTCATCCAGTTCTCCGCATCCGTCAATTGCACGGCGATGATCTCGTACCCCTCCTTGAACAGTAGGATGCCGGCCGCGTTCAACACGCTCCCAAAGAGCATGTAGCCCTTGCCCTGCAGCCCAAAGTACAAATCCAATCCTTCGTCCGTCTTGATCCACACGCACACTAGTAAGAAGAACATGTTCACGAGGACGCAGAACGCCGTGACCAAGACTCCACAACAAATACGCTTGGACCGCCTATGCGGCGGGAAGAAGGCGCCCGGCCGGCCACTGACCGGGTCGCACATGTCCTTCAGGCCCTTGAATTGCGGGCGGCGCTGCTCCGTCGCCTCGAAGCCCACCATGCCCCACTCCAATGCATACGTCCGCTCCGTGCGCCGCCAGTACTCCGTGTTGCAGATGGACCATAAAGCCACGACACCGGCGTATAACACGATGCTCCCGTCGGCCGTGATGTGGTACTCGTCCGTCCTTATGCGCAACGCGAGCCACCACAACATAATAGCTAAACCAAACACGGCCATGGCCCCATAACCTTGGGTCACGTGCGCTTTAAAAGCCATCAGCAAGCCCTGCTTCTCCCCGAAGTACTCCTTGTAGGCCTCGAGCGGCATGCGCCGCGGCGGCGTCGACCAGGGCGCCCCCACCCAGGCCTCGTACAAATATTTGCGCTCGGCCCGGTCGTGCATCGCTAAAGCAGCCAAAATCTTGCGCTTGGCCACGTGCTTCTCCACGGGCATGCCCGCGCCGCCCGTGCCCGCGTCGTCGTTTAGGCAGCTCCACAGCAGCTTGAGCCGCCGCATGGAATTGAAGAGGCTGTGTTCCGAATCGCCGCCGTGGTACGCGTGCTCGTGCGTCCGCAGGTACAGCGCATCCAATTCGGCCTTGGTGTCGAACTTGCCATAGACGCTCTCGAAGGCCCGGAAGCGGCTGAAGGCCACGGCCCCGTCGGCCGGGGGCGTGCGCTCCGGGATGTCCATCGGGGCGATGCTCTTGTCGGGGATCCCCTTTCGTGCGAGTGTCCTCAAACGCGCTTCATGCAAAGGCATGGGGAAGTCGATGTTGTCCGCCTGGAGCCGCAAGCGCTGGTGCGTCGCGCCGACGCGCACGTAGACCTCGTCCCGCTGCGTGCTCAGGTAAGAAGATGTGACGAGGCCGGCGTGCTGGGCCTTTTTGACGAAGACCTCGTGGTCGAAGCGCTCCTGCTTCCTGAAGCCCCACCGCTTCTTCCGGGGCGTCTCCAGTACACGCTTCTCTTCGTCATTTGGCACGGGGAACACAAAGGTCATGTCCCAGTACACTCTATTCGGATCCTCGGGGTCCTTGGATGCTTCCTCCGCCAGACTCGGGAACGATTCTAAAGTTGTGGTGGCGATGTGCTTCTTGGGGTGCAGCACCGCCTCCTCGAGCTTGTCCGCGACCTCGTGGAGCCGGCGCGCGAGCCGTGACGGGCTCGCGTAGCTCGGCGCCCCCCCGGGCGGTTTCCACCACTGCTGCGGGCTGCCCCGCGGCCGCCGCGTCGCCCGCATGTCGTGCTCGAACTCGGCGACGATGCTGTCGATGTCGTGCGGGCTTGCGGGCGCGTGCCGGTGGTTGTAGGTCGAGGTGGCGCTCGCCGAGCTCTGCTCGTCGTCCGACATGGTCCCTGCTTCTATGCGTGAGTCGTGGCGCGCGCGGCACCGGGGCAGCTCGTCACCGGGGCAGCCTGTGCGGCGGGCGTGAGGTTCGCTGCAGAGAGGTTCGTCGTGCGCTGCAGTTGAGGAGAGGCTGCCGTGCCTCCTCGGTGCTGTGCAGCGTAACCGTGCGACAACGCGGAGTGAAAAACCCTTTTTCAAGTTTATTAGATTTTATCTGTGTCGGAGCAATGCCTTTCGCCTCACATGAAGCTTGATGTGCGCCCCCCCCCTCGACGTCGCATCCCGCCACTGCGCCGAACAGATTAAATTTATACAAGAGTCCAGTAGAGAGTTTTTTAGAGAAAGCGTATGCTCGGCGAGGACCAAGTACTTGGGGGAATGATGACCAGGGTTGGAAATGTTGAGGAAAGATGACACGTGTCGTTTCGGTGTGTGGGGCGTGGAGCGTGCGGCCGCTCGCTCAAGACGTGGCGCGCCAGTAGCTTAGGACCCGCCAGAGGACCGGGTTCGGCAGCGTCACGAGCCGGCGTAGGCCCTCGTCGCTCGTCGTCGCCCGATCTCGCGTCACCAGTGCGCGCAACACGAACAGTTCGACGTGGGGCCGGCGCACGAACGCCTTCCAAGACCCGGCGGCCCAGATGCCATCTACCGTGTCGCGGCACGCGAGCCAACTCTGCTCCTGACACAGCTCGGGCCGGAGCCACTCGATGCGCCACATCCGCATCTCCGCGGCCTCCGAGCCGCAAATGCGGTCGATGCGCGCGCCGCCGCGAAGCAGGGCCCGCACGACGGCTAACCAGTGCACAAATCAAACATAGGGATGGGAGTTCCCTTTGGAATATTAATTATTAATTAATAAAGTTTTTCGGTCGGCGGATCCCTCCTAAAATTCCGCGCGCGCGCGTTACCCCCCCGCCAGCGCGTAACTAGGGTAACGCGCGATGCTCCACATCCGTCTAAATGAGCATCCCTGGCCACCAAAGGCGCAGCCTGGGGCCCGGAGGGGTCATATTTAGCCGAGTTCGTAGGTTTAGGCCGGCTTAGGCCCGATTTTTTACCCAAATGACGGGTTTTTCTAATCTTACCCTACTTCAACTTTACGTTGAACTTCAACCTGGCGCAGCCGAGATATCCTAGGGTTATTCATATAATTATTTGATTTGTGCACTGCGGCTAACGCCGGGAACCGCGAGGGCCGCAGGCTCAGTTGGTCGATGACGACCATGAGCGGCGTCTCGTTGCGCCCGCTCTGGGATGTTCGCGCGTTCGCGTCCGCGCCGTTCGCCAGGAGCGTCTCGAAGACGTCCAGCGCGTACACGCCCTGCGCCTTCGCCGCCAGGTGCAAAGGCGACACGCGTCCGTAGGACATTTTGTTTCGGGTCGGCGCCCCGCGCGAGGAGCTTGCGCGCCACATTGACGTGCCGCTTGCCGCATAGGGGCTCCGACACCGTCTTGACCAGGAGCTTCGAGAAGACGGCGCGCCTCTTGTCGTCGTCCTCGATCTCGTCCTTTAGAAGCCACGCCTCGACGGTATCCACGCGGAAGACGCGTCTCATCACGCGTTCATTCGGTGTTGATCGACTTGACTCACAACAGATGCAAACTCAACTTTGCAGCAAAACCGCCGCCGCCCTGAGGCTGAGGTCCTTGCGACACGCGGCGCCGTCAATTTAGATGCAGAGCGGCCTCTCGGCAAGGAAAGAATGAAAGCTAACTGTATTGCCCGCAGAACCGGGCCGGTGGCACGCGCGCTGCGTCCGCCAAAAGGTTTAGTATCCGAGATCAAAACCCGCTCGTTGGAAAGGAGACCTCCCGGCGACGCGCGGTGTCTCCCCCCCCGGGATCCGCCAACTTGTCCTAGCACCGTAACAAAAAGTAACCTCCCCCCGGGCCCCGCCCACTAGTCCTAGCACCGTAACAAAAATAATAAAGGAGACCTCGATTGCGGTTTGGGCGAAGCCCCGTCGTAGTGAAGAATTTTACCGGCTAGGGAGGAGGAGGGCGAGACCACCTACGTCGACGGCGCCAGGGGGCGCAGGTGCCGCGGCGTGATCTCGTCGCCCGGCCGGACGGCGCCGCCCCGCCCGAACAGCTTGTCGTAGGTCGAGTAGGGCTCCATCGTGTCGCGGTCGTGGATGCGCACTTCCGTCGCCAGCGCGGTGGGCGACAGGGCGGGGTCGGCCTCGTCGGCGACGTGGTCGATGATCTTGGAGTTGAGGAAGTCGTTGCGCTTGATCTGCAACGCCACGTCGAAGGGCACGTCGTCGATGAGCACGCGGAGCGCGACCGTGACGGCGAAGAAGAAGGCCACGACGACCATGAACACGATGTCCTGCTGGTGCCGCGAGGGGCCGTTCGCGCCCCACTTATCAGGCCAGTAGTTGTCGACGACGTCCGTGCGGTAGACGATGGCGAGGAAGGACGAGACGATGCCCGCGTAGTTCATCAATTCAAAAATGGCCTGGAAGGTCCCGATGTCCTCGAAGCCAAAGGGCTGGATGCGCCGGTACGTGCACAGGTACTTGTAGCCGTCCGTTCTTAAACCGACCAGGTTGTTGATGCAGGTCATGAGGGGCGCGCCCGGGAAGGCCGCGCTGAACAAAGTCACGTAGCCGTACTGCGTGGCCTCCATCGACGTCGCCTTGATGTTGTCGAGCTGCTCGTCGCACTCCACCAACAGAAACTCGACGCCGGGCCGCGACATGTCCTGGACGAGGCCCGCCGCGTCCAACCCCCCCTGCTCCCGCATGTTCTTCACGAGCTGGAGGTAGGGCAGTAAAAACGACGTGAGGTTCGAGGCGAAAATCTGGATCGCCAGTAAAATGCCCAGGTCCTGCTGCAGCTTCCGGAAGGCGCCCATCCTACACATTTGCAGGTCGCCGTGGTTGCCCCAGAAGGCGCAGTAGCCGAAGATGGTGAAGAACAAACTGAAATAAGAATTGATGAAGTTGAAGGCCGTGAGCTTGCACACTAATTTATCCGCGTAGACCGTGTCGGTCATCCAGTTCTCCGCGTCCGTTAGTAACACGGCCACTTTCTCGTACCCTACCTTAAATAGGATGATGCCCACCGAGTTGATAATAGCACCATTCGTGGCGTTGCCGGGCGAGGCCTTGTAGGCCACACACAACGCGAGGAACAGCAAACACAGGGCCACGCACAGGGAACCAATGACGACGCCCAGGCTCACGCGCGCCGCTCTTCGGTGCGGCGGGAAGAAGGCGCCCGGCCGGCCGGTGACCGCGTCGTCCATGCCCTCGATGCCCTTGAACTGCGGCCGCCGCGACTGCTGCGCCTCGAAGCCGACCATGCCCCACTTGAGGGCAAGCTCCCTTTCTTTGCGCCGCCAGCTTTCTGTATTCAACACGGACCACAAGGCCACAAACCCGGCGTAGAGCGCTACAGAACCGTCGCCCGTGGCGTCGCCCGTAAATCCCCACCAGAGTATGACCGCGATGCCAAAAATGGCCATCACCAGGTAGCCTGTGGTGACGTGGGCCTTGAAGGCCATCAACAGGCCCTGCTTCTCCCCAAAATACTCCTTGTACGCCTCGAGCGGCAGGGCGTTCGGCAGGCTCAGGTAGGGTGCGTGGACCCAGTGCTCGTACAATGCTTTCCGCTCGCGGGGGTCGTGCATCGCCAGCGCCGCGAGGATCTTGCCCCGGGCCACGAACTTCTCCACGGCGACGCCCGCGCCGCCGCACGACGGCGGCTCGTTGAGGCAGCTCCATAATAATTTAAGACGCCGCATGCTGTTGAAGAGCGTCCGTTCTTGCTCGTTGTCGCCGCGGAACCCCGTGTGCTCGTGGGTCCTCCTATATAACGGGGCGAGCTCCGCGCTGGTGTCGTACTTCCCGTTGATGTGCTGGTAGGCGCGGAAGCGCGAGAAGGTCCTGGCCCCGTCCTCCGCGGGGGTTTCGTTCGGGATGCGCATGGGCTCGATGGCGTACTGGGGCAGCCCGGCCTCGGCCACGTGTCGTAATCGCGCCTCGTCGAGCGGCGTCGGGAAGTTGACGTTGTCCGCCTGGATGCAGAGGCGCCGGTGCGTCGCGCCGACGCGGACGTAGATCTCGTCTTTTTGGATGCTCAGGTAGGAGGACGTCACGAGGCCGGCCGCCGTGGCCTCGCCGATGAACATGGCGTGGTCGAAGGGGCGCTGCTTCGTCTTGAAGCGCTGTTTGACGGCCCGCGCGGCCTTGGCCACGAAGTCCTCGGCGGTCTTCGCCTCCTTGGGCACGGGGAAGACGAAGGCCATGTCCCAGTAGATGCGGTCGGGGTCCTCCGGGTCCTTGCGGGCTTCCGCCGCGAGCATGGGGTAGTCCGCCGGCACCGCCCGGTGCACCGCCTTGAACGCCTTGGCGGCCTTGGTGAGCCGCCAGACGTTCGCGGGCGGCGCCCGGGCGGCCGCCGCGGCGGCCGGCGGCGCCGGCGGCGGGGCGCGGCCCCAGCTGGCCAGGGCCGCGGCCTTGCGCCAGCCCCACTGCGCCTCGGGCTGGGCCGCGTCCGGGGCGTCGGCCGCGGCCTCCAGGCGCGTGTCCTCGGGGCCGTCCTCGAACTCCTCGGCGTCGGCCATTTTTGCTGCCCTTCTGTTAGGATGGTGACGTGATCTTAGCTCTTCTTTGAAACGTTAAAAATATTGAAGTGCGGGTTTTATCGTGCGGGTTGGAGATTCCCAAAACCCGTTGAGGGCGTACCGGTGGCATGTATACGGCTCCGCATTGACCCGGCGACCCGAGGAGCCCTATTTGCGCGGCCAATTTTTTTACTAAAACGACGTCGCGGCGTTTTTTTGAGGACCGCTGCATTTACGCGCGGATAATTCACGATGGTGAGTAAGGGAGCTGCTCGGCGCGTTCAGCGGTACACGAGAGGCGCAGTAAAGGAACTGCGTGGTCAGAGGCCCCGCAATGCCAAAGCACCACAAGGCTGGCCCTTTGCTGGCTTTGCGGGAGGCCGCTGCGCGAGCATGAACGAGCATGCTGGCGCACGCGCCTTGCGTCGGCGCGGCGCCGGCCGCAGCTCCTTGGCACCGGACACACCCCGCACACACAAAGGCCGCCCCGCGCGCGCCTCGAAAAAATTCCACATGTTGTAAACAGCTCCTTGGCACCGGACACACCGCGCGCGCCTCGAAAAAAATCTGCATATCGTAAACTCACCCACGCACCCTCCTAGGCGACGGGCATCGGCGTCGCGGACGCCGTCATCCAGAAGTTCGACCAATTCAAGCTGAAGAAGGCGGGCGACATCAAGATCATCACCCTGAAGATCGACGGCAAGTCGGTCGTGATCGACCAGGAGTACCCCAAGTCCACGAGCTGGGAGTCCTTCCACGCGGACCAGCTGGGGGGCGCGCTGGAGACGGAGCCGCGCTACGTGCTCTTAGACCACGACTACACCACGACCGACGGCCGGCCCGCGGACAAAATCATCCTCGTGAGCTGGATCCCGGACACGGCGCCGGTGATGAAGAAGATGAAGTACGCCGGCACCAAGGAGGCCGTCAAGGGCGCGCTCCAGGGCATCGCGATCAACCTGAACGCCACGGACATGGCCGAGTCCGCCCTTTCGGAGATCGAGGCGGCCTGCAAGAAGATCTAGGAGGGCGCGTGTAGCGCCCGTTGTAATTCTCAATCAAAAAGGCATTAGTAGTAGTTGTCCCGGATCACGCGCGACGACCGCGCGCGCAGCCGCGCGACCTCGCGGGCGACGCCGTGGCCGTTGTACAAGGCCTCGAGGGCCGCGACGCGCCCCGCGTGCAGGCGCAGGGGCGCGCCCCGCCGCAACCCCACGTCCTCCTCGCCGTGGTCGTCCACGTAAATCGAGGGCGCGTACGACGCGTGCGGCCCCCGCACGAGGAGCACGGCGCACTTCAGGACGAGGAAGAAGACGCCCACGCCGTCGCCGTTGACCCGCCGAGCATGTAATGTACAGTTCCCGGGCACGCCCGGCCGCTTCGCGCCCGCGTGCAGCACCCGCCCCGTCAATAAACAGATCGCCGCGCCGTGGTCGACGTCGTCGGACCCGAGGGCCCGCGCGTCCCGTAATCGAGCATAAAGCTCCGTGAACGACGCGGGCAGGCGCACGAAGCGCAAGGCGCGCGCCGACGGTTCCAGGGTCCGCAGGCCCAGATGCGAGACGTCCCACGTCGCGTGGCGCCGCCCCGAAGCGTCCGGGGCGCTGTGGCCGGCGAGCGACGCCAAGAGCGGCGTCGGCGCGTCCCCGCCGCTGGCCACGCCGTTGTCGTCCCCGAGGATCGGATGCGTCACGCCGTCGTCCAGGTCGCCCGCGTCGTCACTGGACGCGTCGCCGTCGCTCGCGTCGAAGCACTTGAACTGGACGTCGTCGTCGAACGCGGCCACGCACAAGGCGTCGTCCTCGTCGCTCGGCACGTCCGGCGGTTTTAAGGGCGGCCGCGGCGCGCCGGCGTACAAAGCGCCGAACGCGCGGCACCAACTCTCCGCCAACCGCGCATGCGGCGGCGTCGCGAGCTGTTCAAAGCTGAGGTCGAGCGGCTCGACGACCGGCGCGCACGCTTCTAAAGCTACGTCGATGGCTTTTGCGAGTGGTTGCACAGCCGCCCGGAGGGCTGAAGGAGAAGGCGGTTGGGACCGCGGGGCGAGCCCCGCGGCCGCGCGGCACGCCCGGTCTAGAATGCGTAGCCCCTCGACCTCCTCCATCCTTTCGTCCGCTTCATCGGACGTGGGCGCCGCCGGCTCCAGCAGTAACTGGACGACGCGCGCGAACACCACAACGTCCCGCAACCTGTTCAGGTCGCCGCGCGGCCACAGCGAGCAGCAGCCGCAGAAGAAGGTCATCAAATCCCAGCACAGGAGCGGCTGTCGTAACGCTTCGTCGGTGCGCTGGCTCCGACCCTCGCCCCGCCAGGCCGGCGCGTTGGCGCCGTCCGGCCGTGCCAATGCAAAGGGCGCGTGGCACAGGCCTAAGGGCAGCGCCGGCGTTGCGGCCGCGATCTTCTCGCGCAACTCGTCGTCCAGCGGCCGCGTCTCCCCCGACTCGGCGTAGGTCCGACACAGCCACCGCGCGCCGTCCCACTCCAGGGCGTCGGCCCGGATCGTCACAATCACATCGTCTTCGACGAAGCGGCGGAGGCCGTACTTCCTCAGTAACAAGCGCTCGGCCGACGAGGTGTGCGTCGTGATGGACTCGCGCTCCCAGGCCTCCTCCTGTTCCCGAAACGTGGGCGGACTCCGTAGTAACACGTCGCCCGCGAGCAGGTTACATAGCCGCGCCGACAGGGTGGAGCCCCCGCCGACCATGGCGTACCCGTCGACGCCCCCGCACCGCAGCGCGCGACCACAGGCCCGGGCGGCGCGTAACGCGCTCGCGTCCGCACTCGTCACCGCCGCCAAGAGCGAGAAGCCGCAGGCCGCCCACGCCGATAGGGCCGCCGCCGGGGGCCGCAACGCGGGCGGCGCCGCGCCGCCGTCGGCCGCGTCCGACAGCGCGTCGACCAAGCGCCGCGCGGCGCCGTCCAGGGCCGTGCGCGGCGCGTCGGGCGCCGGCGGCGTGTTGTGCCACCGCTCGACCGTCTCCGGTAATGATGCAGGCGGCGCCGCCGGCGCGTCGCGGCTCGCCAGCTCCGCGTCCTCCACACTTGGCACCAGGCAGTTCGCCAGGCCCTTGCAGAGGGGGCACAGGAACTCCCGTCGACTGACGTCGACGCAGAAGCGGCCGTCGTACGAGGTCTCGCCCGCCAGGTACTTTTGCAGCACGGACGCGTAGTACGCGTCCCAGCACCCGTAGTGGACCCGGTGGCCGCACGAGGCGACGTGCACGCGCACGCGCCCCCAGCGCTTCCAGCTGGACGGTTGCAAGGGCACCAGCGCGTCGTCGACGCCCGCCGGGCGCTGGTCGCGCAGTAGAACCCAGCCACATACATTTCGTTGTGTGACGCGGGCGGCACCGCCCCGGACGTGCGTCACATTAATCTCGTCGCCGCGCTTCAGCCGCAGGACGACCTTGCCCCGGGGCCGGCCGTCCTTCAACAGCGCCCGCGCCCGGCACGCCCGGTTCGCGACCCACCTTCTCCTATCGCCGCGCCCGGCCCGGTCGACTTGGCGCGCCAGGACGCAGGACCGCTGCGCCAGCGCCACGAAGCCCAGCGGGTCTTCCGGCGTCGCACAGGTCCGGCACATGATGCACGTGGGGACTTCGCCCGCCGGGGCCTCGACTTTCGTTTCCTCCGTCTTCGCCTCCTCGGCCGCCAACAATGCCGCGAAGCGGTCCTGGTGCGCCTTCATGCGCGCCATGGCCCGCCTTCGCGCCTTCGTCGCCCGCTCTTCTCTGCTCTCGTCCGGCGACGCGGGCGTCTCTCTTAAAACGGGCGCGCGGCTCTTCAGTAACGCCGCGCACGCGCTCGAGCTTTTGGCCCCGGCCTCAATCAGCCACGTTAAGCCATCGTCATACAGCGGCGACCCGAACCCGCCCCGGTCTCTTA
>Ga0114994_10000837_pt1 | contig 21404 bp, 21 predicted proteins | sample ArcticOcean_MG_C_9_FD_87043 | JGI IMG/M metagenome (GOLD analysis project Ga0114994, IMG submission 87043) | Marine microbial communities from western Arctic Ocean - ArcticOcean_MG_CB2_152 | ecosystem: Environmental > Aquatic > Marine > Oceanic | place: Arctic Ocean: Canada Basin | collected...
AAAGGTCAACAATCGCATCTGATATCCGATCACAGACTTTGTCTGGATGGCCTTCGGAAACGCTTTCACTGGTAAATAGAAAATCTGATTTATGCATAATAGATCCCTTCGATCTGGTTCAAAAAACGGACCAAGGACATTTTCGTGCTATGCATTCAATAGCCCCACATAGCGCAATTTTTTACGTGGAAGGCAAGTAGTCCAAATCCACCCACGGCCTTTATTTAAAAAATAAAAGCATGCGCTTTTGGCAGAGTTTAATAGGTTGGTCAAGTGTAGTTTTTCAAGCGCTGTAATTGGATTTTAACCAGGCCCCAAGTTTATGGCAACAACACTGTATTAATGGCAAAGACACGCTCTATGGACATTAAGATCATCCTCAATTTATATGGGACGAACTCTGAGGTTTTAGCCCTGCGAAGTTTCGAAGCTAAAATCCTACCAATACTAAACGATCACGGCTGGCCGCTAGATGTGGCCTTTAGACCATCCCCTGATCTTTGCACTTTAAGCCCTCCCCTCCAGACTAAATTCACATTTAAAATTTCCCAATCAAGATGCATTTCATTTTTATAGAAACGACCCTAGGCACCAAGCCGTTAGATCTGAACGCGCGCGGGTCATTACAAAAACCAAAATCATAGGGTCAGGTGAAATTCAGATCTATGGATAATGCCTTGAACAAACCAAAGTCCTAAGCCTCAGGTTTTATACCCAAAGACCGAGCCAGTTCCAATATCCGTTTACTGACTTCAGGGACAATGATTTAGGAATAAACACGGACCAAATCTAGTGTTTCGCGGCACGCCATGGTATTGGTCGTAAAACTGGATTGAGCATTCTCTGAAAGCCCCGCCGTTTCAGACACACCATCGGTCTGATGGTCGCTTCGTATGTTTTCAAAAAAATAAGCTATAAATACAGACAGAATAATCGAAAATTAATATAGGCGACTGGCCCCAATACGGTTTACGCCGCGCTCTTACTTTTGGATTTTCTGAAAAGTACCGCCGACTGTTTCACCCAAATTTTCTTGGCTCAAGCCCAATAAAGCTCGGCACACCGGGAGGCACCCGCGCATAACGGGGTAGCACTTGGCCTTGTTGTTCAGGCTGATCAACCACACCATTTCTTTTGTTTTATATCTTTCACTTTTATAACAAAATTACATCAATCAACCAACGACACAAACGTTATACGAAAGAACCTCTTAAACAGTTAATTTATTTAGCTGTTTTACGTCCCCTGCCAACGGTGGCAAAACCAACGCACACGATCATCATAAGCGCCACAATGGCATCACCAAAGCGCCTATATAGGGTTTGCGATTTAAGAGCTTTGGGCAAATCGACGTCCAAAATGCCTTCACTGTCAAGTGCCAATTGAGCCAAAATTCGCCCGTATGGGTCGATCATGGCTGAAATTCCTGTATTCGCGACCCGCACCAACGGCAATCCCATTTCAATGCTGCGAAACTGAGCGGCGGCTAAATGTTGGTACGGGGCCGAAGATTGACCAAACCACGCATCATTTGTAATGTTTAAAAGCCAACGGGGCTGAATACCCAAAGTTCGGACTTCATTTGCAAAAATTGCTTCATAACAAATCAAAGGAGCAAAGGCCGGCAAGCCGGTAACTTTTAAAGTGCGTGGCAATTGCCCCACTGAAAAGTCTGAGCGCCCTTCGGTCAATTTTGTGAATTTTAAAACGCTGCGCCATGGTATATATTCACCAAACGGGACCAAATGAATTTTATCATAAATCGCATCGATTTTACCCCCCGGGAGAATCGCTAAAAAACTGTTCCAATATTCAGGCTTTATTGCTTTTGGGCCGTTAGACCGAGGAGCCCCAGTAATTAAGGCTCCGCCAATCGGGGCTGTTTTTCCAAGCGCATTCAACAAATTAAGGTCATGCTGCAAATCATAAGGCACTGCTGTTTCTGGCCAAATAATATGAGTTGGTGGCGGGACACCTTCAAATCTTTGCGCACTGAGCTTAATTAGGGAGCGCACATGTCCCAGACGCAAATCTCGTTTCCACTTCAAATGTTGTGGAATATTGGGTTGCACAAGACGGAGCTTAACCGCATGAATAACATCCATTTTTGCGCCTGATAAACGCAGTACACCAAACCCAGCGACACAGACAAGCAACGCAAAACCGACAACTGGCAAGTATCTCGGGTTTTCTGGTTCCTTCGTATAAGCAAGCCCGGCCGGTAGCAGGGCGGCAATCAGCGTCACCAGCCCCAACCCGAGCACTCCGCCAATCGATGCAAATTGTATCATGATATCTAAGTTGGCCCAAACAGAACCAATTTGGTTCCACGGAAATCCAGTTAAAACCCAACCCCGCACCCATTCCACGGAGACCCAAACAACCGCCAAAATAACGGTACGGCCATAAACACCCGCCTGCATTTGTTTAAAGACAAATTTAGATACAACAGCAACAAGCCCAACAAATAAGGCCAGCCCCATGGCTAATCCCAAAACAGCAAACGGGGCCACCCAGCCATACCGTGCCGCATCAACTAAAAAAGCATGTCCGACCCAATAAAAACCGGCGGCAAAATGACCAACGCCAAATAACCAACCAACCCGGAACGCTCCTTTAAAGGTGACCGCAGCATCGACCAGCCAAAACAAGGCAACAAAAGCGGGGATCAAAAGAATGGTCAGATGTATCGGCGGAAAGGCGGTCGCCGCTAACGCGCCCAAAATAACAAGAACCAGTGCTTGAACTTTACCTGATGCGTGGAATAGACGTTTTTGAAGCTGAACCATTATATCTGTAATTTTAAAAGTTCCGTCTATGAAATTATTCTGGATCAGAGGTTTCGCTGTCTACAGGCCTGGCATGACGATGTAACCGAAGCTTGCGAATTCGGCGAGGGTCGGCGTCCAAAATCTCAAACTCAAGGCCGCTGGGATGCCGAACCAATTCTCCTCGAACCGGCACACGCCCGGTTAACGAAAAAACCAAACCACCCAAAGTGTCCAAATCTTCGCGCTCTTCTTCATCCAAAATCGACCCTAGTTCTTCTTCTAAGGTTTCCACGGTTACCCGCGCATCGGCTATATATTCACCGTCCAAAACTTTAGTTAATTTTAATTCAGGGCTGTTATCATGTTCGTCTTCAATTTCACCAACAATTTCTTCAACCAGATCCTCAATCGTCACCAAACCATCAACGCCGCCATATTCATCGACCACCAAAGCCATGTGGGCGCGCACAACCCGCATCTCCAGCAACAATTCCAAGACTTGCATGGAAGGCGAGACAAACAGCACTTTGCGAATAATTTTAGCCGGTGTGAAATCAGCCTGCATACCACGCCACGCCAGCACATCTTTGGCATGGATAAATCCAATTGTGTCGTCCAATGTATCTTCAAAAACCGGCAGGCGCGAATGACCTTCACGGGTGATGATTTGAATAACATCATCTAAGGAGGTGTCTTCATCAATCCCAACAACATCGGCACGTGGCACCATCACGTCATGGACGGTGCGATGGCGCAATTCCAAAATATTTGCCAACAATACCCGCTCGTCCGCATTAATTGGCTGTTCCTGTTCTTCGCGTTCTTCAAGAATTTCTTCCAACGTATCACGAACAGATTCACTGGTTTTTATGCCAAACAAACCTTTTAGCCAGCCACCAAATGAGGAGAGCTGCGGTTCTGCGATTGGCACCACTTGCTGCAATTGGGATTTTTCAGTCGGGCTATTCAAGACATTTGCTCCATCGCCACATACGGGTCCGCTATGTGATGAGCAGACAAAATTTTGCGCTCTAAAGCTTCCATCTTTAGGGCCTCATCTTCGTCTTCATGTTCATAGCCCAAAAGGTGTAATGTACCGTGAATAATCATATGTGACAAATGATCAGATACGGTTTTGTTTTGTTCATTAGCTTCACGGGCAACGGTTTCGCCCGCAATGGCAATATCGCCCAAAAACAATGGTTGACCTGTGATAATCGTTGGGCCATCCCCATCAAGAGCGGCAAAGGAAAGGACATTGGTTGGCTTATCCATGCCCCGGAACTGTAAATTTAAGCTTTGTAATTCAGCATCTGTGGTCAACCGAATTGCGATTTCACAAGCTTCGATACCCTCATCGTCAAATTCACCAAGGTTTTGGACCCCGTTGAACGCCGTCACACAACAGCGCCTACAATCAGCTTCAATGGATGAACTGTCATCTGCCCACGCATCGCCATCAATCTCAATATCGACGTCTAATGAAATCAGTTTAGGCCCCAAAGGATCCGGGTCCGCCTTAACCACCATTATTACCAATATCCCTTTGCAGTTCTGGCTCGTACCGCGCCCCGGTCCGCCGTCTGGTTTCGACATCCGAATAGGCGTGAACAATTTCACCAACCAACGGGTGGCGAACAACATCACTATCTGTAAACGTCGCAAAACCAATACCCTTAACGTTATGTAAAATGTCCATAGCATCGCGCAATCCAGACCTCGTTCCCCGCGGTAAATCAACCTGACTTAAATCACCAGAAACCACCATCTGCGAATTTTCACCCAGCCGGGTTAAAAACATTTTCATTTGAACAGCTGTTGTATTTTGCGCTTCGTCTAAAATAACAAACGCATTGGACAGCGTTCGCCCCCGCATAAAAGCTAAAGGCGCGACTTCAATTTCACCATTTTCTAGGCGTTTTTCAACCTGACCTTCGGGCAACATATCATATAAGGCATCGTATAAAGGGCGCAAATACGGGTCAACCTTTTCCCGCATGTCGCCGGGTAAAAACCCCAATTGTTCGCCCGCTTCAACCGCCGGGCGCGACAAAATAATCCGCTCCACATCGCCCCGGGCCAAGCGTTCAACCGCTTTTGCAACGGCTAAATAGGTTTTTCCCGTGCCCGCCGGGCCTTGGCCAAAAACCAGTTTGTTATCATCAATCGCTTTTAAATATTCAGTTTGAGTGGCTGAGCGTGGCGAAATATGACGATTGGGGGTGCGGACGGTTGCGTTGCTGTCTGCAACATCACCCTTCGGGGATTGGACCATGCGTAGGGCCGCATCCACTTCAGCCAAATCGAGTGGCATTTTTTTCTGTAGCCGCTTGTGTAAACCCTCAAAAACCTGACAGGCTGAATTTACATTTTCAATCAATCCACTGATTGTTAATTTATTGCCGCGGGCATGAATGGTAACATCAAGCTTTTGTTCGACCCGGGCTAAATGCGTGTGATGAGATCCAAATAAGGAGATCGCTAGCGAATTATCGTCGTAAGACCGCTCTACGGAAACCGATTTTTGAAATACTTTATCACGTATCGATTTTTTTGATTTCGCTGTTTTTACTTTCACTGTCTGAGCCGTGCTCAAGCCATTGCCCTCTTATCTGTCTGATCTTGCGCAAGTGGTGCGCTTAAAAGTTCTGCACTTAAACTGTTACCGTGTGCGCCTGTAATTGCAAGCGTTACCACTTCACCAATCAACTCAACAGGGGCGTCCACATGAACTGCCTGCATATAGGGGCTTCGGCCCACCAATTGGCCTTCATGGCGGCCCGATTGCTCTAAAAGGACATCCATTTGTTTGCCAACCCAGCCCTGATTGAATGCTAACTGCTGCTCGTTTAATAAGGCTTGCAAGCGGCCTAAGCGTTCCGACTTCACTTTTTCAGAGACTTGCAGATCGTTGGTGGCGGCGGGTGTGCCGGGGCGGGGGCTATATTTGAAAGAATAGGCCTGAACAAACCCAACGGTACGAACCAAACCCAAGGTAGCTTCAAAATCTTTTTCAGACTCACCCGGAAACCCAACAATAAAGTCTGATGAAAAAGCTAAATCCGGCTGAGCATCGCGCAAACGGGCAACCACATCCAAATAATCTTGAGACGTGTGGCGGCGGTTCATGGCTTTTAAAACCCGGTCAGAGCCCGATTGTGCCGGCAAATGCAAATACGGCATTAATTTGTCTACATCACGGTGCGCATTGATCAAATCATCATCCATATCGGCTGGGTATGAAGTGACATAACGAATACCCGTTAAACCTTCGATTTCAGATAATTCGCCAATAAGCCGCCCGAGGCTCCATTCGCTTACATTTTCCGTACTGCATTCGGTGCTGCCATGATAATTATTTACGTTCTGACCCAAAAGCGTGATTTCTTTAACGCCGCTAGCGACCAAACGCCGGGCTTCACCCATCACTTGTTTAGTTGGCCGTGAAAATTCAGCGCCGCGAGTATAGGGCACCACACAAAAAGCACAAAACTTATCGCAGCCTTCCTGAACAGTTAAAAACGCCGAATAGCCATCTGGAGCCGATTGCTCCGGCAAATGATCAAATTTGCTTTCTACCGGAAAGTCGGTGTCCAAAACAACGCCGGATTGGCGGTGCGCCTGAGCAATCATTTCGGGAAGTCGGTGATACGTTTGGGGGCCAAAAACCATATCGACATATGGGGCGCGGCGGACAATTTCTTTACCCTCGGCTTGAGCGACGCATCCCCCAACAGCGACAATCATTCGATCCGCGTCTGGGTCGCGTTTTTCTTTAATCTGGTTCAATCGACCCAGTTCAGAATACACCTTTTCAGCCGCCCGTTCGCGAATATGACAGGTATTTAAAATAACCAAATCCGCATCATCGGCGGTATCTGTAACCACATAATCAAGCGGCCTTAAAACATCCGTCATGCGGTCCGCATCATAGACGTTCATTTGGCAGCCATAAGATTTAATAAAAAGTTTTTTTGTCACATCGCAACCAATTTGCTAGGGGTGCCAGAATCTGGCAATCAATTAAAAGCGCATATGTATCAACGCAGGGGCCGGTGTCAAGACAAGCCATCATTTTAGACCGTTAGTCGTCCTTAGCTACACAATAGAGCTCCAGTCGATGCCCCATCAGCTTCATACCATATTTCTCTGCAATTACTTTCTGTAAACGCTCGATTTCGAGGCTTTGGAATTCGATCACTTTACCTGAGTTCAAGTCAATCAAATGGTCGTGGTGGTCTTCAGTGGCCTCTTCGTAGCGGCCACGACCATCACCAAAATCATGGCGCTCAACAATTTCTTCATCCGCAAATAAGCGAACCGTACGGTATACGGTGGCAACTGAAATACGTGAATCAATCTCACTGGAGCGACGATGAACTTCTTCTACATCAGGATGATCAACGGCATCAGACAAAACACGCGCAATGACACGCCTCTGATCTGTCATTTTTAGCCCATTTTTAATGCATGCCAGCTCGATACGCGATTCTTTCATAACATCCCTTATATTAGTACTTCTACAAACTGCATCTCTGCGACCTTAATTTCAAGGCCTTAAGCGCTCTTTTTATCACGAGGCCTTGTCCCCAAAGCAATTTGTTTCGCCAATACAGAACACCACTTAGCATAACTGGAAGCAACCATAGGATACTCAGCAGATAATCCTCGACGTTGCCGATAATCATCTGCGACATATCGCAGGATGTTTTCATATGCCGCTTCAGCATCTTGAGGTTTGTACCCATCTTCTGAACAAATAATATAATCTTGGGATATCGGATTTTTAGGCGACACTGCGGATTGTTGCTTTGTCATTGAAACAGGGTCTATGCCAACATCTGTAAGCGTTGTATAAATATCTTGAATTAATTATATCAGCTCAGATGTAGCGGTAGGGTTATTAGATACATGCGCAGATAGAATATTAGATGTAAGGCCTAAAAGATCTGTTTGTCTCGGTTTATCCATTTTATACTCTAAAATACTCAGGCGTAACAAAAATAATTACATGATTTCTATTATAATTATATAAAAAGCACCCATATGACAACATCACAAAAAGCACAATCAGGACAGCATTTTATCGACATTACAGATGAAATTTGTCCAATGACTTTTGTTAAAACCAAATTGATGATCGAAAAAGTCCCACAAGGCAGCCTATTAGAAGTCCGTTTAAAAGGCAAAGAGCCGCTAACCAATGTACCACGCTCGGTTCTTGAACACGGCCACCTTATTTTATCTATGGAGCCCGAATCGGTGGATCAAAATGAGCTCGGTGTGCATCTATTGTTAATCGAAAAAACCTAGAAATTTATTTAAGGCCGCAAGCGCCCCCAATTTTTAGGAACAATGGCATCGGCTGGGCGTAAATACAGAGGGCTGGGATCCATCATCGGCGCTCCAGATAAAACAACCTGCTCAGCAACGCCCGCAACAAACCGTGCATCTGGTATCTCCGGTGCGGTACTTTTGATAATTTCGCCTTTTAGCACGCTCCTGGCACGGTCTTGAGCATCGCCAACAACATCAATCCTGCCAACAAGCCCTAATTCATCGATCAATTTTGGCAAATCATCCAAAGACACCGCACGCGGCTGATCCATCAGGGGGCCAGATGCGTCAAAAACTTGTACATATATATCAGCCCGTTTTGAATCAAGCGCCACAAGAATTGTTCGATCGGGATTTTTTGGATCAATCGCCGCAGCGGCAATGGCTTGCGTTGTGGTAACACCACAACATGGAATTCCAGATGCAAGCGCTAAGCCTCGCGCAGCTGCCAAGCCGATCCGAATCCCAGTAAAAGCACCGGGCCCCCGGGTCACGGCAATCAAATCAGCATCACTAACGCTCATTCCGGCTTGATCCAAAACACCCATCAACATCGGCATTAGTACCTCAGATTGGCCACGCGTCATTGGCTCTAGCGCAACCGCTATCGTTTCACCATCAATACGAACAGCAACCGAACAGGCAGAAGTGGCGGTATCTAAAGCCAATATTTTCAACTCTTAGATATCCTTTTTACGACTAAGCCTTGTCAATGACGCTAGAAGCAGGAAAAATCAATCAGAATCGGAACTCTTAACCGCCAAATGTATAGTAGATTATGAAAAAAACAAAAACTACGGCCCTTTACACTCACACAATAGCTCTGATAGTTGGATTGCTTTTATGTAGCTTTAACCAAGCGGTTCTTGCCGCCTCATCTGCTGTTATCATTATTTACCACCGCTTTGGTGAATCCGATTTTCCATCAACCAATATTCAACTTAAACAATTAGACGCACACATTAAAGAGCTTAAATCTGGGCCCTATACAGTACTCCCGGTTGTGGAAATTATTGAAAAATTAAAGGCCGGGATAAGCCTACCGGATCGGACAGTTGGCATTACCATAGATGATGCTTATCGCTCGATCTACGCGGAAGGTTGGCCCCGCTTTAAAGCGGCAGGTTTACCAATTACGGTTTTTGTTTCAACGGCACACATCGACCATGGATCAAGTCGCCATCTGACTTGGAACCAAATTCGCAAGATGCAAGCGACCGGCGTTGATTTCGGACACCATAGCGTTAGCCATTTACACATGCCAAAAGCATCGACCAACAGCATTCAACAAGAACTAGAAGTCGCCAACCTGCGGTTCGAAAAAGAATTAGGTGCAAAACCTAAATTATTTGCCTATCCCTTTGGCGAAACCAGCCTAGCTGTTCAAAAAATAATTAAGTCAGCCCCGTTCATTGGTGCCTTTGGCCAACATTCTGGGGTTATCGATGGCACCAGTGATTTTAGCTATTTACCTCGGTTTGCATTAAATGAAGAATTTGGGGGGATTAATCGCTTTCGAATTCTTGCCAACGCCATATCAATCCCCATTCAAGACATGACCCCCAACGATCCGCTAATCGAAGATAATAACCCCCCAGCTATTGGTTTTACCATAAGTGGGGAATTGGCAAACCCTAAAGCCGATTTAAGCCGCTTATCCTGCTTTTTAAACCATGAAGGTCAACGCGCTGACATGTCGAAATTAGGGCCGCGCATTGAAATTAGAAGCAAAAAACCCATGCCGATCGGGCGAACCCGCCTCAATTGCACAATGCCAACCAAACAAGGCAGATGGCGCTGGTTTGGTCATCAATTCATACGGATTAAATAAATTCAGAACCGACAGGAACTGTACTTACAGTTCCTAAGCATCAATATTCAGAACGGCTTTATCAAAATATTTAAGTTTATTAACCGTCATTAATGACCGCAGCGCTTTTACGTAGTCATCGCCCCGTTCGGAATAACTCAATAATGATTCAGCTAAAATGTACCCACTGATGGGCGCGCCCTTTTTGCGTAATTGCAGGCGCATAGAACGCAAACCCTGATACGCCCGATGGGTGTTTAAATTACGCGCATACGCACGGACCGAATGGAATAAGTTTTTAAACGCTTTAACTTTATGTGTTTTATTTTCGTCGCGATCTAGAGGCACCAAACCTTCGCCCTTTGCAGTCGTCCATTGACCAAACATGGCGTTACCCTCACGCGTGAATCGTGATGTACCCCAACCACTTTCTTCAGCCGCCTGAGCCAGCGCCAAAGACACCGGAATAATATCAACGCGTTTAATCAGTTCGTTGACGCTGCCGCGTTTAACGTTATAACGCTCAGCCATAACAATCAGCCATAGCCGCTCAGAAGCCGGCAATACTTCAGCTTTAACTAAACGACTTTTCAAGTCCCATAACCGTTGTCGATCTTTGCTAATTTCGGCGTTTACTTTTAAAATTAGCGGCAATACGGCTTTAAAGAACAAGGCCTTTTTACGTGGTATTTCAAGCATCGCGCCAATATCATCGGGCATACTTGCTAAAAAGACCCGTGGCACCTGTTGCGCGCCGATGCGCACTTGCTCCAGATCGTAGCCCATATCTTTGAATGTTTTATCTAAAATGTTGGCAGAGTTTTCGGTTTCCTTCTTATACTCCGATAAAGAGCGTATATTGACGCTTGCCAACAAGGTTTCAGAACCCCGCGCCTTTATAGGTAAAAACCGCGGCCCTTTGGCTTCATCTTGAGGCGCGCCGTCCATCATTTTCGGAGCTAATGTAAATTTTAAGTCTGCTCGTGGCGTACCTATTGCTTTTTCAGGTGGATTTAATATGGCAACAGCAACCAAACTACTCACCAATCCGCCTGCTGTAATTAGGGCGAAGCACTCAAAAATTTTATTCATAGAATTATCCGAAAATCACAAGCGTTTTGACCCAAAATAAGTGCACAATTTGAGATAATACAGTGTGCAATACATCGTTGGTTCTTATCAGTTTTTATATATTTCCGCATGTTCAGTTTCCCCAAAAATTGAACGGAACGGGGCTTATGGCCGGCAAACTCGTAAAACTTTTTAGCACGCAGAAGTTTTTAATTCCACTTTTAATGTGCCCAAAATAACAATTTTTGTGCGTTGCAGCATTCATAATGCAGCATCGTAAAAAATCAAGCTAACCATGAAAGTTAATTAAACCGCCCGAACCTCTTCAACTTCAGGAACATAATGGCGCAACATATTCTCGATACCATGCTTAAGAGTTGCGGTTGAGCTTGGACATCCAGCGCATGCGCCTTGCATTTGCAAATAAACTATGCCTTCTTCAAAACCCTTATAAACAATATCGCCTCCATCTTGGGCCACAGCCGGGCGAACGCGGGTATCGATCAAGTCTTTGATTTGGCGTATCACGCTATCGTCTTCTTTAGCATCCTGAGAACCATCAGAAGATGATGCTTCTGTCATCACAGGCTTCCCAGATTGGAAATGCTCCATAATTGCGCCAAGAACCAACGGTTTTAAAAGATCCCAGTCCCTATCTTCCGTTTTAGTTAGCGTGATGAAGTCAGCCCCCAAAAACACGCCGGTAACGCCCGGCGTGTTAAATAGATTTATGGCCAATGGTGAAGATTTGGCTTCGTCTTGCGACGTAAAATTTGCCGTCCCACTTTCCATTACATTACATCCGGGTAAGAATTTTAGGGTTGCCGGATTAGGAGTGCTCTCAGTTTGAATAAACATGTTCGTACCTTTGTTGGTCGTGGCCATCCCCACATGAATAACAGTAGGTAGATAGCAATAAAACGTATTCCCTCTTTAAATGGACGCTTAGACAGAGAATTTCAAGAGATCATAGCCCATATCGGTCTCGAAAGACAAAACCTGCATAATACCTAAGCTTGAATTGTCGCATAAGTCATGAAACATTAAATTAATTAATAATTCAAATTAAGGAAAAAAGTTATGGCAAAAGGGTATTGGATCGCCAATGGTGAGGTAAATGACTTAGAAGCTTACAAAAAATATGTAGAAGCAAATGCAGAGCCCTTTGCACAATATGGTGCCAAGTTTTTAGTCCGTGGTGGTGAAGGCAAAATTTTAGAAGGGGCACTTAAATCCCGCACAGTCGTGCTGGAGTTCAGCTCTTATGAAGAGGCATTGGCCTGCTATAACTCTGATCTTTACCAAAAAGCTAAAGACATTCGCTTGCCGGTCGCTGATATGAATTTAATTATCATCAGTGGTTATGACGGCCCACAACCCGGCAATACTTAAAAACCGCTGGACGACGATGGTTTCGAAACCCCAAGACGGATTGTTAATAACCGTCGGGCGGCTTGCGGCAAACTTGGTCATACGTATAACCGCTCATTGATCAAGCCGTTGTATTGATAAATATCAAGCGTCTCCTGATACCCGGCCTCGGTTATTTCAATATGCGGCATCCAGCACCCTAACGCCTGAAACGTCTTAATGCATTTTTCCAACACCTCTTCAACAATGTTCGGGAAATACTCTTTTTCTGTGCGCGCTATTTCTGCCGCTGGGATATCAATAATATAAGCTTGGGTTTTTGTGTAAGCCCGAACAAAAGCTATCGCCATGTCTGAGCCACAGCCATTCCCGCGTTGCCACCAGCGATAAAAACCCGTTCAAACCAATCGGTACGCCCACTTGGGCAACAATATGTCCAATTACATCGAATTCTAATTGCTGAGGTGACGGACCTTCATCTATTTAATAAATACAATAGAATTTGGTAAAGAAAGCAATAACTTATAGCGTTTGTTAAGTTTGTAAAAAGCCTACTTTTTCACGAATTTCCTGCAAAATCGGCTCCGCTATGGCACGGGCTTTTTCAGCTCCAGTTTTGATAATGGCATCAACATGATCAGGCGCTGCCATCAAGCGCCGCATCTCATCTTGAATTTGTGACAGCTTATCAACGGCCAAGTCAGCCAAAGCGGGTTTGAAGTCTCCAAAGCCTTTGCCGCCAAATTCAGTCAAAACTTGTGCCGATGTTGTATCACTGAGCGCTGCATAAATGCCGACCAAATTCGACGCGCCGGGCCGGTCTTTTAACCCAGCCACTTCGGTAGGTAATGGTTCCGCATCGGTTAGGGCTTTGCGGATTTTTTTAGCAATAGTATCCACATCATCAGTCATATTAATTCGTGATGCATGCGAAACATCTGATTTGCTCATTTTTTTAGAGCCATCCCGCAACGACATCACCCGCGTTGCTTCACCAAAAATCAAAGGCTCAACGATCGGGAAAACCTCTTCACCGTAATCGTGATTAAATTTTTGAGCAATATCGCGGCATAATTCTAAATGTTGTTTTTGATCTTCACCTACCGGCACGTGGGTTGCTTTATAGGCCAAAATATCAGCCGCCATTAAATTTGGGTACGCATACAAACCAACCGATGCCCGCGCCTTGTCTTTCCCCGCTTTGTCTTTGAACTGGGTCATCCGGTCCAACCAGCCCAACCGCGCAACACAATTGAAAATCCACGCCAATTCTGCGTGTTGCGGCACTTGGCTTTGGTTGAAGATGATATTTGTTTCAGGATCAACGCCCGATGCAATCATCGCCGCAGCCACTTCGCGAGTATTGGAGCGCAGCTCAGCGGGGTCTTGCCATACGGTAATGGCATGCAAATCCACCATGCAAAAAATGCATTCGTAATCGTTTTGCAACCGTACCCAGTTGCGGATCGCACCCAAATAGTTGCCCAAATGGAGGTTGCCGGTTGGCTGTACGCCAGAAAAAATACGATGCATGATCACATTCCAGATTGTTAATGTATAAGAACCGCCGATTTATGAAGACTACAGACCCACTGGTCAAGAGAGGTCAAACCGTTCTGTCGGATATGGCGACAAAATAAATCAGCACCAACACAGGAAGCCCCATGGCAGCGGTTCCAATAAAGAACATCTCGTAGCCAACGCTTTCCACCATCACGCCCGAATACCCGGCCAGAATTTTTGGCAACAGCACCATAATCGAGCTGAACAATGCGTATTGAGACGCGGTAAACGATGTTGAGGTTAAGCTTGATAAATAAGCAACGAACGCAGCCGATGCGATGCCAGCGCTCAAATTATCAGCTGAAATAACCACCATTAAGACGGTAATATCATTACCAATCTTCGCCAATAAGGCAAACAACAAATTAGATGCCGCCGCCAGAACAGCCCCAACCATCAAGGCCTTCATAATTCCATAGCGAACCGCAAAAGCACCCCCCATAAAGCCACCGACAATAGTCATCACCAAGCCAAAGCCTTTCGAGACCCGGCCAATCTCTTGTTTTTCGAACCCTAAATCAATGTAAAAGACATTCGCCATAACCCCCATAAGAACATCTGCAATTCGGTAGGTAGAAACCAATGCCAAAATCAACAGGGCCGTTTTGCCGTAACGCTTAAAGAAGTCCGTGAACGGGCCTAAGTATGTTTCTGTAATCACGTGCTTAGGCACAAACTTTGTTGTGATCAAAATGTAGCCCATTAACGCGGCCCCGCTAACAGCAAAGCTCAAACGCACTGTTTCCACCATAAAACTGGCTAAACGAGATGCCACAAAAAGATCATTCGTAAGGTAGGTTTTAGCGATATCCACAACGCCTGCACTAATCAAGAACACGACAATAAATGCACCCGTGGCGCACAAAAAACAGCCCAGGAACTGGAAATAATCAGAACTGCTTTTCAAATGTGCATCGTTTTGGGTTACAGGTTTCGGCTCTGAGATAATCAATGTCGTCACAACACCGATCCCCATAACAATCGCCATCGCCATATATGTTTTTGACCACGCGGCTAAATCATAACCATTTCCACCGTCAAAAAACCCGGCCAGTTCCAGCGCGCCCGCGCCTGCCACAAGCATCCCAATCCGGTACCCCGCAATGTATGCGGACGACATAATCCCTTGTAAATCAGTGTCTGCGACTTCGATCCGATAAGCATCAATAACAATGTCTTGGGTCGCCGATGAAAATCCCAGAAACACGGCAAACGTAGCCAAGGTTGCTAATGATTGGTTGGGGTCGCTGGTTGCCATTAACAACAACGACAAAATGATCAGAAATTGCGAGACCAATAACCAGGCCCGCCTACGTCCTAAAATTTGGCTCAAAATCGGAACCGGCAACTTGTCAATCAGCGGGGCCCAAATGAATTTGAATGCATAACCCAATGCCGCCCAACTGAAAAACCCAATGGTCGCCCGGCTGACCCCCGCCTCACGCAACCACACGGACAAAGTTGAGAAAATAAGCAAAATCGGAATGCCTGCTGACAAACCCAAAAATAACAATGTAATCACTTTGGGGTTTTTAAAGGCCTGATATACCTCTGCCCAAGACCGCGTATGGGTTTGGCTACCCATTAACTTAACAACTCCAGACACGCCTGCTGCACTTGATCTTGTGTGACCCCAGCCACACACGGGAAAGATGCTTTTGGGTCTTTGCGCTTATGACAACGCCAAAAACAGTGATAACAATCCATCCGCTCATATACAAAACGCACGTTATCAGGCGTTGCTTGTTCTGGATACGGAGCAAAGCTACCAAAATGCCCGCCGCCAATCACCGCCACGGTCGGCACACTCAAACCAATAGCCAAATGCATGGGCCCTGTATCGTTGCTCACAACCAAAGTTGCAAATTTTAGGATATCCATCAGCCCCGGTAAATCAGTTTTACCTGTCATGTCAATAATATTTGCATCGATTGCCGCATCGACTATCAAGTCAGCCTTGGACTTTTCATCCGCTTTGCCAACAAACACCGCGCGAACACCGCGCGTCACAAGCCATTTTGATAACGTAATATAGTCTTCCAAGGGCCAGCGCCGCCCATATTCATTGCTGCCAGGGTTCAACACTACATAAGGCGAACCATCTGAAATTTCCGGGGCCTGATCGCGCCAATTCAACACAGGCGGAATGGCTTGAACGGGCTCAAATGCATAGTGAGAAACAAATGCTGCATGGCGGTCCAGCTCGTGAATCGGGTACAACCCCGTATCAATAACATCCGTTGTTTGGCTTAAATAATAAGTAAATTCAGACCGCGTTGGCTCGTTGATGTAGGGATACGAAACATATGTATTTGGCGCACCCGTCACCCAAGCCAAACTATCGGCCATCAATGCGCGGCGGAAAAACGCATCAGACACCACAGTTTTTGGCGCGCAATAGCGTATTTTCATATTGATACCAAACCGATACAAAGGTTTTTTCGCATAGGCGTGCTCATTGATCGAGATCACCCGGTATCCGGCGAAAACTTCATCCGCAATCGATTGCCAACTGTTACAACCAATCACCGTAATTTCAGATTTATCCACAGAAAACGCATCGGCGTAATGGTCCAACGATTGGCGAAACAACACCATATCGCCAATCCCATCCATGCGAATGACAATCAGCCCCCGGCGAGGTTTAAATACCGGCACATACCGACAAAACAGATCAAACAACCTGAAGAGCCACCATCGACGACGCATACCAGCCGGAAACCAACGCCAAAAGCTATTGCTTTTGACGGAAACTGAAACGGCGGATCGATTTTCTAAGCCCATGACAGAAACCTACCCGCCGAATGTGTTCTGCTCAAGCGATCTATTTACCCTCAGTAAAAATATATAAAAAAATCAATGGCTTTGAGTTTAGCTAAATTCCACAACAATTAAGCAACAAATATCATTGCCCTTCTAATAGGCAAACAAATGAGATGCCATTGAGTAAAGTCCTTGTTTCGCCAATATAATGCTCCACTTGGATACAATACGTGCTTGAGCGTCATGGCATTAAAAATATCCAGCAATATTTCATCGCTTTTTTGTCCCAGCTCCCCTGTACTCAAAGAAGTTCAGGTCAAATCTTTACCATAATTTTTAACGTCATTCTCAATTTTTACTATAGTGAGGCGAGACCAATACTTCAGATAACTCCGCTCTTGCAGATTTTTAAAGCCAAAGTCACCATTGGTAATTGCCGTTTTAGCGAGTTCATAAAATTTTCTACTGTTTATTTTTTTGCCACATCGCGGTTTTCAACAAACATAATCTAGATTCACCGTTTTCTAAAATTTTTACCTGCCGCTTTTTAACTTCAATGCCTTTTTACATAAGAAGCTGCACAACGTAATGCCGTGCAGCTTCTTTATCATTAACTGTTAAGGCCTTCAAGAGGCGCAGTGGTAATAGGCGTTTACACCAAAAAGACCTTAGTAAAAACTCACGACAATACCATAGCGCGATTTATAATGATTTGGATCAATTATGTATTGGCTTTTTCTGCCGCCCGAGATTTACGCTTACGCTCATTCGGGTCCAAGTCGCGTTTACGGAGACGCAACATCGTAGGTGTTGCTTCAACCAACTCATCGTCTGCAATATAGGCAATCGCTTGTTCCAACGAAATCCGGCGCGGTGGCGTTAAACGAATGCTCTCGTCCGTTCCCGATGCCCGAATGTTGGTCAACTGCTTGGCTTTAAGCGGGTTCACTTCCAAATCGTTATCACGGCTGTGCTCGCCAATGATCATTCCTTCATAAACCTGAACCGCGTTGCCGATAAACAACTGGCCACGCCCCTCAAGACCAAACAATCCATAAGCATTACTTTTCCCGCCTGCGTTGGAAATCAGAACGCCATTGCGACGACCCGGAATTTTACCAACATGCGGCTGATAAGAATTATAGATCCGAGCCATGATACCAGTGCCCCGTGTTTCCGTCAAAAATTCGCCATGATAACCAATCAAACCCCGTGCCGGAGCCAAGAATGTCAACCGTACCTTGCCACCACCCGACGGACGCATTTCGGTCATTTTACCTTTGCGTAAGCTCATCGCTTCCACAACAATGCCGGAAAATTCATCATCCACATCGATTTGAACTTCTTCGAACGGCTCTTCTAATTCACCCGTTTCAGGGTTGTCACGTAACAACACCCTTGGGCGACTGATGGAAAGCTCAAACCCTTCGCGGCGCATTTGTTCGATCAAAACACCCAATTGCAATTCACCACGACCAGCAACTTCAAACGCATCCGCGCCTACTGTCTCAGACACTTTAATAGCAACATTGGTTTCTGTCTCATCCAACAAACGCTGACGGATCATGCGAGACGTCACTTTTTTGCCTTCTTGACCAGCAAACGGTGAATCATTGATCGAGAACGTCATAGCCAAGGTCGGAGGATCAACCGGCTGAGCATCCAAGGCTTGCTCAACGACCACATCACAGATCGTATCAGCAACGGTCGCTTTTGGAAGACCGGCAATGGCGACAATATCGCCCGCTTCCGCACTATCAATCGCGACACGTTCCAAACCGCGATAGGCCAAAAGCTTGGTAATCCGACCTGTTTCAATCAGCTCACCTTCACGGTTTAAGGCTTTAACGTTCATATTTGGCTTTACAATACCCGATGTTATCCGGCCTGTTAAAATACGGCCTAAGTATGGGTCTGACGCCAAAGTCGTTGCCAACATTGAAAACGGTCCATTTTTGTCTCCTTTTGGAGCCGGAACGTGCTCAACGATCATGTCGAACAGAGCATCCATCTTATTTTCAGTGTCATCAGGCGTCAATCCAGCCCAACCATTTTTAGCTGAAGCAAAAGCCGTTTGGAAATCCAACTGATTATCACTGGCATCTAGGGCAGTGAACAGCTCGAACACTTCGTCTTGAACTTCGTACGGGCGGCCTTCAGGCTTATCCACTTTGTTAACAACGATAATCGGCTTCAAACCGAGCGCCAATGCTTTCATGGTCACAAATTTGGTTTGTGGCATAGCCCCTTCAGAAGCATCAACCAACAACAACACGCCATCAACCATGCTCAAAATACGCTCAACCTCTCCACCGAAATCGGCGTGGCCTGGGGTATCAACGATATTTATGCGGGTGTCTTTCCATTCAACACTGGTACATTTTGCTAAAATCGTAATTCCGCGCTCGCGCTCCAATTCATTGGAATCCATAGCGCGCTCTTCTACTCGTTCGTTATCGCGGAACATGCCGCTTAAGCGGAAAAGTTGGTCGACCATTGTTGTTTTACCATGATCGACGTGTGCGATAATGGCAATATTTCTGAGTTGCGTAGTCATAGGTTGGTTTATCCTAACCGAGTAAATTTAAGCGCCGAGTTTTTCGGCGGCCAAGTCTTTTAAATTAGCTTGAGCGCGCGCGCCCACATGAGAAATTACTTCAGCAGCACATATACCGCCAATGCGGGCTGATGTTGGTAAATCTTTACCCGCCGTATATCCGTGTAAAAATCCAGCGGCATACGCATCGCCAGCGCCAGTAGTATCAAGAACTATGCTAACAGGTTCTGCATCCACAATATGGATCTCGTCACCATGAACAATGACGGAGCCTTTGTCACCGCGGGTTAAGGCCGCGGTTTTGCATTGACCGCGCACAACTTGCAAAGCGTCATCAAAGTTGTCCACCTGATAAAGTGACATGATTTCGTCTTCATTGGCGAATAAAATATCAACATGGTTCGTCACCAAATCTTTAAACTCATCACGGTGACGATCAACGCAGAACGGATCAGATAAGCTGAGCGATACGTCTCGGCCAGCTTTATGGGCAATGTCAGCCGCTTTCAAAAAAGCAGCCTTTGCGTCTTCTGGGTCCCACAAATAGCCTTCCATATAAGTGACGGCTGATGCAGCGACATCGGCCTCAACAATATCATCCGGACCTAACCCGATGCAGGCACCTAAAAAAGTTTGCATGGTGCGTTCCGCATCCGGCGTAACAAGAACCAAACAGGTTGCAGTCGGCGGTCCATCTATGGCTGGTGCGGTTTCGAAATGAACACCTAAAGACCTGATGTCATGGGTAAAAACTTGGCCCAGTAGGTCGTTATAAACTTTCCCAACATATGCAGCCTTCGATCCCAAAGACGCCAAACAGCTAATTGTATTGCCAGCAGAACCGCCGGAACACTCAACCGCAGGGCCACTTTTGGCATACAGTGCTTGAGCTGTATCCGCATCAATTAGACTCATTGCCCCTTTGATCAAATCGTTGTCACTTAAGAACGCATCATCGGCGTGAACAATCACATCGAGCATTGCATTCCCAATGCCCAAAACATCAAATTGGGTTTGAACCATAACTCTCTCCTATCCGGGACGTGCTGCTACAATAAATTTACACAGGCGGCGCGCATTATACTCATCATCACAGAGGTCACAAGCATTCCGCTTAATCTCTTTTTTATCTCGTAATTTCAATACTTTATAAGACTTCTCCAAGGTCGCTATTTTAAGTCCCTTGTAATAACTATATTTTAAGTATTTATCTGCATTATATTAATTGAAATTTCAATTAATATAATCTCCGAACTAATCTATCTAAAATGAGCAATTTCTATATGTTAAAAGCCCTTTCAAAAGGCGTCTCTCAGCTTAATGACAAATCAACGCGACAGATTTTGTGGCTCTGTATCGGTGCTGCCGTTGTTGTATTTATTGGTTTGTGGTTCGGAATTGGCTACACCTTAACAAATACATCGTTTTTTCAATGGGGTTGGCTCGAGACCGCAACCGATCTTTTAGGTGGCCTTGCAACCGGTGTTATCACTTGGTTTTTATTCCCGGGCGTCGTCACTGCGATTATTGGCATGTTTATGGACCGTATCGCCGATTGCGTTGAAGCACGGCATTACCCTGAATTGCCGAAAGCCAAGGGCCCGCCTTTTTCAGAAAGCATGATCGCGTCCCTCAAGTTCTTGTCGATATATGTTGTAATCAATCTTTGTATGCTTCCGTTTTTACTTCTGGGCCCGCTTTATCCACTCATTTTCTATACCGCTAATGGTTATTTAATAAGCCGCGAGTACTTTGAATTAGCAGCCCATCGCCGGATTTCCGCTACAGATGCTCGAACCTTGCGGAAATCTAATCAATGGCAACTGTTATTACTTGGCATCGCCATCGCCTTTTTTTTGACCGTCCCTATTGTCAATTTAATTACACCTGTTATCGCCGTTGCTGCTATAATCCACTTGTTTCAAGCATGGCATAGTGACAAATCAGGTCAAACCGTTTAAATTAATTCGCATATTAAGGAAAACACATTATGTTCGGGAAGAAAAAAGAACAAATTGCAGCAATCCCTTTAAAACCTTTTTCACGCAAAGGATTCCATGTGGCTTCAAAACCTCCAACCTCGGCCTCCAGTCAACCCAGCGCTCCCCGCCGCATCCCAGATATTGCAGGCGTTTCACCCCGCAGTATGGAACGCCCCATG
>Ga0114994_10000839_pt1 | contig 21384 bp, 19 predicted proteins | sample ArcticOcean_MG_C_9_FD_87043 | JGI IMG/M metagenome (GOLD analysis project Ga0114994, IMG submission 87043) | Marine microbial communities from western Arctic Ocean - ArcticOcean_MG_CB2_152 | ecosystem: Environmental > Aquatic > Marine > Oceanic | place: Arctic Ocean: Canada Basin | collected...
CTGGCAAATTACGGTAACTTAACCATACTTATTTTTTAGGGTGATTTTCTGTACTATAGACTTAAAAGTAGAGCCGCTGGATGTATTGCGTGTGTAATCACAATTTTTATTTTATGGGTTTAATTCTTTGAAAGTGCCAAGGCACGAGCATAAATATGACGTTTGGGCAGATCTGTTTCAAGGGCTAGTTCTGCCGCAGCATCCCTTACAGATTTACTTTTTAAGCGTTCTAACACAAGGCTATCCAGCGCCCTTTCTGTCAAGAAACCTTCTTTTAATGGCGGGCCAATTACCACGACAACTTCCCCTTTGGGCGCGCCGGCGACAAGATAATGGGTGGCTAGTTCCGACAAGCAGCCGCGCCGAATTTCTTCATATAACTTAGTCAGTTCACGTGTGACCGCCGCGGGCCGGTCACCAAGGTTTTTTTCCATGTCAACTAAAGCGCCGGCTAATCTTTTGGCGGACTCGTAGAAAATTAACGTTGCTGGAACTCGGGCTAGGTCCATCAACTCCTTAGATCGTTGCGTCTTTTTAGGACTTAAAAAACCAGCAAACAAAAACCGGTTTGTTGGTAGGCCGGATAAAACCAGGCCCGTGATCGCCGCGTTAGCACCGGGTACGGCAGTTACCGCGTAGTCAAGCTTAATACAATCATTGACTAACCGATAGCCCGGATCAGAAATCGCCGGTGTGCCAGCATCTGAAACTAGCGCTACGGCGCCGCCTTCTTGAAGTACGCCTAATAATACGGGGCCCGCTAGCGCGGCATTATGTTCATGATAAGCTCTCATCCCTGTTTCTATCGAATGTTTGGAGAGCAATTTCCCAGTGACCCTGGTATCTTCGCAGGCAATAACATCAACATTTTTTAAAGTTGTAATGCCGCGCTGGCTTAAGTCCGCCATGTTGCCAATTGGAGTAGCGACCAGATACAGGCCGGACCGTAATGTGGATTTCATCTTGCTAACATCCTATTTACTTCTTAGCGGGCCTTCGTTATTTATAGAAGATGTTTTTCTATAAAATATTTTATCATAACAAGCCTTTTAGGCGGCTGCTTTTTACGTTAATCGGTTCTTTGCTGTTGGCTACTAGTTTAGGCGCTTGCGTTGCGGAACAGTTGAGCAATAGACGGGGCTATATTCAAGCTTCTTCTGAAGTTGCTCAATTATTGACCCCTCAGAGTGGTTATTTGGCCGCTCCGGTAGTGAATCCAGGGGTTGAATCGCCTACTGAGCGCGGTCAAGTTGAGAGCCCTGAGCAAGACCACGCCATAACGGCTTTAAACGAAGAACGATTTTCTGCACCCTCAGCTCCGCCACTTAATCCGGATGTGCCAAGAGTTGCGATTTTACTGCCGCTCTCAGGCCAGCATTCAAAATTAGGGCAGGCAATGCTGAATGCTGCTCAATTAGCGCTATTTCATTTTGCGGATAAACAATTCGAATTGTTGCCCCAAGATACCCAAGGTACTGAGAATGGCGCTGCAGATGCGGCAGCGCTTGCGATTGGTGATGGTGCTTCGTTAATTTTAGGGCCGCTATTTGCGGGGTCAGTCGGTGCGGTATCTCCTGCAGCTCGGGCAGCAGGCATAAAAGTAATCGCTTTTTCAAATGACCGTACAGTTGCCGGCAATGGCATTTTTACTATGGGGTTCTTGCCTAGCGAGCAAGTTCAACGGGTGATCGAGTTTGCTATACAGAAGGGTTTACGACGGTTTGCGGTTTTGGGTCCTAAAAATAATTATGGTTTGACAATAGCGGCCGCGCTTAAAAAAGCTGTAGCAGAAAATGGCGCTACAGTAAGCCAACAGGTATTTTATGACCCTCAGATTGTTGATTTTACGCCGGTCATCAAACATTTGGCAAATTATGATGCCCGCCGCCAAAGTTTGCTAGAAGAGCGTAAGGCGCTAGAAGAACGTGAGGATGACGTTGCCAAAAAGACCTTAAAGCGATTGGAAAAATTACAAACTTTGGGTGATGTTGACTTTGAAGCATTGCTCATCGCGGATGGCGGCAAAAGACTAGAATCTATCGCAGCACTCTTACCTTATTATGATATCGACCCAAAAAAAATTAGGATGCTTGGTACAGGCCAGTGGGATGAGCCTGGTATTGGCCGTGAACCTGCTCTTGTGGGAGGTTGGTTTGCGGCACCAGCGGCCCGCGATCGGGTTGATTTTACGCGGCAGTATAAGGTGGTCTATGGCAAACTGCCACCACGTTTGGCAACACTGGCCTATGATGCAACGGCTCTGGCAGCTCTTTTTGCCCAACAGACGAGTAAAAATAAGAAAGAAGGAGAAGGTTTAGGTAATGGCAAAACTACGTTTGAGCTATCAGCGATTACGACACCACAAGGCTTTGTAGGCCGGGATGGCATTTTCCGGTTTTTACCAGAGGGTGTTGTTGAACGGGGCCTTTCCGTTCTGCAAGTGTGGGAACGTGGGACCAAGATGGTTAGCCAAGCGCCAACAGAATTTAATCGTGAAACTGATTAGGCCTGCTTAGGCCAGCAAGTGGGCAAGTACCGCGTTTAAACGTTGAAGACCAGAGGGTGTCGCTTTTAAAACGTCATCGTTAAATGTGATAAAGCCCTCGTCACTTAGGATTTTCAAACGGTTTTGATTAAGTGAACCCAATAAACTTTGATTTGTAAGGGAGTTGAAGTGAGCACTTGATAGGCCTTCACCTAGGCGCAAACTCATTAATATAATTTCATCCCTGCGCTCTTCAAATTTTAGGGGTTTACGCTTTTGTTGGCCAGAGTTTTTTGTCACAGCAAGTTCTAGCCATTTTTCGGGTTCGCGATAGTTATGCATCATTTCTGTAGTAAAGTTATGGCTTAACCTCCCATGTGCCCCAGGCCCAATGCCCAGATAGTCCTGACCTCGCCAATAAATTAGATTATGTCGGCTTTTCTGGTCGGGTTTTGCGTGATTTGATATTTCGTAGGTGGGTAACCCGGCTTGGCCCATTGTTTGTTGTGTTATTTCATAAAGCTCTGTGCCAATATCTTCATCTGCGGCTGTAACGCGGTCTTTGTGGAAGGCGGTGCCAGGCTCAATTGTTAATTGATATAGTGAGAGGTGCGAGCCGGCTATTTTTAGGGCACCTTCCAGTTCATCTTGCCACATTTTGGGTGTTTGGCCAGGAAGGGCATATATTAGATCAAAAGAGAAGCGCTCAAATGTTTTTGCTGCTGCTCCAATGGCATTCAAGGCTTCATCTGCAGAATGTAGCCGCCCTAGAAACTGAAGAGATTCATCTTTAAGGCTTTGTACCCCTATCGATAGACGGTTAATCCCCGCTTGTTGAAAGTCTTGGAAGAGCTGGGTTTCGGAGGAGGAGGGGTTAGCTTCTGCCGTAATCTCTATCGCCTTAGAACAGGACCAAAGTACCTGGATTTCTGTCAATATTGATTCGACAACTGAAGGGCTCATCAATGACGGTGTTCCGCCACCAAAAAAAACACTGGTTACAATGCGTTCGGATGTTTCTTTAGCATAATTCCTTAGTTCGTTAATATAGGCGCGCAACCATTTTTTTTGATTAATGTGCTCCCTCACATGGCTATTAAAGTCACAATAGGGGCATTTTTTGGCACAAAAAGGCCAATGGATGTATATGCCAAAGGCGGGGTCTATTTTCATAGTTCTCCTAGTTAAAACAAGCTGACACAAGTTTATTAAAAGCGTCGGCCCGGTGGCTCATTTGGTGTTTTTCGGCTTGGTCCATCTCGCTAAAGGTTAACTGATAGTTAATTGGAATAAATATCGGATCGTACCCAAAACCTTTGTTTCCTTTAGGCGGAAAAGTGAGTGTGCCGCGGACTATCCCCTCAAAAGCTTCAATATCCCCATTTGGCCAACAAAGACTCAGAGCGCAGAAAAAATGAGCATTTTGGCCGTCGGGATTTTGGCCTTTAGCCTCAATGGCCTGTTCAACTTTTTTCATTGCAACGGAGAAATCCTTGCTTTTACCGCTTAAACCTTGGGCCCATCTCGCCGAATAAATTCCTGGCTCGCCACTTAAAACAGGCACGACTAGCCCAGAATCATCTGCAAGTGCGGGTAACCCCGAGCCTTCAGCTGCAGCCCTTGCTTTTATTTCTGCATTTGCAATGAATGTCAGCCCATCTTCCACCGGTTCTTGTAACCCAAGGTCCCCCGCTGCAACTCCCTCAACTCCAAAGGGACTTAACAGTTCAATTATTTCAATTATTTTACCTAAATTATGGCTGGCAATAACGAGTTTCTTTTCAGCAAACCTTTTAGTCATGTAGCGCCCTTTCTCATGAGCGGAACGGTTGTGGTGTAAAATATTTTCAAATGCCTAAGGCCATTTTTTGAATCTTGACTAACTCTGCCACACCCTTTTTTGCCAATGAAAGCATCTCAAGAAAATGTTCCTCAGAAAATGGAGTGTCTTCAGCTGTTCCTTGGATCTCGATAATATCGGCTTTGTCGGTGAGTACAAAGTTGCTATCAGCCGCGGCGTTACTGTCCTCGGGATAATCGAGATCGAGAACAGGGGTGCCTTCAAAAATACCGCAGGAAACGGCCGCCATATGACCAATTAACGGGTTCCTTTTTATTATGCTCAGGTTTATTAGGTTTTGGCAGGCGAGGTGCAGGGCGACGTAGCCACCGGTGATCGAAGCAGTTCGGGTGCCACCATCAGCTTGAATAACATCGCAATCAATACGCACTTGAATTTCGCCCAACGCTTTTAGGTCGGTGATAGCGCGAAGGGAGCGCCCGATGAGGCGTTGAATTTCGTGGGTACGCCCGCCCTGGCCACCTCGTGCGGCTTCCCGATTGGTGCGGGAACCCGTTGATCTTGGCAGCATGCCATATTCCGCCGTAACCCATCCGTGCCCTTGATCTCGTAGCCAAGGAGGCACGCGGTCCTCAACCGAAGCAGTACAAATAACATGGGTATCGCCAAATTTGATGAGGCAAGAGCCTTCGGCATGTTTATTAAAGTTAGGCTCTATCGTAACATCTCGCATTTGATCTGGCGAGCGGCCTGAGGGTCGCGTCATGAGGTTTCCTTTCTAAATTTAATTTGAATTATTTACAGCAACCTAACTAAGCCGGTTAAGATGGTCTAGAATAATAATTTTATAATTAATATAAAAATATTAAGCGTAGTCGTTGACGTGGGGGGCTGGCGAACCTACCTTTTTGAAACCAGCCCCTTTTTGAAAACGAAAAAATGCATATAAAACGCCCAGCTATTTCCGAGCTCAATGATCGTAGCCGTGAAATTTTCACGAAGATCATAGAGACTTATGTTGAGACCGGAGAGCCGATTGGGTCGCGTTCGTTAAGTATGCAGTTGGCAAGCAGTTTATCACCTGCGACGGTGCGCAACGTTATGGCGGACCTTGAAAGTGCTGGTTTGCTGTTTGCGCCACACTCTTCGGCGGGACGCTTACCAACGGATTTGGGTTTAAAGATGTTTGTTGATGGGCTACTGGAGGTTGGTAATCTAACAAAGGAAGAACGCGGCAATCTTGAAAGCCGGTTGGCCGGGACAGGTAAGAGCATTGAAGGTATTTTGGAAGAAGCCGGGGCAACTTTGTCAGGTCTCTCAAATTGTGCCGGCCTGGTGTTTGCCCCTACAACAAAATCGCCGCTGAAACACATAGAGTTTATTCACCTTAGCCTGGGGCGCGCTCTTGTGGTTATGGTAACGGAGGAAGGTGTTGTCGAAAATAGGGTTCTTGAAGTTCCAAGAGATATTCCCGCTTTTGTGTATACTGAGGCAACCAATTATTTAAACGCACGGCTGGTTGGCCTTACGCTTGCTGAAGCACGCGGTTTGATTCATTTGGAAATAGAGCAAAGCCGACTTCAGTTAAATGTGTTATCGGCAAAAGTTGTAGAAACGGGGCTTGCAACCTGGGCTGGCGATGGTAGTTCAAGCACCGTATCTGGTACGTTGATTATAAGAGGCCAATCAAATTTGCTTGAAGACGTCAATGCGATTGCTGATTTAGAAAACATACGTAGTTTATTTTCTGCCCTTGAAACCGATGAAACTATGCTTAAATTATTAGACTTGGCCGATAAAGCTGAGGGTGTACAAATATTTATTGGAGCTGACAATGAGTTGTTTAATCTATCTGGTTGTTCGTTTGTTGTCGCGCCTTATCATTCTAGCTCCAATAAACTTGTTGGAGCAATTGGCATTATCGGCCCAACCCGAATGAATTATGCTCGTATCATCCCCATGGTGGATTATACGGCAAAGCTAATTGGTAAAATCATGAGCTAGACCCCAAGTGTTGAGGTAGAATATCATATAAGGAAAGAACGTTAAATGACGACGGATAAACATGCAGATGAGAAAAACCCTAGTGACTTTCCCGAGCAATTATTGGAAGATTCGATAGAGGTTTTGGCAGCAGAAGTGCTTGAAGACAAGTTATCAAAAAATGTGCAAGCAGAATTGGACCAGCAAGCAGCAGCGGACCTTGTGGAATCGATAAAGGAAGGTGACGCTGAACAAGGCGCAGAAAGCGTTGATGAAGATGGGCCGCCGACTTATGAAGAACTTAAATCCGAAGTTGCCGCTTTGAAAGACCAGCTTTTGCGCGCTCTTGCAGAAGGTCAAAATGTCCGGCGGCGGATTGAACGGGATAAGGCGGACATGTCTAAATACGCAATCACAAATTTTGCTCGTCAGATAATTTCTGTCGCAGATAATTTAACGCGGGCGCTTGCTAGCGTTAGCGAAACATCCCGTAAAAAGAGTGAAGAGCTTAACAGTCTGTTCATCGGCATCGAAATGACGGACAAAGAATTGCTAAATTCATTTGAGCAGTTCAACATCAAGCTTGTGGAGTCCGTTGGTCAAAAGTTTGACCACAATATTCACCAAGCGATGTTTGAAGTTGATGACCCCAACCAGGTGTCGGGCATGGTAGTGCAGGAAATGCAAAAGGGTTATTTGCTGCATGACCGGTTGTTGCGACCGGCCATGGTTGGCGTTTCAAAAGGTGGCCCGAAGCCGGAGGTTGGTGAAGAAGCGGTCCCCGTTGTTAAGTTATCGGTAGAAAAAACGGCTAATGAAAGTTCTTCAGCCTATGAAAAACAGGCTGATGTAGCGGATCAGGCAGCAGAAGGTGGTGATATGCACCTTGATAGGAAGCTTTAAAATCTTAAAGTAAGGCTATTTTTTTGTAAAAAAAACCGTTTTGAGTGGTTGCAGGGGAATAAGCTGCGGCTTATATAACCCCCATGTAATAAGCTGATCGGTTGACCACCGGTTTTTCAGCACAAATAGTTATTAAATTGAAACACTGCTTAACCACCTAAACAACCTGGGCGGCGCCTAGCACACCAACGGGCCACTGGGTTCTGTTGCTAAATTGAGAGGACAGAAAAATGAGTAAAGTAATTGGAATTGACTTAGGTACAACTAACTCTTGCATCGCCTTAATGGAAGGCTCTGATCCAAAAGTGATCGAAAATGCAGAAGGTACACGAACCACACCATCAATGGTTGCGTTTGCTGACGGTGGAGAGCGCCTGGTTGGGCAACCTGCAAAGCGACAAGCTGTCACAAACCCAGAAGACACACTGTTTGCCATTAAGCGATTGATTGGGCGCCGTTTTGATGATCCTCATACGATAAAAGATAAAGAACTGGTGCCGTATCATATTGTTGCAGGTGATAATGGTGATGCTTGGGTAAACGCTAAAGATGAAAAATATAGCCCGAGCCAAATTAGCGCCTTCATTTTACAAAAGATGAAAGAGACTGCGGAAAGTTATCTCGGCGAGGAGGTTACTCAGGCCGTAATCACGGTGCCGGCTTATTTTAACGATTCACAACGTCAAGCTACCAAAGATGCTGGTAAAATTGCTGGACTTGAGGTGCTGCGCATTATCAACGAGCCAACAGCAGCGGCGCTTGCATATGGTTTTGATAAAAATGAAAGTGGCACGATCGTTGTTTATGACCTTGGCGGCGGAACGTTCGATGTCTCCGTTCTTGAAATTGGCGACGGAGTTTTTGAAGTTAAGTCCACCAACGGTGACACCTTCCTCGGCGGTGAAGATTTTGATCAATGTATCATTGACTACCTGGCCGATGAATTCAAAAAAGAGCAAGGTGTTGATCTTCGCGACGACCGTCTAGCTCTCCAGCGTCTAAAAGAAGGAGCTGAAAAAGCAAAGGTAGAACTCTCGAGTACCATGCAAACCGAGGTCAACCTGCCTTTTGTGACCGCTGATCAAAGTGGCCCAAAGCATTTGAATATTAAATTGACGCGGGCAAAACTCGAAACGCTAGTCGAAAAATTAATTGAACGTACAATTGCGCCTTGTAAAGCAGCATTGAAAGATGCGGGCATTACACCGGGTGATATTGATGAGGTGATTTTGGTAGGTGGAATGACCCGGATGCCGAAAGTCCAAGAAATTGTTCAAAATTTCTTTGGTCGGGAGCCCCACAAGGGTGTTAACCCTGATGAAGTAGTGGCGCTTGGTGCGGCTATTCAGGGCGGTGTTCTCCAAGGTGATGTTAAAGACGTTCTTTTGTTGGATGTGACCCCGTTGTCTTTGGGCATTGAAACCTTAGGCGGAGTATTTACCCGTCTGATTGATCGCAACACAACGATTCCAACCCGCAAGAGCCAGGTGTTTTCAACGGCTGAAGACAATCAGGGTGCGGTGACGATTCGAGTTTTCCAGGGTGAGCGAGAAATGGCGGCGGATAATAAATTGTTAGGTCAATTTGATTTGGTTGGTATTCCGCCAAGTCCGCGTGGGCTGCCTCAAATTGAAGTTACTTTTGATATTGATGCCAATGGCATCGTCAACGTTTCTGCAAAAGACAAAGCAACAGGTAAGGAACAGCAAATTCGTATCCAGGCCTCTGGAGGCCTTTCTGATGCGGATATTGAAGGCATGGTTCAAGATGCGGAAGCCAATGCAGACGAGGATAAAGAACGCAAAGAAACGGTTGAAGCCCGGAATCAAGCAGATTCATTGGTTCACTCTACGGAAAAAAACCTAACCGAATATGGCGATAAAATTTCTGAAGAAGAAAAGCTAGGGATTGAAGCCGCCATCACGGTTGTTAAAGACCTTTTGGCCAATGAAGAATCTAAAGCTGATGAACTTAAAGAAAAAGCCGATGCTCTGATGGAAGCGGCGATGAAACTTGGTGAGGCGATGTATAAAGCTAGCCAAGAAGAAGGTGGTGCTGAAGGTATGGGTGGGTTTGATCCTGAAAATATGGGCGCCGAAATGGACGATAATGCGTCACCAAAACCGCAGGACGAAACAATCGTTGATGCTGAATTTGAAGAAGTCGAACCGGAAGTTAAAGATAGCAAAAAGAAGAAAAGCTAGTCTTCAAAGACATTGTAATGGGCTCTCCCAAACAATATTCTAGGTTGTTTTGGGGCGGCGCTCGCTACGTATTACAAATAGGGTCAGCCTAATGGCGAAAGAAGATTATTATACCACGCTCGGCATTGATCAAAATGCATCTCAGAGTGACATAAAAAAAGCCTATCGGAAAATGGCGATGAAATATCACCCCGATAGAAATGCTGACAACCCTGAAGCTGAAAAGCGCTTCAAAGAAGTTAACGAAGCCAACGATATTTTATTTGATGACGAAAAACGTGCCGCCTATGATCGCTTTGGACACGCCGCTTTCGAGCAAGGTGGCCAGGGCGGGCAAGGTGGCGCCGGGTTTGGTGGCGCCGGGTTTTCCGATATTTTTGAAGACATGTTTGGTGATTTTGTTGGCGGGGGTGGTCGAGGCAGACAAGCATCAAGCCGCGGCTCGGATTTGCGGTACAACATGGAAATATCTTTATCCGAGGCTTTTGAAGGAAATAAAACAAATATCCATGTACCAACGACCGTTTCCTGTAAAAGTTGTAAGGGTATAGGCACGAACGGCGGCGTAGCCCCTGATACATGTTCGGCCTGTAATGGTCATGGTAAAGTGCGGGCGCAACAGGGTTTTTTTACTATTGAGCGCGCTTGTTCTACTTGCCAAGGTGCGGGTAAATTTATTAATGACCCATGCTCTAACTGCAGTGGCTCTGGCAGAATACACCAAGAAAAAACTTTGTCTGTAAGTATTCCCGCTGGAGTTGAAGACGGCACAAGGATTAGGCTTTCGGGCGAAGGTGGAGCAGGCCTTAATGGTTCGCCTGGGGGGGATCTTTATATTTTTATTTCTGTCTCTCCGCACCATATTTTCAAGCGGGAGGGAGCAAATATTTACTGTGCGGTGCCAATCCCGCTGACAACAGCCGCACTTGGCGGACATATAGAAGTTCCAACCGTTGACGGGGTACGTGCCCGGATTACAATCCCGACCGGAACCCAAGCGGGTCATCAATTCCGGCTTAAAGGAAAGGGCATGTCGGTTCTGCGTTCGAAAGAACGCGGTGATATGTTTGTTCAAGCTTCTGTTGAAACCCCGGTGAATTTGACAAAAAAGCAAAAAGAACTTCTAAAAGAATTTGAATCAGAAGGCGGCTCGGAGCAAAATAACCCACAATCAGAAGGTTTTTTCACTAAGGTTAAGGATCTTTGGGAGGACCTTAAAGACTAAGAAATCTGAATAGGTTTTAAGTTAAGGGAAAAAGTATGAAAATCGGGATTGTGGGCTGTGCTGGGCGTATGGGTCAGATGTTGGTCGCAGAAGTTTTTAACACTGACGGATGTGAGCTTGTAGGAGGCACAGAAGGTCTTGGCAACTATGCACTTGGAAAAGATATTGCTGTTTATGCAGGGTTGCCAGAATGCGGGATGCTGATTTGCGAAAATGCTGATGGGTTATTTGCCACTGCCGATGTGGTGATAGATTTCACGCGTCCTATTGCGACGCCAGGCCACCTTAAACTAGCCCAAAAGTATAATGTAAACTTGATATTAGGTACAACAGGCCATGATATGGCTGGTATTGCCGAGATTGAAGGTGCTGCCAAGAATGTTACCATTGTGAAAGCGATGAATTTTTCCATCGGCGTCAATGTGTTGTTTGCGTTGACTGAAAAGCTCTCTAGTCTTCTTGACGATGACTATGATATTGAGATCATTGAAATGCATCATAAACATAAAGTTGATGCACCTTCTGGCACGGCTATTGGCCTTGGCGAAGCAGCTGCAAAAGGGCGCGGTGTGAATCTAGATAAGGTGTCGGCGAGGGCGCGCGATGGTATTACGGGGGTGCGCAAGAAAGGTGATATTGGATTTGCATCACTCCGTGGAGGCGATGTCATCGGCGAACATAGTGTCGTTTATGCCGGCGAGAGTGAGCGGGTTGAGCTGGTCCACAAAGCATCATCTAGGGATATATTTTCAAAAGGTGCGGTTTTGGCAGCGGGTTGGACAAAGGGGCAACCACCCGGCCTTTATGACATGCTCGATGTGCTCGGACTTAAATAGTATCTTTTAATATCAGGTGTGTTTGCATGTGCTGATCCGGGGGTGCTTTTGAGATAATGCATCGACTGTTTCATAAAAATTGCCCATAGTTTTTCTAAAAATAAATCATATTAGTTTATGAAACCAATTTTATCTTTCTAGCTGTAATTAAATTGAAACTGATTAGTAGTGAATAGCAGGCTAGTATAATTATTCCTAAAACGTATCAGATGTACAGTTCTAATTGTGCTTAATGGAGTATAAGGTTTCCATTTTTTTTAGTATAAACAAACATAACCGGCATCTTTGTTTTGGTATAATCAAAATTAATTTTGAATATAGTGTTCATTCGAGTGCGCTTTTTTGGGCGGGTCAAAATAGACGGGAATTATAATGCTAGATATAATCGGATTAAGAGCCTGATGAATAGAGATAACATCTACGCCTTTTATGCAAACCTAGAAAAGCAAAACCCCGAACCTAAGGGCGAACTTCATTATGTTAATGACTACACACTTTTAGTTGCGGTAGTCTTGTCGGCGCAAGCGACGGATATTGGAGTTAATAAAGCAACCCTTCCTTTGTTTGAAAAAGCTAGAACACCAAGCCAAATGGTGGCGCTCGGTGAGGCGAGGCTTAAGAATTACATCAAGACGATAGGCTTGTTTAATGGCAAGGCAAAAAATGTTATAAAACTAAGTCAAATGTTATTAGACGACTTTAGTGGTAATATTCCCGGTAATCGTGAAGACCTCCAAAAACTTCCCGGCGTTGGACGTAAGACGGCAAACGTTGTGCTAAACATTGCTTTTGGTCACCCGACGATTGCCGTTGATACCCACCTTTTTAGGGTTGGAAATCGCACTGGCCTGGCTCCCGGCGCAACACCGCTAGAAGTTGAATTAAAATTCGAGAAGGTGACACCGGCTCAATTTATTCATCACGCACATCATTGGTTGATCCTACACGGCCGTTATGTGTGCAAAGCTAGAAAGCCCACATGCCCAGCCTGTGTTGTTCGCGAACAATGTGCGTTCAAAAATAAAACTATGTTTGTGGAATAGGTAAAGTGAGTGTTATCCAAAAACGTAAGTTTAATTTAAGGTCGTTGTTACCTATAAAATCATTATTTCTTAAGACGACGAATACTTTGAATTAATTTTTGTTGATCCTTATGCTTATATCACTATGGCAGGCATCACTAATTTATTTCTTGGGAACATCATTTTTAATAGCCAAATGGGAGCGGCCGAGGCCCTCTAAATGACCCGGGACCTTCAAAATGCTGGAGAGGCAGGTCTTCTTCCTAATTTTTTTAACGTTCTTACTTCTCACCTCGACATGCTCAACTGAAAGCTCTTCGTCTTGGTGAAATAAAAAAAAATCAACAAAGCAGATACTGCTTTGATATTGCCAAATGAGAGCTGGAGGTTCGATTCGTTCAAATGTAGGTTTGCCAAATAACTGTGTTATGACGGCATCATCCAAGCCAAGTAAATTTTCTTCTAATTTTGTCATCCCAATCTCGGTGGAGTAGTCTTGGCTTATGTTATCAATTACATTAGCCATTCCAAGTATCTCGGCGCGGGGTTTTTCTGGGATTATATAAGTTCCGGGGCTGCGTGTAATACTTGATGGGTTTTCCGCACAGGCCCCTATTAGAAAAAAAACTGCAAGGATGGGAGGGACTGATCTCTGAAGAAGCGATATTACGAGCACAACGGTCCTGTTTAACTAGAGCCGTCGTTATCGACTATGTTCGTATTATGGTTTGTCTCATCAAGTGATCTCATATCGCCAGAAATTTGACCGCCAACCTCAATAATAATTTCACCATAGCGGACAGAACCGTCTATCCGGCCACTTTTATGGATGGTTAAAAGATTTTTGACCACGAGTGTGCCCTCAAACCGACCACTTATTTCAGCTTCCATTACTTCTACTTTACCTTTGAAATGCCCGTCCTCAGAAATTTCTATTTTGTGAGCGTCGTTTAAGGTTGCTTCAACGCGACCATCGACGACAAGTTTCTGACATGCCGTGATTTCGCCATTCAGGCGGATATTCCGTCCAACAGTAAGGCGATTGGCTTCATCATTTAACGACAACAAATGTTCTGATTGCTTGGACACACTCGCCCCAACTAAAACTCGCCGGGGTATTTCAGCCTTAAAAACCCCGGGCTTTTTTTTGTTAGAGCCATGAGTCCCATTTTTTGAAAACGGCCTCAGTGGCGGCGAAATATTGTTACTCTCTAGGGTGGCACTTGCAGAAGGGTTGCCGGCGCTAGAGTTTTCTCCATCATTATTGTTATTTTTTTTAAACATATTTCTTTCCCATTAGTTATTCTAACAGAGGTGGCGTTTAATGCTAGATACTACGACTTTAAGGTTTAGCATAACCATTTTTTTAACCGTTAACTAGACACAATAGTATTGTGCCACCTCTGGACAAGATGAACCATTGCGGCGGTTGCGACTATCGGTGTAACTAAGTTAATAATAGGAACTGTCATTAAAAAGGTGATAATCATCCCGGCAAGAAATATTTTTACCTTACAGGTTTGGCGCAAATGTGTCACCTCCAATGGTCCCAACCGCCGATGCGCAATAAGTTCAAAATACTCCCTTCCTAGAAGATACCCGTTCAGGATATAGAAAACGAAAAGATTCAATGGCCCAAGAAAAAAGAACGTGGCATAAATCGGTAGGGTTAGAATATTTAAACCAATTGATAGCGCAGTAAACTTAAGCGTTATTTGAACAATTACCTTTAAACTCTGGACGCGGGTGGCGGGTAACCCGGGGTAATACTTCCTTTCCACCGCGAGGACCGCATCCTCGAGAAAACAACCAATAATTAATGTAGCCACTGAAGGGAATATAAACCAGGTTACTATGATGATGAAAACACCACCAAACATGGCCGTTAATTTTTCAATAACCCAATCAAATACACCAAATAACCAGCCGGTTGCAAAAAAGTCAGATTTAAATAGCGTAAACCCTATTGAAAACCAGACCACAAACAAAATAGCCAGGGACCCAAAAAGCCCAATCCAAACTACTCTGCGCAAGGATTTGTCGGATAGTTGGCCAAAAGCTAGTAAAAAAGCGGATATCATATAAAGTATGGTCCAGGATTGTTATCAAATATAATTAACGGTTTATCGGTTTCTGTTTTAGACGGCAAGAGGGACATTCTTTTTGCCAACCTTAACGGATTACTTGAAGCTCTGGAAGCCTAGGCTATACTGGTCTAATCTACGCCATTATTATTGGCACCCACATCAAACGATAAGGCTAATTTATAATGAGTGATGCAAAATATGATGTTGTTGGCATCGGCAATGCTATTGTCGATGTGTTAGCCCATGCTGAAGACAAATTTCTGGAACAACATGGCCTTGCAAAAGGGGCTATGACAATTATAAATGCTGAGACGGCTGATAAATTATATGGGCTCATGGGTTCTGGTGTAAAAATGTCGGGTGGCTCGGCAGCAAATACCATCGCTGGTATCGCTTCGCTTGGCGGCGCGGGCGCTTTTATTGGCAAGGTTTGTCAGGATGAATTGGGTGATGTCTTTACCCATGACATACGTGCTGCGGGCGTGTTCTTTAATTCTGCGCCAAATTCCAAAGGTACCCCGACGGCCCGTTGCTTGATTTGTGTAACGCCGGACGCCGAGCGCACCATGCAGACCTTTCTAGGGGCTTGCGTTGACCTTGGGCCAGAGGATGTTAATGATCAAGTGATTGGAGTTGCCAAAATACTGTATTTGGAAGGCTACCTTTATGATCCACCACGTGCAAAAGAAGCTTTTATTAAAGCGGCTAAAATTGCGCGAGATGCGGGGCGTCAAGTTGCGCTCAGCCTGTCCGATCCGTTCTGCGTTGATCGCCACCGGGAGGCTTTTATTGATCTGGTAAATAATCATGTAGATATTTTGTTTGCTAATGAAGAGGAAATTAAATCACTTTATCAAGTAGATGATTTTGAAGAAGCCCTCCAAGAGGTGAGAGGCCATTGCAATATTGCTGCTTTAACCCGTGGTTCGCAAGGGTCAGTTGTGATTTCTGGGGATAACGTTCATATATTAAAGGCAGAAATTGTTAAAAACATTGTTGATACAACGGGTGCTGGCGATTCCTATGCGGCGGGCTTTTTATATGGTTTAACTCAAGGTAAAGACTTGGCCATTTGCGGCCGAATCGGCGGAATATTAGCCGCGGAGGTTATTTCTCATTATGGTGGGCGGGTAGAAAAAGGTCTTAAAGAAGTGCTCGCTGAAAAGCTAAAGTAATACATTGTGGGGCCCCTAGTCTCAGAAAGCATGCCTGCAAAAAAGCTTCCGGGTCATAAGGCCCCCGGGCATTTGTTCGCGACGTCTTGGTTTTGGCGAGCATTGCCGGCGGGGATGCGGCGGCGTTGGTGGTTGTTTCGTTTTTTTGATTTGTTGGTGCGACATTGGCCTCTTTTAAAGCGTCGTAAGGGCGTACTGGTTATACGCATGGATGGTATTGGCGATATGATTTTGTTTCGCCAAACGCTTGACGACTATGCGGCGACCTTTGGAGTTAACAACGCTGATATTACGGTGCTAGGTTGTGAAAGCTGGGGGCCGATTGCCGCGACAGTGTTTGAAGGTTTCCAATTGTTGGTTATTGATGAGCATGCGTTTGCACGTCAATTAATCTATCGTTTTAGGATTGGCTTGTTGGTTCGCCAAATCGCACCCGCTATCACAATCTGCGATTCTTATTTGCGCCGCGCGATGATGGCAGATAGTTTGGGGTGGATGGTCGGAGCGCCTAAATCAATTTCTTCTCTACCGTTTATTAATGAACCCAATCGCATTGAATTTTCGTATTACTTAGGGCAGGTTGATCAGGTCATCGAGACCGGTTCGTATCCGACCCATGAAATTATTCGTCACTATCGGTTTTTATCGAAAATTGCAGGCAAAGAGATTAGGCCTAAGCCGACGAAGATTATGTGGCGCGACCAAGCGCCACCTCTAACTGATGGTGGTCCTTATGTTGTGCTCAATCCTGGCAGTAATGAGCATGGACGCCGTTGGCCGTTTGAAAGTTTTCTCGATATAGCCGAGCATCTTCTCAAGGCTGAATATCGAGTGGTTATTGTTGGGGGCCCGGGAGAGCGGGCGGGCGATTACCTGGAACGGTTTGGGGCGTCCGATGAAATTATTGACCTGATTGATAAAACGTCTTTGCCGGTACTCCTAGATGTTCTTAACCATGCGGCTTGTGTGATCAGTAATGACACTGGACCGGCTCATTTATCAATTGCTCTTAAAACACCGACGTTGGTGATTGTTGGCGGCGGACACTTTGGCAGTTTTGTCCCCTATCCTGAAGAAATTAGACCGTCTTATGTTTCCTTTGCCTATGAAAAAATGACGTGTTATCATTGTTTTTGGCGTTGCCATAAACGTGAGACTAAGTTTGATGTTTTCCCCTGTGTTAGCGCTGTAACTGTTGATATTGTTTGGGAACAGGCTAAAAATCTACTAAACGTAGAAAAACATTGTATCAATTAATTAACTTTACTGGACTCCTTTGGGGCAATGAGGTGGTTTAGAAAAAAACGACGCAATATTGTTTCTGGTGGGGTTCTATTAGTGTCTTCTGGTGGGCTGGGCGATACAATATTGTTCTCGCTGGTTATTGAGCGATTTACTAAAATGGCTATACCTGGTGAAGATATAGTATTGATTCTGCCAAAAGAATCTCTCAAGATGAGATTTTTATTTGATAACAGAATTATCATTTTCCCTGTTGATTATAAAGCTTTTCGAAAAAATAAAGCCTATGTGAAAGAAATCACCGGCCAACTTTATCAGAATAATTATAGGGTTGTCATCAGCACTGACTTTCTTCGACACCCTAAACTTGACGAGGTAATTATAAAGTCTTGCGAGGCTAATGAAGTTATTGCAATGGAGCCGCGCTCCTGGCCAAAATATAATAAGGCCCTAAATAAAAATATTATGGTTTATACACGCCGTTTTAATAGCGGTCCTATTCATATGGACAAAATATTACGTTGGGCTGCATATGCTGATTGGTTGACCGGGGAAAAAGAGCCGCCACCCCAAGTTCGGTTGCCGGTAGGCCGGGTTAGGGATGGTCTGAACTACCAGCGCCCTACCATTATATTGGTGCCGTTCTCAGCTGTTAAAGAAAAACAAAGCCCCCCTGAGGTTTTTGTGACCATCATGGAGTACCTTAAAGATGGATACGATTTTATCGTTGCCTGTGCGCCTAATGATTTAGAAGACAATCCAGAATATACGGACCTGGCCAATAACCCTAATGTTACGTTTGATGATTCTCTCTTCGAGGAACTCGCGCCGAAGCTTAAGAAGGCTAAGCTAGTTATTTCTGCCGATACAGCGGCCATGCATTTATCTGTTGCTCTTGGTGTGCCAACAGTTTGTTTGGCAAGTGCTGCTTATGTTAATGAAATCATACCTTATGCCCCTGAAGTTACACCGGATAATGTTCGATTTGTATATCACCCAATGACCTGCGAAGGCTGTCTTGGTAGCTGCAAACTCCCAACTGAAGCAGGACGTTTTCCTTGTGTGGCACGTATTGAAATAACTCAAGTTTTACGGGCTATCGAAGACCTTTTGGTTAAATGACGGTTTCAAAAAACTGGGCTGACGCGGCCAAGGTTTATTTGAACCGGCGAGTTTTGGCAATGCTATTTTTAGGTTTCTCTAGTGGACTACCTTTTGGCGTCTTGGCCGAGCCAATGACGGCCTGGCTTGCAAACTCTGGTGTTGATAAGACGACCATCGGCTTGTTTGCCCTGGTCAGCCTGCCCTATGCTCTAAAGTTTTTATGGGCCCCAATTATGGATCGAGTGTCTCTCCCAATTGTGACACGGATTTTTGGCCGCCGCCGCGGTTGGGTATTGGTGACCCAGGTTCTTTTAATAGCCGCTATCATTAAACTCGGTCTTACTGATCCTGTTAGCAGCCTTTGGTGGACGGCTGGATTCGCCTTGGCGGTGTCATTTGCGTCAGCGAGCCAAGATATCGTCATAGATGCGTATAGAGTAGAAATCCTTGTAGAAGATCAATTAGCCGCCGGAGTTGCGTTGGCGATTAATGGCTGGCGTTTGTCATCCTGGGGGGGAGCCGCTATTGCCCTTATTTTTGCCGATTTAGTTTCTTGGTCTATGGTGTTTTTTTGTTTAGCCTTGGCCGGCGGGGTTGGTATCATTGCAATTTTGCTAAACCCAGAACCAGTGGTTCCTATTTCCGATGAGGCTAGAAAGTTAGAAAGCCAGGTTGAAGGATTTTTTAAAAATAATACTCACCTACCTTCGGCGGTAGCCCAAGTTGGGGCTTGGTTATATGGTTCCGTGTTATGCCCCTTTATTGAATTTCTTACTCGGCCAAACTGGCTTCTAATAATTCTATTTATCCTCTTATATAAGTTTGGTGATGCGGTTTTAACCGTAATGAAAATCCCTTTCTTTCTCGAGCTTGGCTTTTCTAAAGTTGAAATTGGGACCATTGCTAAACTGGTTGGCTTTCCCCCAATCATTGTTGGTGGTTTGTTTGGTGGCCTGTTATTGGCTAGGCTGGGATTAATGCGCGGGCTTTTGATTAGCGGTATCGCCATGGCCGCCTCTAATTTGCTTTTTATTTTGCAAGCTTGGGTCGGTTATGATCCAGAGATCTTGGCAGTCACCATTGCGATTGAAAACTTTACAACGAGTATGGGAACGGTCTCATTCGTCGCCTACCTCTCTAGCCTTTGCAATATTGCGTATACTGCGACGCAATACGCTTTGCTGACGTCCTTCATGGCATTTTCGAGAACTGTTATGACGTCAGGCTCCGGTTGGGTTGCTGATCATGTGAGTTGGCCTGTGTTTTTTAGCCTTACAACCGTTGCGGCTTTGCCGGGCCTAATTTTGCTAATTTATATGATGAGGCGCATGCGTATTGTTGGTTTGCGAGCAGGGCCTTAATTGTCTCAGCGCCAGCATTCCCAGGACTCAAATACATTACTCGGTCACTAAAATTTTGCGCTTTGGCCCGTATTTTTAATAAATAAGAAAATTAGTTTGGCTTTAATGGCCATTATTTTGTTTAAATTAGAAAAGAGCGTTCAATAACAAGTATATGAGCCCAGACAATAAAGCCGTTGCTGGCACTGTAACTAACCAGGCGGTGATAATTGTCATTAAATGACTGCGCCGGACAAGTTTGCGCTTCTGTGCACTTTCTTTTTTCCTCTTGATGTCGGAAGGGGTCGAGTATATCACATCTTCTTCACCTTCAGTTTGCCGTATTACTGGTCCACTAAAATTTTGGCTATAGCGCAGGGCAGTAGCTCTAGAGGTTTTGCTATTAACCAAAAATTCTCGCAAAAAACCAACACCAAAGACGGCCCCAACCGCGATGTGAGTTGAGCTGACTGGTAAACCCAGGGTTGAGGCGATGATTACGGTAATGGCAGCAGAAAGAGCAATACAAAAGGCACGCACTCTATTGAGTTTAGTAATTTTTTCTCCAACTATTTCAATCACTTTTGGGCCATATAACATAAGGCCAATGGATATACCAATGGCACCAACAATCAGAATCCAAATAGGTAGGGTTACTTTTGCAGCAATTGTGCCGGCGGTTATAGCGCTTGCGATTGCGGCGAGTGGGCCAACGGCATTAGCGACATCATTGGCGCCATGGGCAAAGCTTAATAATGCTGCGGCGCAAATCAGTGGAATGGTGAAGAGATCGCTGACAGATTTTCGTTTGTTTGGCATCTTAGCAGCGGCCTTTGCGACAGCGGGGCGGACGGTGGCGTAGGCAATTGCAAAGATACTAGCAGCAATGACTCCAATTATGGCTGGATCGGGTTTCCAAACGCGTTTTAGGCCTTTCATCACTAAATAAATAGAAAAGGTACTTGCTAGTATTGCTACCAAAACGGGCACCCATTTGCGTGCGGCGGCAAGTTTATCTTCCTGATAAAGTATAAAATACTTGGCGAAGCCTAAAAAACTGGCTGCGATAAGGCCCCCCATCATAGGGGAAATGACCCAACTCGCTGCAATTTTTGCCATTACGGGCCAATTCACTGCGGCAATGCCAGCGGCAGCAACGCCGGCGCCCAGAACGCCGCCGACAACGGCGTGTGTTGTTGAAACTGGAGCGCCAACATAAGTAGCAATATTAACCCAAATGGCTGCGGCTAACAAAGCCGACATCATGGCCCATATGAAAGTATTTTTATCTGAGATAACGTTCGGTTTAATGATGTTTTTTGAAATTGTTGTGACCACATCGCCCCCAGCTATAATGGCACCAGCGGCTTCAAATATGGCCGCAATAATAAGAGCACCAACTAAAGTGATGGCTTTGGAACCAACCGCGGGCCCTATATTATTGGCAACGTCATTTGCGCCAATATTAAGCGCCATGTAACCACCAATAATTGCCGCGACAATTAGGATTGGGCCGCCTTCAACCCCCGTGGTTTGAAAAGCCGCAAAAATGAGGACGCCAATTAAGAATAGAACACTAATACCCAGGTTTATTTTGTTTTTACCAACGGTTGCGGTCGCTTTTTCGAGCTGTACTATGCGTTTTAAATCTTTATCTAGAGATGTTTTCTTTGCCATGTAGATTTGTCCGTTGAAATTTAATTAGATTATTATACGGGAGTTAAACCATATAATACTGGTGTTCCATGGCAATTAGTATTTTGTTATTAAAGTAGCTGTAGTTGAGTACCGTTTATGATAAAATATTAGTCCTAACTTGATGAAAGAGCCATAGTTAACGAACCAATGTCGAGTAATAAATTGGAAAAACATGAAGCCGGCCAAAAAAAATTATGTGCTAGCCCAGAGGTGTTGCCAGTTAAAACAGTTACGCCAATGATGGTACAGTATTTATCAATCAAGCGGGAAAACCCAGAA
>Ga0114994_10000845_pt1 | contig 21333 bp, 22 predicted proteins | sample ArcticOcean_MG_C_9_FD_87043 | JGI IMG/M metagenome (GOLD analysis project Ga0114994, IMG submission 87043) | Marine microbial communities from western Arctic Ocean - ArcticOcean_MG_CB2_152 | ecosystem: Environmental > Aquatic > Marine > Oceanic | place: Arctic Ocean: Canada Basin | collected...
CAACAATAACAACAACAACAACAATAACAACAACAATAACAACAACAACAACAACAACAACAACAACAACAACAACAACAACAACAACAACAACAACAACAACAACAACAACGACAACGATTCCGATTCTTCGAATGAGTCAGACTATGAAGATGGGCACGAGGAACACCTATTTATTTCCAATCAGTTCACGGGTTCGCCTCATACTGGCACCATTCAACCCAAGAAAACAATAAATACGAATTTATCTCCCTCGTCTCCTAACAGTCCGGAGGATGAATCAGACCACGACGATTTCTTGAAGAACATCGAAAACCGTGAAAAGTCCCGCAAAATTTTGAAGTCGTTGTCGAATAAAAAGGCCGAGCGATATCGACGAAACTCGCACAATGCTTCCATTGAGGCCATGAAGCTGCAGGAGGTGTACAAAAAAGCAATGCCAAAAACGCCCAGGGAGAGGTGGCTAACAGCTATTCGGACCGTGCTGCGTGGCGTTCGCGCAGTGAATGCTTTTTTGCCTCGAAATAAAGATAAAAGTGCGATCACAAAAGCCTTACCCTCGGTATCAAACAATAGAGAGACTGCCATGGCGACAGTGAAAAAAACTGCTATAAAACAGGCGGTGCAGTCGCGAATGGCCATGCACTTCAATGTTGCTGACGAAGCAGCATCGACGTCCAAGGTCGGATTTGCTTTTGGCAAATCTGCCGATAGCAAAATGTTTGAAAACTGCGTCAACATTCTTCGCACAGAGAGGGCAAGGAGAAGTCGGCCTGATATAGTGATGCTTTTGAGTTTGTTTGAGGGGAACGATTTTTTTGCCAAAATCGACTACGAGGTTAAGCTCGAGCTGGCCAGCGTCATGGGCTTGCTGGGGTTCGACGAGGAAGACGTCGTGTTTAAGCAGGGCGACAAGGCAGATTACTTTTACATCGTCTTGACTGGAACAGTAGACGTGTTCGTGGACCACATGGGAATCAAATTCAAGGCGTGCACCTACCAAAGCGGAGGCAGCTTCGGGGAGCGAGCTCTCATCACGGCCGAGAAGAGAGCGGCAACCGTAGTGTGTGTGTCGGACTGTTCCTTCCTGGTGATAAGCAAGCGCGACTACATTCGCGTTTTGAGGGACGTGCACGAGCGAGAATTCAATCAGAAGATTTCATTTTTGAAGAGTGTGCGGTATTTTGAGTATCTTCCCAATCTCATTTACAAGGAGCTCGTGTCAAAAACAACCAAGAAACGGTTCGGTAAAAACCAAGTTATTTGCCAGGAGGGGGAAAAGAAGACGCATCTCTACATCGTCCGGCACGGCGAGTGCCGCGTTTTGAAAATGGTGAATTTGGGCTCGAAAGTCGTTCATCTAGAGACGCGTAAGTTGACCAGCAGGGACTTCTTCGGGGAGGATGCAGGAGTCCTCAACAACACGAGCGTTGTCAGCTTGTCCTTCGCGGAATGCTACTGCATCCACTTCAATGATTTGAAGAATTTTGCTAATCCTCACGTGCTGAAAATCGTTGAAAACCTTTCAGGTTTTGGACGACAATTTGAGTGGATGATCAATGAAAATACCTTATTGAAGCTGTACAAGGAGCAGCAACAATGGGAGATTAAGAAAGACAGTATTTTGAAGGGAGCCTTGCAAAAACAAAAAACTCGAAAATGAAGAAGCACTAAATTTTGAGCAAATGTTTATTAATTGAAAGCAAATGTTTTCAGAACGTTGTTGACGAAGGAGTCTATTGTGTCGTCAACATCTGTATCTAATTTGTCATCTGCTTCTGCTTCTGCATCTACCGAAGCTGAGCTCGAAGAAAAGCACAACACAGAGATTCGTTTCGTGTTGAAACAGCGACCAAGCAAAGTCGAGGAGCTCACGACTAGCAACGGAACGTTTGCCTGCTTCGCCATGGGGGGGATGTGCGACACTGCTGTCGCCGGCTTGAGATCTCGGGCCACAAGAACCAAAAGAGGACTGCTTCGTTGCAGCTCGCGCGTCGTTTGGTTCACCCCACAAAGTATACGTCGCTGTATTAGTCGCTGGAGCTTGGTTTTATTTTCCTCCTCTTCTTTCGTCCGAGTAGGCATCAGCTTGCCCTTCTTTTCACAGCTCAAACTATAATCATATCGATCAACAAGCTCCTCGCGAATCTTCAACATAAGTTCACTGCAGCTATCCTCAGATAGCTGCTGCTGGATAGTATATGCTCCCCACCCTCCGACACAAACGTCAAGTGTTTCTTCATTGTCCACTCGCTTTCTTTTCATTGATTTCACCATTGGCGAAAATTGTCAACACACTTAGGGTGGGGTTATTTATTTGGGCTATATAGTTGTCAAGAGAGAAGCAAGAGATTTTTAAGGTGCGTGCATCTCTAGTGCGACAAATGCGAGAAAAATCAATATTTCACAAAAAGCAATTTTCCAATCTTTGTTGTGTGCAAGGGCATCAAGGATAGACTAAATTTCGGAAAAACAAGGCGATGATCCAGGATATTCTGGAAAGCCTCCCTGAAGCCCTGTACGACCAAGAAAAATTTCAGAAACACAGAGATCTGAAGAGGACCGAATTGCATTCGATTCTCTTCAGCCTTGATAAGGATGATGTAGATCTACTCAAGAACACAAAGAAACTCAAGAAGCGTCTATGCTCTGGGTTCAAAGTTTACGGTTACAAATTCCTCTCTGTGCATGAAATGTGTTTCATGATTGAGAAGACGGTGACCTTGGCACTGTTTGTCACTGATGACCCTGCTGCCCCCATCTCCCAACCCATTTTTGGTAACTCCTCCAAACACAATCCCATCTCCAGAATCGGCAAAAAATCTTCGTTTGTACTAGACACCCACGTCCGTACTGAGCTAATGTCGGTGTCTAACTTACTGACCCACCGTTCGAGAAAGGCAACTGCTCCAACAAGATTGGTTTCAGTATCCAACAAAACGGTCTCCCCTTGTACCCACACATTCGTCGTCAATTGGAGGCCCCTCTACTCCCGCCTCCTCCTAAACAACCCCACTTTTGACTTCCTCCTCGACAGCAAGGTCTTCACCCAACCAATTTCCGTCCACGGCAGGTGAGCTTGAGCTGAGTCGAGCGATGAATCCCGCGAAATGGCTACAGACATACCCTTACAGGCTACATGAAATATTAAAAACTCACATTTTTATCATCCCTCAATTCCAGCGATCACCAAAAGCTGGCCGATTCTATCTATGATCTCCGCATTTTCTTCCCCCAGGAGGATGACATTTCCGCCAAGGAAATTTGGAACCTCGTTAGCAGTGATATTGTCCACATCCACAGCTCGGAGTGTTACCGCGCGTTGACGATCCTCCTGGAGTTTCTTCCGTCAGACTGCAGTCCAGAATTTTACGCCTCGTTGCTTCCAACTTGGATGAACATTTGGGGTGAGCGAGCGAAGCGAGAGAGCTTTAATGAAGACGAGGCATAAATACTCGCGATGAAGTGCGCGAAATGGCTACAGTCACCCACATCCACTACTGAACTAACCCACTCAATTCGTTTGGTTCGCTCGCCTCCCCCCTGCTCCATTAAAAATCCACCTCCTTTCGCTCGGTGCAGCAAAGATAGACTTCTGCCTCGACTGGGACTACCGCTGGATGTCGTTGATTTGCCGGGCGCTCAAGCGCCTCCCGGTCGACTACCCCCAATGGGGAAAGATCCGCAAGCTTACTCTCTGCCGCGCACTCGCGTGGCTCGACATCCCATCCGGAAAGCAATCCTCCGCCCACAACAACCGTCAGTTCAAGTTTTTCAAGATGTACGTCGGTTTTAGCAAGAACGACGTAATCAAGCGCCTCTCCAAGCTCCTCGTCTTCTTTCTTGGTCGCGAGGATGACGGTTCTCTCACCCCCACCACTCTACCCCCAACTCTCTCCACCGGAACAACTTCCCTGGTTGCCTTCATGAACTTCATTGCACCTTACTTCAACCCATCCAACATTGGAAATTGGACCGGGAACCTCACCAGCATGATGCATTATATGTGTTGTTATCTCTCCCAGCGAATAGGTTTTGAGCAGGCCTCCACTCATCTCAACAACAACAACAACAACAACAACAACAACAAAACTATCAGTTTCCCGCAGTATAATGTCACCCTCCTTCCTCACGAAATTTCCGCAGTAGTAGATTGCTTCCTTCCGCTGACCCACCAAATGATCTACTCGAAAGGTCCTCAGGTCTCCTACACCGGCGCGATCTCCCTCCGGAACCTTGCAGCCTTCTCCCAAAAAGTGACTTCTCCCTCCCTCACCTTCTTCCTCGACGCCCTCGACGAGAAGGCCATTAACCAAACCCATCAAGCCCCTTCCGCCCTAAACTCAATCCATCTGACCCTCCACCAGTTCCTCCGTCCGGATCCCACAACTTTCCTCGGCCAGCTGCCATCCTTCCTCGCCCTATCTTTGTCCGGGGTAGATAGCAACGACGAGGGCAAGACGGCTAGCACCTTGGTCGCGTACATGTCGATTTTTCAGTGGCTGCCAATCGGCGGAACGGTGAACCAACGCCTTGCCCTGGAGAACGGCGAGCAATACAAAACTGCTGCAGACAACGCATTTGCCGCCTCGTCGGACTTTGTCCTGCTGTTCCTCGACAAGATGTACGTTTTGTTGAAGAACCAGGGAGAGGCTGAGAAGGCAGGGCGTAACCAGGCGTCGATGTACTCCGCCCAAGCAACGAAGGTGAGCGATCGAAGCGGACGAGACGAGCCTTGCGACAGAAGAAGTGCGAAGCGACTAACCCACTCCAATCGACTCCGCTCGGAGCAGCAAATCACCGGTCTGATTACCGTGACCATCCGAGTGATGCTCTCCGCGTGTGACGAAGAGACATTTTCCACCGCTCTGAAGTCTATCGCCTCCTTTGTGAGCGAGAACGTTGTTGTGTTCGCGTCGAAGCGTGTTGCGGGCCTTTTAGAGGCGTGCTCTTACCGGAATGCCACTAGTTCCCTGCACACCTTCGTTCCGATTCTCACCTCCGACCTCAAAACAAGGTCCATGCTCTCAGTTCGCTTCTACACTCGTGCTTTGAGCGGGTTGGTTCGAATCACTGGATCCGATATATTGCCCCACAAAGATGCGGTGGTCGCAATGATTCAATTTTCGCTGGACAGCGACGACAAATTGACGAGGAAGGCCGCCTGCAAGGTCTTGCGGCACTTGTTCATCTCCCTTATCTCCTGCAGCCCAACGAACACAAACAATAACGCTCAGTTGCACCAAAGAAAGATTGGCGAGCCCCTCTCGGCCCTCCCCGACGCGGTGCCGCACGTGCCCAACAAGCTCGAAATGAGCTTCGTGTTTGATTTGTTTCAACGATTCTTGATCAAGTCGCTTACAACCGTAGAACGCATTCTGAACCTGGAGTGGACCGATGACAACGAGTCCAACAAGGTGCTCGACGACTGGAGGCTCTGTTCCAAGATCATCCACTACTGCCTCCGTGGCTGCATCGGATTCTTGCCCGAAGGTGAGTGAGTGAGTGAGTGAGTGAGTGAGTGAGTGAGTGAGTGAGTGATGTGTGTGTGAGCGAATAAGCGAGCGAGCGAGCCTTGTGGAAGCCATGCAATAAACTAAAAAGAATTTCCTCTCGCCGCAGCAAATGTCGATGTGTCCGATCCCGAGCTCCACCCGTGCGAGCATGTAACCCAAAAGTTACTGTCCCTCCTTCCCACTCCCGAATCGATGACCATTGTTGGTAATTTACGCAACAGGTGAGCGAGCGAAGCGAGCGAGCTTTGAGGAAGACGAGCATACTGGCGATGAATCCCGCGAAATGGCTACAGCCACCCACATCTACCACTGAACTAACCCACTCAATTCTTTTGGCTCGCTTGGTTCGCTCGTGCTTCATTAAAAATGCGCCTCGCTTCGCTCGGCGCAGGATTGGCAATCTGCTGGCCTCCTGCATGAAAAAGATTGCCTCCTCCTCCTCCTCCAGTTTGTCCCGTGACACAAAATCGTCCAAGGACATCATGGCCAGCTGTAGAATCATTTGCACGAGGAGGAGCGCCCTCTCCAACACCAAGACGTCAGCCTACGATCAATCCCTTGGTCACAATCGTGAGGTGACGAAGAACATGACTAACTCCGAACGATTTTTCGCCATTGAGAAGACATTGCTGAGAACTTCGCCTACTTATGCGCAACAAATGCGGCTTCGGATTGGCGAAGATATGGGGTGTAATTCCACTTCCTCCTTTACGTCCGCCCGAATGTTCGCATATAGGATGAACGTTCATCAAAACTCGAGCTTTGAAATCCCACGACGATTGAAGAACTCAACCAAGGAAGAGGACAAGGAGAATTTGGCAATGTACGAGAGGATGCTCGACGGTGCAATGGGATTGTGTTGCCACTTTCTGTCTGCGACGAGGGGGGAGGCCTTTCGCACTTTTAGTAGTTTGGCGGCGAAACATGGGTCTCTTCTTACGTAAGTGAGAATATATATTATATACGCTAGCCATACACTGACATGACTAACACACTCGGTTTTGCTCGGCGTAGGGCTCGAATTCCTCGAATTTTGGCAATCATCGACTTGTCTGACGGCGACTCGGAGATGAACGCCTACGGGCTCCCGAGAATCGCAGACATTGCTGAGGCTGCTGAGGATGCAGCTTCTGAGGAGGAAAACAGAATAAAGCTTTACGAGGTGGCTGTAGGTGGGTTGTTTATCCTGCAAATGTCATTCAAGCCAATCATGAAGGATTTCAAGCTCAAATATCAATTCATCCGGCAGTGGTGCAACTCCACCGTTTTGGTGAAGAAGATGGAGCCAGAGAAGGTGAGCGACGCGAAGAGATGAAATACATGCACAGAGAGGCAAAGCTAGACTAACCCAACCAACGCTCGGCACGCGCGCAGCAAGCCCACGTCACGACAATTTTGCACGGCCTGTGGGTAAAATTCCGCCGCGACCGGTTGATTGACGCGAATAAAGTTGGCGACGAGTTGGAGCAGCACTCTGCTTGTCTCTCTCACCTGCTGGACAAGCTCGATGAAAGCCAATTGGCGGCGAATGACGACGAACGATCCGCGGACTTGAACTGGCGAAACAAGCTTTCAATCAGTTGGTTCATTCTGGTTCTCGTTGGCCCCGATGAAGTTGAAAACGCGCCCTTGCTCTCCCGGATTGTCAAGGCGTGCATGACAATCATCAGGTGAGCGAGCGAAGCGAGCGAGCTTTGAGGAACACTCGAGTGATGAATCCCGCGAAATGGACAGCTACATCAACTACTGAACTAACCCACTCAATTCGTTTGGCTCGCTTCACTCGTTTTGCTCTGGCTTCATTAAAAATGCACCTCGCTTTGCTCGGTGCAGAAAGGAGGCTCGTGCGATGCCCATCAACAAGGTTGCTCTGGGTCTTCTGAGCAGAATAATTAATCTTATTCAGCAGAGGGAGAAGGACGACGACGATGACGACGACGGGGTGAAATTCTCGCAGTTCTGGTTGGACCTGGGCGACTCGTTGAGCGACGAGCAGTTCTGCACCAGGGTTCTCAATGCATCTGCGGTCAACAGGAGGGAAAAATCAAAATCAATGAAGAGTAAGGGGGTGGATTCGATTCTCGAGGACGCAGTGTGCTTCAGCTTCGGCTTGGGTGATATGTACCCGACGCTGCGAGATCCTCAACCCCGTTTCTTCGCGATGAACAAGGCGGACACGATTCGAAAAATTGTCGTGGGGTTGGCCAGGGTGGGATCCACCAAGAGCGAGGCAGTACTGAACAACATGCTCGCAGTGGGTAGGAAATTCTCCAACGCTCCACCCGATGATGACCAGAAGTGTCTTCTGGCTGCGTCCGCCGAAATCTTCAGCGGAGTTCTACGAGGAGTGCTCGACACGGACACAACGGGTGGCAAGTTGGAGGAAACTTTGCTGCCCTGGTTGAGCAGCGTGCTGAATATTGTTTCACACAGCGCGGTTGTTTATTGGAGCGATGGATTGAAATACGGCGTGCACGGTCACATCACCGACAGGAGAAATGGCGGCGTTTCTCCGCTGTTGCTGCTTGTCATTGACAAGTTGAGCTCTGTCCTGTACAAAGATGGGGGGGGGGGGGGCGACTCTGGGACAAAAGAAGCTGCCGGCTCGTTCAGCAGCCAGTCCAAATGGTTGAAGATCGTTTGCGCTCTTTCGATTGAATGTTTCTACTTGAAACCGGGGGAGCATTTGATGAAGATGGATGGAGTGAAAGGAGTGGGTGCGGGTGCAGAGGCTGCGCAGTTCAATTTCACGGCGTGGGAGTCACTCACCGCCACCATGCAGCCGCTCTTGCTCAACGCGATCTCGCACCCGTTCAAGAATTGCCGAGAGGATGTTAGCGCGGCTATGGTACAGTTTTTCGGGTGAGTGGAGTGGAGTGGAGTGGAGTGGAGTGGAGTGGAGTGGAGTGGAGTGGAGTGGAGTGGAGCAAAAAACTAAACCATTGTATAATACTCGCTTCGCTTGCCGCCAGTCTGACGTCCAGCAACGCCAGTTTGTTTGTTCCCAATCACAGCAAATTGCTGGTCTCTGGGTTCGAGGCTACTTTTGCAGGGTTTACAAAACATGCAAGGGGAGAAGAGGGGAAGAAAAAATACGCAGCTCAAGACACTTTGTTGAGAACGCTGGCGCACGTAATTATTCACGGCGACAGCGAGTTTTACTACGAGATTGTAGTGACGCCTCTGTTGCGAATGGTTTTCGATATTTTGGACGTCTATGACAGTTCTACGGAGGATACAGAGGAGAATGAAAAGGTGAAGGCGGAGGCGGAGGTGGAGGTGGAGGTGGAGGAGGTGGAGTTGGAGGTGGAGGAGGAAGATAAGGGAGAAGAAGAGGAAGTGGAAGAAGAATCGAACACCAAAAATGACAAGGACATTTTCAACATGGCTAGATCGACGCTCTCGTTTATCGCAAGAAGGTGCTTGATCAAGGTTGATAATGCGACCCAGATTGTTGACAACTTGATTGAGCTTGTTCGGAGTGTGATTGAGGGAGAAGGAGGGAAGGCGAGCTGGCAAGTTCGGCAGGCGGCGATACGCTTCCTCGGCCAATTCTATGCTACGCACTTGTTTCTGATCAGCCCGGACCAGACTGAGCAGATCAGAGCATTGGTCGTTGGGCTGATGGGGGACAAGCGGCGGGAAGTGAGCGTGAGCGCCACATCGAGCTTCACAGTGTTGCTGGCGGCAATGAGCGAGGAGCAGTGCGCGAAAATTGTTGAGGAATTTGCCGCCTTGGCACAGAAGGCTCTGAGAAGGAAGGGGAAAATGCTAATCGCACAGGCTCGGGCTTGCAACGTGCTGGTTGCTAGTGTTCTGATACGACCTTACGATGTTCCCAAGTTTGTTCCGGTTGCCCTTGGCGCATTGGCTCCTCATAGTTTTGAGAAGAACGCGCCTCCACTCGTGCGCCAGAGTGTCACCAAGTGCATCAGCGAGTTCCGACGAACCCATGCCGATAACTGGGCTGAGCATCGGTTGAAGTTCGAGATCAGCCAGCTAGAAACTCTCGACGACTCAGTAAGTTTGACTTCGAATTATTATGCGTAACTTTAAAAGAAAGTTTTGAACCAAAAATATCTCACATCCTACCATGTTATATCTTGTGGAAGCCACCACCAGCCTTTGCGCTTGCACGAGCTGATATTCGGTCTTTTCTGGCTCGAGCATTTTCCTCGACATTCTTGTATTTTTTTTGCCACGACATTACCGAAAACTGTGGTGATTTCGGCACTGTTACACCACCACCCTTCGGCTGCTGGTCGTAAGCCGCAGCAACTGCGTTGCTAGCTGCCTGCACATCTTCGTAGATATTATTGGGTTTCTTGCGGAGGCGGGCTGTGGGTTTTGGATTGGGGACTGGTTTTGTTCGGCCTACCGGCCCGCCGTAGAGACCGATGCCCGCGCTGTTGCCAACGACATTGCTTCCGGCACTCTTCGTTGTGCGGACGTGTGGGCCTGGGGCTCCCTGATATGTGCGGGGATTTCGCTCTTTTTCCTGGGCGCTCCTCAAAATTCTTTGTTTGCGCTGCGGCACTTCGGGCGCCTTGGTCGGCCTTCTTTTGGGGATAGGTGGGGGTGGTTCGTTGTTTTTGGTATTGGTATTGGTATTGGTTTGCTTGCAAATTTTGCTGCTGTTGTGAGCGTAGGCTGAGTATTCCTTGTGGATGTTGTTGTTGTTGATGTTGGCAATTGGTTTGTTGGGTGGATCGTTTTCTGATTCTTTTCCAGGAGAGTTAGGTTTTTTGTGCACGTTGTTGTTGCTGTATTTTGGGGTCGGGGCTTCTTCGTCGGCTTGTTCAATTTTATTTCGTTGTTGAGTCTCGTTGACTCTCTCTATGCTTGGTTTGGGTTTTGTGGGCTTTGCTGTGGCTGTGGCGGTGGAGGTGGCGGTGGCCTTCGTCCTTTGTCCTGTTTGTCCTGTTTGTCCTTGTGCTTGTCTCTGTCCTTGACGACCACCAGTGCTTTGCACGCCCTTGACCTCCTCCATTATGAGCGCTTTTAGCCTGCCCCTGCTCAAATTTTGAGACTCAAAGTCGAACTCGAACAAGCTCGAAACTGGCGGGTCGGTGTGGCGGCCATTTTTGAGAGCGTCGAAATATGGGTGGGCAAGGGCCTCAGCCGCACTCAGCCTATTGCTCGGCTCGAAGCAGAGCAGCTTTTTCATCAGATCGACCGCCACGGGGTTGCAGTCCGGATAGAGCGACTCGAAATCAACCTTCATCTTTCCTTGTACAGAATCTAAAAACTTTCGAGCTTGTTTGCTTTTAATGTGGGAGACTTCAGCAGGCTTGGGACTGCCGATGACGTCGAATATGAGAGTCAGCTGGTGCACAAAGTTCTTGCCGGGGAAAAGTGGTTTTCGACCTAGGAGCTCGGCAAAAATGCAACCTACGCTCCACATATCCACCCCGTACGAATACAGACCGTCCGGGCACAGCATCAGCTCAGGAGGGCGGTACCACCGCGTGACAACGTGTTCAGTCATCGCCTCGTCGGTTCCAGGCTCGCCGCCCTCGCCCGCTCGCGTTGGCTTGAGCCTGGCAAGGCCAAAATCGGCAATGCGCAGCTCGCAGTTTCTCGTCACGAGAAGGTTTCCAGGCTTGAGGTCACGGTGGATTACGTTGTGCTTGTGGAGGTAGCTTACACCCTTGATGAGCTGGTGCATGAAGAAACGGTTGTGGGCATCAGAAAGCTGCTGTGAAGACTGGATTATTCGATGAAGGTCAGAATCGAGGAGCTCCATGACTATGTACAGCTCGTCAGATGATTCTTTCGTTGACAGGTTCTTCAGCGTAACAATGTTCTCGTGTATGCCGAGGTATCGCATAAGACGAACTTCGCGAAGAACGTGCTTCGCGTCCTGAGAATGTGCTGCCATTGGAGAGATTTTCTTTATCGCTACCTTGTCTTGGGCTACAGAATCTGTTGCAGACACAACAACACCATATGAACCTTTGCCAATTGCTTTTAGCTCAGAGTAGCGTCGATCGATCTGTATAGGGATTAGGGTTGGGGGAGAGGAGAGGAGAGGAGGAGAGGAGAGGAGAGATGAGGAAGGAGTTAGATTTTGATTGGGAAGGAGGAGAGAGAATTGAAAGTGGTTTCCGAAATGGCATGTCGAAGAGAAACTTACCACAAAGTTTGTCCCCCCGCACTTGTGAGTGCGATCGTTGTTGACACAGTAGCGAGACATCTTGCCTGGGTCGTGAGGATTAATAAAATTTAAATTTAAATTTTTAAGAAAAATGGTTCTTGATTTTTAAAGTTAAAGCTTTTAAAGCAAGGATGCCATCCTATTGAAATTGATCCCCGCGGCAGTCGGCTGACTCAAGCTTGCAACGTGTTATATACATACTATGTTCGGCGGACCTTGGAGACTTCCACAGAATTTGTCAAGAAAATCTTGAAGCAAAGGGGTTTTTTATTACTCCCGCTAGGGCTGCTCTGTTCTGTTCATATTCTTTTTTTTCCTGGGAGTTGCGATTCTTAAGTTGGCCAATGAGCAGGTGAACTCAGGTGAACTGCACAGCGAAAGGATATGATGTTGGTTTCAATCAAACCGAGGTTCAGAACTATTATCAATTATACGCCACAAAGAAAGGAAATCGCGTTCAAGTTCGTGTGTATCTACTGGCTCATGAATTTCCTCCAGGTGTTCATCACGACTGATACGTGGATTTATCTCCTCTGGGCGCAAGCACTACTAGGAAGTTTATGCTTCGTAGGGCAATTTTCACAATCATCAACGAGGCTTATCCTATCAACAACTTGCGCTTTTGCATTTTGGGCGTTGCAAGCTTTCAAGTTGTTGCTTTGATTATCTTCACAACGCTGGACCTGGAGGCTGGCAAAGAAAGGGTGAACATTGCACGAGAGGTGGAGGTGGAGGGGGGAAGCTCTTTAACTGCAAAATTTTGCCTAATGTTGACTATTTGATTTTTTTCGCTCTGAGCTCCTTGCTGTCTCTCTCGTTTTGTTCTCTAGCTGCTCTGTTCTTCTTCACGTATTCTACCATTGGTTTACCCCCGTACGTCCAAATGAGCTCATTAGCCCTTTGCGCTGCTCGAAAGTTTGACAGCCAGCTGCAAAACTTGAAAAAGTACAGAAAGAAAAAGAAGACGAATGCAAATAGCCCAATTGCCTTCGCCAAGACTTTCCAAACTTCTCCCTTGCCGTTTTTTCGTCGTTTATTGGCTCCCCACGCATCAGCGTAGTTAATCAGAAGCCATATGAGGAGAAGCTTGTTCCAAAGCGGTGTGTTCATATTGCTGTTCGTGCTTGGGCTCGTGTTGATTGCTCGAATGTAAAATCAAAAAGCCTGATTTCAAAGTAGATGACTCTTATGATGATTGATTGTGGTGAACTGTTTAGCAGTAACCCAGATTGCTCGAATGTAAAGCAATCCTACTAAAAACACAAAAATTTTAGTGCTCAAATTGAAAAACTTTACATTTTGTAAACTTTCAAGGCAGCCCACGTAGCACTGCAGATGGCAACCCACTATGAGGTCGAGATGGTCTCAATTCTTCGCAAGTTATTTGTTGCCGACCATTTTGGCAACTCAGCGGTGCTTCATATCACTAAATTGTCAAGCTCCAAGATCTTCTCCACCTCTCATCCCTCCAAGCTCATAAAAGACCTCGAGGTAATGCTGATCTCGAACAATGTATCGCAATTCTCGGCTGATGATGTGTGCTATAGCGGGTCAATTGAACAGTTGGCCCTTGCTCTATACACCAATGGCTCTTGCACTTCTTCCATCCCTATCATCCTTGTTCCTCTCTACAAGCACTACTCGTCTCTCCAGCCCCCCAAAGTCGCCTCCCTAAAGCTAGCGCTTGAGCACATACAGACTTCAATTATCCGAAAGAATCAACGTCGGGACCAAGAGTACGAAACAATTCGACCCCAAATAAAAAAACACGCTGCTTCGTTGCTTATCGAATGTGAGAAAATAAGAAAGCGTCTCCACAACAATGATCTCTCATTGGAAGCGTCTTGGGCTCTATTGAAGCAGCTAGAGACTGTTGAACTTCACTACGACGAGGCACGGCTTCAGTCGATTCCCCCTTCGAGCAAGATCAAGCTAGTTGGGAACGGTTTTAAAATTGGCTTGAGCGCAATTTGGCTCGAGAAAATGGTTTGTCCTTTCTCGTGCACAACCGTGCGGCACGATTCCAGCATGTCCACTCCAGACAAAGGATCCCCGAAGGTCAAAGGTAAAAGCCCCTTGATCAATGTAAAAACCTCAGCGCCAAAAATTTACCTTCACATCGGGAGCAAATCCACGAATTACGGCGTGGTCAGCTATAGGAGCGAGAATATTTATCTCCGAGGTGAGCGAGGGAGCGAGCGGAGCTGGGGGGGAAAGGGGGGAACGGAACGGAACGGACGGAACGGAACGAGCTAAACTAACCCACTCATTTCAGCTGAGTCCATGCCGACGGTGCGTCTCAAGGCATTCTCGAGCCGTTGTGATTTTACGGCTGTGGTGCCGATAACGTTTTCGAGACGTCTCGGCTGGTCCGTAGTGCAGAGCGAGTTAAAAATCTCGCTGAAAAACTTGCAATCGCATATCACGACGTTTAGCTCCCACAACGTGAAACCACCCCAGTCTCTCATCAAGTTCATTGTCGAGCAGATTATAAAGGTGGTGATATCCAAGAACCTCAAAAAATTTGTTCCGAACGAATTGGGGGATTATTTGATTAACGTTCAAAAGGATAACGCCTCCAACGACGTCACCGGTGTCTTTCAAATAATCGGCCCACAAATCAACGATCTGGAGATCAACTTGACTGGCACGTCCGAAAGCGCCGAGCGAGCAAGAAAACTACTGAATTTAACCCAATTAGAAGCCGGCGTGCTCCAACGATTTGGCGAGGAAGTACTCAAGTTCAAGAGTGGTGTTAGCGAGGAACACAGTTGTGACTTATCCACCTTGGCAAGCTTCGTCAACTTCACGAACTTGGTCGCTCAGGACGACGTTTACGGTGATTGCTTTATGCGTCTGTTTGAGAGGGCTTTCAGGCTTTTTTCGGCCGACGATGGAATTGGTAGCGGAATCGTGACAAAGCAGTTGTTCGACCACGCTGTAGCGTTGGCTAAGAACCCGATCAATGTGAGTGTAGACGTCGACAGGTTCAAAATTAACTTAGATTTGCAAAATTTGTTCAAGGCGTTGTCCAACCTTGTAATACGATTGAGCTACGAGAATTTGGGAGGGGTGCGAGGTGATAATGGCAATGGCATTTCCAATGGCAACTTTGAAGAAAACAATTTATTTTCTCAGACGAGGAACGCAGTCAATAGCATATCGATTCCTCTGCGGCGCAGTTTGGGCCTGGCCGGATTGCATTTGAGAAAGTGTTCGCTCGACTTTTTTCTCAGCGTTGCAGGAATTAAAAAGGAAAAGGAAATTGGCGCAAACGTTTCGATAACGTTGCAAAACATTCAGATTCTCATGACTCCACAACTCCCTGCCACCTTCCTGCAATTCTGCACTCAAAATTATGTGACGAAGCTCCACCAGTTCGAAAAAGATCATTTTCAGTATGAGCTAATGCGAGTGCAAAAGGGCGGAGACTTTGACATTTTCAACAAGAACAGGGAAGAGAACAGGGATGATGGTGAAAGTTCTAGTGATGGCAAAGGCTTTCTAGTCACCGGTAGCATGAAGAAAATGCGGTCTAATATGGTGTTCGACACGGAAAAGTTGAGAACTATGACGGACGATTTTTCTTCGCTCGCGGTGGTGGACATTCACGCAATAAAAAAGCCGGGAAGTGACACTGAAACTGAAACTGAGACTGAGACTGAGACTGAGACTGAGACTGAGGAGGAGCTGGTGCAAGATCTCATCCAGCTCAGAGAAAAGAGCAAAAAAACGACAGTTATCCAAATTCTCTATCATCTTCAGCACTGCACCGCTTTATGCGCGCTGCCCTGCCTCATCCGGGAACTTTTGAACGGTGGTGAATCATTTATCAATTTCGGCTCAGTGAATAGGCGTTCGTTTGACTATGCTCACAATAGGGTTGAGAGGCGGAAGGAGGAGGAAGAGGAGGTGACCACCGTTCTTCAAGAGCTGAACCAGAGATTTGTGAACGCTATGGAGTTGATGATTCGAGTTACAGAGAAGCATACGGAGAGACCAGCATTCCGATGCAATTTGGCGAGTTCTGTGATTCTTGGGTGTGATCCGGGTGATCGTACACGGCTCATTGCACACATTTCGGGAGAGAAAAACAAAATTACCATTGAGGACGACGGCGATGACAAGCTTAATGCTCCGTTGGATTTGGCGTGGGACACGTCGATCGTGGAGGTTGTAGAAGACTTGAAGGCGGTAATAGAGATGTTCAAAGGAACATCGAAATCAACTCCAAGCTAGGACTATAGGTGGAGAGAAAATTTTAAAAAGCTTCTCTATTCAGATCTTCTTGACCTTCTTCAAAATCTCGCTGACGGCGAAGAACTTACTTTTTGACAAAGGCCTTGTTGGCGAAATTCTAACGGTGTCGCCAATCTCGCACTCGTCATGTTCGTCGTGAGCCTTGAACTTATTCGTGTAGTTCCTTCGCACATTGTATTTGTGTATCATCTTGTGCCGAGTGACTGCAACAACACAGGTCTTGTTCATTTTGTCACTCGTTACGATACCTGTTAACGAGTTTTTGGGGGGTTTGGGGACTTCTGCAAGCTCCTCAAGGGTTTTTGATTGCATTTCATTAAAGTTTTTCATTAGGTTGTAGCTGGGCTTTTGGAGTGGGACTTTCTCCCAGGATTTGTATGTTGTTGGTGTTGGTGTTGTAGTTGTCGATGTTGCTTCTGCTGCTGCGGAGAATGAAGCTGATTGGAAAGGTTTCGTAAAGGTGGACAGCGAGACCGTTGTGGTAGTGCAGCCCACCAGTCTAAGCCCGCCCCCTCTCAGCATTGTTGGATGTTACAATCACGTCGGTTATGTAAAGGGGTTAAACACGTCAATTTCCTTATCACCGCGAGACTTGTCACCTCTGGTGCTCTTGGGTTTACTTTTTCATAAACTAATATGCTATACACCTATAGCATAGCATATCATAAAATGAAAAAGCTGTTAATTCTATTTTGTGGGGTGTCTGCGTTCGTGGTGAGTTGTGAACTCCTCCCAGCTCAAATTAATTGCTAAACCGTATCGCACAGCCTACCGCTCGCCGATCTTTTCAACATTCAATTTCCTCATCCTCACTCAATGCGGTTACTCCTGCTTCACTTAGTTCCCCGCTGCGGATCGGAACCCGTGGATCTCCCCTAGCATTGGCTCAGGCTTACCTGACGAGAAAGCTCCTCCAGGAATCTTTTCCGGAGCTTCTCGATCAGGGTGCCTTGGAGATTTGTGTGATGAAGACTCAGGGCGACATGATATTGGATAAGAGTCTAATGGAGTTGGGTGGGAAGGGTCTTTTTACTAAGGAGCTGGATGTTGCGTTGCTTAACGACGAGGTGGATATTTGTGTTCATTCAATGAAGGACGTTCCGACTTGGCTGGTTGAGAAGACAATTCTTCCTTGCATGTTGGAACGCGAGCAGACGAACGATGCGTTTATCACGGCGGACAACAAGTACACGTCCATCAAGGACCTTCCGGACAACTCTGTCATTGGAACTGCGTCCCTGCGCCGACAGGCTCAGATCATGTCACAGGTGAGTGCAAAAAAAGTGCAAAAGTGTTTTAGAATTTGGGGCTAATTTTAATTCATATTCAGAACCCGACTCTCAAGTGCGTGAACTTCCGGGGCAACGTTCAGACTCGTCTCAGGAAGCTAGATGACGGCGTTGTTGACGCCACTTTGTTGGCAATTGCTGGTCTCAAGCGGATGGATATGCAGGATTGCGCCAGCGCAATTCTCGAATGGGACGAGATGCTCCCAGCCGTGGCTCAGGGTGCTATCGGTATACAGTGCAGGAGCGACGATTCTCGCGCTCAGCACTACTTGGAGAAGCTCAATCACGCAGACACGAAGATCTGCGTCGACTGCGAGAGGGCGTTTTTGGAGGCTCTGGACGGGAACTGCAAGACCCCCATCGCCGGCCAAGCCCGGATCGAGGGTGGGAAAATTAAATTCGACGGCTTGATTGCGATGCCTGACGGCAGCAAGAAGTACACGATCACTGCCACGGGGGAGATAGCTGATGCGCTGAAAATTGGAAAGGATGCGGGTGAATCTTTGAAGGAGCAGGCCGGGGAGCAATTTTTAAAAATGATGGTGGAAATGAGTCCGCAGGCAGTTCTGTAAAATAAAACCATACCTTATGTTAGCGCAGCTCTTTCAAACTCGCCAAAACCCACTTCATCCCCGAATAGATATCAAGCAAGACCAGCCCAAGCCAGGCAGCCACCTTTCCCTCTCCACCACCACCAACCAAAATATTCAAGTTCTCTCTGCATTTTGATATATTTTTGTCCAGACCCCCCAACCCAAAAAACAACAAATAAGCTTCATCAAAAATCGACTTCCCGTCGCCCATCAAAGAACCTACGCAGAGCGAGCGAGCGAGCGAGCGAAGCGAGGTGAGGAGTTAGAAAGTTGTTGTTAAGATGTTTCTCTTCGCTTTGTCTCACTCGCCTTCCGTGTAAAGTTTGCCCGCAAAGCTTTGCTCAATCTCGCAGCCCTCCTCGCTCCCCCAATAGCAATCGCCCAGCCAATTGATTGAGACAACGTTATCGTCGTTGGCCAGCTCTACATTAACCCCCCGCCTGTAGGCCAAATAATTCTGTTCGTCGATCTCCCCCTCCTCTCCGCTCCCTCTCGCAAACATCACGTCGTGCAAATACTGACTATTTTCGCCTGCGTGCTGCACACCTTGCCCAAATGCGACGTTGTACGACATAGCAGCTTCTCCAATTTCATTACTGCGCCGTGAAGTTGCATTAGTTTAGGTAACTCGTATTCTCGTCTTCATACACACACACACGTCTAGCTCGCTTCGCTCGCCGCTCGCTCACTCACTCAAGATAATTGTCTCTTGCCGTATTCAGTAACCTTCGTGCATAGCTTCCCTGAACTGCAATGCTCAGCATCAACTTCCTCCCCATGTAGCAATTATATTCAAGTGGTAGCTCGAACTCTGCACCGTAGCCCAAGTCAACTATCATCGTGTTGATGTCTCCAGCCTTGTCGCTGTCCGTCTTCTGCCTATCCAAGCTTCTTCCCAAGGCTGCCAGCCAGCTCTTGCTGTCGCTCAATGCAGAAGCGAGCTCGTACGTACTCCTCACCTCGCCAAGTCCTGCGGCCTCTGCAAATAGCAACGCAGCCTGCGTATAATTTTTCGGCACCCCTCTCCCGTTGAGATAAAAATTAGCAAGCTGAAACTTGGCTGTTGGATTTCCGTTCTCGCTACTTAGCTCGAACCACGCGATTGCTTTTGTCATGTTAGGTGAGGAGAACGTCTCTTTTCCGTCCTCTGACAAAATTTTATGCGACCGCGTCTCCCACGATCCCATGGCGTGCTGCGCTGGATGATAACCTAAGCTTGCACTTTCATTCCAATACTGGAGGGCCTTCCACTCATCCATAGCATTTCCAGCCTCTCCATTGTTCACCATAACGCCCATGTTGTACAAAGCTTCCGCCCGGTGCATCGCATCTGCGCCGTCGCCCATGTCAACAATCTGGTTAAAGTGCTCGTGCGCCGCGACTGGGTCGGGGTCCAGCCCCCCCCTGCCCCAGTACAATTGTTTGGCCATCCACAGACGGCTTCCGCTCGCCCCCCCGCCTCCTGTCTCCGCAACTTGCTCTTGAAACTGGTACTGGTCGTCGTCGACTCCCAGCTGCCCTCGCATTTTAGGGTTCTCATCCAGCAGAATCACCTCTAACGGCTGAACCCCGCCGCTGCCATACTTGCTCATGACGTAACCCGCGGCTCTCTTGTAGAACCCGTTTGTAACTTCACAACGCCCCTTGTGCTTCAAATCAAATTTGTCCTTCGCTTCTTCTCCCAAATCTTGCTGCGCCGAGCGAAACGAAATATTATTTGGATTGGGTTAGCTCGTTTCCACAACCCCCCCCTTACCTCGCTTTGCTCGCTCACCTGCACCTCGCTCTCGATAAACAAAGGAAGGCGGTGGTTGTCATTTGAACGACTCCACCCCAGCGCTTGCAACACACCGTAATAAGCCTCCCGCCCCAACTCCGGATTATTGTTACGTATTGTGTATGGCTGTTCCAAATATCCAACAGCAGAAATGCTTTTGTCAATATCCGCTTGCAGCAGCAAACTGAAATATAGAAAATTGTCGGCCAGCAAAGCCTGAGCCGTGTAATTGAACACGCCGTCGCTTTCCCAGTCTACCACCCCCAACGATAAAATCTGTTCGTCGTTGCTGTAGTACTGCCTCACCAGCGGTCCCGCTCGCAGATAACCAAGTCCGTTGCCTCTCAGCGAGTTCACCGTGTTTGATGCTTCGGTTAATGAAACGTTGAAATTCTTCACGGCCAACAAGTACTCTTCTTTCCTCTGAAGTGAACTTTTTCTCGACGTAACCAATTGCAAGCTGGGATTTGGCCTTTCCTTTTTTTTTTCTGACATCTTCCCGTTGCTTCCAATCTCGTACGCATCCTTCCATTTTTCTTCCTCCAATCCCTCAGCAGTTTCCAGTACCTTCACCTTCGAAACTTCTAATTCAACCAATGTCCGAACCCTGACAACTTCGCTTCCTGTCCGTGCCAACTCCGTGCTGTTTGCTTCAACTACGTTCACGAAATTACTGTCAAAAGTGGCTCCAAGCAACTTTTCGTCGTGGAGGAAGTTCTCCATAACGTCTTCCGGAGACAACGCCCTATTCCAGCACCTGCCTAGCTTCAAGAAGCCAGGGAAAGTGTCCGTTGTTGTGTTTACAGAAATTCCATTTTGAACATGATGATGAGACAATGCTTTACCCGACACCCCGCTACCAAACGAAATTGTTCCAAAATTTGCTTCTTCCTCGCCTCCAGATGGAGACTTGGGGTAAAAGTTGTTTTTGTTCGCGTCCTTGTTGTTCACGTTTCCATTAATGACCTTGTTGCTCTTGTTCAAGTTGCCTTCCCATAGGTGCTCGAACGTCACGTGCTCGACTCCGTTCACATATCCGGTCACGGTGGACACCCAAGGCGTCTCTAACTTTGTGGAAACTGTCATCGTTAGCTGGTGCCACTTTTTTCGATTTAATTTATGAGAATGGTTTGGGATTGGTTTGTTGTTGAAGAAATCGTTAAGGGGGTAGGATTTGCTCCCTATCGAGAAAATGGGGCGGAGGAGCTGCGGGCTTACGCTCGTTGACGCGAGGAGTGATATTTGTGGCCCTACAGCGTTGACGTCGAAGATTTTTTGCTTGCCGGTGAGGGTTTTTTGTTTTCGTTTTGTGCCGTTGTGTTGGAATAGGTTTTCGTTTGCTCCAGATGTTATCATTTCAGGCGTTATTTCAGTTTGAATGATTGGATAGTGGAGCTGAGATCGCGTATTGGAGGAAGAAACAAGATGGTTGGATGCCCAATACCAAAGGAAAACAGAAACGGAATAGGACTCGCCCAGCCCCACGTGAGTGATGTTTTCGGAAGTTTTTTGTGTTTTTGACAGAAGGGACAGGTGGGAAGGAGAAAGGGTAATGGTCCGGCTGGGACCTTGGCCAGTTGATGTTGGGACCATCTCAGGGCTGAAGACGATGGATTTTTTGTCGTTGAGGGAAGGAGGGGGGGGGGGAAAAGTTAAAGGGGGCGTTGGTTCAGTTCTTATCAAAACTCCAGTTTGGCAAAAATCGTCCTGCACGGGGGCAATTAGCCCTTTTTGCTTAGGG
>Ga0114994_10000846_pt1 | contig 21328 bp, 12 predicted proteins | sample ArcticOcean_MG_C_9_FD_87043 | JGI IMG/M metagenome (GOLD analysis project Ga0114994, IMG submission 87043) | Marine microbial communities from western Arctic Ocean - ArcticOcean_MG_CB2_152 | ecosystem: Environmental > Aquatic > Marine > Oceanic | place: Arctic Ocean: Canada Basin | collected...
CGGCCCGGCGCCGGTCGCCGTCGCCCCGCCGCCGGGGTGGCCCGCAACGGTCGCGGTCGCCGTCGCCGCGGCAGCCCGCGCGCGGCGGCCTGCGGCGAGACGACGACAGCCCCCCCGTGCGCGGCGGCCCGCGCCGGAACGAGGACGACGCTGTGAACCGAGGCAACCCGGTGCGCGTGCGCGTCGGCGGCGCCATGCCCCGGCGGCGGTCGCCGTCGCCGTCGCCGTCGTCGCCCGAGGCGCCCTCGCCGTACCAGGCGTCGTCGAAACCACTGATCTCCCGGCCGGTCATGCGCGTCGTGAAGAAGGTTCCTGTGGAAACCACGCCCCAGCAGCCGCCTATTACAAAACGGCCCTTCTCCGTGACCGTCGGTTTAAGATCACCGGCCCCCCTGGCCCTCGTGGACGGCGTGGAGCTCGGTTCTAAGGCCTCGACGGACACGGAGTCGGAACTTAATGCCCTGACGCCCAAGTCCTCCGTCTCCAAGCCGCCGCAATCGTTCCTCACCAAGTCCCCGCGCCTCTCCCTGGATTCCAGTTTCGACGACGACGACACGACAGTAACGCCGCGGTCGTCGCGGCTGTCGCGGCGCCAGTCCAAGCAGGGCCCGTCCCCCAAGAAGCCGCCCATAGTCCAACCAATTAAACAGGTGGCGAGGCCCACGCTGCGCATCGGCGCGTCCGCGGCGCTCGCCGACGCCTTGCAAAAAGAGAAGGAGCGCGCCGACGCGCTGGAAGCCGACAAGCGCTCATTGCAAGCGCGCGTCTCGGCCCTCGAAGCGGAAGGGTTATCTCTAAAGTCGGAGACGAGCGGCGTCACGAACGACGTGCGAGCCGCCCGGCAGGAGGCGGCCCGCTTGGCGGGGCAGGTCGCCGAGGTCCAGACGCAGAAGGCGAGCGCGGAAAGAGCGCTGAACGAAAGCCGCGCCGAGGCGGGCGGCGCCCACGCGCGCTTCACGGAAGCTGAAAACGCTCTTGAACAATTGCGGGACCAGAAGACGCAGCTCGAGGTGGAGAACGCGTCGCTTCGAAGGAGAGGCCTGGACCTCACGGACGCCGACGCGCGGCACAAGCAGTCGGAAAGTGCATTACGGGAGGCCGAGGCCGACGCGGTGCAAGCGAAGCACGACGCGCACACGCACCAGCGGGCCCTGAAGAACGTCGAGGCCGAGCGGGACGCCATCCGGCTGACCCTCAAGAAGTCCGCGGACGAGGCGGCGTCGTCCCGGGCCGAGCTGGAGGCGTCCAAGCACGTGGGCGCCGAAGCTAAATTAGCGGGCGACGCCGCTTTGCGGGAGCTGGAGCGCCTGCGGGACGAGCGGGCGCGCCGCCACGCCAAGGAGCACGACCACGCCATGGCCGCCGGGCTGGCGCGCAGCGAACTGGACGCGGCGCGTACGAGACAGGCGGACGCGTCCAGGCGCGCATTAGAAGCGGAGTCGAAGCTGGTGGATGTACAGCACGGCCACGAATCTGAACTAAGAGATTTGAAAGCCAGTAACGAGCGGTTCCAGCGGGAACGGGACGTGGAGCGAGAGAACGCCGAGCATGCACTAAAAACCGTGGAGGCGGCGCGTGTAGAACGATGTCAACTCGAAGCAGCATTGAGGGACGCGACCGCGGAGGCCAACGCGCTGCGGAGGCAGGTCGGCATCGCGTCCGCCCCGTACGAACACGCTAAATTGCAAGCGGAACGCGCTTTAGATCGAGCCCGGTCCGATCGGGACGCGGCCCAGGCCGAGCTTGAGTCGCTCAAGCGCGTCCACGCCGCGAACGTCGACGCTATGCGCGCCGAGGCCGAGGTGGAGATGCGCACGGTCGCCATGGCGTCGGCCGCCGAGGCCGACGAGGACTGGTCCCAGCGGCTGGCGGAGGCCGTGCGCGACGTGCGGGACCGCTGCATCCGACGGGACCGGGAGCAGGCTGACGAGATCGCGGCGCTGCGCCAGGCCCTGTCGGACGTCGAGCTCCGGGGCGCGGAGCAGCTGAACCGGGAGCGGCAGGCCCTGCTCCACGCGCGGGCGGAGGCGGATACCTGCCGGCGTTCATCGTATTCGCAACCGGCGAGCGTGTACCGGGACTTGCCCCCGCAACCGCCGCCGCTGGCCGCGCCGGGCCTGGGGGAGCTCGCCTCGCGCTTAAAGGCGATGCAGGCGGCCTTCCGGGCGCAAGCCTATAGCGCGCCGCCTTTATCCGTGGAGCCGCCGCGGCAGCGAGCGCGGGCGGGCGTCTCGGTCGGCGTCGCGGCCCTCGTGGCGGCCGACCGCGCCTCGCTGCGGTACGAGGCGGCGCCACCGACCTTGGAGCGGGCGCCCGGGGCCTTGGCGACGGCGCAGGTCGCCGACGCCGCGACCTTTGTCGCGCCCGTGCCCGAGGAGGACGCGCTGACCGTGACGTCGGCGTTCGACACCGGCTCGCACACGACCGAGGGGCCGGGCTTCCACCGGGGCTACTGGCAGCGCGCCTACGGCGACGCGGGGACGGAGCTGCCCCCCCCGGGGTCCGTGGCGTCGCACGCGTAAGGGGGAACTATCTGAGGGACTCGTTCTCTGGTACCCCGTTTAGTAAGAATAGCGAATAGCGCGAATAGCATATTGCGCACCGAGGTAACTGGGTGCTGCAACGCCCTTCTAAAGGGCTGCACGACGCAGTCACGCGCTCAATTGAGCCATGAGATCAACAATTCTACGGGGGCGGCTTGCCGCCGCCGCGCCGCGCTTGCGCTTGCGCTTGCGACACGCCAGGGCCTTCACTGTCGCTAGGGCTTCTAGCACCGCACACGGCGATGCGCGACGAACCGCCGCCCCCTGCACGCCCACCACAGTGCGCCACCTCTCGACCACAGAAGAGGAGGCGCCGGCCGAGCGGGACAGCATGGAGTACGACGTCGTGATTGTCGGGGGCGGGCCCGCGGGCCTCGCGGCCGCCATCCGCCTGAAGCAGCTCGAGGCGAGTGCAGGACGGGAGATCTCGGTCTGTGTATTAGAGAAGGCGTCGGAAGTGGGCGCACACGTGGTTTCCGGAAATGTGTTTGAGCCGCGAGCTCTGGACGAATTAATCCCGGACTGGCGCGACGACGAGGACGCGCCCATCACCACCAAGGTGAACTGCGACTCCATGGCCTATTTGTACTCGGAGACGGGTTCCGTGCCGCTCCCCTGTCCGCCGTCCTTGCACAACGAGGGCAACTACGTGGCGTCCCTCAGTCAAGTGGTGCGGTGGCTGGGCGACAAGGCGGAAGCTCTGGGCGTGGAGATCTACCCCGGCTTCAGTGCCGCCGAAGTCCTGTATGACGCGGACGGGGCCGTCAGAGGCGTGGCCACGAGGGACGTCGGCCGCAACAAGGACGGCGGCGAAGGCGAGAACTTCGAATTGGGCATGGAATTGCTAGCGAAGCAAACTCTCTTAGCGGAGGGGGCCCGCGGCAGTTGCTCGGAGGAGGTCATGGGGGCCTTCGACTTGCGAAAGAACTGCGACCCGCAGCAGTTCGGCCTGGGCGTGAAGGAGGTCTGGGAGATCCCCGAGGAGGCATGCCAGCCCGGGCTCGTGCAGCACACCATCGGCTGGCCCCTGACGAGTGATATCTACGGCGGAAGCTTCTTGTACCACATGGCCCCGAACTTCGTGCACGTCGGCCTCGTGGTCGGGTTAGATTATGCCAATCCCCACGTGTCGCCCTACAAGGAATTCCAACGCTTGAAGCACCACCCGCAGATGGCCAAGCACCTCGAGGGCGGCGACTGTATCCAGTACGCCGCGCGGGTCATCAACGAAGGGGGTCTGCAGTCCGTGCCCAAGCTGACGTTTCCAGGCGGCGCCCTAGTGGGGTGCAGCGCCGGTTTTTTAAATGTGCCCAAGATCAAGGGCACGCACACGGCCATGAAGAGCGGCATGCTTGCTGCTGAGAGCGTTTTCGAGGCGGTGGCTTCGGAGGAACGGGAACCATCAAGTTACCAGCAAGCGTTCGAGGATTCGTGGATCCACGCGGAACTCAACGAAGTGCGGAACTACAAGCCCGCCTTCAAGAAGTGGGGCCTCTACGGGGGCGTCGCGTACGCCGGGGCCTCGGCGTACGTGCTGAAGGGGCGCGAGCCGTGGACCTTTGGGCACGAAGGCGTGGATTCGGAGACCACGGCGAAGCTCGACGATAAAAGATCCATACCGATCGCGTACCCCAAACCGGACGGGAAGCTCTCCTTCCCCTTGCTGGAGAACGTGGCGCGGGCCGTCGTCGACCACGCGGACACGCAGCCCTCCCACCTCGTGGTCAAGGACGAGTTCCGGTCGGACATGGTGGGCAAGACGGCGCGGTCGTTGCGCGAGTACGGCGCGCCCGAGGCCAACTTCTGCCCGGCCGGCGTCTACGAGTACCCCGACGACGAGCTCGTGATCAACGCCCAGAACTGCGTCCACTGCAAGTGCTGCTCCATCAAGATGCCTTACGAGTACGTCCGGTGGACCGTGCCCGAGGGCGGCGGCGGGCCGAACTACCAGCTCACTTAGCGTAATTTTTGTACAAAAGCTTACACTAGAGCCAGGGGAGCTTCGGGTTCTTCGACGCGTTCCACTCCTTGATCTGCGGGTGTCCATCGAGCGTCGCGACGAGTTTCGTGAGCTTCGTGTGCTCCCTGATGATGTTCGGGGAGACACCGTCCAAGGTGCCCATGCCGATCCAGTTCAGGAGCCCGTAGACGTACAGGTCGGCCAGCGTCAAGGAGTCGCCGCAGCAGTACGTCGAATCCATCATGGCCTCTAATAGTTTGAACTTCTCGGGGAGCTTTTCTTCCGCGAGCTCCTTGCGCAGCTGCGCCTTCTTGTCGGGTAGATGAGCCCCGTTGTAGTCCATGGTCGGGTAGATGCAGCGGCCCCGCACGTCCTCGTTGACGAACTGGATCACCTCGTCGACGCGCGCCGCCGCGAGCGGGTCGGACGGGCACAGACCGCCGCCCGCGAGCTTCGCGCAGTAGACTCCCATCGCCTGGCTCTGGGACAGGATCGCGCCGCCGATGTGGAGCTGCGGCAACTGGCCGCCGCCTTTGAGCTCGCCGGCCGCGCGCATGGCCTTCATCTCGTCGAACGTGACGCGCTTGTCCTCGAAGGCTATCCCACCGATCGTCAGTGCTAGGCGCGCGGGCTCGACCGGTCCCTGGATGTCGAAGTAGTACAGCGTGAGCTTGGGAGAACCAAGCACGCTCCCGAGGCTGTTTTGGGCATCCTTGGCCATTTTGTTGATGTACTCCATGGTCTATTGGCTGCGAGCGATGCTGTGAGCCTGACGCTTATGGAGAGCAAGAGGGCAGAGCTGCGAGGTCGATTGAACCCGCACGCAGAGACGACGGCCACCGAGGCGGTTCTGCTTAGAAGGAAGTATGCTATTAAGAAAAACGCGGCAGGCGCCTGCCGCCGATGAACCGGCGACGCGTCTCCCCCCTCGTCCGTCCCCGCCCACTAGTCCTAGCACCGTAACAAAAAAATCCGACGAGTGCTACGCCGCCGCACCGCAAGGCACTCTCTGCTAGAACCCGCTGCAAGTAAGCTTAGGACGACGTCCCCCTAGATCGTCGCGAACACCTCCTTGGCCGCGGCGATGGTCTTGTCGATGTCCTGTTCGGTGTGGGCCAGGGACATGAAGCCCGCCTCGTACTGCGACGGCGCCAGGTACACGCCCCGCTCGAGCATGCCCCGGTGCCAGCGCGCGAACTTGTCCGTGTCCGAGGCCGTGGCCTCCTGGAAGTTCGTCACCGGGCCCTCGCAGAAGAAGAAGCCGAACATTCCCGAAATGGACCCGCCGGAGATGGCGTGGCCCGCCGCCTTGCCTTCCCGCAGGATGCCCGCCACCAACTTCTCCGTCATTTTGGTGAGCTGCTCGTACTGGCCCGGTCTCGATAAAATTTCTAGAGTTTTGATGCCGGCCGTCATCGCCAGCGGGTTGCCCGACAGGGTCCCGGCCTGGTACATGGGCCCGGCCGGCGCCACCTGCTCCATGATGTCCCTCCGGCCCCCGTAGGCGCCTACGGGGAGCCCGCCGCCGATGACCTTGCCCATGGTGGTGACGTCCGGGGTCACCCCGAAGTGCTTCTGGGCGCACCCGTAGTCGATGCGGAAGCCCGTCATGACCTCGTCGAAGACGAGCAAAGCGCCGTACGCCGTGGTGAGGTCCCGGAGGCCCTGCAAAAACCCGGGCGAGGGCGGGATGAACCCGGAGTTGCCCACCACCGGTTCCAAAATGACCGCGGCGCACTCGTGGGCCTTCAAGAGGTCTTCGACGGACTTCAGGTTGTTCAGTTCCGCTACGAGGGTGCCTTGCGTAGCGCCCTCGGGCACGCCCGGAGAATCGGGCAGACCTAACGTAGCGACGCCACTTCCGGCTTGGACCAGGAAGCCATCCGCGTGGCCGTGGTAGCAGCCCTCGAACTTGATGATCTTCTCGCGGCCCGTGTGGGCTCTTACTAAACGGAGCATGCCCATGCACGCCTCGGTGCCCGAGTTCGTGAAGCGGACCATCTCTACGGAGGGCACGGCGTCGCAGACCATCTTGGCCAGGATGTTCTCGTTTGCGGAAGGCGCGCCGAAGGACGTGCCCTTTTCTAACGCGCCGCGTAACGCTTCGTTCACTTCATCATTGGCGTGGCCGCAGATGGCCGGGCCCCAGGTGCCCACGTAGTCCACGTACTGGTTGCCGTCGACGTCGAACGCATAAGCGCCCTTGACCCGTTCGAACACGATGGGGCCGCCGCCCACAGACTTGAAGGCGCGCACCGGGGAAGAGACACCCCCGGGCATCAGGTTCATGGCCTCCTTCATGAGCGCGGCGGACTTGGTCGTGACGTGCTTGACTTGCGTCGACATGGTCATGGGCACTCTCAGCGCCGCGGCGCCGGTCAGCACGAGGGCCGCGAGGAGCGACTGCATCGTTGCCTGCGAGCGTCGCGTTAGGAAGTGCTGCGCTGCACGCGCGTTGTGATGTCGGCGGCGGCTGGCGTGCGGCGTGCGCAACGCGTGTGCTGCTTGCATCTCGCGAGCCGAGCGCGTGGAGTGGCGACAGAGCAACCTTCCATCAAGCCTAACACGCTTTCGCTTGCGCAGCGCAGCTACGCTTGAGCAGCGTAGTGTATGGGTCCTCTCGTCAGCTTAGATAAATATTGGACGCAGTTCAGCACGGTGAGTGGATCAGTAAGTGAGCAAGCGCAGCGCGAGCCAAGGCTGGTCTTCCTTCACCTAAAGTCAAGTGGTGCGGGTTCGGGCGTCGGGGCCAGCGGTGGAGGACGCGACTGTAGCAATACCGCAGCGAGCGATGGGTGCGATCAAAACCGAGTCGCAACGCACGGGTTTTGCGCTTGCGATTTTGACTACTGTCTCGCGCCGAGCAGTGCTCGCGCGCAGAGTCAAAGAACCGAACCGGTGCTGCATTGGTGGGGCTAGCTTGCACTCACACGCCACTGCAGTGAGTGTGGTGCATTGGTGGGGCGAGCTTGCGCAGTGTGCTGCAGGAAACGACAAGCCACTGCAGTGATATCTAGGCAACCAGCACCGCAAAGGTAAACGAAAATAAATGGCCGAATTCCGCTCCATCTGGGACGGCCTCCGCATCACGACGGAAACGCAGCACGAGCAGTCGCTCGTGGGCGCGCTCGACGAACACGGTGACCTGGGATGGCTCGAGGACGACCGCGACGACGCGACGGCGCACTTCGCGCGCAAGCCGTGGATCGCGGCCATGCTCCACGACACGGCGCGCAACGACGCGTACGGACGGGCGATCGCCGCCGCCGGCGCGGCTGTACCGCAAGGTTCTATCGCGCTGGAGATCGGGGCCGGCACAGGCCTCCTCACGCAGCTCCTCTGCCGCGAGACGAACCTAGGACACGTCGTGGCGTGCGAGATGGAGCCCGCGCTCGCAAAACTCACAACAACTTCGGTCCGGCAGGCGGGCTTCTCCGAGCAGAGGTGCACGATCGTCGCGGCGCGGTCCGACGCCATAAGCTTACCGACGCCGGCGTCGCTGGTCGTGTGCGAATTGGCGGACCACGGCCTGCTGGGCGAGGGCCTCCTGCCCACGCTGCGGGAGGTCTTCGCGTCCGGCACGGTGGCCAACGACGCGGTCGTCGTACCCCGCGCCGCCTACGTCGAGGCGGCGCTCTTCGAGGATACGACACTAGCGAAGCGGCGGGGCCCGGACGAGTGGCGACGGCAGCGGTGCGCGGGCGGGTCGACCTGTGCTCCGGCGCGACTGCGCCATGCGCGGCGGCTCACGCCCTACGTCCGCGTCCTGGACCTGAGCTTTACATCGCCCCCGGAACGCGGCGCCCATGTCGGGGACGCGGTCGCGGTGCAGGTGGAACGGCGAGGCAGGGTCGACGGCGTCGGCTACCGGTGGCGCATGGACCTCGGATTCGGCGAGTCCGCGTCCAACGGCGAGGACGCGCCCGCGTTCCAGGACCACTGGTGGCAGATGGCCCAAGCGGTGGACCGGCCCTTCGCCATCGGGCCGGGCGTGCCCCTCACGCTCAAGGCCAAACACACGGACGACGCCATCACCTTCGACGTCTTCTTCGACGCGGGCTTCGTTACAAGTGCCTCGGCCCTGTGCGCCTGCGGTTTGCACGTGGGGTTCTCGGTCCAACGGTTACTGTCGCTCCCGTCTGATTATAAGGCCCTCGCCACGCGGTGTCTGCGGGGCGACGAGACGGCCGAGGTCTGGGACGTCGGGGACGGCGGGATCTGCGCGTTATCGTGTCTGCGGGCGGGGTGTCATTCTGCGGTGGCGTGGTGCGCCGACGCGCGGGACGCGCTGCACGCGTCGCATGTGGCGACGCGGTTTGGCGTCACGCTCGACATTTTTTCTGACCTATCGGACGCGCCGCAGACCGAAGCCGCGGTCGTTGTGATCACGGGCGAGCCCTACTACCATGATTTAGAGGGACACCCCGTCGCGGGCGCGCTGCGGTTCTGGCGGCGCGTCGCGACTTTGCGCGGTGTATTTGCCGGCCGGCGTGTGCGCGTCGCGCCGAGCCGCGCGGTCGTTGTTGTCGTGGCGATCCGGAGCGCCGATTTAAAAAGTGTGTACGGGCTGTTGCCTTCCCAGATTTGCGGGACTAATCAGGCCGCGGCCTCGGAGGCGTGGCGCGCGGCGCGCCGGGAATTGATTCCACTAAACCTGGACGACTACGACTGCGACATCGTCGCGGAGCGCGAGGTGGCCTCCTTCGGGTTCGTCGACGCGCCGCCTTCACTGAATATCACGGGCGAGGTTTCGCTGAACTGCGCGGACGCGGACGCCGTCGGCCTCGTGGTCCGTTACGAGGACGGCGGCGTCGCGGGCGGCGAGAGCCGGTGCCTCGTGTGCTTTGACGCCGGGTCGCGGCTCCGCTACTCGCTCGGGCTCGACGGGCGGTGCCGGTTGGACGTCGTTCCTTGAGAGGTCCATGGTACATGTTGTTTTTATGTCTTATCATTAACAAGTTAGTTTCACACACGAAATCTTTTCGACCCGGCGCGGCGATGGCATGGCGTTGTGTTCAAGTGCTACGCGACCGCCCAGCTTTCCGGTTTATACACATTCGACAGCGACTGCATGGCGGCGCCGTCGAGGCTGAAGGACCATAAATTCAGGTCCTCCAACATGTAGGGCAGCTCCCAGGCCGATGTTGCGAGAGGATAGCCCTGTTGGACGATCCACCGCAGGGCGACCTGGGCCGGCGAGACGCCGTAGCGTTGCGCGACGGCTTTGACCTCCGGGAGCGACAAGACGTTCTTACCGCCTCTCGCCGTGCACGAAGACCCGTTGAAGCCTCCGCAGAGCGGCGAGTAGGCCTGGACAAGGATCCCGAGCTCCTTGTTGTAGGCCAGCGCGGCGTCGTCGTGGTACGACACGCTCAGCTCGAGCTGATTCACCGCCGGCGTCACCGTCGCCGTCTCCAGGAGGGCGTCGAGCTGCTGCGGTGAAAAGTTCGATACACCGATTGCACTTGTCCGATTGAGGCGGAGGGCCACCTCGAGCGCCGCCCACGCTTCGGCGTTCGCTAGTTTCGTACCAGGGTAGTGTATGAGCATAAGGTCTACGTAGGAGGTGCGTAGCTGCAGGATCGCCTCGACGATTTTGAGGGTGGGGCGGCCCGTCGTGATCTTCGTTTCCAGAAACACGTCACCCCGGCCGACGCCCGACGCGCGGACGCCCGCCGCCACGGCCCGCTCGTCCTTATAGTCCAGGCTTGTATCGATGGCGACGCCGCTGCTGTTTCGCAGCCAGAGCCGCGTCGCGTTCGCGACGGGTCCGTGCTGACCAGATCCTGTGCCGAGTGCCACCATCGGCAGGGCGACGCCGCGACCAATGTCTATCATCGGCGCGCGTGGCGGCGTCGTTGCGTGTGCACAGACCACCAATGCGATGAGTCTGCCACAAGGGGCCATGGCCGAATTGAAAACGCTGCGCACAGCGCAGATTTGAGGTGGCTGCAATGCAGAACTCGTGTCAAGGTTGCGAGTGAGCCTTTGGCAATGCAGCTATAGATCAGATCCAGGCTGCGTAAAAAGTGTTTGGCAGCAAAAACCCGCACATAAAACCCGCACGAAATTCTGCCGGCACGAGTCTGTGCTCCATGTCTCGGGCCAGGGCAGATACACACATCCAGCTTGGAGTGCTCCCGTCTTGTTTTGGCGGCCGCAGCATCGCTGGGCCTGGTTGTTGGAGAAGGTGATAAGTTAACAAACGCCCGCCAAGATGCGTATCACCGCTCTATGCCTGTTGGCCGCGCGCGGCGCGACGGCGCAGGACGGCGTGATTGAGCTCGACGGCTCTGGAACCACCAATCCGCGCGTAGCCGGTGTCTGCTTCACACCTTGAATCTCTGTCACGCGGCGAGGCGCCGCGCCCCCGACTGATGATGAATGCAACCGACGCGGCGCGCCGCCCGACCGCGCCGCCGCCGCGCCGCCAATGGCCGGACGCAAGCACCGCGCGCCACCGCCGGTCCGCCGCGGAATTCTGCGCGGCCGCGCCGCGCCCGAAATAACTCCAATTGATGACGCAGGTCCAAGTGACGCGATGGCCAAGCGCGTGGCCACGTTGGAGACGGAGAACAACAATCTGGAGAAGGAGGTGGCCGCCATGCAGGACCGCATGGACGCCCTCGACGACGCGACCAAGGATTCGACAACCTCGTCGAAGAAGTCCGGCGCCAAGAAGAGCGACGTCGAGAAGGCCGGCGCCGTGACCATCGCCGGGCTGCTCGCCGCCCTGATCGCGTTGGCCGTCGCCGCCACGGCCTGCTGCCGCGTGAACAAGCTCGTGTCGAACCGCTCCTCTATGGAGACGGCCCAGAGCTGCGTGCCGACGTCGGGCCGCAAGGAAAGCCTGGGCGTCCAGGGCGACACGTACACGCCGTCGACGAACGGCGTCCACTGAGCGTCCGCGTGACGCTTGCGCGCGCGGCGCCGTACCCCCCGGCGCCGCCGCCGCCCCCGACACTCGAGGCGTTGTGACGCCCGTCGATGCATTCTGGGAAGGCGTCCTCGGGCCGAGGATACCCTCCGGACCCGTCCCGGCCGCCCCTTGTCGACCCTCCCCCCGCACGTAAGATGGAGAAATCCATGTTCTTCCCGACAATTGACTCCTAGTCACAACCGTAGTACACGGGTTTTATGAACGGGTTTGTGATATACAGGTAGTTTTTCAGGCTGCAGTGACTCTGCATAAACGCATACACGCATATACGACGAGGACGTGTGCGTCTCATAGAATGCGCGCCTTGCATGTATGCTGCGCCTGCGCCATCGCAGCGACCGCTGCAAAGCAGAGCAGCGTCATGCCCGCCAGCCTGGGCGGTGAGGGCCGCCTGCGCTCCCGCACGAAGAAGAGGGTGCGCAACTGGATGCGCGAGTTGAAGGCCGCGGCGTCGTCAGACTTCGAGCAGGCGTTCCTCAAAGCGACCAGACCGGACTCGCAAGCCCCCAAGCCCAAGCACGTCGAGTCCATCGCCCTGTCGATCGGCGCGTTCGAGGCCTACAACTCGCCGAGCTGCGACCCTTACGGATCACTGCTCCACAAGGCCTGGTCGAGATGCGCCGAGGCGGACGCTCGATCAACGACCAAAGCCCTCTACGTCCTCCACCGCCTCGCGTCGTCGCCGGCCTGCTGCGGTGAGAAAGAATTTGCCGGTCTCGCCAAGGCCTACCGGGAGTTATCTGGAAGTATCTCCAAGAAGACGCACACGAACTACTTCGACAGAAAGGCCGTGCTGCGCACCCTCGCCCCGCAGAAGGACGTGTCCTACTCGGCCAAAAGATGGCGCCGGTTCCTGGACCGGTACTTTAGCTTCGTCGACAGCTGCTGGCGCTCCGCCACGGAGGCGCCCCCCGACGCCCAGGCGGCGTGCGTCGCGGCCCTGGCGCTCTCGCAGGCGGCGGCCGCGACGATGCGAGCGCTCCCGGCGCCGCCGCGCGACAACACCCTGATCGCGGCCGTCGCACGGCGGTTGCAGGCCGACGCGCACGGCTACGCGGCGGCGCTGCTCGTGGCCGCGTTGGCGTGGAGTAATGACTAGGTAGTGTTCGCGGCGATCTCTTGCAGAAGCACCGGGCCGGGCATCCGAGTCACAACTTGCATCACACTATCTAGTTACAAGGCCCAGCGCGGCGAGCGTGTCCGCGTCCAGCGCGCCCGGCACGAAGTCCCCCTCGGAGTCGCTCCCCGAGTCCCTCCCGAGGCCCGTGAGCTCCGCCTCCAGAGAGCCGGCGCTCGCGTCGTCGGGCGCGTCGCGGGGCCGTTTCTTCTGCTGCGGCTCTACCGGTGCCGCCGCGGCCGGCCGCCGCTGCGTCGCTGGCACGTCGAGCGGCGCCCAGGTGGGCAGGGCCGCCCGCGGCGGCGCGGCCGCCGGCGCCGGCGCCGGCGCCGCGCGCGGCGTGAAGGGCGCCCAGGCCCCCAGCGCGTCGCCGTCGCCGTCGCTCGCGTCATCGGCGCCGTCGCTCGCGTCATCGTAGACGCCATCGTTCAGGCCATCGCGGCGAGAGAACTCGGCGCCGTCGCTCGCGTCCGCGGCGCGGCCCTCCTCGTTCAATGGCGGCCGGTCGCGTGGCGCGTACGACTCGCGGACCTCCCACTCCTCGAGGTCCTCCTCGTCTCCCACGAGTTCCCTGAGGCCGCAGTCGTAGCGCACCCGGTAGAGTGCCACTTTTGCACCGTTGGCGCCCACGAAGTCGCTCTCGTCCGGGCCCAGGTACCCGATGATCTTGCCCTCGGCCCAGGCTGTCCCGCCGGGCCGCTCGACCTTGCGCCAGATGGTCTCGCCGACCCGCGGGCCGGCGCTGCGGAAGGCCGGCAGGTCCTCGGCTTTGGCCGGTGGGGGCGGTGCCGCGCTGGCCGGCGGCTCGACCGCGGGTGGTGCGGGCGGCACGGCCGCGGTGGCGCGCATCTCGTCCAGCGTCACGTCGTCCGGGTCGGTGGTGGGTTCCGCAATCGTTTTGGGCCGTTTCGTCGGCGGCGCCGGCGCCGGCGCCGCGTCGTCGTCGCTCGGCGAGTGGCCGCCCGTCAGCGGCGCCGCGACCGACGCCGAGCTCGAGCGCTTCGGCGGCGGCGGCGCGGCGGCTTTGGCACGTTCGTCCGGGCCCGCGTTCGCGGCCACCGCGTCGGCGGCGGGTTCGCGACACGCCGCGACGAGCTTCCGCGCCGCCGCGTTCGGGCCCGCCGCCGCCGGCTTGAGACCGGGCGGCGGCGCCGTGCTTACGTCACATGCCAGGACGTTCTGTTCTACGCCGTCGTCGAAGACGACGTCGAGGCGCAGCTCCTCGCCGGCGCCGCTCGTTTTGACCACGGTGCCGCCCCACCACTTGTCCCGCCCGAAGAGCGCGAACACGCGATCGCCCGGACCGGTGTCCACGGCGTCGTCGTTCTCCTCGGCGCGCTCGGGCCGCGGCGACCGCTCTTCCGCGAGCGCCTCGGATATTTGCGCGGCGGATGCCATTGTTGCGTCCACAGATGCGATGCGTAGCGCTGCCTCTGTCCCCAGCACGCCTGCACACGACCGCTACTGTCTTTGCCCGCTTTCACGGCTTGCCTCCACAAATAGTGAGAAGTAGCACTGCTTTCTGCTCGCCGGTGCACGTCTATACGACGCTGCTGGGCCAATTGCGTTCAAATCGAGCTTACAAAAACCCGACCGAACGGGTTTACCGCGCATTCGTGCTAAGTTTTACACAAGTTTGCCAGCTCGTTGGCGTACGTACGCACTGTACCTCCAAGGCAGTGACTCCCAAGGTCCAAGGCTTGCCTGCGGTCAAGCATTTCGACCCATGGCGGTCCGGCTGCGCTCTGCTCTGAGGAGCGCCAGTGGCCTCCTGCAGCCCGGTGCGCTGCGACCGACGCACTTGCGGACCAGCAGTCCACTCCTGCAACGCCACTTAGCCACAACACCGCTCGAAGCCCTCTTACCCACCCACGTGCGCAACCTCCTGGCCACGACGGCGCCGCCCGAGCAGGTCTTCGCCAACCGGGACTTAAGGATGTCCGACGTAAAAGTCATAGGGTTCGACTACGACTACACGCTGGCGTCCTACACGAACGAATTGAACAGCTTCATCTACGACCGGGCCAAGGAGCACCTCATGGAGCGGAGCCACTACCCCGCCATCACATCAAGCTACGACCCCAGCTTCGCGATCCGGGGCTTGCTGTTTGATCGACGGACGGGGTATTTAGTGAAGCTGTCCTACGCCCGCGCCGTGGCGCAGGACGCCGCGTTTTTAGGCCGAAGACGATTATCACCGGAAGAGCTGCAGCGCGCCTATGGCCCGGCCCTCCACTGCGACCCGCAGCGCGTCTCCGAGGACATGTCGCAGTTCAACGACTTGTTCGCGCTGAGCGAGGTGTGCTTGTTGGCGGACGTGGTCCAGCTCGCGTTGGACAACGGCATCGCCTTCGACGCCTCGGCTCTGGCCGAAGACGTCGCCAAGGCCATCAGCCACGTGCACATAAGTGGGGCGCTCCACGACGCCGTCGCGGCGGACCCCGCCACCTACCTCCACCCCATCGAAGACTTCGGCGCCTTGCTGTCGTCCCTGCGGGCCGCGGGCAAGGAGCTGTTCGTCTTGACGAACTCGCCGATCCCCATGCTCGAGACGGGCATGACGTACTTACTGGGCGGGGCGTGGCAACAACACTTTGACGTCGTCGTGGCGTCGGCGCGCAAACCCGGGTTCTGGCGGCGGGACCAGCCGTTCCGCGCCGTGCACAGCGGGGGCTTCACCAAGTGGTCCCGGGCCTCGCCGCGCGATCTGGAGCGGAACCGCGTTCTTCTAGGGGGCTCGCTGGCGGAGCTCAGTCGCCTGACTGGCTGGGGGTCGGAAGTGTTGTACGTGGGCGACCACGTCCACGCCGACCTCCGGGAGCCGCGGCGGCAGGGCTGGGCGACGGCCGCCATCGTGCGGGAAATCGAGCACGAGTTGGACGTTATTTCATCAACCGAATATCAGAATTTACATGAGAGGTCGGTCGAGGCCGACTCGCTCCTGACGCGGGTCCAGGTCCTGGGGGACGCGCCGGCGCTGGACGCGCTGGAGGCCGAGCGCGAGGCGATCCGCGTCCGCATGCGGCGCCTGCACAACGAGAATTTTGGGTCCGTGTTCCGCCATAGGGCGGACGCGACGGCCTACGCCTTCGCGCTGAAGCAGCACGCCGACATCTACACCTCGCGGCTCGAGCACCTGCTGTCGTGCGCCGACAGCACGCGCTTCTACCCGACGCGGTGCAAGCTTTTGCCGCACGACCCCTAGACCGTCCCCGCGACGGGCGAGCCTTCTGTGTGTGTGTGTCGTAGTAATCGTGTACGTCGAACTTTACCCAGGGGCTATCGATCGTCGTCGTTAGAACCATCGTCGTTCGGGACTTGTAGTGGGCCGAGCCCCCGATGGGGTGGTACGCCGCCCCCGCCGCCGCGCCTTTCAATAATAGCATACTCATTTTGTTTTGTAGAACCGCCTTGGCAAGCCCCCCCCGAACAGTGAGGAAGGTTCGCCCTGTCGATCAACCAATATGGGTCAGAGTATCGGCCGAACGAAAAAGTCACGGGTTTTCACAAATGAAGATTTGGCTAAGAGTTGACGGTAAACAAGCGCAAGACGGGTTCGCTGTTAGCTTTCGGACGAACCAGCCGAAGCAGCGTGACGCCAGGCTGCCACAAGTTGATTCCTGGCTCGCGCGCCCTAATCTGGACGCCAAGACCAGCAGCAGGAGCAACAGAGAGCCCAGTGAATTAACACAATGGCTGCGCGTACCCTCCTGCTGGCCGCCGCGGCGCACGCGCTAAAGCTGCCCGGCTCCCTCACGCGGGAGAGCGTCCAAGCGCCGGCGGTTTCTAAAGCGGCGGCGCGCGGCGTCGCCGCGGTGGGCCTCGCCGTGGCGCTCTGGCCCGCGGCGGGCCTGGCCGTGGACGACGCCGGCATCGACGAAGGCCTGGCGTCCACCCACTCGTTCCTCTCGTCCATCAGCAAACCGGGCAACGTCAAACGAGGCAGCGGCAAGGCCGCCGTGCCCATGACCGGCAGCTCGTTGCCGGACTTCAGCAGCCGCGGCGCCGTCAAGGAGACCGCGCCGGAGATCCTGGCCGCCGACTCGCTCCTCGACAAGAAACTGGCGAGCTTGACGGGCGACATCCGGTCGTCCGCGAGCTCTGGCCGGCCGGCGGAAGCGGCGCAGCCATCGCCGGCACCCGTCGCGGCGCGCCAGCCGTCGCCCGCGCCGACCGCGCGGCCCGCGTCGCGGCCCGTCACCACGACCGACAGCTCGGCGACGGGCGAGCTCACGCCGTACGCCGTGGCGCTGGCCCTCGCCGGCGGCCTGGCGGCCTGGCAGAACAATCAAACGGACGCCGCGGAGACGGCGGCTCCCGCGGACGCGGACGCGCCCGCCGCGGCACCGAAGAAGTTCCTGTCGTTCCTGCGGCCCAAGGCCGCAGCGGAGGTCGAGGAGGCCGCTGCGCCGGCGCCGACGCCGGCGCCCGCAACGGAGCCGGCTCCCGCGCCGGCGCCCGTGACGGCGCCGGCGCCAGCGCCCGTCGCAACAGACCCACTGCCGGCGCGGAAGCCGGCGCCCGTGATTGCGCCCGCCCCACCCGCCCCTATGAGACCGCCGTCCATGCCGACGATCTCGGCGCCCTCGCAGACGCTCCTCAAAAGGGATGCCGAAGCCAAGAAAAAGGAGGAGGAGGCGTTCGCCGCGGCAGTACAAGCGGCCGCGGAGGCCGAAGAGGCGGTCAAGGACGTCGTGGCGGCGGAGGCTGGGGTGCCCAAGAAGTCCTCCCGGGCGAAGAAGCTCGCGCTCGCCGCCGTCGCCGTGGGCGTCGCCTACGTGCTCGGGACGCCCAAGAGCTTCCTCTAGACTACCCAGCTCGTAAAACACCATTCCGATTACTGAGTATTTACTCCTAACAATTCCTTCACGAGGTTTGGCAGAATCGCCACCGCGAAGGCCGGCTGGTTTTTGATGAACGAAGACGGTACGAAGTGGAAGAGTGACGCGGCGATGGAGACGTCGGTGGAGTCGTAAGACACGGCGTGCCAGGTCCACGGTGGTACGTAGAGCATGTCGCCCGCGCGGGTTGTGACCTCGTAGCGGCCCTCGACACGGTCAAGCTCGGACTCCTCGTGGAGGCTAGACCGAAAGTAGGCCCGACCGTCTGGGGACGGTCGCGGACGCAACACCGCCGACGCGGCCGCGGGCACAAGGGTCCACGTTTTGGCCCCGCGGAGCTGCACGGCCACCGACGCGATCGGTTCCGAGTGCAAATCCGTTCGCGGCCGGGCGCCGACCGGCGCGCCGGCCACGAAGAGCGGTACGGTCAGGAGACTCAAGTCCAGAGCAGTCGTGGAGAAGCGGCCCGCGCCGCCAAGGGCCCGCGCGAGCGGTCGGGGCAGCAGCGCTTCGAGCGTGCTTGTTCGCTTATCGTGGTCGGGACAGCAGCCGTGTCGCGAGACGACGTGCTGCGAGCCGATTTTGTGGGGCTCACCGAGAGTTATGTTCCGCACGATATCGCCAAGCCGTGCCCGACCGTCCGGTATGAGCCGTCCAGGCTTGGTCGCGTCGACGAAATAGTCAATGACGACGTCGCCGAGCGGCGGCCTTTGCAGCGCATCGACCGAGAATAATTCCAAAGCTGCATTTGTCACCGCCCCGGTCACGAGGAGCGACCGCGTGAGGTCGACCGTCGCTCCGGCCAGTTCTGCGGCATCGATGGTCGGCACCGCCACCGCCGGCACCGGTGCGGCCGCGAGCGGGTGCCAATTGTGTTCTCGCAGGCCCAGCGGCCGGCCGAGGACCGACGCGAGCGCCGATTCGGCCGCCCAGGGGAGCCAGAGCTTGAGCGGCGGGTGCACGGCGACGAATGCGGCCGCAAACACTGCGAGCAGCCTCGCGGATGATGCTCCACCGCTGCGGCCTCGCCCCATGAATGCACTAAGGCAGCAGTGCAGCGCTAATGTCACGTAAAATCGGCACGACAGCCGTGTAATCGATGCAAACCGAAGGGCAAAAACCCGAGACGCAAAAACCCGTGCGTGGCTGGCAAGCCCAAAGAATGCCCAAAGTTTTGCCCCTTGCTACGCGGCAGCTTCGTGCGATCGCCTATCGTAATTTGTTGAGCCACATAGCTAGCCGCCGAACCAATTGCGCGCAGTGTGGTGCAACGTACTTGCGCAGCTAGAGGTTTGTTGCAGGCAGCACCTTTGGGCTAGCTTTATGCGCCCGCTGGCCCTCCTAGCACTCGTCATGGCGGCCAGCGCCCTGGTGCCCGACGGCCACTCCTTCCGCGTGCTGACCTACAACATCCTGGCCCGCTCCCTGGGCTCCAACACGATCCCCTGGGTGTTGAATGTCTCGCCGCAGACGAAAGAACGCATCGAAGTTGAGACGGGCCAGCCCTTCCACGCGTGGCGACGGTCACATGTGGACGACGAGTACAAGCGCCACTGGCACAAGAACTTCCACAGCGGCGACTACGCCGCGATGCGCGCCTTGTGGGGCGGCCGCGTCGTGAAGTCGGCCAGCGACATCCCCGCCAAACTCAAAGGCCTCAAGTTTGATGAAGAGGACAAGGTCATGTACGTGAAAGGAGGGCTGCCCGTTGTCGCAACCACGTTGCGCGGCGTTTTAAGGAGAGCTTTGGGTGAAACCGAGGGCCTCCGGCTCTTCGCGGAGATCTCGGACAAGGACGCCACGATTTATGACTGGGCCGCGCGGGGCCCGAAAGTGTTCGACCTCTGCACCGCAGGCGCCGACGTCGTCACGCTGGCGGAGTACGACGTGCACTCTGCTAAAGCTGCGTACGCCGGCCCGTCATTGCCCTTCGCCGAAAGCATGGCCCGGGCGGGCTACGACGGCGCCTTTTTTACCGATCCTTTAATTGGGCGGACGCCGCCCGCCGGGCTGGGCGTGTTCTGGCGCAAAGAGACCTTCGAGCTCGTGGAGGACACGGACACGCGGGTCGTCGAGTGCAATTCGACGTCGGGCACGCTGTCGAACCACGACTTATTAGAGACGTGGCACCCGTTGGTCGTGCACGGCGCCGCGGGCGTCACGGCCATGGAGCTGCCCGCGGCGGACCGGCGCCAGGCCGCCGTGGCGCGGCTGCGGCATAAAGCCTCAGGCAAGACGATCTGCGTCGTGGCGGTGCACCTCATGACGACGTCGCGCGACGGTCCGGGCGTCACGCGCTACCCGGGCGAGGTCCGCGCGGGCGAGCTCGCCACGGTCAAAGACATTGTTGGTAATATCGCATCAAAGGAGGACGCCGTCGTGCTCTGCGGCGACTTCAACACGCCGCCCGGCGACGCGCACGTCTGGCGCGGCGACGTGGGCCCTGGGCACGCCACGGGCTTCGCCGACGGCGCCTTCTCCTGGGGCCCGCGGACGCTGCGCGACGCCTTCGAGGACGTGCACGGCTGGGGCGACGCCGCGGGCGTGTGCACGTCGAAGAACGGCGACCGGTCGCTCTGGATCGACTACATCTTCCACGACGGCTCGCTCGCGCCGGTGGACCGGAGCGACGTCTCCGCGCCGGCCGGCGCGATCCCCGACCTCGTGCACCCTTCGGACCACCTACCGCTGGCGTGCACGTTCCGCTTTGTTTAACTGTGAGTTTCTAGAACGTGCGTACGTACGATGGCGCGAAACGCCGTCCCGTACGTGTTTCTTCGGACTTACTCCCCGGGTAGCGCTTTCGCGCTAGGGGTTCCGGCTCCGGCGCCAGGCGTGCTGGAGGAACTTGCGGTCGACCTCGGTCTGGCTCTGGTGGAACGGGTGCCAGTCCGGCCCGTCGCCGGCGGGCATGGGCTGCCGGCCCGCCGCGTAGTCGCGGCGCCGCCGGGCGTCCCAGTCCGCGGGCCGCGGGATCTCCCTGGCTTGCGCGTTCGCGAAGGAGAGCATGCCCTGGTCCGCGGGCGGCGCCTGGCGCGCCCCGCGTGGTGTCAGGGGCGCGGGCAGCGCGTCGCCGCCGCCGCCGAATTGCGCGCCGCCTCTCCCGCCGAATTGTGCGCCGCCGCCACCGTCGAACTGCGCGCCGCCACCGCCGCCGAATTGCGCGCCGCCGCCGCCGCCACCAAATTGCCCGCCGCCGCCCCCGCCGAAGCCCGGGGCGCCGTTCGGAGGCCCGCCGCCCCCGTGGGCCGCTTGGGCCCCGCGCGCGTACTGACCACCGCCGTAGTCGGCGTCGTTGCCGTAGCGGTCCCGGATGCCCTGATTCTGCGGCGGCGGCGCGTAGCTGTTCCCGTGTCGATCCTGCTTGTTGATCATCACCCGCTGGAACTGGTTCCGCTTGTCCGTCCCCAGCCCCCACTGCGACCGCACCGCGTCGTCCCGCTCCTGCCGCGTCTCGTAGCCCTCCTTGCGCAGCTCCCTTGTCTCCCGGTACTCCTCTTGCCGGTGCTGCGGCCGCGGGTCCCACTTCCGGCCCGAGGAAGGGGCGGCGGCGGCGGCGCCCCGCGCGTACCGCCCCCCGCTGAACTCCATGTCGTTGCCGTGGGCGTCCACGCCCCGCATCACGCGCCGTTCCCCCGCTTCGCGGAAGGCACTGTTCGCCAACCCTAGATGCGCCGCCTTCTTCGCGGCCCCGAAGAACTTGGAGTGCATATCACTGAAGCTCTTGGACGTGTGGCGCGGGTCGTGGATGGACCCCGACGACCGGCGCATCAGCTCCTCGTCGCCGAGGGACGAGGCCATGTCCCGCATGGTCTGCCGGAAGCCGTGGGGGATGCCGTCGGCGTCGCAGCCCGTGTCGGGCGGGCGCTGCCAGGTGCCGGCCATGGGTCCGTGCCTTGGCTGCCCGCTGCCCACGCGGCTGTGAGA